>Ga0208764_10000093_pt1 | contig 46064 bp, 48 predicted proteins | sample ETNtaG_18_FD_185762 | JGI IMG/M metagenome (GOLD analysis project Ga0208764, IMG submission 185762) | Marine microbial and viral communities from oxygen minimum zone, Eastern Pacific Ocean - ETNP201302SV91 (SPAdes) (version 2) | ecosystem: Environmental > Aquatic > Marine > Oceanic ... | reverse complement strand
AATAGTTGCGTCTATTCCTAAATCCCCTATGAGAGACTCTGTTTCAGAAAGGACAGAAACTCCTATCAATGTCGTAAGATTCCATAAAACGAAGACGCTTAACCCTCCCCACATGTACCCGTAACGTCTATGTTCTGGCACTGTTTGCGCTGATGCAACAGCAGTTGATTCATCAATCATCAACTGAGAAACGCACGCTCTCCAGAGAAATGAGCCTTTGAGAGACGCCGCCATGGAAACACCAAATGCTACTGAACGCAGATTTAACAAAAGCCCGGCAGTCACTGCTGCTAGCACCGTTCCATCATCTGCGAGGACACTTACAGCAGCGAATTGTGATGACCCACCGAAAACAAGCGCAGAGAAACCCAATGCCTCCCACATGCTTATCCCTGCATCAGTACAGAAAGCTCCGAAAGCAAGTCCAAAAGGTGATATTGCCAAACCTATTGATAAGGCTTGTGCTCTAATTGACCGTCGAACGGTGCCATTTCCCTGCATAGCTTTCAGGATACGGACTTCAATCAGTTTTTATAAACCGTACGTGTTTCAGAGAAGACTGACAATCGCCCATATAGCCGCTATAAGCCCTATGAGGATCATAATTATTGATCGGAACAAAGGGGGTCGCTCATAATCTCTGTCATCTGGAGCGTCTTTGGTATTGACTAGAGCAAGAAAATTACCAACCGCTAATGCCCCACCAAAGGCAAGGACAAGCAGAATGATGAGGTTCTCCCCAAGAAACATAAGGTATTAATACTCTTCAGGAGGTGGCGTATCATTCGTTCTAGCCATATCTGCAAATCGTGTGTAATGCTTCAACCAGGCGAGCTTCACTCTCCCCGTCGGCCCCGACCGATGTTTCGCTATCAACACTTCAGCCATTCCTTGATCAGGGGACTCAACATCGTACACTTCATCTCTATAAAGAAACATAACGACATCGGCATCCTGTTCTATCGAACCAGATTCACGTAAATCGGAGAGCATAGGTCTTTTATCCTGCCGTTGTTCAAGATTCCTGCTCAACTGGGAAAGAGCAACAACAGGACATTCCAGTTCACGTGCAAGTATCTTTAAACTTCGGCTAATTTCAGACACTTCGACCTGCCTATTCTCAGCGCGCATTCGACCGCTCATGAGTTGCAGGTAGTCAACAACAACCATTCCTACTTTCCCTACCCTACTTTTAAGCCTTCTGGCTTTCGCTCTGATTTCCATCACTGTTGTACTTGGGTTGTCATCAATCCATAACGGCGCTCCGGACAGTCGCCCAACAGCATGGCTTATTTTCGTCCAGTCATCATCAGTCATACTCCCAACACGAACTTTGCTCGAGTCCACTCGCGCTTCGGTACATAGAATTCTTTGACTAATTTCATATTGGCTCATCTCTAAAGAGAAGAAGAGGACCGGGGCGTCAGCTTCCATAGCTGCGTGGGCAGCGATGTTTAATCCAAAGCTAGTCTTACCCATCGCTGGTCGAGCTCCTATAACAATGAGATTATTGGGTTGAAGTCCTGCGAGGATTCCATCCAACTCTGAAAAGCCCGTAGGCGTCCCTGTTATTTTATCTCCACGCTCTACCCGCTCTTCTAAGAGATTTAAGGTTTCATCTAGAAGGTCTTCAAGGGCAGCATAGTTCTTAGAATCTCTTCCTTGAGCAAGATTAAAGACAAGGGATTCAGCTTCATCAACTGCTTTAATAACATCATCTGGCTGAGAGAATCCGATTTCTGCAATTTCAGAACCTGCTTGTATAAGTCGACGCAATTGTGCGTGTGAATGCACAATGCGTGCATACTCAACAGTGTTTGTCGCTGCTGGAGTATTGGCTTGCAAGTCAATGAGTGTGGCGTTTCCTCCCATCCCATCCAGCATTCCATCACGACCGAGTTCATCAGCAACGGTCACGATATCTGCCGGTTCCCCTGCCGCAAAAAGTGCTGTTATGGCATTAAATATTTTCTGATGCGCTGGTTTATAAAAATCATCAGAGTCTATTATTTCAATAGCATCTGCAATAGCTTCCTTTGATAGGAGCATCGCTCCAAGTAGAGATTCTTCCGCTGGAATATTATGAGGAGGGACGCGAGGCGACCGTCTTTGTGGAGGATTATTAAAGGGTTCCTCGGGCGGTAAGAATTGATCAGACATTATCTATTAACAATGATGCATTATGGCTGTGACTAACAAGAGGAAAACCTAATTAAACTGTGGATTTCCTTAGTTTTTTTTGGGGATTACTCTCTGGATGAATTACCAAAAACTGTGGGTAACTAAGGTGAAAATCGAACGTATTCAACATCATCAAAGGAATCTGCATCAAAAACATACAAAAGCTTTAATTTCTCCAAACCTGAATTTGTAATGTGGTGTTCTTTCCCTCCAGGAAGAAAGATCGCATCTCCTTTAGCCACATGTTTCTTGGCCATTTGCGTATGCAAAATTCCTTCCCCTTCCAAGATGAAATACAGTTCATTTTGTTCATGTGAATGCCCTCTTTCAGGCACTACCGCATCAACAGGAATCTCAGCTATTCCAACAGTTAACCCAGAAGAAGGCGTCCTGTCTTTACTTAGCAGTGTCCACCAACGCACGATAAGGCCATCATGCGTAGACCAGTTCTCTTCTTCAACATCTTCAACTCGGCGAACCAGTGGTTCGTCAGCGGATCTCTCAGACACCTTCAGCTACAACATCAACAGATATTGTGAATTCTACATCTGGATGAGGTTTAACGGTTACTGGGTACGTACCAACTTCTTTAATGCTGTCTGCTACCTCAATGGCTTTGCGGTCTATCGTAATATTTTTTTGATCAGAGAGTGCAGCACTGATATCTGCCGACGTGACCGATCCGAAAAGCTTTCCGCCTTCACCTGCTTTCATTTCGATTGAAAGAGTTTGGTCTAGCATTCGAGATGCCATTTCTTCTGCTTCAGCTTTTTCTTCCGAAGCTTTAACTTCACGCGATTTACGCATATTTTCTGCGTCTCTTTCGGCTCCAGCAGTAGCTTTAAACGCCATTCCTTGAGGAATTAATTTATTTTGAGCGAACCCATCTGAGATATCAACAACATCTCCTTTGTGACCAACTCCACTGACATCTTCTCGAAGTACAACTTTCACTCTGTCGTCTCCTCTGTTGTGGTCTCTTGTGTAACTTCAGCGGCTACCTCTGGAATGTCTATAACTTGTTCCTGTTGTTCGGTTTCTGGCTTCGGTGGAGAAGGTTTCTTCTGAGCTTCAGGTGCCCGTGGTTCTCTTGGTTCTCTTGGACGACGATCGTCATCTCTTTGTCTTCGATCCCCGCCACGTCCACCTCTTTGGGTTGTTACCTTGCTTGTGTAAGGAAGCAAAGCCATTTCTCGAGCATTCTTAATTGCCATCGCGACATCTCGTTGTTGTTGAGCACTATTCCCTGTTACACGACGGGCTCGAATCTTTGCACGATCAGAAACAAAACGTCGAAGAAGATTTACGTCTTTCCAGTCAACGTATTCAATCTTCTCTAGCGTAAGGATTGAAACTTTTTTCTTGCCCCTTCGGTCCATTGCCGATGGGGTTTTTGCTCTTTTCTTATTTTTGGTAGGAGGCATCTCTCATTCCTTGCTTAGTTAAAAGGGTTCTTCATTCGGGTCAAAGGCTGGTGTAGCTGGTGCAGCAGGTGGAGAAGTTTGAGGTTCTACATTAAATCCACCGCCGCCCCTACTTTGTGTTTTTTGTATAGATCCATATTCAATTGTGGCGAAACGCAAACTAGGGGCCACATCATCAGCAATAACTTTTACTTTACTTCTTGTTTCTCCATCAGCGTTTTGCCATGAATCCCATTTCAGGTTTCCAGTAACAATAACTCGATCGCCTTTTCTAAGAGTCGCTGCGACATTCTCAGCAAGATCAAACCAGCATGTAATATCAAAATAGGAAGGAATGCTTTCCCACTCCTGCGAATCTTTATTTCTTCGATTCTCATTCCAGGCAACACCAATATCTGTTACTGCCGCCCCTCCAGGTGTGAATCGTAGTTCGGGGTCTCGTGTAAGGTTCCCTACTATTGTGATGTTGTTATCTCTAGCCATAATTTCCCTCGTTCTCAATAAATGTTCGTGTGGCTTCTCTGATCTGAGCTTAGATCAGTCCTCTTCTCTCTGCTTCGTGATCTGGTAACCGTATGAGTTTATGTCTGACGACTTCATCAGCAAGCCGTAATGATCTCTCAAGCGGTTCCATATCTACTTGCCCAGTGGTCATTTCTAACACCACGTAGTGTCCTTCAGCTTTATGGTTTATTTCATAGGCGAAGCGTCGCTTCCCCCATTTGTCTGTTTTTGCAAGTTGACCACTCTCTTCTTCGATCCAAGTGGTAACTCTGGAAACAACATCATCAACCATGGTGTCTTCTTGATCACCGTCAATGATTATCATGAGTTCATATGCTCGTGTATTCACTACGAGTTTCTACCTCCTCTGGTCCCGCAAGCGGGGCCCCCAGTCGGTCTGCGGGCAGGTTAAATTGTGATTCTTAGGGTAGTGGTATAACCATCAAATACCGACGTGTGTTACCAGCTTGCAAGCGGATCTTCTGATTTAGGAAGTGGACTGCCATATAGCCCAAGTGCTTCGGCTTCTTCATCCGATATTTGATAACTTTCATCCTCGGAAGGGAAATTTCCATTTCGAACATCATTAGCGAAAGCCGAAAGCGCATTAATTGTCTGCTCTTTTATGTTCGCGTATGTGCGAACAAATTTTGGTTGAAGTTCATGATTGATTCCAAGCAAATCGTGAAAAACTAGTACTTGCCCATCGCAGTCCGGCCCAGCCCCTATTCCTATGGTTGGAATTGAGAGAGAGTCAGTGATTAATTTTCCTACAACTGAAGGAACACATTCTAGTACTATTGCGAAACAGCCTGCATGGGCTAGGGCCTTGGCTTCATATGAGAGTTGCACCGCAGCATTGGTTGTTCGACCTTGCACCTTGTAACCACCTAGTGAAAGAACTGATTGGGGCGTTAAACCTAAATGCCCCATTACCGGTATTTCAGCATTAACGATTGCTTCTACCATTGAGACTCGGTCCTGACCCCCTTCAAGTTTTACCGCTTTGGCTCCTGCACGAATTAGTTTCGCAGCGTTTTTCACTGTTTCTTCCGTTGAAACGTGGTAGCTCATCCAGGGAAGGTCAGCGACGATAAAAGCTTCTGGTTCTACTCGAGCCACTGCTGCTGTGTGATGAACCATGTCATCAATAGTGACTTTGAGGGTATCTTCATAGCCAAGTACGACCATTGCTAGTGAATCGCCAACAAGAATAATGTCTGCTCCTGCTTCGCTAACCATGTGGGCACCTGGTGCATCATACGCTGTCAACATAACAAGGGGTGATTGTCCATCTTGAACTTTGTGTTGCGCTATTTTCGGTGCGGTCCAGTTAGAGCCCATACCTATTTCCCTTCGAATAGTTGAGGTCTTTAAAGCTTTTCATAGTGTAGGGGATTTGTTCAAAATGCCCTTATGGAGTGAAAAATATCAATGGAATTAGTCTGCGAGAGCATCTGCGTAAAGTTGCAAGCTTTCCCAGGCTTTGTCGACAGGCATTCCTCCGCAGAGGGGGTGATGCACAATGCGCTCAAGTTGAACTGCTTCAGAAGGTGTCACTACTTGGTAAATCCCTTCTTTTCTAAGTTCATTTGGGTTTGTCGCATGGCTATGAACAGCTGAGGAAATATCTGATGTTTGCCAACTTGCATATTTTGATGCTTCATTGAGAAAGAATTGACCTAATTCAGCCCATGCCTTATCAGGGTCCTCAGCTACAAAAGTCATTTTTGTTTCTTGATCTGGCATTGCACAAAAACCCTGTGTGCCATTTAGTTCGCACTGCTCATAATAATATGCTTCAAGTTCAGGTAAGTGAGCGGCGGGTGATAAAGGTAATCCAAATCTTGCTGCTCTTCGAGCAGCCACCTTACTCGTCCCTCCAATCATTATAAAAGGGTGAGGTTTCGTAACGGGAGAAGGAGTGATCTGGTGAGTCTCTCCCCGGTATTCGAAAGGTTCACCAGTCCATGCATTAAGAAGGGTTTGGACAGCTTCATCCATTAATTTCCCCCGATTACCCCAATCTTTACCCAATAGTTGGTATTCACTTGGTCGGTATCCTAAACCTAAAATAACTGTTAATCTTCCTCCACTCATTAAATCGATTACTGCAATATCTTCTGCGACTCGGATTGGATCATGTAAGGGCAATAAAAGGGCTGATATTGATGCTGACAAGTTCGTCGTTCTCGCAAGTACAGTTGCAGCGTTAATAAGTGGAGTGGGACTCCAAGCATTATCAGCTCCATGATGTTCTTCAAATGTTGCCATAAAAAAGCTATTTTTATCTACAAATTCTGCCATTTCTAGCATTGCTTGATACCTCAAAGATAACGACTCTGAGTTAAGAGACGGGTCAATAAGATTGAAACGAATTAGTGACAGCGGCATGGCATCTCCAGAAAGTAGGTTTGACGAAAAACTAGCCTACAGAGGAGAAATAGTCATATACGACCTTCTAAAGCACAAAAGCCTTATGCAAATGATTCCAAGAACATCTTGTGCAGACCTCAATGTCATAACAAGTGAATGTGCCCTTACGTTTTCGAATTCGATCAAGGTCTTTCTGTGAATTCACACACCTCCCATGAGATGGCAGCCGAGGTCCAAATACATAAGAAACAGTCACTAAGGTTACTTCTCCGCAAATTGGACAGTTTCCATCCATGGGGACTGCATAGTTGTGTGCGGCCCGGATAAGTTCCGGGTGGGCATCACAAATATCATGTGTTGAGACTTCCCCTAATGCGTATTTTTCCAATACATTGTTTCGTTCAAGAAGGTAGCTTACTTCACTCTTAGGGTGAGCTTTTACTAGTTCTGATGGAAGAAATCCCATTGATTAACAGTAGTTTAAGAAATTTCTCTGAGCAGTATTTTCAAATCGTGGTTTTCGGGTTTGCTCTGGCTTGATCCCACCAACTCTGAATAGCTTCTTCTGCAGCTTCTCTAGTGATCGGACCTTTTTGAAATCGAATTTCTCTTAAGTATTGAAGAGCATGCCCTATTTCTGGCCCCTCTTCTATTTCTAATAAATCCATAATCGCTCTACCAGTTAATGGCAAAGTAAAGTCATCCAATTCATGTTCTAGAGATTGTTGAGTTCGTTTCATTTCCTGGATTATTGTGTGCGATTTTTTATTTGTTGCAGCTAACTCAATTGCAGCGTCCCGCAAGTCACCTATTTGGTAGTGCCACCTTCGATATTCTTCTTTATCTACTGGTTTCATTTCAATTGTCTTTGTTGACTTAATTAAAAGTTGTGTCTTTGAAATTCGTTCATTTGAATATTTCATTTCTTTCATCCTGTTCTGGCACTTTTTTGAAGAAAGATTTAGTAGTAGTGCAGCCAACCGTAATGTTGGATTTGGTGAGAGAGATGAAAGGTTTTTATACCCACCGTATTTTCTGATATTGCTTTTATCTTTAATTTCGGGAAGGAACTGTTTGTAAATCCCTGTTTTGAGAAGAAGTTCAAATCCTGATTCTGGATTCTCTACGCAAAGCAATTTATCAAATTCTTCTCGAATTCTCTCCGGAGAAACAATGCTAAGTCTTGGTGCAAGTTTCCTTATGCTTTTTATCATTTCCTTAGTGGGTGATAAATCGTAACGGCATGTGAAGCGGGCTGCCCTTAGCATTCGTAAAGGATCTTCTGAAAAAGAAATGGCTGGATCTAAGGGGGTTCGCAACACTCCATTAGAAAAATCTGTTTGCCCATTAAACGGGTCTATAACTTCTCCGGTAGATAAGTCTATTGCCATGCTATTAACAGTGAAATCTCGCCGAGAAAGGTCTTCCTCTATATGTTGTGAAAATTGAACGATGGGTTTTCTTGAATCCGAAACGTACGACTCTGAACGATGTGTGGTTATTTCAACTGTTTTCCCATTTACATGAGCTCCTATCGTCCCAAATCGTTCACCAGATAACCACACATTTTCTGCAATTGGTTTTATTATTTCCCTGATTTCTTCAGGGGTAGCATCTGTTGTTAGATCTATATCTAACTCATCAATGCTGGTGGCATTTCCGTAGAGGTCGCGAACTATTCCACCTACTAAATAAATTTTTTTACCTGCAGAATCAAAAACGCGGTGAATCACATTCATTCGCTGCATTACTGTCGGTAGGTGATTAAAAGTCATTTTGTTTTACTAACTTTGTTATCTTGCTAACAGATTCACTTCCTGGCCCTCCGTTAGAAACTGGCTCAGGGAAGACAGTTTCACCTATTAATGCATGGAGAACAGCTGTGGTAGAAAGTTCTAAAGCTTTAAGATCGTATCCTCCTTCTAAAAAGACTAGGCGATGTCCAGACGGAACGGTTTGGATTATTCGAGAAGTAAGCAAACTATAATCTCCAGAGGTAAGCCCTAAGTCAGTAATAGGATCACGGCGATGTGCATCAAATCCTGCAGAAAGCAATAACCATGTTGGAGAAAATTTCTCAACCTTTGGCATAACTATTTCATCCCAAGCATGAAGATATATATCCCCTGTTGTTCCCGCCGGAAGAGGAATATTTAGTGTTGTACCTTCCCCTTCTCCCGAACCGGTTTCACTCATAGCTCCAGTTCCCGGATATAACGGCCATTGATGAAACGAAACAAATAAAACATTAGGGTCGGCGTAAAAAACGTCTTGAGTCCCATTCCCGTGATGCGCATCATAATCAACAATGAGTACTTTCTCTCCAAGGGACAAAAGGTATTTCGCCGTTATCGCAACATTGTTCAACAAACAGAAACCCATTGATTGAACAGGGGTAGCATGATGCCCTGGTGGCCTAATCGCACAAAAAGCAGCATCTGTATTCCCAGCTCTTAAATAATTAATAGCTTGCACTCCTGCGCCTGCTGCCAAACAAGCAGCCAACCACGAACCTGAGCTCATTTTTGTATCTTCATCGACTCTTCCTCCACCATTTGCATGAATATCTTTAAGGTGTTTGATCATCTGTTCTCCATGAACATCAAAAAGCATGGTTTCTTCTATCGGTTCAGCGAGCACTTCAATAACCGAATCTTTGAAATCGATTTTTTGGAAGCTGGATAATACAGCTGACAAACGATCTGGTTGTTCTGGATGTTTATTCCCAGGAAAATGATCCAGACACAGTTCATTGGTGATAAACAAAATACTCATATCTGCAACAGTACTGTCCATAAGACAATTTATGAATATCTTTGAAAATAATGGGATAAGGGTCATAAAACCTATTTTTCTTAAGGAAGTTTTCCCTGTTCAGAGCAGTTTCCTAGGAAAAATGTGAACTGGTTTTAGGATCTTGACTTTTGGCAGGTTAAAGTCTCCCTCACTAGTCCTTTAGGGGGTTTCATGACAATCAGAATTGTTACGGATAGTGCCAGTGATATCAGCTTGGAAGAAGCAGCAGAACTTAATGTTGAAATAGTGCCTTTGTCGATTAGATTTGGCGAATCTGAATATACGGATCTCACCGATCTTTCTGTATCAGATTTCTATACAAAAATGGCTGAAAGTGACCTTCTCCCTTCAACTGCCGCTCCTTCACCAGGAGCGTTTGAAGCTGCATTTAAACGATGTCAGGAAGCGGGCGCTGAAGGAATACTTTGTATTAATCTCTCATTAGCCCTATCTGCAACTGGTCAAGCTGCCCAACTCGCAGCAGACGCATTTGCTGAAATTCTTCCAGTGAAATGCCTTGATTCAAAATCCATTACTTCTGGTCTTGGAACTATTGTCCGCCGGGCAGCACAAGCAGCAGCAAGCGGACAATCTATGGACGAGATTGAGTCTCTGGTTGAAAATTTAACTGAAAGAACTCGGATCTTTGCAACATTAGACACATTAGATAATTTAAAAAAGGGTGGCAGAATCGGCGGAGCAACAGCAATGATAGGGACAATGCTTCAATTTAAGCCCTGCCTTGACCTAAGTAGCGGAGAAGTAGCTGAAGCCGGCCGTCAGCGAACCAGAAAAAAATCCCTTCTGTGGTTACGTGAAGTTCTCGAAAGTGCTGGTTCTATTAAAGATTTATGCATTATCCACGGCGATGCTCCGGATGTTCAAGAGTTCGCGGATCTTATCTCGGACTTAGTTCCAGGCAATATCCATATCAACCAGCTTGGAGCTGTTATTGGAACGCATGGAGGGCCTCGTGTCCTCGGCATAACCTATCTTATTGAATAATGTACTAACCATTAAATTTGATTGGCTTAGTATGAATGATCATGTCTGACTATCTAACTCCTGATACAAGGCTACTAATTGGACGAAAATTGTCAGGTAGATATGTTCTCTCTTCCTTAATTTCAACTGGTCAATTTACTCAAACATGGGAAGCGACTGATCTTGTCTTATCAAGAGATGTCGCGGTGAAATTAACAAACCCAAATCTAGTTTCAGAAACAGCCTTCTTATCAAAATTTCGATCTGACGCAAGAGCTATTTCAAGATTGAATCATCCATCAATTGTCGCTGTTCTTGATACAACCGGCGATGATGAAATTGAGGCAATCGTTATGGAATTGGTTGAAGAAGAGACATTAAAAGATTGTTTGTCAAGGCTAGGTCCTCTAACAGTTCGCACAGTAATGCCATTATTTAACCACATTGTTGATGCTCTATTGCATGCCCATAAACAAGGATTAATTCATGGTGCCCTAAGTCCAGAAAAGATTTTTTTATGCCCAGATCGAGGAACTAAGATTTCTGGGTTTGGCTTCAATGAATCGACCGCATTGATAGAAGAAACGCAAAGTATTCACGGTAGCTCATCTTCCCAATTCTTATCACCTGAGCAGAAGAACGGAGGCATCCCTGACGTAAGGAGTGATGTGTTTGCTTTGGGGAAGTTAGTGCGATTCATGCTTACCAATGATGAAAATAATACGAAAAGTTTCTTTCATGACAATATGACGAATAAAGGAATTTTGGAAGCAATTTCAAAAGCGACGGCAGATGAACCAAGTGAGAGATATTCTAGTGTTGTGGAGTTTCAGGACGATATTGAGTCAGCAGTCGCTAACAACGAGAATGATAATGAAGATTTTGGTGGTGTCCGGAAGTCGCGCTCTATTGATGGACAACGTTTATTTACAGGTTTCTTAACCTTCGGAATGGTCTTCACATTTGTCCTCGGGATTATTTTTGCCACCAATTTAGATGACAGCCTATTCGGGTCTGACGGCTCAAATAATCCTGAGGTAAGTTCATCATCTGAAACTACTAGCACTGCTGCCACCACAGAATCCTCACCAAAAGTTGAATCCAATAGCGACTCAACAACTGATGTCTCGGAGTCGGAAACTATCGAAGAAGAGGCAGAAACATCTGTTTCGCCAATCTTTGAGGCTGTGTCTATTGCTGGAGCAAGAGACTATGACCCATTGGGAGATGGGGTTGAGCACCCTGAACTAGTAGAGAACCTCTTAGATGAAGATCCATCAACAATTTGGTATAGCGAAACATACGCAAATAGATCTTTAGGTTTTCTAAAAGATGGGGTGGGACTTATTGTTGAGTTGAAAAAGTCTTTTCCCATTCAAACACTAATTATTGAAACGAGTAATTCTGGTTGGTCAGGAGAAATCTATGTTTCAGAAACTATTGGCTCTAATTTAGCGGATTGGGGAACTCCTTCTAATTCAATTTCAGCATCTCAAGGCAATGCCACGGTTGACCTAACAGGTGCTACAGGTTCAGCTATTTTAATCTGGTTCACAGATTTGGGAGATAAACCTCCCCCTGGAGTGAGAATGGAAATTTCAGAAATCGACGTCTCTTAAATTCTCCTAACCTGTCACTGATATTGACTAGGTACAATTGTTTCTTGTGGATCCTAATGAATCTAAGCTAATCACCGCAGCCCAAAATGGAGATTCGTCTGCTTTGGAGCAATTATTGAGATCTCATTACGACATGGTTTTCTCTCTTTGTAGGAAATTAACGGGAAATGACGCTGATGCTAACGATGCCACACAGGAAGCTCTACTTTCCATCGTGAGAGGATTGCCTTCATTTCGTGGAAATTCAAAATTTTCAACATGGGTATATCGAATCGCAACGAACACGACTCTAGATGAGTTACGGAAACGATCTCGTAGGCCAATTCTTGGTTTAGAAGAAGACTATTCATCAAACCAAACAGGTTCCGAACTAGAAGATTCAGTCGTGACTTCAATAGATCTCCAAGCAGCTCTTGATCGCCTTCCTGAAGACTTTCGAACACCAATAGTGCTCAGAGACCAATTGGGAATGAACTATGAGGAAATAGCCAGTCTTTTGCAATTACCATCAGGAACTGTGAAATCAAGGATTGCTAGAGCTAGATCTAAATTAAAAAATGATCTTTTGGGGAACAAAAATGCTTCAGGTCTCGTCAAAGAGGTAGACAATGAATAATTCTGAAATTCCAAACGAAGCTGAATTGATTAGCGCTTACCTTGATGGTGAAGTGACACAAGAAGAACGCGCCCTTGTTGAAAGCAATCCAAAACTTTTACGACAAGTTGAAGATTTTAAATTGCTGTCAGACCATGTTGGTCAAATCAATTTAAATAACGCAGACAAAAAAGAAAATCACATATTGTTTGCTCTCAAGGAATCAAAGAATCTACTAGCCAAAGATTCCAATATTTCCAACAATGTTCTACCTCTACAAAAACCCGCTCGTTCTTCTTCCCGACGTCCTTCACGAGCATTGATACTTTCATCCGTAGCTGCAGCTTTGCTCGCTTTTTTTGCCATTCCTCTATTTAAATCGGACACACAAAATAATGATTCATTTATTACTGCTGCCGATATTTCAACTGATTCTGAACGTTCCGAACCACAAGTAGTGGAAGAACCTGCGGTGAATACAGAAACAACAGAAGCGCTCTCAAATGCGGACACAACTGACACAACTAACGCACCTGCTACGCCTTTTGTAGATCAAACTGAAGAAACACCTGATGTCTCAGCTTCAAAACAAGAAGAGGCGGTTGAACCAGCCGAAGTAGGGGAAATAGAGGAAGAAATTGTTTCTCCAACGAATGAGCAAAGTGCAATATCAGTACCCTCTCCTCCATTTTCAACGGAGATAATTACTACTTACGGGATTGAATCTGCTGGTATAAATTCGTTGTTGTTAGCAGACGCACGAATTGAAATAAGTGAAGGTTTTGACAGTTTTATTGTTGAATTATCTATTCCTGAAAATATGGATTCTTCTTCCCCTGACCAGATCCTTCCCGGGTCATACGCTGTTCAACTAAATGGAGATTTTCAAATCTCTTCGGAGGACACCTTTATCCTCCCTGAAGAAATTACTAACTATCTTGTCGTAAATTTAGCTGCCCATGGAATTATTTGGATCGATGAAGATCCAGGTTATGAACTGACGTGGGACTCAAATGGAGGCGTCGTAGAAGCAGAAACTTCCGACCTCATCGCATTTTATAGAGGAGATTTTGAAGGAAATCTTACATTCATTATCGGTATGGATTCTGTACGTGCTTTCCGAGCATCACTCGCACCAAATCCACCAAGATTAATACTGGATATCCAGCACAATGAATGACCAGAGGATTTCTTTACAGACTGGTAATCATTGGTCCAGTTGGGCTTGAGTAGCATTATTGTCTCTAAAAATTAATGCATTTCCGAACTTACAGGGTATTCTCACGGCATGGTTCAAATGGATAATTCATTTTCAGATAAAGATATGGAAGATGGTTCATCAACTTCGTGGGAAAGTATCGCTACTTCTAAAATAGTAGACGGAGTTGAAACGGTTAGAACAAAGACCACTGGTCCAGCTATCCATATAAGCCGAACAGTTGTGTATGGCTTCACAATGTTCCTAATTGGACTGATAAGTATTCCTTTTCTGGTTATTGGAACTTCTCGTGGTGTTATTGAAATCTTTGACAACTGGGTTTTTTCTAACCGTGATACAGCGGTCTGGTTCGTTTATTTATTGAGTGGAATAGTTTGGTCAAGTGTCGGGATTTTCATTTGGATTAAACGTCCCAAAGGAGCAGCTACCCCGAAACAGAAATCTGCTGACATCAGGAGCAATAATGCCTGATCGTAAAGAAATAATTATTGTGGGTTCCGGTCCAGCAGGACTTACAGCTGCTATCTATACCGCTCGAGCAAATCTCCAACCATTGGTAATTGAAGGGGAACCCTCCTCCACGAGCGATCAACCTGGAGGGCAGCTTATGTTAACTACTGAGGTTGAAAACTACCCTGGTTTCCCTGAAGGGATCATGGGTCCTGAATTAATGGCAAATTTTCGTGCACAAGCCGAAAGGTTTGGAGCTGAATTTATAACAAAAAAGGTAACAAGGGTTGATCTTTCCGCTTCTCCATTTGGAGTTTGGGTTGGAGACCCTAATGCTGACACGCCAACATTTTTATCAGACGCATTAATAGTTTCAACTGGAGCAAAAGCCTTAATGCTTGAACTCCCCAATGAAATAAAGCTTGTAGGCCACGGCTTATCGACCTGCGCTACATGTGATGGATTTTTCTTTCGAGATCAAGAGATCGCTGTTGTTGGTGGAGGAGATTCAGCAGTAGAAGAAGCGATGTTTCTTTCCCGTTTTGGTAGCAAAGTAACCATCATCCATAGACGAGATGAACTACGAGCTTCGAAGATTATGCAAGAGAGAGCTTTTGCTAATCCTAAAATTGATTTCCTTTGGAATCACGAAGTAGTTGAATACTTAGGAGATACAAAACTTGCGGGTATTAAAGTCCGTAATGTTTTGACAGATAAAATCAGTGATTTTTCTGTATCTGGACTCTTTGTCGCCATAGGACATATTCCAAATACTGACATTTTTAAAGGGCAATTAGACCTTCTTGATAACGGTTATATCAAAACAGTTAGCGATTCTTCTGAAACGAATATTGAAGGGGTTTTTGCATGTGGAGATGTTCAAGATTTCACGTATCGGCAGGCGATCACCGCAGCTGGGTCCGGCTGTATGGCTGCAATAGATGCTGAACGTTGGCTAGAAGAACAACATTGAAAGTAACTTTCAATATGTTCCACACAAAAGGGAAATTGCCGACTAACTTTAAATCTACAAACCATTGTTACATAGATTGAACTGGAGATAGAAATGTCGGATGCTACAACAACATTAACTGCTGGAAGTTTTGATGAAGTTATAAATTCCTCTGAGAAACCAGTACTTGTAGATTTCTGGGCTGAATGGTGTGGCCCATGCAAAATGATCGCTCCTATTTTGGAAGAAATAGCCTCTGAACAGGAAGAACATATCGAAATAGCTAAATTGAATGTTGATGAAGCTGCCGATGTTGCTCGTCGATTTGAGGTAATGAGCATTCCAACACTAATTCTCTTTGATAACGGTGTTCCCACTAAACGAATTGTCGGTGCAAAAAGCAAAGATGCGCTTTTGGACGACCTTTCCGAGTTTCTCTAACTTTTCATCTGCTCATAAACCGGTAAGCTAAAGCCTCATGGAGTTTGGATACTGGGAATATGGAACAAGATACAAACAACTCAAATAATCTTATTTCAGGAGAAGAGGGGCCTCTTATCGAGGAACTCCACCGGATGTTAATGAACGCTGGTTTTCCCGTAAATAACAGCGCAAGTGTATTCTCATCGGAAACAGAAATATCTATTCGTTTATTTCAAGAAAGTCGGCGTATTGAAACTTCTGGTATTTGTGATCAACGAACGTGGGATGCTCTTCTAGAAGCTGGATACAGATTGGGTGACCGTTTACTCTACTTCGGTCATCCAATGCTTCGAGGAGAAGATGTTTCTGAACTCCAAGGAGCAATGGGTTCGCTGGGTTTTAACCCTGGAAAAGTAGATGGAATATTTGGACCAGATACACAAAACGCAGTTGAATTATTTCAAAGAAATTCTGGATTGATTGTTGATTCAATCTTTGGACCCAATTGTTTAATGGCGTTGAAGAAATTAGGAAATCGAAATGAACAACAATCAGTTGCTATTTTGCAAGAACGTGAGCGAATTATTTCTAAAACTCAAAATGGGGGAATGCCACACATCGCACTTGGCGATTTGGGAGGTTTCTCAGCTGTATTGTCGGAATCAGCAAAAATCTTACGAGAAGCTCATATAAACGCTGACTTAATACAACATTACGATATTTCTGAGCATGCTAAATATTGTAATAAACGCGGTGTTGATTTATATATAGGTTTATACCCAGTTCAGAAACAAGAGAAATCTATTTCTTACTATGCGGCAAAGGGTTTTGAATCACCTGGTGGAGTTTCTTTTACACAATTTCTATCGAAAGAATTATCTCCATTATTCTCTGAAAAAATTGATATACATGGACGATCTGAACAAGTTCTTCGGGAAACAAGGATGCCAGCGGTCATTCTTCGGATAGGTCCAACAAAAGATTTGGTTGAAGTTGCTCCACAATTGTCGCAGGCACTGAAAGAAGCTATTTTTGCCTGGTTTTTAAAGCCATTTGAAGAATTATCACACTAATTTCAAGTATTTTTAAAATATTCCATATAACCCCTGCTCAAAGGCATAATTTTAATAGAAATCACAGGTTTTTCCCCAAGATGGGGATAAAAACCTCTGAACAACATAAAGTCTAAATCTGAAGTTAAGACTTTTTGTTTATTAGCATTGTTTTAAAGGGTTTTATTCAGCAATAATTTCTAAAATACGCGTAAGGTCTTCCGCACCTGCAAATTCTATTGTTATCTTTCCTTTACGCTTCCCTATCGAAACCCCTACTCGGGTTGATAACCGTTCTCCCAGTATTTGTTCTACCTCTAACTCTGCAGCTGATCTTTCTTTTGTTTTTTTAGTCGATATTTTTTCTCCATTGCTACCCTCACGTACAATCATTTCTATATCTCTTACGGTGAGGTTCTCTTTCACAATCCTTTGCGCCAATTGGTCTTGTTCTTGACGGGAGGAGAGACCAAGTAATGCTCTAGCATGGCCAGCTGTAATCGAACCATTAAGCAGATAGTTTTGTACCGATGCTGGAAGTTGAAGCAGTCTTAAAGCGTTTGCAATTGTCGGCCTGCTTTTCCCAACACGCTGAGCAACTGCTTCTTGGCTTAAACCGAAATCTTCAATAAGTTGCTGATATGCGGCTGCTTCTTCTAAAGCTCCCAGGTCTTGTCTGTGTAAATTCTCCACTAAGGCATGTTCTAACGCTGTTAAATCCTCTATGTCTCGAACTATGGCAGGGATCCTATTAAGGCCGGCTCGCTTGGCCGCCCTCCATCGTCTTTCACCAGCTATTAACTCAAAAGAGTCCGTTGTTTTTCTACGCACTAGAATTGGTTGCAGAATACCTACTTCTCGCACGGAAGAACACAAGCTTTCTAAAGCTTCTTCGTCAAAAACATCTCTTGGTTGAAAAGGATTGACCGTAATTGATCCAATAGATATCTCTTGATACCCCGTTGTTCCTGCATAATAGCTTTTTTCTTTCTTGTTCTGATCGGTGGGAATAAGTGCTCCCAACCCTTTCCCTAGTCCCTTTTTTTCACGAGCCACTAGAAATCTCCCTTGCTAAAGACCTGTATGCAATTGATGCCCTACATTTTGAATCATAATAAATTATTGGCTGTCCATAAGAAGGGGCTTCAGAAAGACGAACGGACCTTGGGATAATTTGATTACAAACCGTATCTCCAAAATGGCCTCTGACTTCATCTACAACTTGTGCTGCAAGTTTTGTTCGTGCATCAAACATGACTAGAGCAATCATCGAAATATGGAGTTTTTCATTTAAGTGTGTTTTAACTTTCTCGACATTGCTTAGTAGTTGCCCTAGTCCTTCTAACGCTAAATATTCACATTGAATAGGAACCAAGACTTCATCAGCAGCTGTTAACGCATTAATTGTTAAGAGCCCAATCGATGGAGGACAATCAATAAAAACATAGTCATATGCACTAATAACGCTTTCAATAGCTAATTTAAGGAACCTTTCCCTATTAAACGCAGCAACGAGTTCTATTTCCGCACCTGAAAGGTCACTATTTGCAGGTGCCAATGAAAGAGACGGCCATTCTGTTTTGATAATACATTCATGCATCTCAGCATTCTCAAGAATAACTTCGTAGATAGATGTAGAAAAACTACCTGGATCTACTCCAAGCGCCGATGTTGCGTTGGCTTGAGGGTCAAAATCAACCACGAGAACTTCGTTTCCCATTTCAGCCAAGCAAGTCGCTACATTTACAGCTGTTGTTGTTTTTCCAACTCCACCTTTCTGATTTGCTACCGTAATAACCCGTGGTTTTGGGTTTAATGAAGAAGGATGGGTTTTTGTATTCAGTAAATCTTCCAATTTTCCTATTTCCCCAGTTCAGAATATATTCAAACGGTGGTGTTTTAAAGTTTTAGCACCCTATAAAGATCTGTCAATTCAAACCATTTTTTCATGTTCCACGTGAAACACATCTTGATGAATATTGACCTGTTTCACGTGAAACATCACCATAGTGGCCTTTTTTTAGGCACTCCTGGTCGCCGTGGAAGTCGATTGCTAGGTTTCCCCTGTAATTCTAAAACTTGAAATGTGCCATTTCCCTGTTTGTTAGCTTTAAAAGGGACAAGTCCTGTCTCTTTTAATGCTGGGTTAACCCAACGATCTATGCCGTGCGGGGGTTCGCTAACTATCAAATGGCCTTTATTTTTTAAAAACCGGCAAGCGCATTCTGCTGTTATAGGCGGAGGGCCAAAAGAGCGGGCGGTTACAACATTTATAGTTGCTTCATATTGTGGATTTCTTGCAATATTTTCCACTTCATCACAAATTATTTCCGTTCTCGCGCCAGCATTAAGTTTTTTTACCGCCCAGGAAAGAAACTCTGCACGTTTTTCTTTTCTTTCAATTAAAACAAAATTCCAATTATTAAAATTCTCTATTAAAATTAGGGCTGGAACTCCCCCGCCAGAACCAAGATCGACCAATTTAGCCTCTTTTGCACCAATATTAAGTTCATTTATGGTTTGTACAAAACCATTCGCATTCAAAATATGGTCCTGAATAGGTGGTTTCCCTAAAAATTTTAGTTTTTTAGCTTGTATTAGAATTTCTTCCAACACCATTATTTAAGAACTTGGTTGTAAAACGACTCGTCTGCGAGGTTCTTCTCCATCGCTACTGCTAGTTATTCCATCAATTTCAGACGCTGCATCATGAATAATTTTACGATCAGCAGCACCCATAGGCTCTAAAGATAGAGAGTTTCCTGTTTCTTTCACTGTTTCTGCCTGTTTTTCCGTAAAAACTATGAGTGAAGCTTTTCTTCGCTCTCTGTACCCACCAACATCTACTGATAGGCGGTTAGTTTTCCGGCCGGCAGCATGTCGTTGAACAACTGTTCTTGTTATGTCCTGTAAGGCGAGTAATGTTCCAGCTTTTGGACCTATCAAGAGCCCAATCTCTGACCCGTCAACTGATCCAATTATTCGCTCCTCTTCCATGCGGATACTAACGGTTGCGTCGATCTCAAAATTCGCAACTACTCCTTCTAAAAACTCAATAACTGCCTCTTCTTGCTCTTTTTGAGGCATTGGTTCCCTATTTTCTACTTCTTTTTCTTGTTTCTTGGGTGATTTATTTTGTTTACTCCCCTGGTTTTTTGTTTGTTTATTTTGATTTGGATTTGTCTTCTTATTTGTAGTTTTTTCATTCTTTTTTCTACGATTCCGCTGGTTGTTAGCATTTTTTGAAGGAACATCCACAGGTTTTACTCGCGCTCGCACCCGAGCTTCTGTTTTTTTTAATCCAAATAAACGATTTTCTTCTCTAGTAACTATTTCAAATTCAGCATCTTCTCTTGCTACACCAAGTTGGTCTAATGCCAACTCCTCAGCTGCAGCAATATTTTCTGCCCTTACTTCTACCCATTCCATTTTTATCTCTTCTTTTTCTTGTTTCGACGACGTGAGCCGGTCGTGTCTTGTTGATTATTTTTCTTTGGTGTCACCCTTTTTGAAGTAGGGCGCGGTTGTGGCTCTTTACGCTCTGCCACCTTCCCTTTTTGGGGAGCATTTGGTGATGCGGTAGGTGGTTTTTTCTTGCGTTTTTTTGGAGGATTAGTTAAATGCCGTCTAGATCCATGCATCTCTGCATTATTATCAACTTTTCCTGATTTCTCTTTTTTAATTGATTCAACCATTTCTTTCGTTGGTTTTATTAACTCTTCTGAATCTGTATTATCCCCATAATATTTTCTTGTTATAAAAAGTTGTGTTAGAACACGGAAAGCGTTGGAGGTAAGAAAGTAAAAAACAAGCGCGGCGGGAAATGTAAACGAAAATATTGGCAGCATAAAAGGCATATATTTCATAATCATTTGCTGTTGAACAGGCATTTCAGACATTGATGCTGAAGATCGTCCTTGAATTTGGCGTTGTTGATACCAGGCGGATAACCCGACTAAGAAAACAAGGATCAAGTAAGGAAACCCTGTAACAAAATTTTCTTTTAGTGCCCCGAATGGGCTAATCGCAAGATCAAACCCCCAGGACTTCATCTCTGTAGCCCTAGATAAATCCAAGTACATTTGTGTGTCTAGCCCCACAAAGTCTGGATTAAACACTCGATCTGCAAAATTTGTTGTTTGTGAAGGGTTATTACCGGCAAAAACAGCATCCCCTAATTGCAACCCAACATCTCCCGTTCTTCGACTTAACCCTCGAACAGTATAAAAAAGACCGAAAAATATAGGCATTTGAGCAAATAATGGAAGACAGCCAGCAAGAGGGTTAATCCCATTCGCTTGATAAAGGGCCATCATTTCTTGATTTAGACGCTCACGATCATGACCGTATTTTTTCCGTAATTTTTTTAACTCTGGAGCTACTCTTTGGGTTGCGATCATACTACGCGTTTGTTTTAGGGTTACTGGGAAAAGAACAATCATCACTAAACAGGTAAAAACAATGATGGCTCCCGCGTAATCAGGCAGTAGGTCATAGATTTGCGTTAGTATTTTTCCAAAAAAATCTAACATTTATGATCCTTTATCGGAATAGGGTCATACCCGTAACTTCCCCATGGATGACATCTGCAAAGACGTTTTGTTAGGTACCAACCACCTTTAAATAATCCATGATTCTCAATTGCGTCATACGCGTATTCGGAGCATGAGGGAATATATCGACAAGATGGTGGCCGGTTTATTGATAGCGTTTGATATAGAGAAATAGCCTTCTGAGCAGCTATTTTACCTATTTTTCTATGTTTTCTAGTTGTTCTCATTTTGTAATTTTAAATCTTTTATAGCTTCTTCTAAAAGTTCAGTTATCTTCAAATTTTCAGCTGAATGAACTTTTATTAAATAGTTTCCTTCTAAAAAATTTTTAGGGTCTTTAGAAACTATTTTTATAAATTCTTCCCGAAATTGTCTTCTGATTTTGTTTCGAGTTACTGCCTTTCCAACTGTTTTAGGAATAGCAAACGCTAAACAAGGTTTTTCTGTTTTTTCGCTAAGGTAAACCAATTCCATTGGCCCTTGTTTTGTCCGGTTTCCCCGTCGCAACAGAGCAGTATGTCGGTCTCGCCCTTTAACTCTTCCTATTACGCTGACAGTTTTTGCCTTCCACGCCGCCGTCTCGCCTTAATAGTGGCTCGGCCCCCTCTGGTTGACATTCGTTGCCGAAACCCATGTTTTTTCGCTCGACGACGAACATTTGGTTGAAATGTTCTTTTCACTTGTTAATCCTTTTTTAAAACATGAAATTGTTTCTCAACACACCCCGGGTTGAAAGCCAGATATTTCATCGGCTTTCGATTTACCAGGCAGCATTTTAATTTCGATACCTTAACGCTAGGGGTTGAACTTAACCTATCACAACCTATATAAAATGTATTTTTAAACAATTCTAAAAAGTTATCCACAGGGTTATTTCCATCTTAAGGTTTTTCTACTCCACAGCCTGTGGATAACTGCTAAAATACCGCTCTGAACAGGGAAAACAAATCCACTAGCGTTCCACTGGAAAGTTTTGTTTCTTGCTGCTAAGTTCCTCATTCACATTACAGAAAACACAATCTCCACACCATTGCACACACCATTAACACATTTATCTAAATCTATGTGGAGTACAACAACAAAAGAAAGAAGAAAACATATGTCAAACGTGACACAACTATGGGATGCGTGTGCACAATCTATTCGCGATCAAGTTTCTGATGGAGTCTGGCAATCAACATTTAAAGAAGCCCGGCCACAATCAATAACAGAAAATGAATTAGTTCTAACAGTTCCAAACCAATGGGTAAAAACCCAAGTAGAGGGAAAATATAATCCTTTAGTTGTAGAAGCTCTTGATGACGCCTCTCCAAACCATATTCAACTTATTGTTCAAGTTGATACAAAAAACAGCGATGAGGTGGATCTTTTGGAGAATGACCCACTTATTCCCCAAATTGAAGAGGTAGCCGCTCCACCGGTTATCGAAAAAAACTATTCCGAAGCTTCAAAACCGTTCTTTAAAAATGAAAAATATACTTTTGATACCTTTGTTACAGGAACCAGCAATCGTTTTGCTCATGCAGCTGCACTTTCTGTAGCTGAAAGGCCCGCTGAATCCTACAATCCTCTATTTATCCATGGAGAAGCGGGGTTGGGAAAAACACACTTATTACAAGCAATAGAAAGCTATATTCACGAGAATTATCCTATGCATTCAACAAAATATGTTTCAACAGAAACTTTCTTAAATGAATTCATTGAATCAATTAAAACCAACAAACGAACCGAATTTAAAAGCCGTTATCGGGAAATAGATGTTCTATTGGTGGATGATATTCAATTCCTGGAAGGTAAAGAGGGTTTACAAGAAGAGTTTTTCCATACTTTTAACAGCCTTCACCAAGCCAATAAACAGATAATATTATCTTCTGATAGGCCTCCTGATGCTATATCAACATTAGAAGATCGACTTCGTAGTCGTTTTAAAATGGGGCTTTTAACAGACATTCAACCACCTGATTTAGAAACCCGTTTAGCTATTCTTAGAAAAAAAGCAGAAAATGAAACCATTCCGGTTCCTGCCGATGTTCTTGAATTCATTGCTACACACGCTAAAGAAAACATCCGCGAGTTAGAAGGAGCTTTAATACGGGTATGCGCTTTTGCGAAATTAAATAACCAACCGTTGGATATTGATGTAGCTAAAACTGTTCTGCAGGAATTAATCGCCTTACGAAAACCACGGCCAATAACACCCGATGTTATTTTGGATGCAACAGCAGAAAAATTTGGATTAATGAAGGAAGATATTATTGGGCAACGTCGACACAGGCCACTTGTGACCGCAAGACAAATTGCAATGTATGTTTTTCGGGAACTGACGGAGTTAAGTTACCCAGCAATAGCAAGAGAATTTGGTGGAAGAGACCACACAACAGTTATTCACGCTGTAGACAAAATAAGCACTTTAATGCCAGCCAAACAGCAAATTTATGATGATGTTACTGACCTGGTACAAACAATAAGATCTGGAAAATAATTGTTCCACAGCCATTGTGGATGCATGTGTAAACTGTTGAAAAGAACACTTTTAATAAAAATTTCTTTTCAAAAGAATAAATAGGAGACTGTGGATTACTAAGATAATTAACAACTCTTCCACATGCTCAACTCGCTCTTGAACAGGACAAATAGGGTATTACACACATACCCACACACCTACTACTATTACTAAACATTTAAAACACAAATATACAAAGAAGGAGTTCTCCACACGTGAAATTTCGATGCGATCGCGACGACCTGGTTGAAGCGTTAAATACAGCAGCTAAAGCCGTTACAAACAGAGCCACTTTGCCAGTTTTGAATGGGTTACATTTAAATCTTAAAAAAGATATTTTGGTTATCACCGGTAGTGATCTTGATCTAACAATTACTGTCACGGTTGAAGTGAGCGGAGAAACGGATGGTGTTTCGGTTATTCCAGCAAAACTACTCTCAGACGTCGTCCGGTCGGTTGAATCTGGAATTGTTGATTTAACAGTCGAAGACACAGATCTACAAGTAATTGCAGGAAGAAGCGAATTCGCCCTTAGAACTATTCCAGCGGACGAATATCCCATATTTGATGAGGTAGATACCGAACCAGTAAACGTTGAAGCATCAACGCTTGTGAAAGCTTTAGAACAAGTTACGCCAGCTGCTTCTTCAGATGATTCTCGACCAATACTTACCGGAGTTTATATGGTTGCAGAATCAAAAGGGTTCAGACTTGTTGCAACTGATTCATATCGTCTTGCGGTGAGAGATATGCCAGGATCATCTTTACTAGCAGGTCAACCACCAATACTGGTTCCTTCAAGAGCCCTTACAGAATTAGCTCGTTTATTGGAAGGAAACAAAGAAGTCTCTTTACATTTAGGAGATAAAGAAGCTTCATTTGTTGTAGATAATGTAAAAATGACCACCCGATTGATAGAAGGTGAATTTCCAGATTACAAAAGGCTAGTTCCAGACGATAACCCTAACAAAATGACTGCAAATCGAAGCGAATTAAGAGATGCTGTCAAACGAGTACGCCTTTTAGCGCAAGAAGCAACCCCAATTCGACTAGAAATGACCTCTTCAGGGTTACAACTAATAGCTAAAACACAAGATATTGGTGAAGCTCACGAAACAGTAGACGCAAGCTATATTGGTGATGATTTAACTATTGCATTTAACGCTGAATATTTGTTAAAAGGATTAGAAATTGCCCCAGGCGAAGATATAACGCTTGAAACTAGAGATAACCAAAAACCAGCCGTATTAAAATCAGACGAACACCAAGAATTTTTGTATCTATTAATGCCCGTTCGAATTTCATAAGAGTTAATTTATGGTTCATGTCCGCCGGTTTTGGCTACAGAACTTTCGTAACTATGAGAATCAAGAAATAACGTTTACTGAAGGAACAACCGTTGTTTTTGGAGCTAACGGCCAAGGGAAAACAAACCTTATTGAAGCAATCAATTATCTTGGAACAGCAACTTCTTTTCGAGGTGCACCAGTAGAAGCGTTAATACGGAATACTTCTGATACAGCAATTATTAGAGCTGAAATTACTCATCAAGAAAGAGAACTTTTAGTCGAAGCTGAAATATCAAAATTACGTCAAAATAGTATTTCAGTGAATAAACAAAAAATTCGACCCATAAGGAATTTAGTTGGGCTTATTCCAATCACAATTTTTGGACCAGATGACCTTTCTTTGGTTAAAGCAGGGCCAAACGGGCGAAGAAGTTATATAGATGATCTTATTGTCCAAATACACCCAAAAAACATGAAACTCCGGATGGACCTGGAGGCAGTTTTAAAACAAAGAAACGCTCTATTAAAACAAGCTAAAGGACGTTTAAACAAAGAAGAAGAAGAAACTCTGGAGGTTTGGAGTGAACAATTTGATTTATTAGGACATGAATGGGGGACTAAAAGAAAAACAATCCTTGAAGAACTTACCCAATCAGCAAAAACTGCATACACAGAGTTAGCAGGAAACAAAAAAGAAATAAATTTAACTTATGAACCAGAGTGGATCGAAAAAGGATTAAAAAATGCTCTTATAACAGTTCGCACAGATGAAATTAGAAGAGGAACCACACTTATTGGCCCACATAGAGATGAAATTCAAATTGAATTAGCAGACATGCCGGCTCGAACACATGCGTCACAGGGAGAACAAAGGACAATTGCATTGGCACTACGTGTAGCCGGACACCATTTATTAAACGATGTTCACAAAACAAAACCAATCCTTCTTCTAGATGATGTTTTTTCAGAACTTGATGAATATCGAACAAAAGCACTTTTACAACTACTTGTTGCAGATCAAACCTTCATAACAACAGCTATTGAACCGGAAAAAATTTCTACAACAAAATACCTATTTGTTGAAGAAGGAGAAATCACCGAAAAGTAACCTTTTTATTTTGCAAAGGAATAACATAAAAAAATGACCTGGGAACCCCTACATAGTAAAGAAAAACAACCCAAAAAATTGAATACACTGCTCGACACACTCATGTACAAACTGGCAGGAACATCTACGAATGAAATGGATCAAATTTTTAAAAATTGGGAGCAAATAATAGGCGAAAAATTAGCAAAATATACCCGGCCAACACATATAAAAAACAATTGTCTACACATACAAGTTGACGATTCAGCAATAGCAAAAGAACTACAATGGAGAAACGAAAATATTATTGGAGAAATAAACACAATCCTTCCAAATATTTCTATAAAAGAAACAAAAATTCGTTTAAAAAAAGAAAAATAATTTAACCTAGACACCCCCTGAAATTTCTCTTAGTAAACCCCTTTATAACACCTAAAAATGATAGAATTATACTCTTGTGATTTAACCCTCTGACCTCGGCTTTTGTAAAAAAAGAGCCGATTATTTTATGGAATTTCACAATATAAAAAACTTCAGGGAATTCTAATAAAAATGACGCAAACCACTGAATCATACAGTGCACAAGATATTCAAGTTTTAGAAGGACTTGAAGCCGTCCGAAAACGTCCAGGAATGTATATTGGTTCAACTGGACCTACCGGTTTACATCACCTTGTTTATGAAGTGGTTGATAACGCTGTTGATGAAGCTATGGCTGGGCATTGTACAAAAATAGAAGTTGAGATTCTCCCTGATGGGGGCTGTGAAGTTAAAGATAACGGGCGTGGAATTCCCGTAGGGAAACATCAACAATATGAAGATCTTTCAGCGGCTGAAGTGGTATTAACCGTGTTGCATGCTGGAGGAAAATTTGGTGGAGATGGATATAAGGTTTCAGGTGGCTTGCATGGAGTAGGTGTTTCTGTAGTTAACGCTTTAAGTTCTTGTGTAGAAGTTGAGATAGATCGAGATGGGAAAAGATATTTTATGTCTTTCCAAAATGGTGGAGAACCAGATAAAAAATTAAACTCCACTGGCAAATCCCCTGATAAAAGAACAGGCACGATAGTCCGGTTTTGGCCAGATATTGAAATTTTTAAAGAAGGCGTTGATTTTCGAGCAGCCACATTGCTTGAACGTTTCCAAATGATGGCGTTTTTAAACAAAGGACTTGAAATAACCTTCATTGACAACAGAAAAAATTCCAATAATACAAAACACTCTTACCAATATGAAGGTGGCATAAAAGATTTTGTTCAACACGTAAATTCATCAAAAGAAGCATTATTTGAAACAGTAGGATTTTTTGAAGAAGAAGATGACGAACAAGAAGTGGAAATAGCTTTCCAATGGAACACAGGATTTAACATAGATGGGATCCATTCCTTTGCAAATGGAATAGCTACTAGCGAAGGAGGAATGCATGAGCAAGGCTTTCGTACAGCTTTAACCAGAGTCATAAATAAATACGCACGAGACAGTGGACAGTTAAAAGAAAAAGACGACAGCCTTCAAGGAGAGGATATTAGAGAGGGGTTAACGGCCATAATCTCTGTCAGGTTGAGAGACCCACAGTTTGAGGGTCAAACAAAAGGAAAACTCGGTAATGTCTCAATTAAATCATTGGTTGAAAAAGCAACAGGAGAACATTTAAAAGATTGGTTTGAAGAAAATCCTTCTGAAGCAAAAAGAGTGGTTCAAAAAGCGGTGCAAGCAGCGCGTGCTCGCATCGCTGCGAGAAGTGCTAGAGATGCGACAAGAAGAAAATCAGCGTTGGATGGGGCAGGACTACCTGGAAAATTAACAGATTGTTCAAGCGGAAATCCAGAAGAAACAGAATTGTATATTGTTGAAGGAAATTCAGCTGGTGGTTCAGCAAAGGACGCACGTGATCCTAGAACCATGGCAATTCTTCCGATCCGTGGAAAAATTCTTAATGTTGAACGGTCAAGAATTGACAAAATGCTGAACAACACAGAAGTACAAGCACTTATTTCGGCTATTGGAGCTGGTTTTGGTGACGAATTTGATCTTGAAAAAATTAGATACCACAAAATTGTTCTATTGGCAGATGCTGATGTTGATGGAAGCCACATACGGACACTTTTACTAACTTTCTTATATCGACAGATGAAAGAACTGGTTTTAAACGGGCATGTGTATATAGCGCAACCACCTTTATTCTCTACTGAAGTGAAAAAAACAAAGATTTATTTAAAAGATGAACACGCAAGAGAAGCATTTTTAAAAGAAAACCCTAAACACAAATCAGAATTTGGAAGGTTAAAAGGTTTAGGAGAAATGAACGCTGAAGAACTATGGGACACAACGATGGATCCAGAAAAACGAACACTCCTTAAGGTAACTGTGGAGCAAGCATCAATTGCTGACGAAGTTTTTTCAAAACTTATGGGTGAGGATGTTGAAAGTAGGAAGAACTTTATTCAAACAAACGCTAAAGATGTTCGTTTTCTTGATATCTGAATTAAGCAAAGGAAGATATGAGCGATACTGATATTTCACCTCCTGATAAACAAAATGAAGGAGTTGAAGATGTTGAAATACAACAAGAAATGGAACAATCCTTTCTTGATTATGCAATGTCCGTTATTGTTGCTCGCGCTCTACCAGATGCAAGAGATGGGTTAAAACCAGTACACCGGCGCATTCTTTGGGGAATGTATGACACAAATGTTCGCCCGGACAGGTCACATGTAAAATGTGCAACAGTTGTCGGTGAGGTTATGGGTCACTATCACCCGCATGGTGATAGTGCTATTTATGAAGCATTAGTTCGAATGGGGCAAACCTGGTCGTTACGGTATCCATTAATTGACCCGCATGGAAATTTCGGTTCTCCAAATGATGGTGCTGCAGCCATGAGATACACAGAAAGCCGCCTCTCTGCATTAGCAATGGAAATGATGGAAGGGATAGATGAAGAAACTGTTGATTTCTTAGACAATTTTGATGGATCATCGCAAGAACCGAAAGTTCTACCAGCAAGGTTCCCGAATCTTCTTGTAAACGGGGGACAGGGGATAGCAGTTGGCATGGCAACGAACATTCCTCCACACAACCTTCAAGAAGTCGCTGATGCAGCAATACACCTTATAAACAATCCGGATGCAACCATCAAAGATCTTATGGAGTACATTAAAGGTCCAGATTTCCCAACGGGCGGAGAAATACTTGGTCACTCCGGTATCTATCAAGCGTATATGACTGGCCGAGGATCTATTAAGGTTCGGGCGAAAGCCGAAATTATTGAAGATGGAAAATACGACCAGATAGTAGTTACTGAAATTCCTTATCAAACCAGTGTTGAAACAATTGAAGAAAAAGCAGCAGCATTAGTAGATAGGAAAGATCTTGACGGAATACGTTTAATCAGAAATGAATCGGCTAAAGGAAAAACACGGCTTGTCTTTGAACTTAAAAAAGACGCTCCAGCATTAGTTATTTTGAATCAGTTATACAAAGGAACACCTCTACAAACATCATTTCCTGTAAATATGGTTGCTTTAGATGATGGTGTTCCCAAAACCATGAATTTACTTGATGCTTTAACGTGCTGGGTAAATCATCAGATTGAAATAGTAACCAGAAGAACCGAATACAGACTTGAAAAAGCCGAACATGAACTCCATATAAACACAGGCCTTTTAAAAGCTATTGGAATGATTGATGAAATTATTGCAACAATTAGAGCAAGTGAAGATCGAGCAACGGCCAGAGAGTCATTAATAGCTGAACCATTTGAATTCAGCGAAATACAAACCAACCATATTTTAGATATGCAACTAGGACGCTTAACCCGCTTAGGAAGAGATCAAATAGAAGAAAAAGTAAGTGAATTGACTGCATCTATATTGGAATTACAAGAAATTCTTGCTGATGATAAAATTTTGAGAAATATCATTATTGATGAGCTTACTGAGATCCGTGATGAATTTTCTAATGAAAGAAGAACAGAACTCGTTCCTGATCCAGGAGATTTCTTAATAGAAGATTTAATAGAAGATGAAGATCTTGTTTTCTCTTTAAGCGCAGGCGGGTATGTCAAAACCGTATCTAGTGATGAATTTAGAAGCCAAGGAAGGGGAGGAAGGGGAGTCGCAGGAGCTGCTCTTAAAGATGAAGATCTAATCACAACAATTTTGCACACATCCGCTCACGCGTACCTTCTTTTCTTCACCAATTTAGGAAAAGTGTATAGATTAAAAGCTCATCAAATCCCAACGATGGGAAGAACTGCTCGAGGGACAGCGATCGTAAACCTCCTACAGTTATCTCCAGAGGAAAAAGTAGCAGCAGTAATTGACACAAGAGATTATGAAACTAACCGCTTTTTAGTGTTCGCAACCAAAAAAGGAAAGATTAAAAAAACAAAATTCACAGAATATGACAAATCGCGTTCCAAAGGATTAATAGCAATCAGTCTTAAAGAAGGCGACGAGTTAGTGCGTGTTCTCCCGACAACAGGAGAAGATGATATCTGTCTTGTAAGTTCAAATGGAAAAGTAATGCGTTTCCATGAAAAAGAAGCGCGGCCAATGGGAAGATCGGCTGGAGGAGTACGAGGAATTAAACTAAAAGACGAAGATGAAGTGGTAGCAGTCAGCATTGCGAGAGAAGCAAAGACGCTCCTAATAGTCACTGACAAAGGATTTGGGAAAAGAACAGAAATGGATAATTTCAATCCCAAACATCGAGCGGGCCAGGGCGTTGTAGGAATCAAACTTTCAGATGATCGTGGAAAAGTTGTAGCAAGTAGAGCAGTTGGAGATGATGACGAAGTCTTTATGATTTCTTCCAATGGGGTAATAATACGAATGCAAGTAAATTCCATTTCCGTACAAGGAAGAAGCGCTACGGGTGTAAAACTTATGGCTGTTGAGGATGGGGTACAAGTAACAGCAATAGCGCCTGTGATTCAAGATGATGAGTTAGAAGAAACATCGATAGATTCAGAAATCTAAGCAGACGATGCAAGGTTCATTCAGGGTATGCCATACCCATAGGCCCACACGTCACCTACACTACGCATAATGGCTGATAAACAAAATGGCATGGCGAACAATGAAGATGAAATAGAAACTGGTGAATCGGAAGAACCAGCAGAGATTAACCTAATTGAAGATCAAAAAAATATTGAAATTCATGAAGATGTATACCCTGATACTGAGCTAACCGAAGCAGAAGAAAAGTTCTTTGGAAATATAGGATCTCCTCCAAACCGACCTAAAAAACAAAGAAAGATATCTATTTTTGAGAAAAGAAGAAGGGTTAAACTTCAAGCTCGCCGAGTGAGAAGAATTGTGAGACATATTGAAGTCTGGTCAGTATTAAAAATCTCCATTCTTTTTTATGCTTGTCTTTGGGCTATTTTCCTTATCGCTGGATTCATGGTTTGGGGAGTAGCTGAATCATCAGGAACTGTAGGAAAATTAGAAACGTTAATTACAGAATTATTCGCATTAGATACTTTTACATTTGATGGAAAACAAATTTTTAAAGGATATGCCCTAGGTGGACTAGTTTTAGCAATTGCTGGATCCACGATGAATGTTTTAATGTCCCTAATCTTTAATTTAATCAGTGATCTAACCGGCGGGTTACGAATAACAATGATTGAAGAAGAATCAGTGCGTCCAACCCCCCCACGAAGACTTCGCCGACGTCGAGTCCGATAACAAAGGTTTCTGTTTCTCTTTAAGGTCTCTACCGTGTTCTTTTGACTCCGTGCGATATCGTAGTTCTTTCAATGAGGAAAATGGGCCTATAGCTCAGTTGGTTAGAGCGCACCCCTGATAAGGGTGAGGTCGTTGGTTCAACTCCAACTAGGCCCACGAAATTACAGATTTCCAAAAGAATGCAGATTGAGTAAAATCTATAATTATGTTTCTCTTACAAAAATATGGAGTGATCGCATGAGGCTATTATTTAGAGGGTTTGTGGCACTTGTAGGGGCAATAGCAATATCTGTGATTATCAAAGCACGTGAATCAGGTAGTGTTCCGTTACAAAGTGGCGGATGGCGAAATTTAGAAACTGATTAAACACTAATTATGGCATCAATTGGAGTTTTGGGATTAGGGGCAGTGGGGTCACAACTAGCGCACCTTTTAAGTACATCAAAAAACAAAACCCCTGTTTTTTTATATGATGCAAATATTTCAAAAACGGCTTCACTTATTGATGAACTCGAGGAGAATTTTTTTGCGTCACAAAATCCAAGAATAGAAGATGAAGAAATATCTATTCTTATTATTACTTCACCACCAGGACAACATTTAGAAGTTGCGCAAAGAGCAATTAAAAAAGGAATATCTGTTATCTCAACGTCTGACAGGATTAGTGACGTTACAGGATTGTTGAAACTAAAACCGTTAGCGGATGAAAAAAATGTTTCTATTGTTGTCGGTGCAGGATTTTCTCCAGGATTAACCTGCGTGCTCGCTCATTTCGCAGCGAAAGAATTTGACTATATTGATGAGATTCATATTGCCAAAGATGGAACTGGTGGACCAGCTTGTGCAAAACAACACCACAGGGCAATAAAAAGACCTTCTTTGGATTGGTGGGATGGAAAATGGGTTCGACGGCCAGGTGGTTCAGGAAGAGAACTTGTGTGGTTTCCTGAACCTGTCGCAGGATCGGATTGTTATCGAGCAGCACTCCCCGAAGCGTTATTACTTCAGCCTCTATTTCCGGATAGTTCTAGAATTACGTCAAGGCTTTCAGCGACACGACAGGATCGATTTACCGCCTGGTTACCAATGTTGACTCCCCCACATAATGATGGGGGGATAGGGGCAGTCCGAGTTGAAGTACGGGGGCGGTTGGAAAATGAACGAACTACGCGTGTTCTTGGTGCCGTCAGCTCTCCTTCTACGGCGACGGCAATCGTTGTGCAAACGATTACTGAGATGCTCAAAGGGACAACGATTGGTCCATCTACGGGGGGAATAGCAAGCATCGTTGATTCAACAGATTTTTTAAACATCATTAAGCAGTCGGCGATCAAAATAGTTGAATTTGATGGTTCGACGAAATAGGTTTGGAAATTTATTGGAGTAGCGATAACAAATGATCGTGAATGTGGCCGTTAGTAGCGACCCACCCTTCACGATCTAATAATGTTGATTGACCTTTCCATGTGGTGATTAGTCCTCCACATTCTGGCAAGATTGTCAACATAGGAGCAATGTCATAAATGTACAGAGAGGGATCAATCATTGCTTCTATTTGACCAGTAGCAACCAGAAAATATCCGTAGCCATCACCCCAAGTTCTTGTTTTTGCTCCACTTGAAAGAATCGCAGTTAATGGTTTTGCTGGCCACCAAGGCATATCGAAACTACTAGAAGAAACACAACTCTTTTCAATGGTTTTGACAGAAGAGACAGAAGGATTTAGCCGAGAACTCCGCGCTCCTAATCCCCGCCCAGCAATCACGTAGTCTCCTAATGCCGGTAAATGAATGGTTCCTATTGCTGGACCATGTTCGTCTATAAGAGCTAATAATGAACTATAAAGAGGAACACCTCGTACAAACGAAGCAGTTCCATCAATTGGATCAATAACCCATTTCCTGTTTGATGACCCATCAGAGTTTTCGTGCTCTTCGCCAATAATAGTGTCGTGAGGAAAATGATTTCCTATAGCTTCTCGAAGGTATTCTTCAACAGCTTTATCGGCGTCTGTGACTTCAGTTTGGTCCTTCTTTAAACTAACTTGAAGATCTGATTTCTGGAACCAATCTAATGTTAAAGCAGCAGCTTCAGAAGCAATCCTTGTTGCAAAGTCAAATAGGTCTGTTTCAATTGGAACACTCATGGTTCTCAATCTTACTTTGTAACCAGTTATCTATGTTGAGCCATTCATCATCTATCAATTTTAAACAAGAAGAATTATCTAAAGGCAAGGATGATGAAGGAAGTCGTTTTGCATAAATTTCTATAGGTTTTTGGAAGGGAATATTTTTCATAATTTCTTTAAACGAACCGAAAGAGCTAAAGCCGTAATGGCCAATCATGATTAGATCGGCTTGTGGAGCAGATTCAATCAGTGCCAAAATTCCCCCCGGCTTTACAGGAAGTAAATGATTTAATTGCAGCAAATGTTCAGCACGTTCGGGGTTTGATATTTTTATTTTTTCAATCGCTTTTGTAAACCGTGTAGGAGAATAAAAAGTTCCTTCAGGAAAAATGACACATGCATCCTTCTGGAGATTTTTACCAATGGAATAAACGCCTGTTATATCTAGATCACGTGAGCTGGAACTCCGAGTAACGAATTTATTTGGTAAACGATTTCCGTAAAGATCAAGAGAAGGGGAAAGAAGAAGGTCTCGTTTCAGTACATGGCGAGGAACAACACTCCCTCGACCCTTTCCTAACAAAACAGTTGGTAGTAAAGCGTCAAAAAAACTACTGTGCTGTGCTGCGATCAGAATTGGACCCGAATGGAAGAGCGTACAATCAGGGAAAATAATTTTAGCTTTAAAAAAGATTCGTGCTCCAAACAAAAGAGAAGACGTCCATCCATATTGAATCCACGCATGCATTTTTTGAGAAATTCGTGATCGCATCAAATATCCACCCATTGTTCCTATCCAAAGAACAAGGGCAATTATTGCTCCCAAACACTCCATTAATAGATACCAAATTGTCATTAACGAAAATCGAATGTATCTAGAAGGTGAATTTTTAGGTAGGAAAATTTTTCCATGAATAAAAAAAAATGGCAAAGAGATTAGTGAGAGAACAAAAACTAGCGAAGAAAATAACAACGAAGGAAGAAGAAGTATGAGCAGTATTAATCTGCGGAGAAATCTAGGTAGAAGCAATAATTTCATTTCATCATCTCAAAATCTTGAGAATTGTGAGATCACCCAAAGGCCCCACCATCACGAAGACCTTGAATTTGATTTGTGTCATACCCTAAGAGGTTACTCAGCACTTCTTCAGTGTTTTCTCCTACTGTTGGAGCTTTCGTTGGGGTTGCGGTTTCTTCACCAATAATGTTCACAGGTAAAGGAAGTTGTTCGGCCCCTAAATCTTCAATTGAGTAGAATGGAAGACGATGTTTAAATTGGGGATCTGTTGGAGCAGTTTTTGCATTGTAAACAGGAGCAATCGGAGTGTTCTCATCTTCACTAAATTGAATCCATTCACTGCTGCTTTTTTCTTTAAAAATTGATTTGAGCTCATGTTGGAGTTCAATATTGCCTTTAGCATGGTCTGCGTACTTAGAACCAGGCCATTTTTCAAATAAATCAGGGCGGTTTATTCCCTCGCAAAAGTTTTTCCAAAAAGCTTGTTCTGAAGCCATAAATAAAATATGACCATCACTTGATTCATATATTTGATATCGGACACCTTCCCACATTCCAGCCAACCCTGGGGGTCGACGTTCATAGTTATCAGATGGATTTCCGGTTACTTCACTTTCTGAACGTTCGTATGCTTTCCACGTCTCTATCCGATACCAATCCATGTACGCCGCCGCGTCAGATTGAGCGAGCTCCATTTGGCACCCGAAACCAGTTTCTCTTGCACGGGTAATACCGGCTAACAAGGCAAATGCTCCAAGCATTGGACCAACATTGATTCCAACATTTGGCATATTTCTAGGGATGCGAGTGAAGCCTAATTCATCAACTTCTGGAGTGATTAAACCAGCCCATGTATCGTAAGCGATTCCATGACTCGGCATATTTTGGTATGGACCTGAGGATCCATAACCCGATAAAGTACAGAAAACTATTTTTGGATTTATTTTTTGAAGTTCTTCATATCCGAGACCAAGTTTTTGTAAAGCGCCAGGTCGCATAGCTTCTACAACCGCATCCGCTTTCTCAACAAGTTCTTTATAGATAGATTTCCCATCGTCTGTTTTGAGGTTCAAAGTGACACTTTTCTTGCCACGGTGAGTGTGCAAATGGAGGAGGGAAACGCCGTCAATTATTGGCCATGTCATTTGACGAATATAGTCACCTTGTGGTGGTTCTACCTTAATTACGTCTGCGCCAAGATCTGAAAAAAAAGTTGATATTAAACCGGGACCCAATAACGAACTTTCAATTATTCGGACACCTGACAATAATGGGTTACCACTCATCTCATTACTCCTTCCCGACTATTCTATGTGTGAAGCTTATGAGCTTCTTCGTTTTATTTATATTCTCACAATTAGAGGAAAATTGAACTTTTGAAACAAGATCTTGGCAAAGAAAATTTCATGATACGCGAATTATGTTCTAGAGACATTGAGAGTGTTCTCAAACTGAATAACGAATCCATTCCCGCCGTGAATGAATTACTTATATCTGAACTTGAAGATATTCTTTCAATGTCACAAAAATCTTGGGTTGTTGATGTAGAAAAAAATATTGTTGCTGCTTTGATTACGTTAGGACCAGGGGTGCAATACCAGAGTAATAATTACACGTGGCTTGAAACACAATTCGATAACTATTGCTATGTCGACAGAATTATGGTTGATATCCATGCAAAACGTAATGGATTCGGGAAACAACTTTATGCTGCCCTTGAAACATATGCGAAAGAAATAGGTGTGGAAGTTCTTCTTTGTGAAGTGAATATTGAACCACCAAACCCCCAGTCTCTAGCTTTTCACACGGATCTTGGGTGGGACCCATTTCATGACCGTGAACATGCTCAAGGGAAAAAAGTCCGATATTTTAAAAAGCGCATTTCCGCTGGTTAAACGCTTAAAAAAGGTTTTAGAAATATTGGCAGGCGGATCTAGGAACCCACACGGCTAGCGTTAAGGTATGTCAATTCTTGAAAATGGCACTAAACAGCAGACAAAAACGTCATCATTTGGTGTAACGAAAAGAGAAAACCATAATTCAGACGATTTTTATAAGCGTTTCCCTCCCATTAAACAAGATAAGGAATCGCAACCCTCGCCACCTTTGACACTGAATAAATTAATTGTTGGAGACTCACGTGATATGAGTGTAATTAATGCAAATTCAGTAGCTCTTGTTGTAACCTCCCCCCCTTATTTCGCAGGTAAAGAATACGAATTAGATCTAGGCGAGAATGGGATCCCTGCGAGCTATGTTGAGTACCTGCGTATGCTTAAAGATGTTTTTACAGAATGCTGGCGAGTTCTTGAACCAGGTGGACGAATCGCTGTGAATGTAGCAAATCTTGGAAGAAAGCCATACCGATCTTTAAGTTCAGATATAACGCGCATTTTGCAAGACGACATAGGGTTTCTGCTTCGGGGCGAAATTATATGGGTAAAGGCAGAGGGGGCTTCGGGGAGTTGCGCATGGGGGTCATTTCAGTCAGCATCCAACCCTGTTCTTCGAGATGTAACGGAGAGAGTAATTGTTGCAAGCAAACTACGACTCGACAGAGCCATTCCAAGAAAAAAGCGTAAAGAAATAGGGTTACCACATCTTGACACAATCAAAAAAGAAGATTTTTTAGCATGGACATTGGACACGTGGCGCATACAACCAGAATCTGCAAAAAGAATAGGACACCCAGCACCCTTTCCCGTAGAACTCCCAAGGCGCCTCATTGAACTCTATTCATATAAAGGAGATGCGGTATTAGATCCTTTCTGCGGGGCGGGAACAACGGCAATAGCTTCAAAAAATGCTGGACGTCATTACCTTGGCTTTGACACAGATGAAACTTACATTGAACTTGCAAACAAGCGGCTAGCTTCGTTGTAGAAAATTAGAACTGCTAAATCCAACTAACGACACGTTTCACCAAAACGTCCACAAATGTTTCATCGCTATCTTGTAAGTCGGTATCAAAAGCGTCTCTTCCCCCGACAAGTCGATGTGCCAGCAACAATTTCGTTAATCGGACATCCTCTAATAACAAATCATATGAATAGTCCGTCACGCCCTCTGCACATAAAACAGTGTGATAGTGACGCAATAAAGTATCTTCTTCAATTTTGTGTTCCGGATTAAGCGCAGTTGTAATGAAGTAAGCAACGTCCCAACCAGGCCTTCCCTTTGAAAGGATTTGAAAATCTATTACAACAATGCTCCCATCAGGACGGTACATGATGTTATCTAATCGATAGTCACCATGAAGCAGGGTCCAAGGCGGTTCCCCTAGCGGTTTAAGCAACTCGGGAATTTCCATTTGTGCTTGATCAAGGATTTGAAGCTTCTCTTCACCAATGAGAGTTCCGAATCGACTGACAAACTCTTCTCTATTTCGTAAATAACTTGCCTGCCACACTTTTGGAAGCCGATCTAACGACCATATTCGTGGAGAGATACCTATAGAAGCTTCCTTCAACCAATGATGCGCATGGAATTTAGCTAATGATGTCAAGGCAAGTAAGGCATCATTAAGAGAACCTCCAGCCACTTGACTTGGAGGGCGGGCATCATCAATATCTTCAAGGACAAGAACATACCGTCTAAGGTTTGGGTTCTTTCCAGCTAACTGTAAGAACTTTACAGTTAGCCAATTAACTCCCTTTGGCGGTAGGTATGTAAAAAAAAACTCAATGACTTTATCCAACCATGGGGTTGGGTCATCATCCATAGCCGTGAAATATACAATGGGCAAAGGAAGCCCCATCTCATTTCCAAGTTTGCTATATGCGAGGACTTCACGTTCATAGAGTTGTAACCCTTCCCCTAAACCCCTATTTGCTGGGATTTTTGAGGGAACTTTTACGATTACTGACGTTGGCAAATCTTCCCGAGAAGCATCCCATTGAAGAAAGCACCTATGAACTTCTCCAACAAAACCAATACCAGTCCCGATAACGTCCTGATCTACGTCAAGAACAGCAGCACCATATTTGGGTTGAAGAATTTCAGTAAACCATTCAGCTGTAAACTCTTCCCCTGATTGTGGAATAGATATTTTTGATTTCTTTCCCATGGCCCCCCACCAACTACAGTCGTTTTAAGACTGCCAGACATGGAAGGAATAGACAAAAGCAATGAAATTAGATTTAACGACAATCTTAAAATCAGAAAATCAACTATTAGATCTGTACCATTCTCCAACAGATGTAGTTATCAACAAAGAAATAAGTTTTTTTGATCAAGGCTGTAAAGATTTCATCGCAGCTTCAAGTTTCGTTTTAATGGGGACGGTAGGGACTGATGGGAAACTTGATGTTTCCCCTAGAGGAGGACCATCCGGGTTCGTGAAAGTACTTGATGAAAGCCATTTAGCTATCCCAGACCTTAATGGAAATAATCGACTTGATTCCATAAGAAACATAATCAACCAAGGAAACATTGGGTTACTTTTCATCATCCCCGGACTGGGAGAAACGTTACGAGTTAATGGAAAAGCCTGTGTAACGACTGAAAACACAATTTTAGAAATGTTTACTGAAGAAGTAAAAAACCCCAAGACAGCGATTGTGGTAGAAATTGAAACGGGATTCATTCATTGTGCGAAATCTTTTATGCGAGGGGGACTGTGGAATCCAGAAACATGGGAAGAAAGCGCCTGCCGGCCTTCAGCAGGACAAATATTGGTTGACCATTCGGGATTAAGCGACCAACTCACAGGGGAAGAGTTAGAGAAGATACTGGAAGCGGGATACAAGCATGATTTAGGTTTAGATATTCCCGACTAGAGAAGCAACGGTAAAGGCAATTTTGGAAATTTCCGAAGATAAACCAGCAATTGGTACTCTCAATGAAGGCTCATTACATTCAGCATTGAAAAATTTATACATGGAACCAGAGGATCAACTCGAAGTTCCAATCGATGGTTATGTGGTTGATATTTGGAGAAACGCTCATGAAGAAAATGTAATTATTGAAATTCAAACGTCATCTTTTGGATCGATGAGAAAAAAACTGGAATCATTATTACAAAATTACAAAATTACAATTGTGTATCCAATCGCTATAGAAACTCACTTAGCAAAACCAGGTAAAAAAATTAGGAAATCACCCAAAAAAGGCTCTATCTATAACATTTTCAATGAACTGGTATCAATTACTGGGATGTTAAACCACCCCAATCTCAGTTTTGATGTTGTATTGACAACAGTTAGAAAAATTCAGGAATACGACCCGAAACTTAGAAGAAACCGTGGCGGGTATAGAACAGTCAATACAGAATTGAAAGAAATCCATTCAACGCAACAATTCAATGGAGTAGAAGACCTCATGTGTTTATTGCCCACTGATCTTCCAAAAACTTTTACAACTGCAGATATTGCTGCATCTGCAAGAATTCCTCGTCAAATAGCTCAACAAATGGCATATTGTTTCAGGAAGGCAAATGCAATAGAGGAAATTGGGAACACAAAACAAGGAAAAGAATATAAATATCTCTGAGCTAGAGACCTTCAATTGCTAATTGGGCATCTACATCAACGACATGATTAAAGATACGAGTAACGTAAGCTTCTGCCATGGCAGCCCCACGTTCATTTCCGGTATCAAATGAAGCGATAAGCGACATGGCACCAACAGTGTAATAAAGAACAGCTTGACGGTAATGGAGAACAGCTTCATCAAATGCATAGTGCACTCCATTCTTGGCAAGTGCTTTAACCCAATGCTCAATGTATGATTCCCAATTAGCTGCAGCGATTTCCTGCGGGACACTATTGCCTACCAAGTAAGCAATATCATTGACACCTCTTCCGCGTAGACAAAGTTGAAAATCAATGAACGCTACTTCACTTGCATCAGATTTTGAAAAAAATAAGTTATCCAATCGAGTATCGGCATGAGAGAAAGTATGGGGCCCCCCAGCAAACAACAGCATTAATTGTTCAAAATGTGGTTCTATAAGTTGGGCGATTTCGATGCTTTCTGCCGGCACTTTAGAATCCCAATCCTTGACCAACACCGGAAGCCCTGCCCTGTAAATTCCAGGGACGGCAGCCATATACGCTGGATCGTCAGGAGAAGGCAGCCACTTAAGCTCATCAAGTTTGGGATTATTCCACCATTGCGCATGAAACCCAGCCAATGTATCAATCGCACTTAAAACTTGCTCATGAGTCGCACCCGTAATTTGATCTCCAACAATGTAATCAATGGAGAGATTTTCAATTAAGAGAACGAAACGCCCATCATCTCCCATAACTGCATAAAAGCATTGAGGAATCCGCAGAACTGATGAAGCGCCCACTGTTTGGTAGAAAGCAACTTCTCGCGCATAGATTCCTAACGCTTGAGCAACTGCAAGATTTTCCGGTTCTACACAAGGAAGTTTCACCACTAATGAATCCGGGGCTTGCCCCTGATTCATATAAGACACCGTGAGAAGTCCGATCTCGCCAAAGATTCCTGTCCCTTCTCCAATGTTCTCACATGAAACAGATTCAATTCTTACATCCTGAAACTGATCAGACGAATGGAATGCTTGTTCCAACCAAATACTTGTTACCTGTGAAAGATCTAGAGGTATTTCCATTACAAGATTCCTTTCCTGTACACACTGTTCCAGCGGCCTGCTAAAAAATCAAAACTAGGGTGACATTAGTGGAATAACTAAACCGCTCATCCCAAGCAGAAGGTACGCTAAAGAAAAGATCAATGAGTAAACCGTGGTACTTCTAAACCAAATCAAACAATATCTAGAGAATAGAAAACTTTCAGAGAATCTCTTAGTCGCTGAACTCCAGAAAGCGTTATCACGAGACCGTGTTTTGGAAGAAGAAGAAGACCGGCTTCTTCATTCAAAGGATGAGTCAGTTTTTGAAGGAGGTTTAGCAGGTCCAGTGTGCTTCCCAATAAATACGGAAGAAGTACAAGAAATTATGCGAATTGCGCAACGATTTGAACATCCGGTTGTTCCACGTGGCGCCGGAAGTGGACTAGCAGGCGGAGCAGTACCTTTAGGTGCTCCGATAGTTGTAGCGCTGACAGAAATGAACAAAATAATTGAAGTCGACATTGATAATAGAATCGCATGGGTAGAACCGGGCGTCATCAACCTTGAGTTAAGTGAACACTTGAGGCCAATGGGGTTTCATTACGCCCCTGATCCGTCAAGTCAACAAATTTGTACCATTGGTGGCAACGTAGCCAACAACTCTGGAGGCCCGCATTGTCTTGCAGATGGAGTAACAGACAGTCATGTTGTAGCGATAGAAGTCGTTCTTCCAGATGGGGAGGTAGGTCAATTTGGAGGAATTGAACCAGAACCGAGCGGGTTAGACCTTAGAGGAGCATTTATAGGAAGTGAAGGGACTTTAGGAATAACGACAAAGATAGCGGTTCGACTCACGCCAAACCCTGAAGAAGTTCAAACTATTTTGATCTCTTTCACTACTATGCGCAAAGCAGCAGAAACTGTAAGCGCAGTTATTGCTAATGGAATTGTTCCTGCAGCAATGGAAGCAATGGATCAACGAACTATAGAAGTAATTGAAAAACATATACCAGCTGGTTATCCCACTGACGTTGGAGCAGTGCTGCTTGTTGAGGTAGAAGGCTTACGCGGTGGAGTAGAAAATGACGTATTCCAAATTTGCGAGATTGCTGAGAACCACGAAGCTTCTGAGATACGGCTAGCTCAGAATTCATGGCAGAGAGAAGCGCTTTGGAAAGGAAGAAAATCAGCGTTTGGAGCTAGTACGTATATAGCACCTAATTATTACTTACATGACACCGTTGTTCCTCGTTCACAACTAGCGGATGTCCTTGACAAGGTAAACGAATTAGCAGCTAGCAATGAGCTAACAGTGATGAATGTCTTTCACGCCGGAGATGGAAACCTTCACCCCCTTATCTTGTTTGATGCGGAAGAAGAAGGCACGATGGAACGCGTTCACACCGTAGCGGCGGAGATAGTTAAAATTTCATTAGAAGCCGGAGGCGTACTCTCCGGAGAACATGGAATAGGGATAGAAAAACAAGAATTTATGAGCGAATTGTTTACCGATGAGGATTTGAAGCATCAAAATAAACTTCGATACGCATTTGATCCGCAATGCCGTATAAACCCAGGAAAAATTTTACCAATGGGGCATTCATGTGCTGATATTCAAACTCTACATAAACCGCCTGAAGGAATATGGGTGTGATAATGCGTGATAATTTTGATCCACTGATACAAGACTTCGTGAAAGAAGTCGGCCTAGTTGACCCTGTAGCTGTTGAAGGTGGGAAAACCCGATGGAACCTTTATGGAGTCCCCGCCCCCGAGACAAAAATTATCCGTGCCCCAAGTGGCGTTATCACCCATAAGCCTGAAGAGATGATTGTGAAAGTTCGCGCTGGAACAACAGTGACAGAACTTCATAAACACCTTAAAGAGAACGGACAGCGAACTAGCCTCCCAGAAAGGGGAGGAACGGTTGGCGGTGCAATTGCTGTCGGAGAAAATGATTTAAATATTTTAGGGAAAGGGCGAGTTAGGGATGCTGTATTGCAAATACTGTATATTTCCGCTGATGGGGAAATAATCACATGCGGGGCACCAGTGGTCAAAAACGTTAGTGGGTTCAGCCTGCATAAATTGATGGTTGGTTCTCTAGGAACATTAGGAGTAATCGCAGAGACCACACTTCGCACAAATCCAATTCCAGATGAGAGCATATGGATTACAGCATCATCCAAAAACCCTGAAAATATTTTCAATGCACTTTATAAACCATCAGCTGTTCTATGGGATGGGGAAACAGTCTGGGTTCATATAGAGGGACATGTTTCTGATGTTAAAAACCAGAGAAAGGCCTTATTCAACCTTGGAAATTTCGAAGAGGTAGAGGATGCTCCTGGGCTCCCTCGTTATCGATGGTCAATGAAACCATCTGATTTAGTTCAAATAAATCGAGAAGAAACTGGAAACTTCGTAGCTTCGATAGGAGTAGGAACACTTTGGGCAGATCGGCCTCAACCTCGTAAGCCTGTTGACCTAATTTCGGAAAGAATCACGAAAGAATTAAAACATCAATTTGATCCACATGGCAGATTAAACCCGGGCAGGACTTTTTTATAGTGCCCATTCTCTAGAGAAAGAAAGCAGTTTCTTTCTTTGATACGAAAACATAATTAAATAAGAGATATCCTTTGGATAGGGAAGAAGGCATAGAAGAAGGGTCAAATAGAATATGAATTTAGGTTCAGCTGAATTGATTATTATTTTGGTGATTCTACTAGTTCTATTCGGTGGGAAGAAGCTACCCGGATTAGCGCGTTCACTAGGAAAAGCTCAGAAAGAATTTAAAGAAGGCCAAACTGAAGATATTCAAGAAAACGAAGAAAACGAGTAGGCGCCAACTTCTTAATAACCGGCAATAATTCCATTGTCGCTTAAAGCCGCTATTTCATCTTTTGAGTACCCGTGTTCTTCAAGTATCACATACGTGTTTTGACCGACATGATCAGCTGACCATTTAACATCAGGCTCAGTTGCACCCCACCGAACAGGTGGACGAGCCATTTTCATTAGACCAGCATCAGGATGTTCCCACTCAACAATAGTTTCGTTATTAATAACCTGAGGATCAGTGAAAACATCATCAACACTATTTACCTGTGCCGCGGGAACTTCTTCAGCGTGCAAACGAGACATAATATCCGTTGTCGAAAAATTTAAAAACGCATTATGGAGAAGCGCTCCCAATGCTTCAAAATGATCAGGGACCATTCGATCCTTCGCTGTTTTAAATCGTTCATCATCAATCCATTCTGGGTGTTCTAGTGCTCGAGCTAGTCCACTGAATTCCTTGTCAGAAGCGACAAAATAAACTAAATGACCATCTTCTGTTTGTTGCAAGCGGTAAATCTGATAGATAAGAGGACCTGGTTCGACTCCGTCTCCCCACAATGTATGTCCCATAAAAACATCAGGCCATAACCAATAGATCGCTGCGTCAAGCATAGGAACTTCTATGTGCTGTCCAGATGCTTTACCGGATGCGCGGGCGAAAAGAGCTGCCGTGATGGCGTTCGATGCAGTTAAGGCTGTTGTCTTATCACAGACTATTGTCCTAACTAGATCAGGAATTGGAATTTCCGGGCTTTGCTGAATTGAAACGACTCCTGACACTGATTGGACAATCGGATCATAGACACGCCAATCGTGATAAGGCCCATCTGGTCCGAATCCCGAAATTGAAACATAAATAAGGTCAGGATTTACCTCCAAAAGAGTATCGGGCCCGATCCCCATACGGTCTACGGCTCCTGGGCGAAAATTTTGAACAATGACATCAGCGGTTTCAACCATTTTTTTCAAAACCTTGACTCCTTCTTCTTTCGAAAGGTCAAGTGCTATAGAACGCTTTCCTCTATTAGCGGCAGCGTACATTGCAGAAATATCACCAACGCGGAAACCACCGATTCTGGTTATATCACCCATACCTATAGGTTCTATCTTGATAACATCTGCACCTTGGTCTCCGAGAACCTGGCAGGCCATTGGGCCTGAAATGACTGCAGATATATCTATTACTTTAATTCCATCTAAAGGGCCAGACATAAATATCCCTCCTTGCAGAAGGAGATTAGTAGATGATCAGGCAACAGTCACCTTTCGGTGTTTACGCTCGTATTTCTAAAAGGAATTTCTGTATTGCTTCTGCAACAACTTCCGGTTTTTTCTTATGGACTGAATGTCCTGCATCTTCAATGACTAAAGACGTTTTCACGTTTAGGTATTTTTCAAAAACTGCCATAGAAGCAGCGAACCTTTTATCATGTTCACCAACGATCACTAACGTTGGCACCTTGATTTCACTTAAGGAATCAATAACCCAAGAGTCAACATGAAGAGCAGCACCTTCAGAACCTTCGGGTATGTCCATTTTCTTTGCACCTTCAGTAACAGATAAATTCCACTGCTCACGAGTTTCTTCTTTTCGAAAACCAGGGCCTGCCGCTATAAGAATCAAGCCTTGAACCTCATCAGGGTATTTCAGACAATAGGCGAGAGAAAGGTAGCCACCGAGAGAATGCCCGGCCAATACGAGTTTGTCAGGTGTGTCGGGAATAATTGTTTTGAGGTCTCCTAGCGTGTGATCACGAGTGTATTGGCCTGGAGGAGGAGCTTCTGAACTCCCATGGCCTCGAATACTCCATGAAACACTTCGAACCTTTG
>Ga0208764_10000091_pt1 | contig 46868 bp, 37 predicted proteins | sample ETNtaG_18_FD_185762 | JGI IMG/M metagenome (GOLD analysis project Ga0208764, IMG submission 185762) | Marine microbial and viral communities from oxygen minimum zone, Eastern Pacific Ocean - ETNP201302SV91 (SPAdes) (version 2) | ecosystem: Environmental > Aquatic > Marine > Oceanic ... | reverse complement strand
TAATTGATATCCAGGATACAGGAGTGAGGTATACTACTTATATGACAACAGTTTCAAAAGTAATGGAGAAAGCATCAGAATATGATACGCCTATTCTATTACTTGATCGTCCGAACCCAATTAGAGGAGATGTAATGGATGGTCCAGTTGTTCGAACTGCCTACCAATCGCTTGAGGGATATCATTTAGTGCCTATTAGGCATGGGTTAACCATTGGAGAATATGCCATTATAGTAAATGAAATGGGTTGGTTAAAAGATTTGGCGCGCGTGAACTTGAAGATTATACCTATGTCTAATTGGCAGAGGACAATGTGGATGGATGATACTGGGATCCCATTTATTTCAATCTTACCAGAAGTGAATAATATAGAATCTCTTTTGGCTTATATGGGTATGAATCTATTTAAAGGCACTAATTTAAATGTAGGACATGGTACAGATAGTCCTTTTTTTAGGTTGGGAGCACCTTGGATATCTGGAAGTTTATTATGGAAGAAAGTAAATAAACTTAATCTTCCTGGTGTTTATTTTCATCAAATACGTTATGTGCCAGAATCTATTTATGGTGAAGAAAGAGGGCCCTACTATGCAGGACAAAGCTGTAGCGGATTACTGATGGAAATAACTAACCGTAATACATTTGATCCTCTTGCGACCTCTACAGCATTGATGATTCTTACTTATCAATTATATGAGAAAAATTTTGAATGGTTATCAGGTGGATATGTTGATAAACTATTTGGTTATGATTTATTAAGAATTTTTGCAGCTCAAGGGAAACCTGTAAACTACTTACCACCTTTATGGCTGCATGATATTCTTCGTTTTAGTGAATTCCGTACTCGTTTTTTACTTTATGAATAGAATAATTTATCTTCTTATATTTCTTTTTTCAATTGTACATACTCAAACTTTCTTCACAATACCAAGAAGTGTATGGCGTATTTCTATTATTAACAGTATTGGATCAGGTAACTGGATAGGATCTGGAGGGATATTTAATAAAGGGGTAAGAGATATAAGCTATATGGCGAATGATTCTACAGTGGCTGCCTTTTTACACCAATTAAACAAAATGAACTACAATAAAAGAGATATCCATATTGAATATGGTTTGTCAGAGAAGATGACATTTAGTTTGTTTTTACCTTCCTATAAATCATTGAACAATGAAATAAGTTGGTCAAAGGATATAGTTGTGGATTCGTTATCATCTTCTTTGGACTCATTATTAAATTTATATTATCCTAATAAAAGGTCAACTTCAGGACTTGGTGATGCAAGCTTAGGAATGAAAATTTTATTATATGGACATCCTTCTTGGACTGGGAAGGAGCCAATTTCTATATATGGTGGAGTTAGCTTGCAATTGCCTACAGCTAAAAAGTTAGGTTCATATAAAACAAAATTAAAAAATGATAATGGTGTCCCTCATCAGGTTTTTGATTTGCCAGTTGGCAATGGCATGACACGGTATTCATATTCTTTGTTTGGAGAGTTTTTTAAATATTTTAACAAAAGACTAGTGAATATTACTTGGCGAATTGAACAAGGGAAGTATTCAAGAGAGCTTGTCAATACTCCTGTCTCATTTTTATGGGGATCAGAAACGAACCCCGATTCAATTATATCTAAAATAGGAAATTCTTTTTTACATCAACTTGGTGATGAATTCTTATTATCAGCCATGGGGAAATTAGAACTGTTTCCCGATAGATTATCTATTACTGCAGGTATTAATAGCATCAGAACAGAAAGAGATTTTGTTTTATCAGAAAATTCAAATTGGGATAATTGGATGGTCACTAGAATGAAGGATGGAGAAATAATTCATGATACAAAAAAAACGCAAGTTAGGCAGTATATTTTAGCCACTTTTCATAATGTTCATCCTATAAAAAGTTTTGGTCCAGTATTATTTGATATTGAGATAGGAGCTTCATTTCCATATTTTACTAGACATACATATACTTTTGCTAATACTTGGATAGGTCTTCAAGCTTATTTTCAAGCTTGGTAGATAAATTGTTCTTATCTTATACATAATCTTATGAAAGAAAATAAACGTTCTGTTTGGAGCTGGGCACTATATGATTGGGCAAATAGCGCCTACGCAACTACAGTAATGGCAGGTTTTTTTCCGATTTTCTTCAAAGAATATTGGGCCGACCCTAATAATCCAAATCAAAGTACATTTTATCTTGGTATGGCTAATTCAATATATGCAATTATTGTTGCAGCAATAGCGCCTTTTCTAGGTGCAATAGCAGATCAAGGCTCTAAAAAAAAGAAATTCCTCATATTTTTTGCGTTTTTAGGATCAATTATGACAGGTGGATTGTGGATGGTAAATCAAGGAAACTGGCAGATGGCAGTATTATTTTATATGATAGCTACAATAGGTTATGCGAGTGCTAATATTTTTTATGATGCCCTTCTTCCTGATATAACTTCTGAAAAAAAGGTAGATTCTATATCTGCTCTTGGATATGGGCTTGGCTACCTTGGTGGTGGTTTATTATTTATGTTAAATGTAATTATGTATTTAAAACCTCATTTATTTGGTATCCCTGACGGTGCAACGGCAATTAGAATTTCTTTTTTAAGTGTCGCAATTTGGTGGTTCGTATTTACTGTTCCTTTAATATTATTTGTTTCTGAGTCAAACGATGATAAGTCTGTTTTTATTGGTAAAGCAATTAGTATGGGTTGGAAGCAATTAATAGAAACATTCAAAGAAATTCGTAAAATGAGAGTTGTTGGGTTATTTCTTTTAGCGTATTGGTTTTATATCGATGGAGTTGATACAATAATAAAAATGGGCGTAGACTATGGAATGTCTTTAAAATTTCCGAATGAAAGTTTAATTATTGCTCTATTAATTGTCCAATTTATAGCTTTTCCATCTGCATTAATATATGGCTGGATGGCAAAAAAGACTGGAGCAAAAACAGGGATAATGATAGGTATTATCGGTTACTCAGTTATTACTTTAGTTGGCTATTTTATGACAAAAGTAGTACACTTTTATATTCTAGCTGTATTAATTGGGCTTTTTCAAGGAGGCATACAAGCCCTTAGTCGAAGTTTATATACTCGAATTATTCCACCATCCAAATCAGCTGAGTTTTTTGGGTTTTATAATATGTTTGGTAAGTTTGCTGCAATTATTGGCCCAGCCCTTATGGGTACTGTTACTATTATTTATGGAAATGCGAGAGCGGGAATATTATCAATATTGGTATTGTTTATTCTTGGAGCATATTTTTTAAGTAAAGTAGACGTTGAAGAGGGGAAGCGAATTGTAAAAGAAGGATTTTAATAAGTTTTTATTTGTGATAAAAAAATCTTGACTGAGAATAATAATTATAGATAATATACCCTATAGCCTCGCTGGTGTGGCGTGCTCTTCAGAGAAAAAGATTTTTCTCGAGGGTTTATTAGCGAGGCTATATTAATTTATGAATGAATATAAATATATTTATATAAAGTAAAACATGAAATATTCTGCAAAATATAGTCAGTTGGTAATGCCCGATGATGCAAATAATGTAGGTACGCTATTTGGTGGACAAATGATATCTTGGATGGATCTTGCTGCAGCAAAGGTTGCATACCGTTTTTTGCAAGGAACTGGGGCGGAGGGAGCTCTAACTCGCGCAATAGATAAAGTTGAATTTTGCGAACCAGTATATCCAGGGGAATGGGTTAATTTTGAAGGTTATGTGTCCAAAGCTGGAAATTCATCATTTGAGGTAGTTATAGATGCGTATGCTGAAGGATCTAAAATTAAAAAGAGATTAGCATGTACTGCAATTATTACAATGGTAGCAGTGAAAAAGAACTCTGAGAATGAATATCTTAAAACACCACATGGGCTTTCTTTATAGAATACTATATCTTGAATAGTATATTCTTATTGTAATAAATTAGAACCAACACTTGCTTAATAGTAGGTGTATAAAGAATGAAGACTACTCCACATACCAGTCTCCTAATATTTTGTGCAGTTTTTATTATTTCAGGCTGCGGCTATACTTTTGCCCCTAAATATTCTGATCCAGTATATACTCAGCGTCCTCCATTAATTTCATTGAGATATGAATACCAAGATATTCATATAAAGGCGCCAGTTCAATTAGTTAATACGTTACCAGAAGCATATCAGGTATATATATACGATAGAGATAATGAAGTAGACCCTCTTTTTGCTGCAACATATATGCCAGAAGAGAATATAGAAGTATTTCTCCCTCAGAATGCGCTTTCTACTGTTAAAAATGGCAATTTACTTGTTATTTATCCTCAAGGACCAGATATGCCGGAAATTAAACATCAATTTACAGGTGTGCGTTACGGTGTAATTACTCTTCCCGCAAGTAAAATAATTAAAACTCCAGCTGTTATTGAAGGGGTAGTATTTCGAAGATATGATGAAAGAATGTTGGGGGGTATTCAATTAGTTGCTACAGATTCTACAGGAAGATCATTTTATACAAAATCCCGAATTGATGGAGATTATCGATTTGAGCTACCCAATGAATACGGTTACCGTAGTGATATAATCGTTTCTGCTGGTGTAGGCTCTTTATTTCCTGTGTTGAATAGAGATGCGGTTTTTAATGGTGACTTTGATTTAGATATTGATTTTGCTTTGGGACCAAGTAAAGATTTTGTTGAGAGAGGAAATCTATATATTGCAAAAAATAATCTAACGCATTTTCGTGAGTCATCTGCCAATGGGTCTGTTACACATTTCTTGCTATCTAAAAATGATATTATAGCAGTTACTCAGGTATCTGGAAATAGGTTATATGGACTTGTGGAGGTCTTTTGGTCTAATGATAATTCTGAGATGATTCCAGGGTGGATCCGAGAGCAAGATGTGATTTATGCTGGAAACTATTTTATGAGTCCACAAGATGATCTAGAATTAGCAAAGCAATGAAATACTTGTTAATAATCGCTATTCTACTATCAAACCTGATTGGTCAGGTGTCTCTAGATATTAAAGTTCTTCCAAAAGGCGCAACGGTAATCTTAGATGGTAAGGAAATTGGAACTGCTCCTGTAAAAGGCTATTCAGTGCGGCCTGGTATGCATGAAGTCCGTTTAGAAGCGGATGGTTATGCTCCCGCTATCCATGAGATATCCGTACAAGATGCAAAGAGATTGGTTGCTGATTTCATTCTCAACCCAATGTATAAAATAAAATTTCGCGCAAAAGAAAAAGGTCTTACTTTTGAATTAAATGGAGAACATACGTGGCGTGATGAAAAGATCAAATTGAACCTGGAGGCAGGCCCTCATCGCTTGCGTGTATATTATCTAGATGAACTATTTGATGATCAAGTTATTATTGCAGATCGTAATGCTGAGTTTATTTATACTCGATATCAAGCTGAATCAGGATCTAATTGACCCCTAGATATAAAGTATTAATTATTTCTATAACTTTTTTTAGTATAATTAAAAGTGCTGATTATACTGGAAGTATTGCATTCATTGATGTAACAATGGATAGTGCTTCTACCATCCAGTACGGAGAACTTTTTTTATCTATGTCATCTCAGTTGCAAGCAACATCACAAATGAGAGTAATTGATCCTGAAATAGTTTTATCTGTTGTTGGTCAGTATACTGACCTTAATGATCCAGAAAGGCGAATACCTGATAGGGAAATAATTATAAGTATTGGGCAAGAACTATCTGCTGACTATGTAATGTACGCAGGAACAAAAGTTGGGCAATATGGATCGATGTTAACAGGAGAAATAATTTCAACTCGATCAGGAGGCGCTATTAGTACAATACAAATAAATATTTTAGATGTAATTAATGCGTTAGAAGCAGAATCTAATATTGCTTCTTGGACATTGATAGGTGAAGATCCTCCATATGAATTAATGCAACCAAGAAGAGATTTATTTCCCAAACTTCCTAAAGATATAAAAGAGGATAAAACTCCATTTGGTGCTCTTTGGAGATCAGCGGTTGCACCGGGTTGGGGACAGTTTTATTCAAATAAAAGGTTACCGGGCTTTGCTTTTCCATCGGTTGAAGCAGTACTTTTTGGAGTACTATTCTATAATTTTACACAGTATTCTTCGGCAGTTACAAGTTTACAGGAATCCTCAAAATTGTATGATAAAGAAACGGATCCTGATGAGGTATTAAAACTACGTAAAGAAACAATAGGGTATTATAATGCCCATAAAAGTTATAACACGGCTATGATTAATAATGGAATTATGATTGGAACAGTGTGGGCAATTAATGCTATTCATGCCTATGTTGCCGGTCCAAGGCCTCAAAAGTTTATTCATGGACCTGAACCCTATCGTCGCAAATAAATAAAGTGGTTAAAGTGGATTTCAAGCAGTTGGTATAGTCGCTATCAGCATTTTGAAGAATATTCTCACACTACTTTATCAAAAAATAATTAGACTCGATTTTATCTCTATTGGATTTCTAAGTACCATTATTTTTTTTTCTTGTAAGACATATGAAATAAAATTAGATAATCCAATAGACGTAATAGCCGATTCTATTGCTGGAGTTTTTCCACCTGCGCTAACGATGCATCCCCTTACGCAGATTGTATCTAATGGTGATTCTGTTACAATAGGAGCATACATTATTGATCATGATACTACCTTGGCGGGAGTACACGCCCATATAACATATAATGCGGAGTTAATACAGCTTGATACAATTCTACCCGGTGTATTATTGACTAATAATGGAGCTAACACTCCTTTGTTTACTTACTCAGTAGTTTTTGGAACCATAGATATTTTTGCATGGTTCTTGGGAGAAGAAGGTGCTTTATCCTATGTTACTGAGACAGGGCATATTGCTGAATTATATTTTACGGCACTCAATAGTGGTGAAACCTTTGTAGAATATGATACTACACAATGTGAATTAGTTACTCCATTAGATGAAATAATTTCTATTCAAGGAATTAGAAACGCTTCTGTTACAATCCAATGAAATCTGTATTTGAAAAATACATTTACTTTTTTTTAGCAATACTTTTTCCAATTAGTATATTATATAGTACCGATAATGATCCAGGAGATTTTGTTGTGAAAAATGGAGTCACTACTTATGAAGAGCTTCCATTTATTGAAACATTTTCTGAGGGTTCAGGTTCAAATTTTGATAAATGGGTATCGGCTCAAGTTACTCATAGCGCCGGTAACAGTTTTAATTTTAGTAGTACAACTGATGATTATGATTGCGTAGATGGTTCCTGTGGAAATGATGACCAATATTATTCATCATTTACTCCACCAGATTCATTTTATCTAGATGGCCAAAGTAGTGTAGAAGTTTGGAAAAAAAATTCATCAGCTCCGAATTGGTCTTCTGCTCCAGTGGCTATATTTAGATACTCTCACACTAGAGATTACTCAACAGCAATGTACTCCCCATTAATTAATATTTCAGAATTTTCAGATATAAAAATATCATTTGATATGTATTTTGATGCTTGGGAGAGTACAACAACGAATGAATATCTTGAAGTTGAGTATTGTACGGGTTCAGGATGGGAAAATGCCTTAACATTTCTTGCGGATGCCTCTTTAGGTGCAGTAGATATACCTTGGGGAACAAATAGTTTTTTCTTAACAGGATTAAGGGATATAGATACATTGCAAATCCGTTTCAGATCTCATGGAACGTATTCATACAATATCAACTTTTGGTATCTTGATAATGTTAAGATTTATGGTGCTCCCGTATTCAACACTGTAAATATTACGGGACCTGTTGATAATCCAACTGGTGCGGTCAATAATGATGAAGTAACGCTATCTATGACTTCTAATACCGATTTAATTGCCCCTCCTACAGTTATTATGAATGGAGAATTTGTTACAAGCACAGGAAGTGGAACTGATTATTCTGCAACCAAAACAATTTCGGCAAATGATGCTGAGGGTCCTTTATTATTTTCAATTGATTTTATTAGTTCAGATAATATTTCAGGTCAAACCGTAACACAAACAACGAATAGTTCAAAAGTTATCGTTGATCGTATTGGCCCAACAGCATATAATACTGGGCATATTTTTCCTAGAGGTGGAGAGCCTTGGACAAGGGATCAAGTCTGGAATAGTATCAATACAAACCTAGAAGTGTATTTGACATTGCCACCAGATACTGCTATTTCAGATTTTAATATTCTAGATGGATGGAGTCGATTTTATAATAATAATTCAACAAGTGTTACAAACCATGGGACCAATGGGTTGCAATTGAATACACTAACTTTAGAGGTATGGGCTAAAGTTCAATCTGCAGATACATATGATGGGTTGATATCATATGGACAAGCTGTTGCTGGAAATGAATCAGGATATGGTTTTGTTTATTTTAATGGATTATGGAGGTTTTTTCTTGTGACCGATACTTCTCCTCAAGATCAATGGGAATCAAATCCTTCTACTAGTATCCAGAATGGAGTATGGACTCATTTAGCAGGTACTTATGATGGTTCAGAAATCAAGATTTATAAAGATGGGGTCTTAGTTAGTTCAGTTAATCGGACAGGAGATGTAGATTATGATAATGTTGCAGGTTTAGAGTTTTTTATTGGCAAGTTTAAAAATGATGCAAACTTTAATTATTTCAATGGTCAGGTTTGTGATGTCCGATTATGGAACTATGCAAGAAGCGAATCAGAAATCGCAGGGTTCCGATCTTGGACATTAAATGGTGATGAAACCGGTTTAGTTAGTTACTGGAAAATGGGAGAAGGGACTGGAACGGTTTTAAATGATGTAACAGGAAATAGTAATGGCACATGTGATGCTTCAGGATGGCTTAATAATGCGCCTACAACATTGATTAATCCAACTCTTCTAGATCCAATATATGACCCCAATGCTCTTTTAGGAGCAAATGTAAAAATGAGAGTTAGTGTTAATGATGGGGCATTTACTGATTTTGGGGAAAATCATACAATTACTGCCAATGATTTAGTGGATTCTATGAGTACAATTACAAGTGAAGACTTTTTAGAAAATGTTCCTGGATTTGTGGAAGGAGCGCGTTTAAAGATAACAACGAAATTAATAGACAATGCGGGAAATGAAACTATAGGAAATCGTTCTGTTGATACGTTGCTAGTAAAACAAGTATTAAATAATGCAAACCCAGTATCTATTTCATCTAATAATGCTGATACAACCTATGCAAAAATTTCTAATACAGTTACTGTATCTTTTACTACAGCAGAAGCTGTACTGACACCAACGGCAACTATCCAAACAAATAATGCAACTATTACCAATTTAAATGGAAATGAGTATACGGCTACATATACATTTGCTGGTGGTGAGACAAATGGTTCAGTCATTTTTTCTATACCATATCATGATACATATGGCAATCCTGATACGCTTATTAATGTTACAAATAGTTCAACTGTAATATATGATGATGTGACTCCTAGCGTATTTGTTACTACGTATTCTAATAATAGCGATAATAATGGTTATGCAAAACTTGGTGATAGTGTTTTTGTAAAACTCCAGTCGAATGAAAAGCTTCGATCTGCTGCAGTGAATGCAAATATTTTAAATAAAGTAGCTTCCATAGTAAGCAGTAATGATGATTCAACATTTATAGCATGTATTGTAATTGAGAGTAGTGATCAGGAGGGGACAATTAGCTTCACGTTTAATTATCAAGATTTTTCAGGTAATTCAGATACAAGATCATCAACTGATAATAGTTCCAGTGTGATTTGTGATATGACTAACCCTTCAGCCTATACTACAGGATTGGTAGTTCCTGCAGGAGGTACGATAGCTCAGCGGTTTTGGAATAGTACAAATACTGGATTAAGTATCACAATCCCTATTGATAATGATCTTACTTTAGTAGAAGGCATTGCATACCCCTACGTTATATTTAATGCTCCACCATCGCGTCAGTTATCTCCTCCTGCTTATGATATAGCAGCAAATCATATTGGAACAGATTATACCATAACTTTTCCAGATTCTGTTTTTGAAGGATTAACTGGTTTTGCAGAAAATGCATCTGTAGAAATATATAGTATTATTTATGATGCTCCCCATAATTCAACAACAGGTGATACTAGTTCTTCAATATTAAAGATTGATCAAATTAGTCCAACTTTAATAGGAAAGACGATTTTTTCTACAAATAATGACCCTACAAGAGCAATACTTGGAGACACGGTTTATCTTCAATTTACTGGTCAGTTAGAAGGTATTGATACAGTTTCAGGTACAATTGGAGGACAATCTTTTGATGGGTATGAGCATATTAATGGTTTCTCTTCAAGAGTTTTCAGACGAATGACAGGAGCAGAGGCTGAAGGAGTATTGCCATTTATTCTATCTGCAGGTGATACAGCCAGAAATATGAGTTCAAATTATAATTCTGTTGATGATGGGAGTAGTGTAGATTTTAGTGCTGCCGGTCCGGAAGTTTTATTATCAAATATTAAATCCAATAGTAGTTATGGAGATTCATTAGCGAGACCAGGAGATTCAATTATTGTCGAATTAAGAACAGATATGCCAATTAATTTAACTAGTTCTGAGATTAATTCTAGGATAGCAGAAGATGAATCCCCGGCAAATAATCGGTATTTATATCACATTATTGCTGGGAATGACGATCAAGATGGAATTGTCCCATTTGTTATAGATTATACAGATTTAAATGGTAATGATTATGGAGATATAACAACAACGACAGATACTAGTTACGTTAGATTTGATGGGACTGATCCAGTATTCCCCATTGTATCAATCTCATCCAATGCAGCTGATTCATCATTAGCAGGTGCAAATGATACCATAATATTGACATTTCGTATTCATGAACGTGTTTCTAATTCTTCAGTAACAATATTAAATAATCCAGCAAATACAATAACTGCATTAAATAATAATTATTTTCGAGCCAAGTATGGGTTGACTGGAGTAGAAAGTGAAGGAAGAGTTAGTTTTACTATTAATGCGGTTGATTTAGTAGGAAATAGTTCTAGTATTGATAGTACTTCCAATAATTCATATGTCCTTTTTGATCAAACTCCACCAGCAAGTTTTACTCTAGGTCAGGTAATTAGTAGTGGTGGTACAGTTGTGAATGGATTTTGGAATAGTACAAACCAAAATATATTAGTTACTGTGCCAATAGATAATGATATTAGTTTAATTGATGGTGCGGTACAGACCTTAGTTAGTTTTGACGGAGGTGATACTTTAGAAATAGGAGATCTAAGTACTATTACAGAATCAAATGTTAATGATACTATCACAATATCAATTAGTAGGATAGAGTTTATTAATTCAGAAAATTATGGGGAGGGAGCTTTAGTTTTATTTACTGCTCAAATTAATGATTTTGCTGGGTATACGAGAATTGGTGGTGCAAGTGCAAATCAGATAAGAATAGATCAAACAGGTCCAATCCTTGATAGCATTGCCATTGAATCAGATAACCTATACTCCAATCAAGGAGCTAAATATGGTGATGATGTATCTGTTACATTTCGTCCACAGGAAGAAATTATGACACCCTTTGTTTTGATAGCAGGTGATACGGCTGATAATATTACGCGAATTGGAGATAATTGGATTGCAACAAGAACAATGCAAGTAACAGATGTTGAAGGGGTCGTATCATTTAATTTTACTCCTTATGATTTAGCTGGTAACCCAGGGGGCGCCAGCACACAATCGACAAATAGTTCTAGGGTGATTCTTGATAATTCATCTCCATTTATTAATTATTTGTACGAATGTAGTATCATTGAAGATAAAGATTTTACACCTAGCACTGATTCTTTACGCTTGGGAATGGATGGTGGAGATTTACTATCTGGTGTGCTGCGTTTTGGATTTGCTGTAGGTACGTCTCCAGGTGTAGGGAATGTAATACCTTGGGCTGAGACGAATGGTATTGCAGATACGTTATTAGAAGGGTTAACACTTCAACCGAATTTTCAGTATTTTGCAAGTGCATATGCTGTTGATTGGGCAGGTAATATTTCTGATACGATTTTGGGAGATGGTTTCGTTGTTGATGTTGTCGCTCCTTCTACTGGAAGTATTAATGATGGTTTTGATCCTAGTGATGAGCTTGATTGGACGATTGATTCCACTTCTTTAAATGTCAAATGGCAAGAGTTTGCTGATAATTTTATTATAGGTAAATATGAGTTAAGCATACTGGATGAGCCTGATACTTCCAAAGTCTTAGATTGGTTTTTAGTAGATACTTTATCCGACTCAATAACAATTACGAATTTGGATTTAAAAAAACATATGCAATATTTTGTAGCGATTCGAGCAATTGATATGGCTGGTAATAAATCTGATTCAGTTCGCACAGATGGGATTTATTTTGATAATTTGCCAGCTAAAATTGATACAATTAATCCCTCTATAAACAATTATCTTGATGTTGCTTCAGCAGAGCAAATTAGTTTTAAGTTTAATAAAGATTTAACACAATTATCATTTAGTTTAAAAAATATTGGTACAGATACAATCCCGTATGATTTAAGTTATTCTGATAGCACTATTACAATCAATTTAACTGAGCAATTGCTTACTGCAGACACTCTTATATTTTATTTTGACAGTATTATGAGTTTGAATCGTTTGTATATGACTGATTCCGTTGTTATGTATAGCACACTTTGGGGTGACTTAGATAGTAATAAAGTTTTGGATGTGCTTGACGTAGTACGTTTCAATACTCTTTGGCCCAATATTGACCTTGCTCCAGTATCTTTTGATCCACCTCATTATGCTCCAGATCTTGATGGTGAAGCAAATTTACGAGATCTTGCAGTTTTTTCACGAATGTGGAATTGGTATTATAATACATATATACCAACAAATCTTTTGGATCCAGGAAATCAAATATTTTTGGATGCAACATATCGCAATGGACAATTACAGATTGATTTGCCTTCATTTACTAGCGCAGGCCAGATAACTTTTACTGATTTAGATAATCAAATCATGAAATTATCTGAGGCAACAAACGCATTTAATAATCTTGTGTTTGTAAATGAAGATACTTTAGCGCGTTTAAAAACATATACTTTTGCATCGTTAGGAAAAAATATAGATTCAGTTTTCTCCATTAGCTTGGACTTAAATTCAAAAAAAGACTATCACCAAAATATGCAAGCCAGATTTTATGATTTTGATGGAAAAGAAATACTTCATGGCTCAACTATTTTAAAAATTGTCCCAATACCTAATCAATATGCATTAGGTCAAAACTATCCAAATCCTTTCAATCCATCAACGACAATTCAGTTTCAATTACCAGAAGAATCTTATACGCAGATAGCTATATATGATCTATTAGGAAGAGAACTAATTCAACTTGTGAATGAAATATTTACGGCAGGTTATCACGAGGTGATATGGAATGGAAAAGATTCATTTGGTAGGACTATACCTTCTGGTATGTATTTATATCGTATGAATACGAATGGTTTTAGCAGTACACGAAAATTAGTGTTTCTAAAATAGACAAAAAACCATTCAAAAATAATTTCCTTAATATAAATTGTAATATCTCTTTTATAGAGATTTTTGGAGGATACTATAAATAATTTAATATTTAAGGAATTTTAGAAATGTCAGATAATCTATTCTCTCCGAATAAAGAATTTGCAAATAATGCTGATATTAATTCTATCAGTCAATACCAGGAATTATATAAAAAATCCATTTTAGATCCAGAGAATTTTTGGGCTGAAATTGCAGAGCGTATCACCTGGTTTAAAAAATGGGATCAAGTCCGAGAATATGATTTTGTAAAGGGATCGATTAAGTGGTTCGATGGTGCGAAGCTTAATGTAAGCTATAATTGTTTAGATCGTCATGTTGAAAATGGTTTTGGCGATCAAAACGCTATTATATGGGAAGGAAATAATCCTCAAGAAGACCAAACTTTCACTTATAATGAATTGCTTTCTGAGGTGAAAAAATTTGCAAATGTTTTAAAAAGTATTGGAGTTGAAAAAGGTGATCGAGTATGCCTTTATATGCAAATGGTTCCTCAACTACCTATTGCAATGCTTGCATGTGCAAGGATAGGGGCAGTGCATTCGGTTGTATTTGGGGCATTTAGCCCTGAATCTCTTCGAGACCGCATTAATGATTCTTCATGTAAAGTATTGATTACACAAGATACGGGAGTTCGTGGATTAAAACAGAATATCCCGATGAAGGCAAATGCTGACAAAGCAGTGTCTGAAACACCTTCTATTCAACATGTAATAGTTGTTAAAAGAACAGGCGTTGATGTTGATATTAAAAGTCACCGTGATCTTTGGTGGCATGAAATGATGGAAAACGCCGATTTGGAATGTGCTCCTGAAGAAATGAATGCAGAAGATCCTCTTTTTATATTATATACATCTGGTTCTACTGGAACGCCAAAAGGCGTAATGCATACAACAGGTGGATATCTTGTTTATACTTCATTTACTCACGAAAAAATATTTGATTACAAACCTGGGGATATTTATTGGTGTACAGCTGATATTGGGTGGATTACAGGACATTCATATATTGTATATGGCCCTTTAGCAAATCGAGCAGTAACAATAATGTTTGAAGGCGTTCCAAACTATCCAGACTTTGGAAGATTTTGGGATGTAGTTGATAAACATAAAGTAAAACAGTTTTATACAGCTCCTACTGCGCTACGAGCCTTAATGAAAGAAGGCGATCAACATGTAACAAATCGAAATCTTTCAAGTTTACAATTATTAGGAACAGTGGGAGAACCGATTAAGGAGCCTGAATGGATGTGGTATTATAATATTGTAGGAAAAGGGAAGTGTCCAATCGTTGATACTTGGTGGCAAACGGAGACAGGTGGAATATTAATTTCTCCACTTCCAGGTGCTACACCTACTAAGCCTGGATCAGCAACAAATCCCTTTTTTGGCATAGAGCCTGTTTTATTATCAGATGATGGAAAAGAAATAGAAGGAAATGATGTTCAAGGGCTTCTAGCAATCAAGCAATCCTGGCCAGGCCAAATGAGAACGGTTTATGGTGATCATCAACGTTTTATTGATACATATTTTTCACAAGTACCTGGTTACTATTTCACTGGTGATGGAGCGCGACGAGATAAGGATGGCTATTATTGGATAACTGGAAGAGTGGATGATGTACTCAATATTTCAGGTCATCGTATTGGTACTGCAGAGGTTGAAGGTGCTATAGGAAAAGCTACTGGAGTTGCAGAAGCTGCTGTAGTTGGCTTTCCTCATGAAATAAAAGGGCAAGGGATTTATGCATTTGTAACATTAATGACAGGGACAGTAGAAAATTCTGAAGTAAATCAAGGAATTATGGATAGTGTAACTAAGATTATTGGTCCTCATGCAAAGCCAGACAAAATACAATACACCCCCGCTTTACCGAAAACCCGTTCTGGGAAGATTATGCGACGAATTTTAAGAAAAATATCAGAAGGAGATATGGAAAATATGGGTGATACATCAACACTTGCAGATCCTAGTGTTGTTGAAGAGCTTATTAAAGGAAAAAAATAAATTTAACTTATTAGATTGGAGATTACATGGCGCATTTAAAAACAGTTTCAGCCACAACAAAAACTTGGTCCGAATTACCATCAGATGCAATAGCTGTTGGGGTGTTTTCTAAAGGGGAGCTATCCCCAATGGCAAAAGATGTTGATGAAGCTTTAGGAGGGCAGTTACAAACAGCCGTTAAAAATGGTGATATGGCAGGTCGTAAGGGTGAATCAATGATTTTTTATGGTGAGAAACATCGCTTAATAGCGGTTGGATTAGGAGAAAAGAAAAATTTAGATGTAGAGCAGATTAGGCGTGCAAGTGGAATAGCAGTTAAGATGGCTATAAGAAATAAACTTGCTAATGTATTTATGGAAGAATTTGCTCAAGATAAAGATGGAGCAGCTCAGGCACAATCTGAAGGTATTATTTTAGCTTCTTACCAATTTCTTGATTATAAAACGATGAATAAACAAAATAACTTTTTATTGAAGAAGGTAACTGTTCGTACGTGGGATCGATCTGGATTAAGGAAAGGTTCATTGATAGCGAATGCTGTTTGTTTTGCAAGAGATCTTGGTAATCATCCAGGGAATGTTGCTACTCCAACAAAATTAGCACAAGAAGCTCGAAAAATTGGAAAACGTGGAAAAATGCGAGTACGTATTTTTGATCGCACAAAAATTATTAAAATGGGTATGGGGGGGCTTGCTGGTGTTGCTGCAGGAACGGATGAACCTCCTAAATTTATTTTAATGGAATATTGGGGTACAAAGAAGAGTGAGAAACCCAAAGTTCTTGTTGGCAAAGGTCTTACTTTTGATTCGGGAGGGATTTCTATAAAGCCAGCATCTAAAATGGATGAAATGAAATTCGATATGTGTGGCTCTGCTGTGGTTTTAGGTGCAATGCATGCCATTGCAGACTTAAAACCTAAGATTAATGTAGTTGGGATAGTGCCTTCAACAGAAAATCTAAATGGAGCAAAAGCATATAAGCCTGGAGATATCTTAAAAGCATATAATGGTAAAACTATTGAAGTATTAAATACGGATGCAGAAGGACGATTAATTTTAGCAGATGCTTTATCCTATGCTAGTAAGCATTATAAGCCAGAATATATTCTTGATTTTGCAACATTAACTGGTGCAGTCGTTGTTGCGCTTGGATATGTAGCCACTGGTATTATGGGTACAGATGATACATTAATCAAGAAGGTCAAATCTTCTTCTAATGCTACAGCAGAAAAAGTCTGGGAGCTTCCTCTTTGGAAAGAATATTGTCATCAAATTAGATCAAAGATTGCAGATGTGAAAAACATTGGAGCACCGATGCAGGCTGGCACTATTGCTGCAGGGGCTTTCTTGAAGGAATTTGTTAAGGATGGAATTCCATGGTGTCATTTTGATATTGCTGGAACTGCATGGAATGATTCTGAAACAGATAATGGAGGTATTGTAAGAGAAAAACCGTACACTCCAAAGGAAGGGGCCTCAGGCAATATAATTAGATTAGTATTAGATCTAATTGAGGCATGATTATTTTTTTTGAATAAAGTTGCAATCATAACGGCTGCTAGCAAGGGAATGGGTGCTGCATGCGCACATGCGCTTACTAAAGAAAAATATAATCTAGTTTTAATGTCGAGAACAGACAGTGTTCTAGATCTTGCTAAAAAATTGGGTGTCATTGGAATGGTTGGAAGTGTTACTGAGGTAGATGATATAAGTAAAGTTGTTAGTCTTGCAATGGATACATATGGTCAAATTGATGCTATAGTAAATAACACGGGACATCCTCCAAAAGGAAATCTTTTAAAAATAACTGACTCTGAATGGAAAGAGGCCTTTGATCTATTATTATTAAATGTAGTTCGTATGTCAAGATTAGCAGTGCCCATTATGAAGGAAAAGGGTGGTTCAATCGTAAATATATCTTCATATAGTTCGAAGGATCCTAATGTGTTATTTCCGACATCATCAACAATTCGAGCAGGACTCTCAGCTTTTGTTAAGTTATTCGCTGATCAATATGCAAAAGATGGTATACGTATGAATAATATATTGCCAGGGTTCGTTGATAGTTTTGATGTTAGCGATGAGATTCGTTCAATGATTCCATCAAAACGAGAGGGCAGTGTAGATGAAATTGCTAATACAGTACTATTTTTACTATCGGATAAGTCAAGCTATATAACTGGACAAAATATTCGTGTAGATGGCGGATTGGGGAGGTCGATATAATCTTTTTATTAAAGATGAATGTTATAGCAGATGTAAAGAAAATTTTAGTGTATTTTTAACCATGGAATTTTTTAGCGGTATTATACTTTTTCTGATTGGGTTTGCTGTAGGTTCAACAATCGTCTGGTTCATGCGACAAAAGGAATTAGATTCTTCTCAAGCAAAAGAAGATGTGTTAAAAGAGATTTTTGGCAATATATCTCGTGAAGCATTAGATCAAAATATTGAAACATTTTTGAAGCTAGCTGAAAACAAATTTGGTGAACTATTGAAATCCTCTGATGTGCAATTGGATGAAAAGAAAAAGCTTATTGATATAAGTATTAAGGAAATGAAGAATCATTTGGAAGGACTTGGCAAACAAACTTCTGAACTGAAAGGCCAGATGGAAGCTTCTCAAAAGGGAATAAATGAATTATCAGATACGACTTCTCAATTAAGACAAATTTTGTCTAGTTCTCAGGCTCGAGGTCAATGGGGAGAGCGAATGGTAGAGGATATATTGAATTTTATTGGCCTTGTAGAAGGTGTTAATTATGCAAAACAAATTCAAGAAGGAGCGGATCGACCTGATTTCACATTCTATTTGCCTAAGGATCGGCATATAAATATGGATGTAAAGTTTCCTCTTAGTCATTATGAGAATTACCTTGTTGCTGAAAATGAAAATGAGCAGAAGAATGAAAAGAAAGCATTTCTATCTGATGTACGTAATCATGTAAAAGAAATTGCTAAACGTAATTATATTAACCCAGAAGCAGGAACAGTGGATTATGTATTGATGTTTATTCCTAATGAGAGTATTTATTCATTCCTAAATCAGGAGGATAAAGAATTGATTGATTTCTCATTGTCTAAAAGGATTCTGCTTTGTTCGCCTATAACCCTATATGCTATTTTATCACTTATTCGACAGGCAGTATCTAATTTTTCCTTAGAGCAAAGAGCTGGTGATATACAAGCTATGGTTAGTGCTTTCAAGGAACAATGGGAAAAATTTATAGAAAAGCTAAATGCTCTAGGTAAGAGTATTGGCACAATACAAAAACATTATGATGACTTAAGCGGTCCAAGAGTGCGTCAGTTAGAGAAACCTATGGATAAGATTATTGATTTGGAATTAAATAGTAGTGATAATGACGAATTAGAGAATGATGCAGCATGAATAAATACTTATTAATAATTGCTTTTGTATTTTTTCATTGTGTGGGTCCACCAGAGCCAGATGATGGTCTTATTGATAATTTACCTTCCATTATTAATACAGCAGATGTTTTTAGTTTTTCTCTAAGAGGTGACAAGTATGACTTTAATGAATCATACGATCTTTCATTCTTTTTAGACTCTAATTCTATTTTATCAACAACATTAATTATTAATGAATTTTCAGGAAATGATACCACATCTATCTTTTTGAAAAATAGTTTAGACTCAACATTGTATTGGTATTTGGTGTTGGGAAATAGTGTCTATTCTCGATCTGATACCATGTCAGGCGAACCTTTAAGCTATCCAGAGAAAATCAATGTTGTAGGAACACAATTTAACGGTGTGGTCGATTTTCAGATTATTAAACAATAATTTCAACTAAAATAGTAGCCTTGGAATTTCAATTAAATACCGGAGATTTATATGCTATCTTAACGTCTTTTTGTTGGGCTTCAGGAGTCATCTTATTCCAAGTATCAGGGCGAATACTAGGAAGCATGCATATAAATGTTATCAAAAATACTATTGGCGTAATTGGTTTTATTTTATTTCTCGTTATTCAAGGAAATAGTTTTCCAATTTTTACTTATGATGAAATGGCAATTCTTACAATTAGTGCAGTATTGGGAGTTGCAATTGGAGATTATTTTTATTTATCTGCATTGCGAAACTTAGGAGCTGGGTTGAATGCGATTGTTGGTACAACATTTTCACTTTCAATTTTTATTCTATCATATCTTATGTTTGGAGAAGTTATAGCTTTGCGAGGGTATTTTGGTGGAGTCTTGGTAATAAGTGGCATTGTTATTGCAACGGTAGAAATACCCCAAAACAAAAGTAGAAAAGATATAACTCAGGGAATAGTTTTTGGACTTATTGCTCAGGTTCTTACAGCCTTTTCTGTATTAATGATCAAGCCAGTGATGGTATTGCACCCAGTTGTTCCAATCGCCTTGATTCGATTTGGTATTGGAACCTTATTAGGGGTCCTATTTCTGTATTATATGGAAGGGACTAATAACTTAATTAAGACGTATAAAAAAGGATTTAGTCATGCGCCTTTGGTTCTTGGTGCTTTTTTTGGGACTTTTCTTTCCGTAATCTTTTGGCTTGCTGGTTATAAATATACTTTGGCAGGTCGGGCAGCTATTTACAATCAATTATCAACGATATTAATTATTTTAATGGCTGCTTTATTCTTGAAAGAGAAGATGAATAAAAGAAAGTGGTTTGCCGTTTGTTGTGCATTATCTGGTGCTATCTTAGTAAGTACTGCATAATAACGTATCCCTAATCTTCTTCCCAGGCAGGACATAAGAAAGATCTATAGTCACAATGTTGGCAATTGAAGTCCCCAGGCTTAGTTGGGAATTCATTTTTTCTTATACCTTCAGCTACTTTAGAAACTTTTTCTAATTCTTTACTCAGTTCATCGGATGTAAACGTATGACTTTCAATAGGATCTTCATAGTGACGTAAAAAATGAAGAATTGTAGTACCCGGTTGACCTTTTACATCTTCAACGGCATCTCTCTTTAGTGCTTCCGTATATAGAGCAAGTTGGAGATTGCTTTTTGCATTTACTTTATTTTTACTAGTCTTATAATCAATAACAGATAAAGAATCACCTTCCTGATCAATACGATCTATTTTACCTGATATTACTACTTGCAAGTCATCAATAGTGAAGTTGAACATTTTTTCTCGAGCAACAACTGTAGAAGGATGTTCTTTATTATAATTGAAATATGCTTCGACTAGTTCAACAGCTTGTTTTTTAAACTCTTCTTCCCGTAATAAATATTCAAATGCATCTTTTCTCCAATGTTTATCTAATAAATCCATCATTATTTCAAGACTTTGATCAGCCTTGCCATGAAATTCATCTAATACGTTATGGATAATTATTCCAAACTCCATTGTGGCACGTGTTTTTCTCTCAGGAACTTTATCGATATGTTTAAGACGATATTTATAGGGACAACTTTCATAATCATTAATACTGCTTGCTGACAATTTTAATAGAAATCTTGAATCTAATTTATTTGATTCTTCTATTGTTGGGCTCTCATTTAAATTTTTCATTTTTGACAAGATTTCACTAGCATTATCATAATGATTAGCAGCTATTTCATGACTAAGGTCAACAAGTAGTCGTTGTTTTTCTGAATTTAACTCAGGCTGTATTACAGCTTCATCGTTCATTTTCATAATAGAACTCTCCATTATTTTTGGTTCTAAATTTTCTAATTCTTTTGTAAAAATAGATTGAGCTTTGGATGGGCCAAATAAATACAACTCATCTTTGGCTCTAGTGCAAGCTACATGAAAGATTCTCCGCTCTTCTTGAAGATGGAATTCTTCTACAGGTATAGGATTTTCCGCAAACCAGTGTTTCCATGATATAGGTAGCTCATCTATAATTTTTGGTTTATTAAAACGAATAGGAAAGCTTCCAGATCTTAAAAAAGGAATGATTACTATTGGAAATTCTGACCCTTTTGATTGATGTACTGTTAAGATTTGCACTGCAGCATTTTTATTATATTCTTCTGGTTGGGCTGCTTCAATATTCATATTTCTTTGTAGGATATTCATATATTGAAGCCAGCTTTTTAAGGTAGGGTTTTCTTCTATTGCATTAAATCGCTCAGCAATTAACATTAATTTCGCCATATTTGCCAAGTTTAGACGTTGTTTATATCGATAATGCTTCCGCAAATATTGTATTTCATCAGTATCTTTTAAATGCATTAATATATCCCAAACTATTTCATCAGGACTTTGTTTCTTTTTATAAGATATTAAGATTTTTTCTCTCGTTGATAAAACCCATGCAACATCTGGAAATTTTATTGATAATTTATCTAATGCTTCTAATCGGTCCTGGATAGATGATTGATTAGATTCACTATAGAATTTTGATGTCCATTCATATCCCATTCTTTCCTTTAAAATTCGAAATAAAGCTGTTTCAGATCTTTCATCAGAAATAACTAAATGACCCCAAGCCAATACATCTTTTACAATAGGTACATTGAAGAACTTCTCAATATGAATATCTACAGGTATTGCTGATTCTTGTAAAACAGAAGCGAGGTTTTTTATATGCCCCCATGATCTACATATAATAGCTATATCTCCAAATACGCGATTGTTTGTTTCTACCATATCATGCACTAATTGAGGGATATGTTTCATGCTTTCTTTAGATTCAGAAACATACCATTTTGGAGTTGGTCCAGTTTTTGGAAGTTCTTTCGGTCTAATAAGTGATTTTTTTTCTCTTTGTGTATTCTGTTCAATTGATCTATTTGCTAAGTCCAGTATTTTACTAGATGATCGATAGTTTTCAACTAGTTTTACCATTTTATAATTTGGGGAAGAAGAGTATCTTTTTTCAAAATCTTTTATATTATAATAATTGGCCCCCCGAAAGCTATAAATACATTGGTCTTCATCTCCAACGACAGTTATGCTTGGTTTATCACCTGCTATAAAATTGATTATTTTGTTTAGTGCATAGTTATTATCCTGATATTCATCAATAAAAATGTGTTTATACTTTTTTCTGGCATTATTCAATACGGTAGAATTAGAATTAAGCATATTCCAACAATCGAGAATCATATCGCCATAATCTACAACTCCCATCTTGATTTTTTCTTTTTGAAAATAGTCAAAAACCTTCAATAAATCAGAAAGTTGATTCATGCAGTCATCGTAATCACAATCCTTATGCATATTTGGAAAAATTTCATGGAAATTTTCCTCAATAATATTTGTTGACTGATAAAGTCCATTTAGTTGATCTGGTGTAAGTAGTTCATCACGCACACGATCAATAAAGGGTATGAAAGATTTTGTAATAGCTGTATAGGGAGAAGCTAAAAATGAAGAGGAGCTTATAAATTTTAATTCATCAAAATGATTTATAAAATAATATATAATATCATCTTTTTGCCAAAGTATTTTTTCAGCATTAGGACTACTATTTTGATCACGTACTAATGCATTACAGAATCCATGAAACGTACTAATGGTAATTTTATCTGCAGTACTGCCAATTATTTTTTTAATTCTAGTGGCGATTTCTAATGTAGTTTTATCTGTGAACGTAAGAAGTAGTATATTTTCTGCTGGTATATTTTCACTCTGGATTAAATGGCTTATACGATTAAGCAATGTGGTTGTTTTTCCAGTTCCAGCTCCAGCAAGAATCATTAACGGAGCAGGTTTATGTAAAATGGCCTCTTTTTGAGCAATATTTGGATTAAATGAAGTAGCGCTTGATTCCATATATAAAATTAGACATTAATATGGTTAATATCAGTGAACAAGTTTCGTATTTTAATATTTAACCTTTGATGATTTTTAGTGTCTAAAATAGTGAAAATGAATGAAAAAAGATCGAGAACTCATACAAGACTTTCAAAATGGAGACGAAGAAGCATTTAATGAACTTGTTCGAAGATATTTGGATTTAGTTCATGGATTCTTTCAAAAACTAACGAATGATGAGATGGAGGCAGAAGATTTGGCGCAAACCGTATTTATTAAATTGTTTAAATCTCTTAAGAACTTTCGTTTTAAATCAGAATTCAATACTTATTTATATCGTGTGAATGTAAATACTGCAAATACTTACTTTAAAAGGAATAAATGGCGAAACTTTCTCCATTTGGACCAAACAGTTGAGCCCATATATAATGATAACTTACAGGATAGAGAATGGAAAAAAGAAGAGCTATGGAACGCAATTAGTAAATTACCGAAAAAACAACGATCAGTTGTAATGATAAGAATTTCAGAAATGCTACCTTTTAAGGATATAGGACATATTCTTCATATGTCTGAAGGTACAGCTAAAGTTAATTTTCACCATGGTATTAAGCGTATTAAGGCCTTATTAGGAATAGTGGAATGAATTTTGAATCAAAAATCCGGCAAATAATATCTGGTTCCGATAAAACAATCGATAAAGAACAATTTATTAACAATCTAACTGAAGCCAGGTTCAAGTATAAATTAAAGCGCAGTCAGGCTTTTTCAGGCATTTTAGCTATATGTTTGATTATTACAGTGGCTCTAACAAGTTATTTCGAGTTAGATCAGGGGGCTATTCAATCGGGAAGAAATTATTATTTTAGTGATAGCAATATTTTTTATTCAGAATTTGATGAAGATAATTTTAATAATAATGATTATTTATTAGATGATATAGCTATTTATATTATGGAAGAGGAAGATGATATTTGGACAGCTTTTTCATTTTTAGATGAAATAGAATTTGATAATTTTATTAACTATATAGAGGAGGAGTCATGAGAATAACTAACTTTTTTTTAATGAGTTTCATGTTGGGTAGTGTTTTATTTGCACAACCTGGTCATTGGGATAAAGAAGATGAGGATAGAGGGAGAATGGAGATGTATGCAATCTGGAAGCTTACAGAAACTCTTAACCTTGATGAGAAGCAAGCGGAAGTATTTTTTCCAAAACTAAACGCTCACAAAGATAAAATAAGAGATATGCAAAGAGATAGAAGAGGAAATTGGAAAGATATTGTTGCTAAGGCCAAAAAAGGTGATACAATTAGCGATAAAGAATTACAAGAAGTGATAAATAAAGATAGGGCTTTAGATAAGAAAGTCATTTCTGAAAAAGAGAAGTTTTTTAATGGATTAGATGATGTTCTTAGCAACGAACAGATTGTTCTATATCATGTATTTGGTAGAGAAATGCTAGGAGAAGCTAAAGAAACGATGCGCAATCAGCGCAAGAGGGGAAAAAATATGGGTGGATTTAAAGGTAAGCGTAAACGATGGTAATAAATTAAATATAACTTATAATTAAATGCCTGATAATTATCGGGCATTTTTGTTGTTTGTTGAAAACAATTGTTTATAGATAACTTCTATTGCATTATTATTTAATAATATTCATATGAAAACAATATATAACTTTAGCGCTGGACCTGGAGCTTTACCAAAAGATGCTCTTGATGATGTTTCTCAAGCAGTATTAGAATATAATAATAGTGGAATAAGCATTTTAGAGATGAGCCATCGATCTCAACCAGTTATAGAATTAATGAAAAATACTACTGACTTGGCTAGGGAGCTATTATCTGTTCCAGATAATTTTCATATTTTATGGTTACAGGGAGGCGCTTCTACGCAATTCTCTATGATTCCAATGAATTTACTCTCTAATGATCAAACAGCCGATTATACAGATACTGGCCTGTGGGCAGCAAAGGCCATAAATGAGGCAAAAATATTTGGTAATATAAATATTTCTTGTTCCACTAAAAAAAGTATATATAATCATATATATAAAGATTTAGAGCAAACACCTAATGCGATATATTTACATATTACAAGTAACAATACTATCTATGGTACGCAGTGGAAATCATTTCCAAACACATTAAATCCTGAAGGATATATAGTTGCGGACATGTCATCAGATATATTTAGTAGAAAAATTGATTTTAATTCATTTGGATTAATTTATGCAGGTGCCCAGAAAAACATGGGACCTGCAGGTGTAACAATGGTAATTATTCGGGATGATATTCTTGGAAAAGTTAATCGTCAAATTCCCACTATGCTTAACTATAATACGCATATTAATAAAAAATCAGCATTTAATACTCCGCCTGTATCTGCAATATTTGTGGTTAATAAAACCTTGCATTGGTTAAGGAAATTGGGAGGAGTGATCACGATAGAAGATAGAAATAAAATTAAGTCAGAAAAATTATATCAAGAGATAGAAAGGAATTCTATTTTTACTTGTCCAGTCAGCAATGAAGATAGATCTCTAATGAATGTTCCATTCACTTTTATAGAAAAGAGAGATGAGAATAAATTTTTACAATTTTGCGCTGATAGAGGTCTAATGACTTTAAAAGGCCATAGATCGGTTGGTGGTTTTCGTGCTTCTATTTATAATGCGATGCCTTTGGAAGGTATTAATGCCTTAGTCTCAGCTATGCAGGATTATGAATCAATGAATTCTAAATAAATTATTTAAATAGTTTATCGAGCTTTGGTTTAATGACAACTCTACAATATGGTTGATTCATATTATTATTATAATAATTATTATGGTAATCTTCTGCAGGCCAGAACTTATCTAATTTAGTTATTTCTGTAACGATAGGATTTAAATATACATTAGAATTATCTACCGTATTTTTCGAATTTTCAGCTATAGTTTTTTGTTTATTGTTATGGTAAAAAATTGCAGATCTATACTGTGTTCCAACATCATTTCCTTGTCGATTCCTAGTAGTTGGATCATGTGATTTCCAAAACATATTTAATAGATCATTAAATGCAATTATCTTTGGGTCAAACGTTATCTGGGCAACTTCAGCATGCCCCGTTGTTCCAGTACATATTTCTCTGTAAGTAGGATTATTTTTATGTCCACCGGAGTAACCAGGAATAACATCAATTACTCCTTCTAGCCGCTCAAATACTGCCTCCACACACCAAAAACATCCAGCGCCAAATGTTGCTTTTTGCGTTTCTTTCATTGATTTTTCTCCATATAAAATCGAAAAGAATAAACTAAATATTAATATTATATTATTTTTCACTTATAATAATATTACAACTAGTAAATATAGCAATTAATATAATTATTCAATTGATATAGGTTTTTTCAAATTGTATTGTAATTTCGCGAACTATAAAACAGTAAGTTTGATATAAAATGTTAACGATAAGTGTTTTAAAAGAATCTGTTGAGGGCGAGAAAAGAGTCGCCTTAGTTCCAGAAAGTGTTAAACGGCTAGCCAAACAAGGCATTTCTATACTCGTACAAGAAGGAGCAGGTGTCGAGGCTGGTTTTAAGCCAAGTGATTATGAATCAGCAGGCGCTGCTATAGTATCAAATTATGATGAATTACTTAGCGATGGGAATATATTCTTAAAAGTGCAAGTTGTTTGCCTTCAAGATGGTATGCTAGAGCTAGTAGATCCACTTAAAAAGGGGTCTGTTATCATAGGGTTCATGAGCCCCTTTAAATATATTCAGAACATACAATCTCTTGCTGATAGAGAGCTTACTTCCTTCTCCATGGAGTTAGTTCCCCGTATTTCTCGTGCACAGCGTATGGATGCATTAAGCGCTATGAGTTCTGCTGCTGGTTATAAAGCAGTATTGTTAGCTGGAAGCACTTTAAATAAATTTTTCCCCTTAATGATGACTGCTGCAGGAACAATCTCTCCAGCAAATGTACTTGTCATTGGTGCAGGCGTAGCAGGATTGCAAGCAATTGCTACTGCAAAAAGGCTTGGAGCTCGAGTGAAAGCTTTTGATACACGACCTATTGTAAAAGAGCAAGTTGAGAGCTTAGGTGCAGAATTTGTTTCTCTAGAAACAAGCGATGAAGCTCAAACTAGCGGAGGATATGCTGAAGAAATGTCTGAAGATTTTTATCAGCATGAACATGCCATTATTGGTGAGCATCTTCCAACAACTGATGCTGTTATTACAACTGCACAAATTTTTGGTAAGAGAGCACCGTTACTCATTACTGAGGAAATGGTACAATCAATGAGGTATGGATCCGTTATTGTAGATCTTGCAGCTGAACAAGGTGGAAATTGTGAACTTACTGTTCCTGGAAAGGATGTAGAGAGGCATGGTGTTAATATTTTGTCACCTCTTGATTTACCATCTAGTTTATCATATCATACAAGTGAAATGTTTAGTCGAAATGTTACCGCATTATTAACTGAAATGCTTGATGCAGGTAATCTTAATATTGACCTTGATGATGAAGTTGTATCCGGGACAATTTTAACTCATGAAGGAAAGGTTTTAAATCAACATGTTGTTGATTTACTAGATAGGGAAAAGGAGGAAAATTGATGTCTGGACAATTATTAATAGAAATTTATATATTGGTTTTAGCTGTATTTGTTGGTTTTGAAGTGATTTCTAAAGTGCCGCCGACACTCCACACCCCACTTATGTCTGGATCAAATGCTATATCAGGAATTACGATTGTGGGAGCAATCCTCGCAACTGGATCTATGCCTGGAACTATAAGTGCAACTCTAGGCATGATAGCAATTATTCTGGCTATGATAAATGTAGTTGGTGGATTTATGGTTACGGGCAGGATGTTAAGGATGTTTAAAAAGTAGGATTGTTTTGCAAGATTTAGTTATACCAATAATTTATCTTTTTTCTGCAGTATTCTTTATTCTTGGTTTAAGGCAACTTTCGCATCCAAGAACAGCGCTTAAAGGTAATAGTACCGCATCTATTGGGATGCTTCTTGCGATTGTTGCTACCCTATTAAATAACCAAATACTTGATTTTCAATCAATATTTATTGCTATTCTGATTGGAAGTTCAATAGGCGCTATACTAGCAAAGAGAGTAGAAATGACCTCTATGCCTCAATTAGTTGCCTTATTTAATGGTTTTGGAGGTGCTGCATCATTATTGGTTGCTACTGCAGAGTTTTATCGTGGAGGTCAATTTCCAGCATTTATTTTTTTAATAATCACACTTAGTGTGCTAATTGGCTCGGTAACCTTCTCTGGTAGCTTTATAGCATTTTTAAAATTACAAGGTATTATGCGAGGCTCACCTATACAGTTCAAAGGCCAGCATGCATTTAATGGGTTGTTAGTTTTACTTATAATCTTTTCATCGTTATATGGGGTATTGGATCCTTCGCAACTCAGCTCTATGTTTTTAATAATTATTGGCGTCTCACTATTATTAGGAATTCTTTTTGTATTACCAATTGGTGGCGCAGACATGCCAGTTGTCATTTCTTTGTTAAACTCATTTTCTGGGCTTGCTGCTTGTGCAACTGGGTTTGTAATTCAAAATGATGCGCTAATTATAAGTGGATCTCTTGTTGGCGCAAGTGGAATTATATTAACCGATATAATGTGTAAAGGTATGAATCGTACTATTTGGAATGTACTATTTGCTGGTGTTGGAGCTACTGATACAAATACAGATAATCTGCAGGTAGATCCTATGAAGTCTATAAAATCATACGAGCCTGAAGATACAGTGGTAATTTTTGAAAATGCAAAGCAAGTAGTCATCGTGCCAGGTTACGGCCTTGCCGTTGCGCAAGCTCAGCACATGGTTCATGAATTACAAAAATTATTAGAAGGGAAAGGTGTTGTTGTCAAATATGCAATTCATCCTGTTGCTGGTCGGATGCCTGGACATATGAATGTGCTGCTTGCAGAAGCAAATATCCCTTATGATAGTCTTTATGATCTTGATCAAATTAATCCAGAATTTGAAGAAACAGATGTAACCTTGGTTATTGGTGCTAATGATGTTGTAAATCCTGCTGCTAGGCATGATACAAATAGTCCAATTTTTGGTATGCCCATTCTTGATGTGGATAAAAGCCAAACTGTATTTGTATTAAAGCGTAGTATGAATCCTGGTTTTGCAGGTATTGAAAATGAATTGTTTTATAAAGATAATACCATCATGATTTTTGGTGATGCAAAAGATACTGTTTCAAAGCTTGTATCCGAGCTTAAATAGCAAGCAGAAATCTTGAAATTATTCTCATTTTTTTTGTAAGTAATATCCCTCAATAAAACGTTTTTTTTATATAGAGCATAATTTGCTTTGGGTGATAATTTAATTAAAAGACTAGTTTTCCATCGTTTAGCATTGGTTTTGCAGAGGAAGATTAGGTATAAATCAATTTCACTAGATAAATAATTAATGGAGAGATTATTCATGAATCGAAACAAGATAAAAAGACAATCATCTGGTTTTACAATGATTGAAATCATGGTTGTAGTAGTTATAGTCGCTATTCTAGCAGCAATTGCTGTTCCTACTTATGTGCGATATGTAGAGAGCGCAAGGGCGTCTGAAGCTAAAAGTGTGATTGGAAATATTGATAATGCTGCAAAAATGTATTATCAAACCTATGGTGAATGGCCCACGGATGTTGAAGAACTTGAGAATTCAGGCCAACTTGAAGTTGATAGGTCAACAAAACGCAAATGGATCTTTGAGCTACAATTATCGGATCAGGGTGGTAGAATTGTTGCAACAAGTACAGGCGATATGAATGGTGGTGAAGGACGTGTGGTTGAATTTGATAGAGAATCTGGATCATATAGAGGTTATGGGACTGCTGAAAGAGAAAGTTAATGGATATAAATAAACTACTATCCTATTCTCTTGAATCGGGGGCTTCAGATTTACATTTAAGTTCAGGATCTATACCAATGGTCAGGATAAATGGTATTATGAAGCCATTAAATATGTCATCTACGACAGATGATGATATGCAGTCTATCTTACCTCAAGTAATGAATGAAGATCAGATAGAAAACTTTCATGAAAATAAAGAAATTGATTTTAGCAGTCGTTTAGAAGGTAAGGGAAGATTTAGAGTAAACTTCTTTCAGCAGATTCGTGGACTTGCAGCAGTTTTTCGGGCAATCCCTGAGATACCTAAGGGGTTTGATGAGCTTTCTTTGCCACCAGTTTTAGAAAATCTATCAATGCTTGATAGAGGATTAGTATTATTAACTGGACCTACTGGTTCTGGTAAAAGTACAACGCTTGCTGCTATGGTTGACCATATTAATCAGAATAGAGAATGTCATATTATTACAGTTGAAGATCCAGTTGAGTATTTTCATTCATCCAAACAATGCATGATTAATCAACGAGAACTAGGTGCGTCGACGCATAGTTTTGCAAATGCACTGCGTTCAGCGCTGCGTGAAGATCCAGATGTGATTCTCGTTGGTGAAATGAGAGACTTAGAAACGATTTCTTTAGCGTTAACTGCTGCTGAGACAGGTCATTTAGTTTTATCAACATTACACACTTCAAGTGCTGTCAAAGCTGTTGATAGAATTATTGACATTTTTCCTTCAAGTCAAAAAGGACAAATCCGCTCAATGATGTCAGAAAGCTTGGAGGCTGTCATTGCACAAAAACTCCTTCAAACGAAAGATAAAAAATCTAGAATACCTGCTCTTGAGATTATGATTGCAACTACAGCAATTAGAAATTTAATTCGTGAAGATCGTATTTATCAAATACCATCAGTGATGCAAGCAGGTGGTGTGGAAGGAATGCAAACCTTGGATCAAGATTTACAGCGTTTAGTTTCTCAAGGAAAGATTCAACGAAGTGCGGCGGCTCAGATTGCAGAAAATCCAAAACTATTTGGAAGCAATGTCCTCTAAGAATTATAAAAATAAATTTCAATCTGGTTTTTCATTTATTGAAGTAATGATTGGAGTGCTTATCGTAAGTATTGCAGCATATGGAATGGTAGTTGGCGCGACACATGCTCGAGGAGAATTACGCGCGATTGCTGTAAAAGAAAGGGCAACAGAAGAATTATTAAGTTTTGTTGAAAGTATGAAAGGTAGAATAGCAGATGGAAAATTATCAATAACAGAGAGATCCGGAAACCTACAGGGCGAAACTATATATCTTTTTGGCAATCAGCATAGCCAGACAAAGCTAGCTGCGAAGATATTTTATGATCCAGTTACTAGATTAATTACTGACTCTACAAGCAATGTTGATCGATATTTATTGAAATCTTGGATAGAATGGGAAGACTTTTCCACTCCCTCCCAAAATGTTGTTAAGAGAGAGGAAATTGAAATGGTGATGATGGAGTTTCCACTATGAAAATAATAGGTAAAGTTTCAAGGTGGTCTTCTGGATTAACATTGATAGAGTTAGTTACTACAATAGTGATCTTGGGGATAGTAATGATAGGCTTGGGCCTTAGCTTGCGAACCGTTACATATCATTATCAAGATGATAGCGTCTTACTTGAAGTTCATAATTATGGAAATACTATTATGCGTGAAATAATGAAAGAAATTAGTTTAGCTAGAATAATCAATAAAGAACAGATCAATGGCTATTCAAGAATTTCTTTAAAAAAATATGATACTTTTGGGAATGAAACCTCGACAGTAATTACTGCAAATGCGTCGGAGGGTATATTATTTAATTATCAAAATCCATTAGATGGTAATTTACGTTTTCCGACTAAGGGAAGGTTTAGAAATAATAATCAACGGAATATTACATTAAAAGAATTTTATGCTGAAGAAGTTGAATTTATAAGGCCCAATTTGGCTAGATATGCTAATTCAACTTGGGAAATAAATTTGGATATTGAGGTAGAGTCTTTTGTCTCCTCGGCGGGCTCAGTAAAAGAACTAGTGCAATTTCATCGAACAGCTTTTATGCCTAATCGTTATATAAGTCCTAGATCTTTTGTGGGTAATTCAGGCGGGTAACTTATGATGAAGTCTTTTAAAGGAATGGCTACACCAACAGCAGTGATTTTTACAATGGTTAGTATGCTAATTACGGCCGGTTATTTAAAATATGCTATGTCAGCATCTGTAACTCAAAAGTACCGATTTGAGGAAGCGAAAGCATTGCTTATGGCTGAGACAGGTTTAAATACGGAAGCTTTACCTGTTTTGCCAAAATTAGTTGATCAGTCAGTGGTTTTAGCTGCGGATGGAGTTTTGTTAGAGGGAATGGGCTTTTATCGTAATATAATTTGTTCAACATTTGTTAATCAAGAAGATGGTCGGACTATTTTTTACGCAAGAGGATCCGGAGTTAGTGAATTTCGTAATACTCTTGGAAAGCCGGTGCGAATAGAACGTATGGCTGAAATGAACCTTGTTGCAGAAGACTTTTCAAAATTTATGTATTTTACGAACTCAGAGGAGCCAGGAGGAGGGCCTCAATTAGGGAGTTATGTTTCATTTGGAGGAAGTGATATACTTGAGGGTGTTGTTCATACAAATGGTCAGTTGACTATGAGTCAATTTGGTTGCCCAGATTTTACACAGGCTAGTGTATCCGCATCTCAAGGAATTAATTTAAATAATTGTAATGATCAAAACTGGGCCTCGGTAGATGATTCAGCTGAAGTACGAGTATATCCACCATATGATGCTACGCAACGCGCAAAAGAAAATGCGAATTATGTATTTACTGCAGATGATATGCTATGGCGTAGTACAGGTAAAGATACTTTAATTATGACCGAGATTGAATTTATTAATGGAGGTTTTATTGCTTCACAGTGGACTTATTTAATTCCACCTGTTGGGGAGTCAGGCCCACCACCAACGAACTTTAGCTGGGATATAGATGTTAATTTTGAAGAATTGAGTAATGAAAGTATTGCTTTTGATGGTCCTTTTGATTCCACTTTGCAGATATATTCGATGGATACGCTATTTATTGATTCAGAAGATATAGAAGGAAATGATGCAATCAATACTTTGGAAATGTATGATATTGGAGATACTGTTTTAGTGCGTTCTGCTGACCCTGATTCAAATAAAGGTTGGATAGGCGTAATGAATTCAACAGATCAGATTAATGGAATTTTTATTTTTGGTGTTCAAAATTTAGGTCAATTTTTTGAGAACCCGTTTAGATCTGGAGAAGAAGTCACGTTAGCTTTTCAAGGCGGTTTAGATAATACTGTTCCTTTCAATAATTTTGCAAATTATCATAATCATCCAAATGATGGTTCAAGCGTTTGTGAATCTAGTGGCTTTCATCACTTTGATTTTGAACCTATAAATAATACGCCAGATATCCTTCCGCCCACTACGTTTTTTACAGATTTTGCTGTTATATACATAAAAGGAGGTCAGGTTAGAGTGCGAGGAACAGTTGATGGAAAATTTAGCATTGTAACGGATAATTATACTGAATATAGAAGACACGATGATATTTCTATCGTAGATAGAGTTTGGGGTAATATTTGGTTAGTGGACGATATTTTATATGATGATTCTAACTCTTTAACAGGAGAAATTGTTTATGGAACCAGAAATAGATTAGGACTTATTTCTGGAGCAAATATTATTATTGCTAATACTGCAGAAAATGGCGCAAAAAATCAGTCAAATGGTTCTGATATAATTATTAATGGAGCTCTTTTAGCAATGAATGATTCTTTTGTGGCTCATTATTGGCAGAATTCAATTAATAATAATTCTCTAAATGGGCCAGAATTCTCTAGTCCGGTAAATTCAAAGGCAGATGGAAGAGGACCGTTTCGCAATCCTTCATCTGCTTTTCCACAGGTAACTGGAAATAGTGATATTAGAGGACAAATGATACTTTGGGGATCAGTTACTCAGAACAAAAGGGGTTATATGAAGAGAAATGCTCCTGGCCCATACCCGGTTTCTCCAGGAATAGGGTATGATAAAGATTATCATTATGATTATAATTTTAGCGATTTTGGACCGCCTCCAATGTATCCCACAAGCAGTAGTTCGACAGGTGGGGCAATTTTAATTATAAAATCATATGGAGAATTAGATCACATAGCTTTTAAGGAATCAAAATGAACCTAGGATTAGATATTGGAAGACAATTTGTTAAAGCGGTTCTTTTAGAAAAAAATCGTGGTGGAACTAAAATCATTAATACGGGAATTCGGCTAGTTCCAGATCAAAATAAGACTTACGACCCAGAATCTATAACAAAACCAATGTGGGTTATGGCTATCCGTGAGTTAATGCGTGAAATGAATATAAATCCAAAGAGAGTCAAAAGCTTGGTTAGTAGTTTAAATGGAACAAACGTAAGTGTAAAACAAATTACAACGATGGATATGCCTGAAGATGAGCTTTTTTCATCTATGACTTTTGAAGCAAGGAAACATATACCCATGGATGGGTCAGATGCAGTGATTGATTTTCAGGTATTTGGACCTAATCCTAAGGAAGTAGATAAAATAGATATTGGATTAGTCGCTTGTACAAAAAAAGTATCAAATGCTCATCTTGAACTACTAAAAGAGATTGGATTTTCCCCAGGTATTATTGATGCAGATCCCATAGCGCTTTCGAATGCATTTGCAAATTTAAGTGAATTTCCTGAAGAAGGAGCTGTGGTTTTGCTTGATATTGGTTCAGTTTCTTCTTCCTTAGTTGTATGGGGTAGAAAAGATCAATTTTTTACAAGAGATATTCCTATTGGTGGATATCATTTTGTTTCATCTTTATCAGAGAAGATGGATATGGATTATGTATCTGCTGAAGATAAAATGATGAAAGATGGAATAAATAGTTTTCAAAATAAGCTAGATAGTGATTTGGATGATATCTCTGTTGCAGAAAAAAATGTATTTGATAACCTAATTGAAGATGTTAGAAGGTCTCTTCGATATTATGCAAAAACTACGAATCAAAGCTTTTTTACAAAAATAATGATAAGTGGTGGAGGAGCAAGCACCCAAGGATTAAAGGAAATGATAGAGCAAAAGCTTAGTCTTAATACAGAATTATTTAATCCATTTCAATCGCTTGCTGGATTTGAAAATATTGATATTCCTAATCCAGAGCAATATGCTATTTCTACCGGCTTAGCTGTAAGAGGATTATTGGACGAATGAAGAATTTTATAAAAATCAATTTAAATAAAACAGATAGTAAAGAAGTCAGGACTCAACGCTGGAAAGAACGAGGTCGTTGGGCCATATTTTCAGTGATTATTTTCTTCTTATTCACTGCCAATAGTATAATCTTTTTGATTGGTTCAGGTTATAGCGGCTTAATAGATCAGAAAAAAAATGAGATTTCTAATATAAAAAAACAAATATTTGACTTGCAGGCAAAAGGAAAGAATTTATCTAAAAAAGATATAATGTCATTTGCTGATTTGGAATCAGGTAGAACATTATGGGCAAAGAACTTTGAATTGCTTGGCAAGATGACTCCAGATGACATGGCCTTGACTGGCTTGAAATTTAATAAAAGGAACAAAAAGTTATATATTGAAGGTATTTCTGTTGTTTATAAGGATGAAGAAGAATACGAAGTAGTTCATGATTATATTAATAGAATGAAACGTAATTCTGATTTCTCAAAAAAATTTCCTAAGATAAAATTTCGACAAGGTTCATTGAAAAAAATTCGTGGTCAGGAAATAGTTCATTTTGAAGTAGAAGCAGCTTTGAAACCTAGCGCTAAAAGAAAAAGGAAGAAATAATCATGATGGCTAAAAGAAATGCGATTCTTGCTTTATTAACTATGTTGTTAAGTGTTGGCTTTTGGATAAATCATGCATGGATGATTAGCGAGAAGCCTACAGATCTTCTGGATTTAGAGGACGAGTTGGTTGAATTAAATGAGCAGCTAATAAGTGCTCAGATTTTAGCAAGTAGAGTAGAAGAAGTTTATACACTATTTGAAGAAAACCTTGCTCTTTCAAAACAAGATTCATTAGCAGATGATGCTAGTTTACCTTTTATGAAGAATTTAATGGAGATGGTAAATCTTCATGGTATAACGCTATTAAATATTAAGCCTAAACCAAGAGTTGAAAAGCCAAAATACATTGCAGCGCCCTATGAAATAATTATGCAGTGCACCTATGAACAATTAGGAAAATTTATGTCTGATTTGGAAAAGTCTCCTAGGTTAGTTACGATTGATGAATTTAATGTAAAAAATGGTATTGAAAGGATTAAAAGCAATGCAAGTGAAATGGATCTGCGTGAACAAATAATAGAAATACATTTATCAACATTAACGATGGTTAAATCTAGAATAAAGGTTCCTGTATGAACTCCAGACAAAATACAATTTGGGTTTTATTAATTTTGTTTTCTTTGGTTTCAATTATTGCAGCAGGAATTAAACTTTTGCCTGCAAACAAAGAATGGTCTAAGGCAAAAGAACGCGCTAAGAATGTTCAGTTTGGAACCGATAAAGAATTAGAAGGGGTCATAGAATATCTTGAAATTCGTATTAAGGATCGTGATAATTATCAATTTATTTTAGAGGAAGAGCCGATGCGTTTAACGAATGTCCTCTACCTTACGGATTCTAAAGGTCGTTCGCTTCGTTATCGTAACCGAGGAAAACTTAGAGTAACGCATATTATTGACGGTATCCAAAAATATGCTGGCATTAACTATAAAGATAAAAATTATACAGTTGTAATTGGAGATTCAATTGCAGGGGGGAAAGTTATTTCAATTGATCCCACAGAAATTGTTATCGTAAAGGAAGATAAAGAATTTCATTATCCTGTTGCTGGACTAGAAATCGAAGAAGATATGTCTGCTACTGATAATGGAAGAAGGAGAGAGAATTAAAGATGAGAAATATAACAATTTTCATTTTTTCTATATTTATTTCGAATCAGATAGCTATATCACAAGGGTCTGATGATCTGAATGTAGGTAATATAAATGATGAGAAACTTGTTACAGTTCATGCCGAAGATGCTTATTTACCAAGCATCTTATCAATTTTGGCTAGAGAAAGTGGATACAATATTGTAACTGATCCGAATGTGAACCGACAAGAACAATTGACAATTCATTTGGATGATGTCCCAATTCAGCAAGCTATAAATTTAGTTGTTCGAGCAGTAGGGTTGAGCTATGAGATTGTAGGGAATTCTTTTTTAATTGCTGAGCCTAAGAAACTAGCAGAAGAGGTCGGAATCACATCACATGTTGTTGAATTAAAATATGCGGATGCGATGGAATTAAAAGACCTCTTACAGGATCTAACCGATAAAATTCAAGTTGACGTCTCAGGTAATAAATTATTAATCAATGCTTCTCCAAAGAAAATTTCTGAAATAGAAGACGCTATTAAAGAAATAGATGTCCCTGCTTTACAAATACTTTTAGAAGTTCGATTAATAGAAGTTGCTGTAGATGCAGAGGAAAAATTGGGTATTGATTGGTCAAAGCTTGCTCACTATACAAATATTTTTGCAGAAAATGGTAATGCTCCATCCGGCTTATCGGGTGCAGGTAGTTCAGTGCCAGGTCTTACACAAAATGCAAACGAGGCAGGAGACGGTGTAGTGGAAACTTATGCCGGTTTACCATTTGAAGAAAAACCAACTGAAATGATTTTTAATCGTCTAAGTGGGAGTAATATAATTCCAAATAAGTTTAGTAGACAGATGACAGCATTCGATTTTACAGTTGATCTCCTTTTAAAAGATAATCAAGCAGAAATATTAGCTGATTCTAAGTTAGTAACTTTAAATGGAAGAGATGCTTATATAGAAATGGTTGATGTGGTTCCATATATATTGAGTTCCGGTGGAGTTGGTGGTCAAGTACAAGTCCAGAAAGAGGAGGTAGGGATAAAAATGCGTGTACAGCCTTCTGTTAATATGGATGGAGATATTACTGTAAAAGTAGAGCCTGAGGTTTCTTCAATCTTTGAGTTTATTGGCCCGGATAAGAATATTCCAAGAGTAAAAAGAAGATCATCTTCAACAGTTATTAGAGTAAAAGATAGCGAGACGATCGTTATAGGTGGATTGATCAGCCGAGATCGAAAAAATACAGAATATAAAGTTCCTTTATTACATAAAATTCCATTTTTAGGTGAGAAGTTATTTACAAGTAAAGATATTTTAGAAAAGAAAATGGATTTGATTATCCAAATTACACCTTCAGTGGTGAAAAATGAAGTTGCAGGCATAGCAAAAACTAAAGCAATGTTTGATTTAGAAAAAACGATTATTGATGATAATGAAGAAGAAACTGAAGAAGAAAATAAAGAAGAAATGGAAGGGGAGAACAATGATAATTAATAAATTATATAAGAATAAGTTATTATTAACAACTGGTTTAACGTTGCTTCTACTTGGGTGTGATGATCGAACTCCAACGAAATCAGATACAGGTTCTACTTCGAGTTCCAATTATACCTTGGAAATTGCAGCCCAACCATTTGCAACAGATGTTGGAGGCAATGATGTCATTGTAGGAGAAGATATTGTTGGTGATTTTGTAAAAACTAGAATAGATGTTATTTTAAAAGACTCCACGGGCAATGCGCTATCTAATAAATTGATTGAGTTTACAGCGACTGTTGGGGGAGAGAGTTTTGGGAAATTTAATTTAAGTTCTTCTTATACAAATGCAGATGGACTTGCTACTGTTAAATTCTCAGATGAAGATCAATCGGCTTATGATAATGCAGCTACGCCAACATATGAGGGCGTAACTATAGAAGCAAAACATGTCGTTAGCAGTCAAGACTTTTTAACTACAATACGATTCAATGTTTTTGATACAACTGCAGTTCAATTATGGCCATATCAATTTAATTTAAGCTCCAATACAAGTTCTATAAAAGTGGATGATGGTGTAACAAGTGCTGAGTTATCTACAAAAATATCTTCGAGACAATATGGTCAAGCGATACAAGATCTTGAAGTATATTTTGAAAGTACGAATGGAAGTCTCAGTGAATTGAGTAAGTATACAGATTCACTAGGTATCGCACTGGTAGATTTTAAAGACACTGGCGACCCAAATGAAGCTGGCGTTTCTACGATTGTTGCACGTTATTTGCACCCTGTATTTGGTACACTTATAGATTCTGTTCAGATTACTATATTAGATACATCCTATTCAGGTACGCCAGCATATGTAGAGATTCCCTCTTCTTATCCAGGAGAAATTATGGTAGTTAGTGGAGGTGGATTAGAGTCTACCCAGATTTGTGCTAGAGTATATGATGAAAATGGTGTTCTTGTAAATGAACCCGTAAATGTTACTTTTACACTTGGGCCAAATATTCCGTCCGGTGCTAATCTTAGTAATGCAGGTGTTGTTGATTCAGCGTTTACGGCAAATGGTGAAGCATGTGTGTCCATTAATAGTGGTACTGGCCCAGGACCTATAAGGGTTACAGCATCAGTAGTTACTGATTCAGGTGAAACCATTAGTGCAACTTCTACTCCTGTAATTATTGCTACTGGACCTCCTTATTACATAGAGCCAGATTATAACCCACAGGAAAGTCAGCCAATAGGGGGCGGATTTTATCAGACTGAGGCAGCCGCAATTGTTTATGATCGTTGGTATAATCCTGTTTCAGATAGCACTTATGTTTACTGGTCTATGGAACCACAGTTTCCCGATACATTAATTGATGCTTTTGTAGAAGGAGTTAGCTTTACTGGAAATGAAAATTTAAATGGAGATAATTTCCCTGGAGTAGCATATACAACGATAACTTACTCCACAGATGCAATAGGTAGCTTAGGCCAAATTTCTGCACTTACCTTTGGAACAAATGGTGATACGATAACTCAACGAATAAATGAAGATGAAGGTGAGGCAATCATGTTTTTTGTTCCTGGGCAACTTACGCTTGGTTCGCCAACACAATATTGGGATTTTTCTACAATGGGGGCAACTGCTCAGCTAGAGGTAACAGGTACTTTGATAGATTTTTATGGTAATGCTGTTGCTGAAGCACCTATAATGATTACTGCAACAGGGGCCCAGAATATTTATTGGCCTGTAGCGCCTGTAGTGGCAAATCAAGGAGTAACAAATACTGATGGTCAAGTAACTTTTGTTGTAGAATATGCACAAGGAATCTGTGCTCCAATACCAAATTCAGATCCACAAGTTTATGAAGACTTCACATCAAGTATCACTGCATTTTTATTGATTCCACAACAAGTTACAAGTGATCCATTAGAAGTATTATTTGTTCGAACCTATCAAGGACCATAAAACATGACACAAGAATTCAATCCACAATTTCAAAAGATCGGGGATATTTTAGTCCACGAGGGTAAAATAAGTGAAAGCCAGTTGAACTCTGCTCTTGCAGAACAAAAGATTCGCAAGGATAAATTAGGAGTAGTTCTGCTAGATCAAGGAATAATCTCTGAGGATGACCTTATAAAAGTGTATTCAATGCAATTAGGTTATGATTTAGCTACTGATGAAGATTTATTTTCTGCAGAACCAGGTGTGGTAGAGTCTATACCAGAAGATTTCGCAAGACAAAATATGATGCTTGCTTTACGTAAATCCTCAAGTACTATAGTAGTTGCAATGGAAGATCCTGAAGACTTAGTGGCTATTGATTCTCTAAAACGCTTAACAAATTTAAATCCAGAAGTACTTGTAGCTGGCCCATCCGCATTAAATCGTGCATTAGATCAGATTTATGGAAAAATACGTCAAGCAGGGGAAGTAGAAGAAGCGGTTGAAAGTATAAAGGTTATATCAGGAGATGATGATAATCAAGAAGAAGTAGATCTTTCGCCAGATAAGGTTTCTAGTGAAGATGCTCCAATTGTTAAGCTTGTGAATTTAATTTTGCAGGAAGCTATTAAGGAAAGAGCGACGGATATTCACCTCGAACCGCAGCAGGACATAGTAATAGTTCGTATAAGAATTGATGGTGTCTTGCAGACAATTATGACGCCACCTAGTTCATCATTGAGCGGTTTGGTAACAAGAATTAAGATTTTATCAAATCTAAATATTGCTGAAAGAAGGCTTCCGCAGGATGGTAGGTTTACGATAAAGGCTTCTAATAAAGAAATTGATGTTCGTGTTTCGATACTTCCAACTGTTCATGGTGAAAAAACGGTTCTTAGATTACTTGATAAATCAGGATTTGGTTTTAATCTAAAAAGCCTAGGATTTGAAGAAAAAATGCATTCTATTTTTCGAAGAGTTATTTCTCAACCTTATGGTATGGTTGTAGTGTCAGGCCCAACTGGATCTGGAAAATCAACTTCCCTATATGCTTCATTAAAAGAAATAAAAAATGAATCTACAAATATTACTACGGTTGAAGATCCTGTTGAATACCAACTTGAGGGAATTAATCAAGTGCAGGTTCATGATAGAATTGGTTTGTCATTTGGTGCTTCTCTCAGATCAATATTAAGACAAGACCCTGATATTTTATTAATTGGTGAGATTAGAGATGAAGAAACTGCAGATATCGCTGTAAAGTTTTCATTAACGGGTCATCTTGTTTTTTCTACGGTTCATGCTAATGATGCTGCATCTACTATAACAAGATTACTAGATATAGGTATAAAACCATTTTTAGTTGGATCATGTCTGAACCTGGTAATGGCTCAGAGATTAGTAAGGACTATTTGCGATAATTGCAAAGAAGAGTATACTCCCACCAAAGAGGAATTAAGTAGAATTAATCTTGAAGAGTCTAAGGTGAAGGGCAAAAAGCTTTTTCAGGGAAAAGGATGTAGCCAGTGCCGTAATACAGGATACCACGGTAGAACAGGAATATTTGAACTTATTCCAATGTCAAGGGATATTAGGGGAATGGTTTTTGATAATTCAAACGAGGATATAATTCGACAAAAAGCTTTAGATGAAGGTATGGTTACTCTCCGAGAGAGTGGAATCGATAAAGTATTGAAAGGATCCACAACCATAGCCGAAGTATTGCGATCAACAGTTGAGGATAATTAATGCCAGCATATACGTATTTAATCAAAGATGATTCTGGTGGGAGAAGTGAAGGTCAGATAAAAGCTGATAATCTAGATACTGCCATGCAAAAATTATCGGCTGATAATCAAATTATAGTCAAATTAGAAGAGGTAGATACTACATGGGATTTCATTGGTCCATTTATTGATGAAATAAACTTATCTATCGAGCGTTTTAAAAATAGAATTCCTTTAAGCAATTTAGTTTTTTTTACTAGGCAATTGGCAACTATGTATTCTGCAGGTTTGACTTTGGAACGCGCTATCCAGGGACTTGCTAGTGAGGAACGTCATCCTAAGCTAAAGAAGGTTTTAACAAATGTAGGAGAAAATATTCGAAAAGGATTATCACTATCTGAAGCATTGCAAAGACATCCAGGGGTGTTTTCAACTTTATTTGTATCTTTAACTAAGGCTGGTGAGGTTAGTGGAAATTTGGACGAAATTTTAGATGAATTAGCGACATATTTAGAGAACTTAGATGATGTAAGAAGAAAAGTAAGATCAGCTATGACGTATCCGATTTTTATGGTTTTATTCCTTTTTGCAATGATGAGTGCTATGTTTATGTGGATTATTCCAATGTTCTCTGATGTGTATGTGCAATTGGGTGCTAATCTTCCTGCCGCGACAAGGAGGCTTGTGTCATTAAGTGAGTGGATAAGCATTAATTTTAATACAGTAGTTTTTTCATTATTTGGATTTATTACTGGGCTATGGCTTATTTCAAAGACACAAAGAGGTGGATATGTACTTGATTCAATTAAGTTAAAAGTACCTGTTTTTGGATCATTACTTAATCAATCAATACTAAATAAATTTGCTAAAACTGCCGGTATTTTATTAAATGCTGGTGTCCCTGTTATTGAATCAATGAATTTAATAGGGAAGATAGTAAGCAATCGTGTATATGAAGTTGCTATTGGTGATGCAACGGAATATATCAGAGACGGGTTTAATATTACATCTGCTTTAAGGAGAACTGAGGTTTTTCCTCCAATATTATTGCAATTGACTGCAACGGGAGAAGAAACAGGTGAGCTAGACTCTCTTTTAGATAGGACTGCCGATTATTATTATAAGCAAGTAAATGCATTAGTTGAGCGGATGACAACTCTAATTGAGCCTATTTTAATTCTAATGGTTGGTATTATTATTGCTGTAATGGTTGTGATAACCTATTTACCTGTATTTTACTTAGGGGCTGCTTTACAGTCAGGTCTATAATGGATTTTTTTATATTTTTTACAATAGGCGCTTTTGTAGGAAGTTTTTTTAATGTGGTTATTTATCGTCTTCCTAGAGATGAATCTGTGATTAAGCCAAGATCGCACTGCCCTCATTGTAAGGAGCCTATTCCTTTTTATAGAAATGTACCTATTATTTCATTTCTTATTCAGCTTGGAAAGTGTTCGAATTGTAAACAACGTATTTCAATACAATATCCATCTGTTGAATTAATAAATGGTTTATTATGGGGTTGGGCGTTTACAAATTTATTATTACCTGAGGCCATATCTGTTTCATTGCTATTTTCTATACTTTTATCAATTGCTTGGATAGACTATAGGATTTATATGATACCATTAGATTTAATAATAGTTGGAGTTATAATAATAAGTTTGTCTATAATTTTTGGAGTATTATCTTTGCATCAGGCTTTACTAGGTGTTGTAGCTGGAGTTTTTTTCCCTGGTGCAATGATGGGTTTAACTTGGATTATTACTAGGAGGCAAGGTATGGGATTTGGGGATCTGCAGTTAGGATTTGTCCTTGGTGCATGGTTAGGACCTATATTGATGATTTTAACTTTGTTCCTTGCTTCACTTTTAGGGCTAATAGTATGGATATTAATTTCTATTTTTCAAGGTATGGATAGAAATAGACCATTGCCATTTGCTCCTTATCTTGTATTTAGTGCAATTAGTATTTTTATTGTTAGCAATTATTCCACTACATTAATTGATCATTTAATAATGGTATAAAGTAATTTCAGGGTGAAATGACAAAGAGTAATAAAATAATATTTACACTACTAATAGCTTCATCTATATTATTTAGTCAAGATGAAATAAGAAAGTCGCTAAATGGATTTTCTAATTTAGATGATGATAGAATACATTTTTCTTTAGATAGCTATGAATTAAAAGATGTAACTATTGATGGTCAAACCTTTAAAAAGCCTGTAATTCCATTTGGTGGATTAAAGTCAGATGAGGGTGATCCATCCCTCCCTACAATAACGACATTTTATCAGGTGGCTCCCAATAAATCTTATGCCATTAATGTAAATGTTATTTCCTCAGAGTGGGTTAATAATATAGATATTTTACCACATCAAACTTGGGAAAGATTATCGGATGAGACGAGTGATCTTTTTAAAAGAAATATAGAATTATATACTTCAGATATGAAGTATCCTGAAAATCAAGGAGAGGTATCAAATACGTTTGTTTTTAGGGATATACCAGTGGTTAAAGCTTCTATTACTCCATTTAAATACTATCCATTATCTCGTAGGCTTGAGATTATAACATCTGCAGATATCGAATTAATAGAAGTAGATGAAATTGAACCTGTTCAAACACCAGATCAAATATCTCGAGTCTTTGAGCCCTTGTACGAAGCTTTAGTTGTGAATTATAACCGGTCTACAAATGATGATGATTATCAGAGACCATCAATACTATATATTTTGCCAAGTAATTCATCAAATTTAATGGCGAATCTTGAAATTTTATTTAATTGGCGCCATCGTTCTGGATATGTAGTCAATTATGTTTCAACAAGTACAACTGGAAATAGCTCTAGTTCTATTAAGAATTATATTAGTAATGCATATAGTACCTGGGATGATCCTCCAGAATATATTGCCTTAGTTGGAGATGCCAATGGAAGCTATTCAATACCAACATATTTTGAGAGTTTAAGCAGCTATAATGGTGAAGGAGATCATCCATATTCACAATTAGTTGGTAATGATATATTACCTGAGGTGATTATTGGTAGATTATCTTTTAGCTCAACAACGGAGCTTGCTACAATTATAAATAAAACTGTTCAATACGAAAGCAATCCTTATTTAAGTCAAAATTGGTTCCATAGCGCATCACTCGTAGGAGATGCCTCAACATCAGGGGTATCTTGTGTGATTACAAGTGAAAATATTAAAGAGTTAATGGAATATCATGGATACGATGATGTGAGAACAATTTATAATTCACCATTCCCATCGCAGATGGTTGCAGATTTAAATGCAGGGTTAACTTTTTTTAATTATCGTGGATATTATGGGGTAAGCGGTTTTAACTCTGGCAATATAAATAGCCTTTCAAATGGTTTTAAGTTACCGATCGCAACTGTTATTACTTGTGGGACTGGTTCTTTTTCATCTGGAACCTCCTTATCAGAAACGTTTGTAAGGGCGGGTACGCCAACTCAGCCTAAGGGCGCAGTAGCATCCATTGGTACTGCAACAATTGGTACACATACGATGTTTAATAATGCTGTTGATATGGGGTTTTATTATGGTGTCTTTGTTGATAAGCTGGAAACAGCTGGTGCTGCTTTAGCGAGAGGTAAATTAAATCTATACCTTAATTATCCTGACAATCCAAATGATTGGGTTACTATTTTTACTCATTGGAATAATCTTATAGGTGATCCTGCGTTGCAGATGTGGACAGATACCCCGCAGTCTTTTACCGTTACTCACGAAAATATAATTTCATCTGGAACTAATTTTTACGATGTAGAAGTAACGAATTATTTTAATGAACCAGTAGAAAATGCCTTTGTAACGATCTTAAAAGGAAATGATATCATATTTGAATCTGGTTATACTGATATTAATGGTCGTGTTACATTGCCCGTAGGTTCTACTCTATCAGGTGGCGTTAATTTGACAGTTATAAAGAGAAATTTTATTCCTTATCAAGGGCAGTTTCAAATCAGTGAACAAAGTGTAAATGTAAATTCTGTTGAAGGCGCCTTTACTATAGATGACGATATGAATGGTGCATCTACGGGAAATTCCAATGCTTTGATTGATGGTGGAGAGACTATCGAGTTAACTATTCCTGTATATAATTATGGCACTGATGATGCAGAAGGTGTCTATTGCAAGCTTATTGGTGGTAATGGATTTATCAATTATAGTATTGATAGTTTATATGTTGGAACATTAATGAGTGGAATGACGGGAAATGAAGAACAGCCATTTGTTTTTGAAGTTGAATCAGGAATATTAGAAAATGAAAATTTCCCATTACGATTATTAATTAAAGATATAAATGGTTCTAGTTGGCTAAGTCAAATCCAGCTTTCTATTTCAGGAACCAGATTAGTTGCAGATAAAGTATATGTGCATGATGATCCAGCCTTTGGAAATGATTACCTTGATCCTGGTGAAACTGCTGAAATTTCAATAGAGATTTCAAATATTGGTTCAATGATGGCAAATAATGTAAGTGGTCGCTTATATTCAAATTATCCTGGTTTGGAAATTATAGATGACCAAGG
>Ga0208764_10000090_pt1 | contig 46939 bp, 44 predicted proteins | sample ETNtaG_18_FD_185762 | JGI IMG/M metagenome (GOLD analysis project Ga0208764, IMG submission 185762) | Marine microbial and viral communities from oxygen minimum zone, Eastern Pacific Ocean - ETNP201302SV91 (SPAdes) (version 2) | ecosystem: Environmental > Aquatic > Marine > Oceanic ... | reverse complement strand
ATTTTTATAGTTATTGCAAAGATCCAAGTCAAGATCAGCGACAACTAGCTCATCGCCTGAAGTGGCAGCTACAGAGATAATTTCTCCGGTAGGGGCGATGATGCAGCTTTCCGCTAAAGAGTCGACTCCTTCCTCTCGACCTCCCTTTGCTACACCTATTACAAAGCACCCATTTTGGTAAGCTCCAGATTGCATCACAAGATGATTATGGAAACCCGCTAAAGCATTTTGAGTTGGATCTGGTGCGTAATGAAGTGGAGTGTTATACCCGATTAAAATTAGTTCTGCGCCACCTAAAGCTAAGCAACGATAAGTCTCTGGCCAGCGACGATCATTGCAAATAGCCATTCCTACTATTCCATTAAAAGCCTCCCAGGTAGGGAAATCATTGCCCGCGTCAAAGTATCTTCTTTCCAAATGCTGAAACTCCCGCCATGCTTCATATTCTTCGTGTCCTGGAAGATGAACTTTTCGGTATTTCCCAACTATCCTTCCGTCGCGTTCTACAAGGATTTGGGTGTTGTACCTATCTCCGCCCGTTGTGAGTTCCGCGTAGCCAAGGCAGAACCCTATACCTAATTTTTTTGCCCTATCGAAAAGTCGTTGAGTGTCAGGCCCAGGCATTTCTTTTTCAAAGAAGCTCTCTATAGCTGAATCCTCCTCAAAGTACCATCTGGGGAAAAATGTTGTTAGGGCTAACTCTGGGTAAACGACGAGATCGACCTCAGCTTCGTTGGCCTCATTGAGTAGTCCGACAAGTCGTTCGACAACGTCTTTTCGTGATTCATCTTTCGATATTGGACCTAATTGTCCGGCAGCTACACGAAGTAAACGATTACTCATCGGCAACCTCCTGCAGCGTTCACCATAATATCTAAAAGAACATTTGCCCCAGCTGATATTTCCTCTAACGAAGTATATTCAGCAGGGTTGTGCGATAGTCCACCTTTACTAGGAACAAAGATCATGGCTGCTGGGCAGACCCTTGCGAGCATTTGAGCATCATGTCCTGCTCCGGATGTCATTTGCCGAGTGGTATATCCTAAGTTCTTCGCAGTTGTTGAAATTTGACTTACAAGGTCCTGATTGAATTCCACCGGTTCAAATCTAGCTAATGACTTGCTGGCGATCTTAACGCTTTCTTTGCGAGAAACCTCTTCGCAAAAGGTTGCTAGGCGATCTTCGGCCTCACGGAGCATAGCTTCTGATGTATTACGAAGATCTACGGTCATAGAAGCTTTTGAAGCGACTACGTTCACTAGGTTTGGAGTTAGGTCGACCTTTCCCACTGTACCTACCTGTGCGCCTCCCATTTGGTCGGTAAGTTCTCGGACAAACGTCGAAATTCTGCCTGCTACATATCCTGCATCTCGGCGCATCGTCATTGGGGTAGTTCCAGCATGGTTAGATTGGCCTTCTATTGTTAGCTCGGTCCAACTGATGCCCTGAACACTTTCAACTGCACCAATATCGATTCCTTCACTTTCAAGAACCGGGCCTTGTTCAATGTGGAGTTCAAGGAATATCTTGGGGGTGATACCTGGACATGGTGCAGTTCCGCTGTATCCGACACTTTCGAGCTCATCGCTGAGTTTCTCCCCATTAACAGAAATAGTGTTTAGGGCTGTTTGCAGATCTAATCCGCCGACGTAAACCAGGCTGCCTAACATGTCTGGAGCAAATCTGGCACCCTCTTCACCTGTAAAGAAACTTACAGCGACCGGATGTTCAGTCAGAACCTTCTGTTCCTTGATTATCTGAACTATTTCTAAACCAGCGAGGACTCCCAAATTGCCATCAAATCTCCCTCCTGAGCGGACTGTATCAATATGGCTTCCGGTCATTACCGGTGGCAGGTTTCTATCCGTTCCTTTCCCATGCCAGAGACCGATTACATTCCCAATTTGATCTATGGAGACTTCCATTTCTAGTTGCCGCATCCATGAAACAACAAGATCTCGTGCTTGACCATCTTCTTTCGTCAACGCGAGCCGACTACTTCCGAGTGTCCCCGGAATAGCACCTACTTGTGCCAACTCATCTAACCGGTCCCATAGCCGGTTTCCGTTAATGCGAAGTTTCCCCACTGTAAAAGTCTACATTTCGCTTGAGCTGTTCCCTTGTATTTAAGAAGTTGAAAGAGTTGTTATTCCAAGGCGATGTCTTCTGGCCGGACCGGAACTCTGCGCAAGTCTAATCCAGTAGCGTCTCTAATTGCAGCTACGATCGCAGGCGTAGAAGAAATCGTAGGTGGTTCGCCAATTCCCTTTGCACCAAATGGAGCTCCTGGTTCCGGCTCTTCGATTAGTGATGCTATCTCGATGGGAGGAGTATCTAGTGCTGTAGGTAGAAGGTAATCAGTGAAATTTGCATTTTGAATAACCCCATCTTTCATAATCAGTTCTTCCAGAACTGCTAATCCGAGACCTTGAGCTATACCTCCTTCAATCTGGCCGACAGCTTGCAATGGGTTTAGTATGCGGCCAACATCCTGAGAAGTTGCTATTTCAATTACTCGAACTAAGCCAAGCTCTTGATCAACGTCGACGACGGCGCGATGTGCAGCGAAAGCAAATGATACGTGCGCATTTCCCTGCCCCTTCTCATTTAGTGGGAAAGTGGGTGCATGATGATGTACGACTTTCTCTTCAAGTGACCTTCCCCTTAGTGCTTCTTCAATGGGGATCGTTGTTGCGCCGTCCTCTGAGACAAGAGTCCCATCAATATTCTGGAATTTCACGCCTTCTTCTCTCTCGATTTGTTCGGTGAGGTTTTTGACTACGGCTTCGCATGCCTTCAGTACCGCACCTCCTGACATCCAAGTTTGTCTACTGGCTGAAGTCGACCCAGCTGAACCTATAGAAGTGTCGGCAGGGATAATTTCAATATCTGAAATTCCTAGAACTTCCTCAGCTATTTGCTGGACCAAAGTTACGAAACCTTGCCCTACCTCTACGCAAGCAGTGTGGATAGCTACCGCCCCATCGTTCACTCTGCAGAGCGCTTCTGAAGAGTCATCGAAACCCTCAGCGAACATAAGGTTTTTGATAGAAACTGCAAATCCTATACCTCTTTTTATATGCTTCTGATCTGAGGTTCTTCCAGTTCCACCTGGCCTAGCAAGCAGGTTATCCTCGGCTGGCTCAGGCATCGGATGTCCAGCGAGAGAAGTAATAACTTCTTTGACTGGGGCAGCTCCAGTGATTGTTTGCCCAGTGATGATCTTGTCACCCGTCTTTAAAGCATTCCGTAATCGAAGCTCGATAGGGTCAACATTTAAAGCTGTAGCGACTTTATCCATTTGGGCTTCGATAGCGAAACATGTTTGAACGTTCCCGAATCCTCGCATAGCTCCACATGGAGGGTTGTTTGTTCTAACTCCCCATCCTTCAATTTGAGCGTTAGCAACGTTGTACGGCCCAGTTGAGAAGCAACACGCGTTCGCCAACACAGCTGATGTTGTCGATGCGTAGGCTCCACCATCAAGTATGATCTTCCCTTCTACTTTTACAATTCGTCCATCTCTATTCGCATGGTGCCGGTACCAAATCTTCGCTGGGTGTCGATGAACATGGCCCAGAAATGATTCATTCCGGTCGTAGACCATCTTTACTGGGCGCCCAGTATGAAGGGCAAGCATGCAGAGGTGAACATGCATGCTTACATCTTCCCTCCCACCGAAGGCACCCCCAACTCCCGCTAGAGTCAGTCTGACCATATCTTCTGGAAGGTCGAGTGCTTCGATAATTTGATTGCGATCCGAATGGAGCCATTGAGTAGATATGAACAAATCCACGCTCCCATCTGATGAAGGTACAGCCATGCCTGACTCTGTCCCCATAAAGGCTTGATCCTGCATCCCGACCTCGTACGTTCCTTCTACTATCACCTCACCAGACGCATTCGGGTCGCCATAATCAATTTCTAAATGCCGTATAACATTCCCTTCAGGGTGGATAGGTTCAGCGGTAATAGCGATTTCGCTATCAACAAGAGGTGTAAGAATTTCGAAATCAACATTTATAGCACCAATTGCTTTCGCTGCTATTTCTGGATGCTCTGCCGCAACAATCGCTATGGGTTCTCCAGCGTAGCGGACAATATCATCTGCTAGAACAGGCTGGTCGGGATGATCCAATCCAAAAAGGTTCTTACCAGGGACATCAGTAGCGGTGAGGATTGCATGTACACCAGAAATAGCTAATGCTTCAGAGTAGTCAATGTTTCGGATACGAGCTGAAGAGTGTGGGGATCGCAAAGTTCTCCCCCAAAGCATATTCTGGGAACTCAGGTCACTAGAGAAAACAAATTCACCAGTTACTTTCGGAATCGCATCTGGCCTTTGGGCAGATACCCCAACTCCAGAATCAGTTGCTACTTTGTGACTTTCAATCGTTGTCATTTAATGTCTCTTCTGTGCCTTCAGATGCTTTTGAGGCCACGCGGACAGCTTCCACTATCCGTCCGTACCCAGTGCATCGGCAAAGGTTCCCTGAAATGGCTTCTCTGATTTCTAAGTCTGTTGGCTCAGCGTTACTTTCGAGAAAGTCTTTGATAGTTACGAGAAGGCCAGGAGTGCAGAATCCACACTGAATAGCTCCAACATCGACAAATGCTTGTTGGATATCGGAGAGTGACCCATCTGGAGCAAGCGATTCAATGGTTTGGATTTCTCTACCAACAGCATTTCCTGTAAGAACGAGGCATGAGCATACCAAAGCCTCATCGAACATAATTGAACACGACCCGCATTCCCCCTGCTCGCATGCATTCTTTGACCCGTACAACCCCAATTGTTCTCTAAGGGTATATAGAAGACTCTCTCCGAGCCAAGAGTCATCTATCGTGAACTTCGTTCCATTAACCATAAGGTGGGGTTCAGTAATATCAGACATTGAACTCTCCTTCCGAGAAAACTCGCGTTAGGGCACGTTGCGCAAGAACTCCGACACTATGGCGACGGTATGAGGCCACGCTCCTATGGTCGTCAATCGGGCTACTTGCATCTGAAACAAGTTCCTTAAATCGGACTAACACAGATGGATCTACTGCCATTTTGTCCCAATCGAGGTAATCGTGAATAAACTCTTCAGCTCGTCTAGCCCGAGTAGGCGTAGGATTTACTGCTCCAAGCCCGATCCCAACGGACTGTGTCTTTGGATAGGTAATAAAAGCAAGGGAGGTCACGGAAATCACCATGGCGCTTCTTGACCCGACCTTCAGAAACTCTTGTGGGCCTTCCAAAACTGGTACCCGTATAGATTCGATGAACTCAGACTCACGTAAAGATGTCTTTTTCACACCGATTATCAGATCCTCCAAAGATACCTCCCGCTTTCCTTCAGAGCTCATAAGGGAAATGGTTGCCCCTAGTGCCGAAAGAACCGGAATCATATCTCCGGCAGGAGAAGCGGTGCCGATATTTCCTCCTATCGTTCCAGCATTTCTGATTTGTGGTGAGCCAACCGTACGAGCTGCTTGAGCAAGAGCAGGAACAAGCGTGGCGAGTGGACCGCGTTCAATTTCTCGATAAGTCACACAAGACCCAATTAGTACAGAGTCCCCATCATGCCGCCAATTTCGAAGTTCCGGAACACGATCTATGGCTATTACACTCGACGGGCTTCTATGCCTGTAGTTTACTTCAACCATGAAGTCAGTCCCTCCAGCAAGTAATTGCCGTCTATGGTCTTGCGTAAGTAATTCGCAGATCTCCTCTGTTGATGACGCGACTAATACTTCCATAATCACTTAATCGTAGCGAAAAGACGAAAAACCTGTAACGATAGACCCCGAATATCGAAAGTTTTATATTCCTAAGCGTCTAAAATAATTGCCCGACCGTCAGAAGGCTTCATTACCGGCTCATCAGATGACCATGGAAAATTAATCCATTGATCAGTGCGTTTCCAAACATACTCACACTTAATAATGGAAGGACTTTTTTCATAAAGGACTGCACTGCGTACTTCAGCGACTTCACTCTTGCAGAATTCATATACGTAAGCCAAAGTAGCCCCTGTGTCAGCAACGTCATCAGCTATGAGAACTCGAGCGTTTCGGAGATCGATAGAGTCAAGGTAAGGAGGTAAGGCGACGGGGACTTCTAGCCGTTCATCTACCCCTGTGTAATACTCTACGTTCATCACATAAAGGTTCTTAACCGACAGGGCATATCCAAGGGAACCAGCGACGAAAAGCCCTCCACGGGCAATAGCGAGAATTATGTCAGGTTGATAGCTATCGTTAGCAACGATCTGGGCCAGCTCTCGAGCAGCTACGCCATACGATTGCCACTCCAGTATTTCACGTTCTTCAGACATAGTCCCTCCCGTCAATAACCCTAAACCCTATACCTTCTACCACTGCGATGGATTAATACCGGATATATGTCCACAGAAACTCTAAGAAATGCCTCATGTAGGTCTCTGAAGAAGTATTCATTAGAATGAGAACAGCAGACCTCTTCGCCCGCACTAGCCGGCATAGGGCTCAACGCTAGGAGAAATATGAAAATCTTAATTGCCGATAAATTGGATATAACTGCAACACTTGCACTTGAAGAAATCGGACATGAAGTGCAAGAGAATCACCTCGCAACGTCCAGCGATTTAGAAAAGTGTATCCAAGGCATAGAAGTGCTCGTAGTCCGAAGCACTAAAGTCACAGCAGATGTTCTTAGGGTTGCAGATCGGTTATCACTAGTAGTCCGTGCAGGAGCAGGTGTCGACAACATCGATGTAGTGGCAGCTTCAGAGTTGGGTATTCACGTGTGCAATGTCCCAGGAAGAAATGCAGCAGCAGTCGCTGAATTGACATTTGCTCTTCTGCTAGCGATCGATCGACAGATTGTTGAAGGCGCTATCGATCTACGGAAAGGGATTTGGAATAAAAAGAGCTATGCAGCAGCTGATGGGATCATGGGGAAAACTATTGGGATTATCGGACTTGGTGGGATAGGGCTTAGCGTCGCTGAACGAGCAAAAGCATTCGGATTGAGCGTAATAGGTCAGAGAAAAAATGGGCGTTCCCCTGAGGTAGAACAACGCATTCGACAAATCGGAATTCGATTAACTGGTTCGTTAGAAGACCTTGTTGCGCAAAGTGATGTTATTTCTGTGCACGTTCCATTCAATCAAGAAACCATAGGACTAGTAGATGAGGCTTTACTTAGAAAATTTAAAGACGGAGCTATCCTAATCAATACGAGCAGAGGTGAAATCGTCGATGAGCCTGCCCTTATCAAAGTAATGCAAGAACGAGGAATTCGAGCCGGCCTAGATGTGTTTTGCAATGAACCTGCTTCCGCAGAAAGCAGTATCGTTTCAGAGTTAGCAAGTCACCCTTCTGTAGTTGGGAGCCACCATATCGGAGCCTCTACATCGCAAGCAAGTAAAGCCGTAGCTGACGGGGTTGTTGACGCCATTTCAAGTTTTGAGAATGGAGACCCATTGAATTGCGTTAATCAAGCACCAGCAGGGGAGGGAACCTCACAGGTTAGGGTACGCCACCTTGATCGTGTTGGAGTACTCGCCTCAGTTCTATCAACTCTACGAGCTGCTGATCTAAATGTTCAAAATATGGATAATCGTGTTTTCAGAGGGAAGAAAGCAGCGGTAGCAAGTATTGAAGTAGTAGGTCCTGTTCCATTGGGCCTCTACGATGAGCTGATCGCCCTAGAACATGTTTTAGGAGTTTCCCTTTTAGATAAGAGAGCTGTGTAACACATGAGCACAAATTTACTTCACCGAGTCGAAGCTCAGCTCATCCGCCAAGAGTGGGCAGAACGGGTAGTCTCACCTGCATACGACGCGCTCCAGCCTCAACAAAGGTTCGACTTAATGGAAAAAGACCCCTATGTCTTTCTCCATGTCACCAGATCGTTCGGAGATGACCAAAGCGAAAAAACTGCAGACGAGGTTTCCGCCTCAAATGCTGAAGCACTATCACGTCTCCTCGAAGCAGGCGTTTATGAGAAAGCTCGCCCTCCATCGCTCTACCTTTATCAACTTCGATCAGAAGGTCACCAGCAAACAGGGATAATCGGTGACGTGCCACTTTCCGTGGTGAGAGAGGAAAGAATTATTCCACATGAACGAATACGCCCCAGCCGTTCCTTGCACTTGGCGGACCATTTGGAAAAGATCCGAATACAATCTTCACCAGTCTCTCTTGGGTACGAAGATGACATTCAAGTGTCGGAAATCATTTCAGCAATACAGAAAAACCAACCTCCGCTATTGGACTTCCAACGCGAGGACATGATCGAACAAAGAGTATGGCCCGTGCCTGAAAAAGACGCAGATGCTCTTGTAGATATTATGAGCAATAAACATGCGTACATAGTTGATGGCCACCACCGTGTTTCTGCAGCGTCAGAAATGTGGAAGAGAAATGGTGAGTCTGAAGCATTTGGAAAGCTATTTGCTGCTTTCTTCCCACTAAGCGAACTAAAGATAAGCGCCTTTCATCGGCGCGTCACTGATATGGCAGGTTATACCTTAGATGAACTTTTCAAAGAAATCACTGCCCGAGATTTCACTATTACCCCATTTCAAGGAGGAGAAGACCCAAAGCCAAAAGTCTCTGGGGAATTCTCGATGTACGCCGGTGGTCAATGGACTGCCATTGAACCTTCCAGAATACATCCATCGGAAATAGACTCAGGGCTATTACAACGAAAGATTCTCGGCCCTATATTTAATATCGATGAGGCTGGATCAGATAACAGATTGCAGTATCTCCCAGGAGCTGCAGGGCTAAACCACCTCGTTGATCAAACTGACCTACATGGCGGTGTAGCCTTTGCCCTTCACCCTGTTCCGATGGTTCAGTTACTTTCTGTAGCAGACCGCAGAATGACGTTCCCTCCCAAAAGTACATATTTTCAACCGAAAGCAAGATCGGGCATTTTTCTCGTACAAAGATAATGTTGTCTTAGAGTTCCGAAATTCGCTTGAACCCTTCAGCCATTCCTACCCCTGCGAGCTCGCCAAACATACAAAGCTCCTTAATAATGCGGTCTCTAAATTCCTGCAGGCCTCCGCCTTTATCGTCTTCATGGATTCCCATAGTTGAAACGTATTGGCTTTTGTGCGATTCAAGGGCGTTTAATTTTTCCTTTTCGTGCCCTTCTGAGGTTTCAAAATGGTCATTTTCTTCAGCTTCATATAGAAAAAGTTCGGAAGGTCGGTGAGGAGATAAATGAGAGCCGGTCAGAAAGAAAGGGTCACGCGCAGCGACAATGCCTTCGACAGTTAGTTGGCCTGCATTTCTATGGTCCGGATGAAGCCTGTACCGTTTCCATGGGTCATGGCCAAGAACCACATCTGGCTGAAGCCTTCGAATCCAGGATGCCACGGTTTCGCGCTCTTTAAGGCCAGCATTCAACTCACCATCAACAAAGTCTAGGAAAATAACTTCTCCTGAAACTCCGAGTTCGTCTGCGGCAGCGCGTTGCTCCATTTTCCTAACTGCTGTTAAGTCTTCTGTACTCACGGAGGGATCCCAAGATCCCTTCGAACCATCAGTGCAGATTAACAAGCTCACTTCACAACCATTTGAAGCCCACTTTGCCAACGTGGCTCCTGCCCCAAATTCGATATCATCCGGATGTGCTCCAATCGCCAGAGCTTTCATAGGGGTTGGGATATTTTGACTCACCACAGTGCCACTTTAGATCAGATCTTCTATAGATAGTTTAGATTCGTAAAGATCGTCAGGGTTATCCATATCGAATCCAAAGTTTGAATTTCTAATGACCTTGATAGGCATTTTCGACATCTCAGCTTCCGCCTTATGGCGCAGGAAAGAACCAGGGCCATATTTGAAAGAGAAATCAATATCAGAAGGAAGGCCTATGACATTTGTTCCATCGTTATGTCGATCCGGCACGAGGACGATCCCATCATGTTCAAATAAACTAAGGAGACCTTCTGGAAATATTAAGTCAGCATGTGTAATTAAAACCCTCTTGACGCCTTCTTTAGCGACTGCAGATAATCCTGTTTGTGCCGCTCCATTGAGTCCGGGTTGGGTGTTTCTAATCACTTCTGCCCCAAGCTGCAAAGCCCAGCTTGCAACTTCTTCATCTTCGCAGATAACCCAGACCGGAACGCCTTCGCAGACCTGAATCACTCTTTCTGCTAGTGAGCGTGATAATGCTGCACGCTCACTAGGGCTAAGGACCGAAGTTAAGCGAACCTTTGCATTTGCAAAAGATTTCACCGGTAGAAGAACTCCATAATTTTCCATCAATTAAATTCTAGGGCTCTCTCGTTATCTATTGCTCAGTATCTGAATCATCGCTTGTTCTGATGTACGATTCTTCCGTGGGTATTTCTGTCGCAGTTATAGGTGGTGGTTCATGGGGGACAACGGTGGCTCACCTTGTTTCTCATAATGTGGCGACGAAGTTATGGTGCAGGGACCCTAAAGTAGCTACCTCTATTACCCAAGACCACCGAAACCTCAGCTATCTTCCAGATTTTTGTCTTTCGAACGATTTGGTAGCCTCGGTCCAATTGGGAGAAGTCCTATCCGGTGTTGATATAGCTCTAGTCGCTATACCTTCCCAGAGCTTTAGGGAAGTTCTTCGTCAAATGAAACCTCATGTAAAGTCGGGAACTCCCATTATCAGCCTCGCAAAAGGACTCGAGCAGGGTACTACAAGTACGATGACCCAAATTATTAATGAAGAGCTTCCTGCTAGTCCTTCGGGAGTCCTTACAGGGCCAAACCTAGCTCAAGAAGTACTTCAGGGATTCGCTACAGCTTCAGTCTTTGCTATGCGTGACAGAGCTAATACCGAGGAGATCTCCAAAATTTTCACAACGGAGAAATTTCGTGTTTACACGAGTTCTGACGTAAAAGGCTGTGAGCTTGGAGGATCATTCAAGAACGTTCTTGCTTTAGCAGCTGGCATGACGATCGGCTTAGGGACTGGAGACAATACGATAGCTGCTGTAATAACTAGAGGGCTTGCCGAATTAGCCAGGCTCGGTGAGGCGATGGGAGCAAAACCAGAAACATTTTATGGGCTGGCTGGACTAGGTGACCTCATAGCGACATCGTTTTCAACCCAAAGTCGAAATAGGTACGTTGGGGAACAGCTGGGGAAAGGGAGGCGGCTGAACGATGTCATTTCGCAGATGGACAATGTCGCTGAAGGGGTTATGACAGCGCCAGTCGTATCAGAACTAGGCAAAGAATATAAAGTCGAGACGCCTATAGCCGACCAAGTTACTGCTGTTATAAATGGAAATATTACCCCCCCAGATGCTTATGAACTCCTTATGCTTCGGGACCATGGGGCAGAAAACTGATTTGATGAAATGCTCCGTCTCCTAAACAAGTTCAAAGGAGAAGTCTATGGCTGAGGTCGGAAGTATAGGAGCAGGTGATGTTCATGAAGTTTCACCGAATGGTCAGATAGGGTCTTTGGGTTTCCCCCCGATGTTGCATTGGGGCGTTCGAGCGGATGATAGATGGCATATAGCTAAAGACGAGCGGGCGATTAGGCAAGGGATTGCCGGAGATGAGGTCTCTATCGAAACCCGTCTTCGTGTTCCAGGCGGCGATATCGTCCATCGAGCAAATTCAACAACATACAAAAATAGTTCAGTAGTTATCGTCGAAATAGAGAATCAAACGCCTCTCCCAGTTGCGTTAGCTCTATTCATCACCGGAGAAGGATCTTGGAAATACGAGGGGAACATCTTAGCTAGAAACCAGGTCCCTGTACTTTCAGCTTCAAATCCTATAAGTAATTTTTTGGTAGCTTCATCACAAGTGGATTTGCATGACCTCGTTAAATTAGAGGAAAACCAGACGGGGGAAGAAAGATTTGCTGCTACTGAAGGAAGTCATGTGGCAACTATTTTTCCTCTTCCTCATACTTCCACTCTCCGTTTCGCTTTTCGGAGTGGGACTGCCCATGATTCGCTCCCATCCCCAGTTGATCTTCCGTCTTTGGAGGGGATAGCAAATGGTTGGAACGTTCACCTCAATCACGGTTCAACGGTTTCATTTGAAGATGAGCGGCTAGAAAGGGTTCTTTTCTCTGCACGAAGGCATTTATTAGTAGGAAGTGAACAAGGCCTAAACTCACCGTATTGGAGGAAAGGGGTTCCACCATTTACTCCCGCTATCGCTGCAGTCTCGATGTGCTTATGGGGCCATAGTGACGCTTCGAAACATCTACTAATCCGATTGCTAGAAGATACTCAGATGTCCGCATTCCAGCCTCCGGAGAGTGAAGATATTTCGTACTTGTTATGGGCATGTAATCAATTCATATCTCTTTATGAAAATACTGAAGCCAGTGAGCCAATCCTTGCCCGAGCAGTAGGGCAGATTGGGAATCTGATCCGCTCTATTCCGCGATGGAGAATTCGCCGACGTGCGGACTATTCGTTTCTTCGATTGGGCCTTGAATCATCTATACGCATCTTAAGAGCCGCTGGCAAAAGTGAAGAAGTGCTTCAATTAGAGGCCGCTCTCCCAAAGATTTACAGAAAAAACTTTATGACAGCTCGGGACGATTCGTTGCCGAAAGCACTCCTAAATAAATCCCAGAGTGCAGATCCTCTTTTCAGGTATCTCAGTGCCTACCTAGGCGGCACACAAAGCTCTGGGGCCCTTGACAAAAGTATTGCCATGTCGGAAACAACTGGCAGTTTCTCTTCTGCTGAACGCCTACAAGACCCGTTTGCTTCAGCAATTTTTCTTCTTGCACTTCGCCGATACCTTGTGGGTCAACCAATAAGAAATTCCCCAACGGTTGCTTTGTTTCCAAGCTACAACTCTAAGTGGTTCAACACTTCTCTAGAAATAAGTAACATGCCTATTGCAAATGGTGAAATAGGTTATGCAGTCCGTTGGCATGGCGATAGACCAGCGTTACTTTGGGAAGGGACTGTGAATTCGCAAGTTAATTACATTGCTCCGGGGTTAGATCCAGATTGGGAAAACTCCGAAAACCGAGGAGAATGGCTGTTTCCTAAACAAGAACCGCAAGAAACTGCAATACCTCTTATTTCGCCGTCAATTCCGAAATTAACTCCTCAACCTATTGAGTCCGAAGCAGAAGACAACTTCTCCTGAATCAAAACACAGATCTATTGAATGGAGTAGCTTTCGAGAATGGGAACTCACAAAGTTCGAAAATCCTTGAAGTCATCAGCCCCCACTTTAAAGTATGAGAAAGACCTTTGGGAAAGTGGTGTTCGCTACATAGCTGGCATAGATGAAGTCGGGAAAGGGTCATGGGCTGGCCCATTAACTGTCGTAGCTGCTGTGGTACCTCAGGACAGCAGAATCTACAAAGTAAGAGACTCAAAACTACTTAAGGAGCCAGAACGTGAATTCCTCTTCCCCAAGGTCAGTGAATGGTGCATCACCTGGGCGGTGGGACATGCATCAAGTTACGAGTGTGATGACCTAGGTATGTCCGAGTCACAGAAATTAGCCGCTAAGAGAGCGATAGAAAGTCTTTCAGTAAAACCCGAACATTATCTGATCGATGGGAAGTGGGACTTCGTCGGTCACATGGTGGGAGTAAACAAAGTAACAAAAATCATTAAAGGAGATACAAAATGCCTATCGATAGCTTCAGCCTCAGTTCTTGCAAAGGTAGTTCGAGACCGAATAATGCGTGACCACGATTTACAGTATCCGCTCTACAAATTCGCCGATAATAAAGGTTATCCATCTCCACAACATATCGAAGCCTTACATGCGCATGGACCTTGCAACATTCATCGCAAGTCATGGGCTTTTATGGATCAGCTAAAATCACATGGAGTATCTAGGCTCAAACGACCTGACCCTCAAGGAAAGTTATTTCTTTGATTTCAATATTTCTTTTTAGAGAATTTACGTATATCTCGCAACTTTGGTCTTGAGCGCAGTACGATCTCTTTCATATGGGACAACCTGTAACAGTTATACAAAAGTCATCTTCGAATCCTGGTGTGCAGCGTTATGAAATCAACCGGAGCATTACCGGAATGGACCATGAACGATTTGGGGCTTCGGAAGAGATACTCGGCGAACGACCTCCTGATAAATTAGCAAAAGCTATTTTTGAACTTGGGGGAGTAGACAAAATTACTATGAACAGTAACGTCATAACCCTCGACTTGGGAAAGGGTGGAGTAGACCCTAGTCAAGTGATGGCCATTATTGTTGATATGTTTACCTACTACTTGCCTGGGGTAGAGGTTCCAAGTTTCGATACTAATAGTGATCAAGACTAATCGTTATCGCTTAATTTGATGCCAGAATCGCTAGACTTCAAATAGATTTAAGGGAACCATATGTCAATCGCTCGCATAACAGAGGTTATTTCGTCTTCGCCGATAAGTTTCGATGATGCTACAAAGCGCGGTGTTGAACGTGCGGTAAGTACTCTTGATAATGTCAAGGGAGCCTGGGTTCAAGACCAGAAGGTAATTGTAGAAAATGGAGCTATCGCCGAATATAGAGTCACTTTGAAAATAACATTCGTATTAAATGACTGATGTTTGACGGACTGGTTCTCAGACTGAAATCTTGAAATCATACTTGACCCAAAACAAGAATTAGGTTCCTATCACAAACTACTTTCAGTTCCTGAACGGTTCGCTTCTTGAACTGTTTGGGCGCCCATATCCACAAAACGGTGGTTCCTGTCGGCAATCGTTTCCCCAGCAGCATCTACAACCAAGACTGCTCCGGTGGTGAAACTCGCTTCATCAGACGCAAGGTATAAAACTGCATTAGCGATATCTTCAGGTGTCCCTGCACGTCTTAGAGGGTTGTGCGCTCCAATGATCGTTGAGGCCTTTTCAAGATTCTCATGATCTCCTGTGACCAGTCTTGCTGTTAACCCAGAAATCGTTCCTCCTGGAGCAATAACGTTTACGCGAACTCCATGAGGCCCCAGTTCGGTTGCGACAGATTGAGAAAGTCCAACAACCCCATGTTTCGCTGCAGTGTACACGTGAGGTCCAAGCCCAGCTCGAACTCCAGCTGTTGAAGCCGTATTGATAATCGACCCAGATCCTTGTTGAATCATTACCTTCGCTGCGTGTTTAATCCCATAAAAGACACTGTTGAGGAGTACATCGATTGTTCGGAGCCATCCATCGCCGTCTATCTCACTAATTGGGCCGACAGCACCTAATATCCCAGCATTATTAAACATGATGTCAAGACGTCCAAATTCGGACACTGCGAACTTAACAGCTGCTTCTACTTGACTTTCATCTGCAACGTCTAAGCGGAATGGAGCGGCTCCCTCACCAAGTTCTTTAGCAAGTTCTTCGGCCCTTCCATATTGAATATCTGCGATTATGCATTTTGCCCCTTCATCAATAAATCGGCGGACGGTACCTTCTCCTATCCCACTTGCTCCCCCCGTTACGATTGCTATTTTATTCTCTAGTCTTCCGCTCACAACTTCTCCCTTTTCGGTGTCTCATAAAAGATAGTGGGTCTATCTTATTTCGCAAGAATCGATCATAGCTGTGAGACGGAATGGGAAGAAAGCTAACGAAGGAATGAATAATATGGGCTAACTACTTCGCTAGATTACGCAGAAATAAGAAATTTGGGGAGATCTAGCAACACCGATCTCAATTATAGAATTTCAGGTAGGAGTTCAGTAGCAAGAACGGCTATCTTGTCAGAGTGCCCAAAGAACTACGCTTATTAACAATCCATGCTCATCCAGACGACGAATCATCCAAAGGGGCAGGAACTGTGGCGCGTTACTCCGACTCTGGAATCGGAACGACTTTAGTTTGCTGCACCGGAGGAGAAGAAGGAGATATCTTAAATCCCGCAATGGACCGCCCAGAGGTCCGTTCAGATATCGCTTCTATACGGAAAGAAGAACTAGACAAAGCCGCAGAAATAATTGGGTACGACACTGTCTATTATCTCGGTTACAGAGATTCTGGAATGATGGATTCTGAAGCAAATAATCATCCTGATTGTTTTGCTATGGCGCCACTAGACGAAGCGGTAGAGCGGCTAGTAAAGATCATTAGGGCAGAAAAGCCACACGTTATAGTCACTTATCCTGATGATCAGCAAGGCTACAGACATCCAGATCACCTAAAAGTCTTCGACATCAGTATTCCAGCCTGGGAAGCCGCTGGAGATCCAGAAGCATTTCCTAATGCAGGAGACCCTTGGGAGCCACTAAAACTTTACTATACGACTTGGAGCAGAACGAGAATTGAGGCGTTACATAAAGTTTTCCTCGACCTAGGACTTGAATCACCATTTAGCGAAGATTGGTTTAAAAGACCTTCGCAGGACCATAGGATTACAACAAAGATTGACGTATCTGGCTATGGTCAACGAAGGAATGACGCCCTATTAGCGCATGCAACCCAAGTAGATCCTGATTCAACGTTTTGGTTCGGCCTTCCATCTGGAGCAGCTACTGAGGCATACCCCTGGGATGATTATGTACTTGCATTCAACCGTGTAGGCGAGATTTCAAAAGAAGATGATTTATTTACAGGGGTAGAAGGCCCGAAGGGAAGCTCGGATCATGGCTGATTTTCTCTCAGATGAATGGGTTGATGGATTGCGAATACTCGGGGGAGAATTGCCTCCGATGCAAGGAGCGTCGGTTTCATGCCAGCATGAAATTTCTGGTACCCCAGAAGGAAAGGTGCGATTCTATACGGTCTGGATAGACGGGGTACTTTCAGATGTCGCTAAGGGCAAACTTGATGACCCTGATTGCCTCATATCGGCTAAGTATGAGAATGCGAAAGAAATTCTATCTGGAGTGAATACAGCTGAGGCAGCATTTATGCAAGGCGACCTTAAAGTCGAAGGAGACTACAAAAAGTTCCTTATTGATTTACATGGCTGGAGGCAGTCTCCTGAATACAAGAAGCTATGGAAAGACCTAGGCTCTTTCTGATTCTCTAGTGCTTTCTAAATAGCCGCTAAGCAGCGGTGTTATTATCCCAGAGAAAGGGTTGAGTCGCATTAAGCGCTTCCCGGCAAGCAGCTATTCCGCGCCTTGCTCTTTCTTTCTCTAAATTTGTTAATTCCCAAGTTCTCGGTTCTGCGTAGACGAGGCGAAGTTGTTGTTTCATATACCTATTATGGTTTTGGGGTATGACATTCTCATTTCTGAGAGTGCATCTTATCTACCTAGCACTCGTCAGGGCCCCAACCTTCCTAGTACGATTGAGGAAAACATCAGATCGGAGAAGGTAATGTCAATCAGCAAAGTTGGGGTCGTTGGAGGCGGAACTATGGGCTCAGGGATAGCGGAAGTTTCGGCCAAGTCTGGATGCGACACCATAGTGGTTGAGATAGATGCGGGATTAGCTGAACAAGCTCAACAAAAACTCGAAAAAAGCACTGAAAAAGCCGTCGCAAGGGAAAAAATGACTGAGAAAGATCGAGAAGATCTTCTTTCGAAACTTTCCTTCACTACTGAGTATGCAGAATTAGAGGATAGGGATCTCGTTATCGAAGCTGTCATAGAATCCCCTGAGATAAAAGCAAAAGTCTTTTCAACCCTTGATGAGATAGTTCAACCTCAAGGGATTCTTGCTTCAAACACTTCCTCGATTTCTATAGGGGAGATTGCAACATCAACATCAAGAGGGGAAAAAGTTTTAGGAATGCATTTTTTCAACCCCGCGACTGTTCAACCGCTAGTCGAGCTGATTACTTCTGAGGTTACTTCGGAGCAGACCCTAAAGGATGTTGAAGATTTCACCAGAGATACTTTAGGTAAGCACCCCATCACGACCATAGATCGGGCGGGGTTTGTTGTGAATCGGCTTCTTGTGCCTTATCTGCTCCAAGCAATGCACATGTATGACCGTGGCCAAGCGACCAAGGAAGACATAGATGCAGGTATGAAATTCGGATGTGCACACCCGCAAGGCCCGCTTGAACTATCAGATCTGATTGGTTTAGATACGCTGTTGCTGGTTGCTGAAGTACTATACGAAGAATTTAAAGAACCGACGTATTCGCCACCGCCTATTCTTCGGAGGCTTGTAACAGCTGGGCATCTAGGAAGAAAGACAGGGCACGGGTTCTATAGCTATGGGTAGCGAACGGACAGGTCACTATGCGATGACAATCCCTCTGCCGGCTGCGCTCAGTGATCAAGGCCCTGGGCTTCGTGATCTGGTTGATTTAGGCTATAAGGAGGCCTGGTCTTCCGAGGCCAATGGCGCTGATGCATTTTTGCCATTAGCCCTTGCTGCAGTTCATGCTCCTGAGCTCAGGCTTGGAACTGCAATTGTCCCTGCATTCACCAGAGGTCCTGCGCTTCTTGCGCAGTCTGTGGCAACTATGGCCTCTATAGCTCCAGGCCGCTTCGCATTCGGTGTTGGTTCCTCATCGAATGTAATTGTTGAGCACTGGAACGGGATTCCCTTCACTGATCCGTATAAGAAAACGCGCGACGTAGTCCGCTTTCTTAAACAAGCCCTAACAGGAGAGAAAGTATCAGTGGATTATGAGACAATGAAAGTTAAGGGTTTTCGGCTAGGGATGGAACCCCCAAGAGAGGACGTCCCTATCCTCATTGCCGCCCTTCGGGAGGGGATGCTTCGTCTAGCCGGGCGCGAAGGTGATGGGGCGATAATAAATTGGCTATCTGCCGAAGATGTAAAGACTGTTGCTGGGATCGTCCATAACGAAGGTTCTAATAAAGAAATTGTTGCACGTATTTTTGTCTGCCCAAATCCGGATACGGAGACTGTTCGCAGAGATGCGAAACGAGCTATCGCTTCTTATCTTAATGTGCCTGTATATAGGGCATTTCATGAATGGTTAGGGAGAACTGAGCAACTTCAAGAGCATTGGGACTTATGGGATCAAGGAAACCGAGCAGATTCACTTGAAGCAATGCCTGACAGCATTGTTGATGAGCTTGTCGTTCATGGGACGCCAGAAGAATGCAGAGATCATATTGATCGCTATCTAGAAAATGGGGTAACCACTGCGGCACTTATGCTGATGCCCTTTGGAGGAATTGACCCATTTCAAGCTATTCGGGATTTAGCGCCGAGATAGAGTTTGAAATAATGTGCACAATGAGTCAAAAAGGTGAGATACTAAAAAGACACGAGAATATCTTGGCGGAGGAAAATGACGAACACTAACGATCGGCTACATGAAGCATTTCAAATGATCGATTCGGAACTTTCTAGATTGCAAAGTCGAGAAGTTGTTTCGGCTGTAGAAGCTAGTGACCTACTGCTGGACCTTCGACTTTTGCTAATGCACTTAGAATCGGTGGAAGATCCCGTCGCAATTTCAAGCTAGAAACATCCTTGCTAGTCCTCAATTGATGATGGTGAGTTTATAGGCTTTGGATAGATCTAACGAGTCTTGCAAAGAACCAGCCAACCAAAGCTCCCGCGATAACGTCAGAAGCATGGTGGGCCCTCACGTGTAATCGGCTAGTCGCCACTATCGCTGCAACCGTTTTATATAGAGGTCCTACAGAACTATTCTCTGAAAGTAACGAAGCTGCCAGAACAGCTGAACTGGCATGACCACTTGGAAAACTTGACGTTGCTGGTTGTCGAAGTTTATGAGGATGACTACTTGAACCGATTTCAGGACGACTTCTACGGAATAGCCGCTTAATGCCCTGATTCACGATTACCGATTCTATCCCAATCAAAATTGCTAGCCGAATGACCGAGCGCTTCCGATTAGGGTTAAGTATTTTTTGAGTTAGATTCAGGATATGCCAGATAACGCTAAAGTCCCCAACAGCTGAAGCCATGTAAAAGAGTCTATTAAGAGGTTCAGAAGACCTTAAAAGCTCCCAGCCGGTATCTACTGCAGAATCAAAGTCGTCGACCTTATCTGGGAGGTTCAATAAGATAGGTTCATCCATAAATCTCTCCAGTCGTAATCGGTGTCATTGTTTCAGGGGTGGTTCCTGAGCTTAAGTTTTTTTGATACGCCCCGTCGAAGTTAAATATTTTTGAACTCCATCGGTTAGGAGTTAATACTAGGGCGCGTGGATAATCTTCAAACATCCATCGGGCGAAATTTCGTCGAGTCCATGCATTAAAATTGGCAAGCTCGAGAGCTAATTCAGTAGTTTCTGACCTTTCTAGGAGTTTTTGTAACTGTCCAGCGAATCGGTGGTCGTGTCCAAGTTCTGCAGCTATGGCTCTCTGATATAGCTCTCCAGCTTGCTGTGCTTTGAAGGGTCCGGATTTTATGATCGCGTGAGCAGAGGACCTCCCAGTCCTTAGAGCTTGCGCAATACCTTCTCCAGTCATTGGGTCGGCTGCTCCGATAGCATCTCCCACGAAATGCACTCGTCCGATGAATGGAAGGAGCTCGTTCAGGCGCGTAGGGATAGGCCATGCTTTTCGGGTGCCCTCTGGAACAGCTTTAGGTCCGAGCACTTCGCGAATATGGGGGCGTTCTAACAGGTTATTCCAGAGTTTACCGAGATCGCCGACCTCGTAACGTGATCCACGTAATACTCCAAAGCCGACATTTGCCCTTTGGCCAGGTAAGGGGAAAAGCCACATGTATCCCGGAAGCAAATCAGGTTCAAACCAGACCCGGAGGTGTTGGGCTTCTGGTCCAGTTCTTGAAAAATATTGGCGAAATGCATGCCAGTCCCCCCGGTAGTTACTTATTCCAGCACCAACAGCTTTTCGGACTGAAGACCAAATTCCATCAGCCGCAATAACGTATCGAGCCAGAATCCTTTCACCGCCGGATGTTGTTACTGCAACATGTTCATCCAGTTGGTTGATGCTGCTAAATCGAACAGGTGTGTATATGGACGCTCCTGCATCACGCGCTAGGTTCAACAACTGTTCGTCAAGTTCTAAACGAGGAACGATAGCTGCGTACTGTCCCTGTCCTTTCGGAAGAGGCAACTCAATTACATTTCCACTAGGGGAGTGGATCACCACATTCATTATGTTGTTCCAATTGCTTACCGAAGTAGGTTTGAGGCCCATTCTCTCAAGGATCCGAAGGGCATCAGTAGTAAGGCCATCTCCACAACATTTATCTCTAGGGAAGTCGGCCTTGTCGATTATGGTGACATTTCGCCCAGCGCGAGCTAGTTCTATCGCAGACGCGCACCCTGCAGGTCCTCCGCCAATAATAAGAATTTCAGTTTCGAAGATTTTGTCCACAGTTTGAGCGTATCTCGTGAACAAGAATTTAAAGAAATTTATGGTTCAGGTGTTGGTTCAGGTGTTGGTTCAGGTGTTGGTTCAGGTGTTGGTTCAGGTGTTGGTTCAGGTGTTGGTTCAGGTGTTGGTTCAGGTGTTGGTTCAGGTGCAACTTCAAGCGATGCTTCAGATTCATCGCTGTCACCTTCAGAATTTGTAGCAACAACAACGAAAGTGTAAACAGTTCCATTCTCTAAACCATTAACTGCGCAAGTCAACTCAGCTGTAGAGCATGTCTCTCCCCCTGGGGTTGCTGTAGCGGTGTAGGAAGTTATAGGGAAATATTCAGTGATATCAAAACTTCCTTCGGGTTCGGGGACTTCCCAAGAAACTGTTATTTCGCTATCTCCCGCTACAGCTACTACATTTCTCGGTGGATCTGGAGGTCTTGGATATGTGGGTTCCCCATTGCAACCAATGCCATTCTCTGGCTGGTATCTTGCTGAAATCGTATCGAACTGTTCTGATCCATCAGGTAGGGTCCGGCTTCGAGTGGTTTGGATGACCTCACACTGGTCAGACATCGATGAATTCTGACCTGCTACTTCTGTTACCGCATACTCGGTCGAGTACAAGCTGACGGTCAGAGAAGTCGGGGTCCATGTTGGCCAAACAAGAATAGGGAAGGGGGAGATGTTTTTTACTTCCAAGTTCGGGCTTGGCCATGAAATCGTGGATTCGACTCCTTTTCGTCCTTCGAAGTCGGCATATCTCGAAAACCATATCGTATGAGGGAAATATTGAACAATGTCAAGTCCTCCGTAGAACGCTGCTTGGAAGAACGTGGTCGCGAATTGAGAGATTCCGCCGCCAACGTCCTCGGTTAATTCACCATTTACAATTACCCCAGCTTCGACAAACCCTTTTGCTTTTGTTCGTTTGCCGATCGCTTCGTTCAGCGATAGAGACTCTCCTGGTGGGATAATCGTTCCTTGAAGAAGTTCGGCAAATCGTTGGATGTTCGTTACTCTGCTTGCACAACACGGGTGAGAAGTTGTCGCTTCGGATATCAACTCAGAGACCCCGTATGCCACCAATAGTTCATTCATGCCATCAGTAATATCGATTAGCTCTAGATTGACTGAGCTGGCACCGCTTCGGATCGTTTCATAAATTAAGTTCACGGAATCTTCCCCACAGCATGCCTTCGCCGAAAGGTTGACGATCGATAGCTCTCCGTCATTCACAATGATTTCCGGAAGTTCATTTTTGTCCGCTACTACTCCTCCAAGTTGGTCGCCTATAGATCCTCTAACTAGAGGGTCGTTCAGTGTCCACGTCGGCTCCTGATCCTCAATAGCGAACAATAACCAATTTCTAACTTCTTCAGCTGAAAAGGTGTGGGTTCGTTCTCCGACGATAATTGTCAGCCCGGATTCCGTTAGGTCGTTGATGTTCTGGGCAAACTTTGCAGCTTCCGAATCGCTCACATCGGGGTAATTTTCTATGATGTCAACGGTGACGACTATGGGGTTAGCTCCAGTCGCGGCAGCAAGAAAGACAGTATCTCTAATCTCTTCTTTATTAAAGATTTTTGCTGGAACACCTTCGATGTGTTGAACTTGTCCATCTGCGATTATCCAAGATGGCTCAATAGGGTCGGTTTCATTCTCAGTAAAGGATGAAGGTAGCTCGAAATACGGATCCTTAATTAACTGGACAGCAATTGGGGAAGAGCGCTTTTCGAAAAAGCTTTTCACCCAACGGAAAGGTTCGACGATGAGAGGTTCTTTATCTAATTCCAATACTTTCTTGAAAGTTTCCTCAATGTGGACTTCTATACCTATTTCTCCGGTAGTCGTGCGTATCTCACCCGAATTCGTTTGAACTATCACCGCTGTCGATGCGTAATTTTTGGCAATGGAAGAAAGTACTTCCGAAAGCTCAACGGGTTCTAAGCCACCTACGTTTTGGCCGATCACCGTGATTCCACGTCCTATTTTATTTTTGTTAATCGCCTTATCGATACTCCAAGCTGCGAGCCAAATGCAAATGATGGAAGCGACTGTCATTACAGCCAAGATGATCTTTGAATTTGGTATGCCTAAGGACATTAGAGACTTCGCTCTTTTAGGACGGTAGTCTGTCGGGGGATTTGGCGATGGGTCGATTTCCAAAGAATAACTGAGAACAGGCGGTCCGATAGGTCACTCGACTGTCTTTTTTAAGAGAATGAGGTCTGTTTTCTCTAGAACAATCGGAGGACGTTTGATTCCATGCCCTGAAGTTCTTCGTAATCCACCTCAACGAAACTTATTTCTCGATCTTTCGCTAGTGTTTTTGCTTGAGGAGTTATCTCTTGGGCGACGAATATGCCCCTCACTGGCCGAAGCTTTGGATCGCGGTTTAAGTAATCGAGGTATCGTGTAAGTTGCTCAACTCCGTCAATCCCTCCGCGTCTTTTAATTTCTATAGCGACAGCTGTGCCGTTACTGTCGCGACAAAGCATATCGACAGGTCCGATATTGGTTGGAAACTCTCTGCGGGTTAGTGATAGGCCTTCTTCAATCACATCCGGATTATCGGCAAGTAGGAGTTGAAGGTGGGCCTCAACACCATCTTTTTGCAAACCTGGGTCGTCTCCTAGGTCAAAGCTAGTATCAGATAAGATCTCCTCAATGGTGATGTACAAGTGTTCCCCTTTAGGGTTTGTTATCACCCAAGATTCCTCGTTCTCCACAATCCTATTAGGGGCGTTCATCCACATAAGTGGCTTATATGCCCCCCTAGTGTCAGCATGAATAGCGACACAACCATCTGTCTTTACCATTATGAGTCTATTCGCGCTAGGTAGATGAGCCTGAAGCCTCCCCTTGTAATCAATTGAACATGTAACGACAACCAAACGCACCTTCAGGACTCTACTCGTGAAACTTCAGCTGAGTAATGTCAGAACAGGATCAACCAGCTCTTTCCTGCATATAAGCAAATCTGGGACATAGAGATCCCGCTGGTTGTAGCGTAAGGGGGTGCCATCCAGTCTTGAGGCATGGAGTCCAGATGCTAACGCTACGGCGGCAGGAGCACAGTTATCCCATTCATATTGGCCACCAGCGTGAACATAAATGTCGGCATCACCAGCGATAACCGCCATGGCTTTTACTCCAGCAGAACCCATACGAAGCAGCTCGCCATTTAGTTCCTTCGAGAGGAATTCTGCTACTGGTACAGCTCTCGTCCGGCTAGAGACAATTCTGATCGAGCCAGAGGATGGGGGAGGTTGAGGGGGATCAAGGGTGCTGAGTGTTGTTCCGGAACATGGAAGTGCGACTGCGCCAACAGTGGGATCGCCAGTGTCGGACAATGCCACATGAACAGCCCAGTCTGATCTTCCCTTAATACAGTATTCACGGGTTCCATCTAAAGGGTCGATAATCCACACGCGGTCTTTGTCGAACCTGCTGGGGTCATCCTCCCCCTCTTCTGAGAGAATCAGGTCATCAGGGAATTGGTCCAAGATTAACTTGACCAGGAGTCTATGAGATTGCGTGTCTCCGTATGTTCCTAGATCAGCATTCGGAGAATCTAAGTTGTGATAGCTATCCCGGATGTCTAGTAATAGCTTCCCTGCTTCAGTCGCAGCGTAGCGTGCGAATTCATGGTCTAGTTGAGAGATTGTCGCCATTATCTGTCGCGGCGTTTCCTTAACTCTTTTGAATGCTGTTCTAGCCGCTTTCTTTGTTCTTTCGAAAGGCTTTCAATTCCATCATCAGCCACTTGGTCCAAGATTTGGTCTATCTCTCTTTCGGTATGTCGATCACGGAAGTCACTAACTGCACGTAAGTGATTTCTTTTAAATCGTTTTTTGCGTTTAGGTCTCTCGTGTGACTGGTTTCTAGACTTTCCTCCGATAGGTAGCGCTGGGATCCAATGGAGCTCGGTGGCATATCCTAGTGAACGCATTCCCAAAAGAGCTGTAAGAGCTACGCTGAGTAACGCTAGAGCGTGCAGGCCAGATCGCATTTGGAGTGCGTCAAGGAACTGGAGTCCAACGATAACGCTGACGATTCCCCATGCGGGGATCCCCGGCCAGAATCGCGCGAAAGGAAATTGAGCAGCAAAGGCAATAAGAACACCCAATTCAACGAAACGCAATCCATAAAGCCCGATTGAATCAGAATTTGAAAGACTCGCTAAAGTGACTACAAGAGCTGGGATAACTGTCAATGCCAAGAGTAGGTATAGAAAAGTTCTTCTTCCCATTAGATTCTCTAATTGATTACCGAGCATATAGAGAATGAAAAATAAGAAAATAGTCCAGAAACTTGCTTGATTGACTAGCGGCCAGGTAAGTAATCTCCAGATTTCGCCATCTAGTACTTTTTGCGGGGCGAGGAACAATTTTCTGCTTATCTCATGGTTTGTTCCCTCTATTGCCCACATAAATACAGAAATAATCCCGAAGCCGATTAGGCCCACAGTTGTTGTGACATCGATTTGCCCTATTCGAAACCATGGGTCGTTCCCTCGGGACCATGGGCTGGTGTAGGAGTATCTTCCTGGCATATTAAATAACTTACTCGCTCTATTCTCGGTTTTGATTATCGGTCTATCGTTTCATGCCAGCACGTGATATTGCTACTTGCTGTGCAAGATTTTCTAAGGAGTTGTCCAAAGAGGAGAGGGTAGGGGTTTCTCCTGTTTTGTGTTCGATCGCCCATGAAAGCAGCTTGTCTGCGAGCCAAGGGTTTTTGGGGAGGAGGGGTCCGTGCATGTATGTGCCTACTACCCGCCGTTGAATCGCCCCTTCGGTTTTGTCCGTATCGTTATTGCCATGTCCTTTAACTACAGAGCCCAGCGGGGTAGCGTCAGGGCCTAGGAAAGTTCTTCCTGCATGGTTTTCGTAGCCAACAACTCGGCAGTTATCTCCTTCAAGTTCTGCGTCGAGGACTAAGTCCCCTATGAGTCTGCTACTTCCGGCAGAGGTATCTAAATCGAGTATCCCAACGCCGGAGATCCTATTGCCATCCGAGTTCGTGTATCCCACGCCAGCAAGTTGTATTCCTCCGCAGACCCAAAGGAAAACCACGCCATCTTTGGCAGCGGAAAGAAACGCAGCAGACTTTTTCCCGAGATCATGTGCCACGAGCATCTGATCTCGGTCTTGACCTCCTCCTAGATAGCAAAAGTCGAAGTTATTCGGATTGAACTCATCCCCTATACCTACAGATGTGATGGAGGCAGAGTATCCACGCCATTCGAGCCGTTTTTGAAGAACAGCTATGTTTCCTCGATCCCCGTAGATGTTCATTTCTTTGGGGTAGAGGTGGCAGATCCGTATTTCTGTCATTGCTCCTCCCAAAAGGAGTGGGTTGCTCCCATTTTGTTGAGTTCTGACCTTAAATCAAGCATCGCTGTGTATGTCGGTAAGATGATAGCTTTTTCCCCTGTTTTAATTGAGCTTTTAAGGTGTTCTAAAAGTCCTTGTGGTGACGGGGTGATATGCATGCTGGCGGTAGGGAACCCTGAATAATGGAACCGGAGAGCAAGGTCGTAGGCGCGGTCACCACTGATGGTTAGACTAGCGAGGCGGTCAACGATCATTTCATAGTCGACGTCCCAAATCCAGCTGACATCTTTCCCATCGGCGGTCCGGTCATTCAAGAGGATAGCAAGATGAATTTTTTCCTCTTCGAGGAGAAGGGTTCGAAGATTTTGATTTGCCCCTGCAGGGTTTTTCGCAAGCATTATCAGGAGTTCGATGCCCTCAAAGTTAATTATCTCGTTCCTTCCGAAAGCAGCTGAAAGGGTTGATAGCCCCTTTTGGATATTGGTAGCTGAGATGCCGATTGTAGAGCAAGTCGCGTATGCGGCCAGGGCGTTATAGACGTTGTGTATGCCTGCAAGGGGTATCTGGATTTCCAGTGGACCTGTTTGGGATACCGCAATGAACTTAGACCCGTTAAGCCCCTGAAGGTTAATCTTGTCGCCTGCGAAGGAAGGGTTTGGTCTTTGTGACTCGCAATTCTGGCATTTCCAGTGGCCAAGGTGTCCAATAGTCACTTGTTGGAAACTGAGAGGGCCGTCGCATTTCTGGCAATGTAGTGAATCAGCTGCATGGGGTATGGTTTTGCTTCCATAGTGGGTGAGTTCTATTCCGAAGAATTCAACGTTCTGATGGAGTGATCCGAGAAAGGCGAGGGCCGGGTCGTCAGCATTGATGACGAGTTTCGTGGTATCCGGAAGAGATTTGATCATTTCCTCCCATTTTTGGATAGTTGATTCCAATTCCCCATATCGGTCAAGTTGGTCGCGAAAAAGATTCATTAAGACAAGTACGGAAGGTTGTAGTTTGGGAACAAGCTCAGGTAGCGCCGCCTCATCGATTTCAAAAACTCCAAGTTTTTCATCAGGGTTTCTTCGGAGTAAAGCAGTAGCTATTCCGCTTGGAAGGTTAGCTCCGGAGGTGTTGGAAACAAATGTAATCCCAGACTCGTGAGCAGCATGGCTTACCATGCGTGCAGTAGTTGTTTTCCCGTTTGTTGCTGAAATGACTATAACTCCATCTTCGAGTTCTTGTGCCATTTCATCGAGAGTGTGAGGTCGCAATTTCAGCAGGATCATTCCCGGTAGGGTGGTTCCTCCTCCGCGACCGAGAGCACGGGAAATCCATCCTGCTGTTTTGGCTAGAGAAAGTGCGATATGGCGCATGTAGCTATGTTAGATGCCAATTTGAACGAACCGAAGACAGTAGCGGATGTGAGGTGACTTAGAGGTTGTTAGCAACCTGAGTTGTCAAGCGAACCGTCCATCCATATAGTTCCGCATTTCTCCGTTCGTCTATCGATTAGACCCTCCACAGATGCCCCAGTGAGGTTCGCAGAATTAAGGTTCGTTCCGATCATCACCGCAGTATTTAAGTCAGCTTGTGTTAGATCAGCATGTGTAAGGTTTGTTTCAAAGAACACTGTTGCTGGGGCGCGGACTTGCGTCAAGATTGCGCCGGACAAATTGGTATGAGCGAGGGAGGCACCACTAAGATCCGCTCCAGTCAATTTTGCTCCGACAAGAAGAGCTCCATCAAGGATTGTTCCGCTAAGGTTAGCTCCTCTCAGATTTATTCCGGGTGCTACTATTGCTGACAAGTCTTGCCCTGAAAAATCTGCACCGCTGCAATCAGCGTTTACTTCGAGGACGCAATCCCCTCCGGAGTTTCCATCGTCCTGAGTTGATTCATCGGCGTTTTCGTCCTCCGCAGTATTTTCGGAGGGGGTGTCTGCACTTGAATCTTGACCTTGTTCGCTACTCCCTCCACAAGATCCAAGTGTCAATAGGCATATGGCAGCAAAAAGAGCAAGAGGGCGCACCAGAAGAGATATTGTTTCCTGTTGCTTTGCTGCTTTATTAATAAGAGTATTCATAGATCTCTCCATCAATCTCAACAGTGACGCCAGTCGAGCCTGCTACTGCCGTAGCGCTTATTCCATCGGATTCTACGGTAAAGGTAGTCCCATCCTCAGAAATTGTCGCAGATCCGGAACCAGATGTATTAATAATGACTTCACCAAGTTCGTAGAAGATCTCATTCACGCCGGTGACTCCGTTAGCAGGATCGTATTCGATCGTTTGCCCACCTACTTCCACGATCACAGAGCCATCGTCTTCGATACTTATTTCTCTACTCAGATTGCCCTCTACCGTCCAAGTGCCCAGAGTGTTTGTCTCTTTGTTCCACTCGACACGCTCAATAGCGTCATCTGATTCACCTACATTTTCCCATGTTATGTCCAACGTCGTATCGGTCTCCGATACTTCAGCTTCGCTGTTTAAGAGCTTGCCGGAAGGGTCAAGCTTGAGAACTGTTCCGTCTTCGAGGGTGACGATATACCCTCCGTCTTCAGTTCGCTCACTCGTTTGTGTATTGCCTTCAGAATCTATGAATGATGACGTGTTTGCGAGCGGATTGTATTCGTAAATGTCTCCGTTTGAATTTGTAAGAACTTCATTTCCATCCTGATCTATTCGAAGAATCTCAATCATTCCAGATGGGTCAACGAAAGTGGTTTGCTGAGTTTCGGCGTCGTATCGAACTGATGACCCGTCGCTTCCTGTGGTGACGTATGAACCATCTTCGGAGAATACCGTGTTTTCAACGTATCCATCAGGAGACGTAACACGAATAGTTGATCCATCTGCAGAGGTCGTTGAAGTCCAGCCATCGCTGGAAACTTCGGTTCTTCGCCCTTCGGCATCAAGGGTAACGATAGTGGTAACGCCGTATGGGTCCTGGTAGGTTTCTGACCCATCATCACGGACCATCAAATTTGACCCATCAGCAAAGGTAACTACAAGATCACCGTCAGGGTTAACAGCGCCTACGTCGCGGCTTCCATCAGGATAGATAACTGAGAATGAACCATCAGGATCTTCTCTTCGGATAGTTCCATCGCTGGAAGTTTCGGTTCTAACTCCTGTCTCGGGGTCAATAAGAATTTCGACACTGAAACCCGAGGGGTCAGTGAAGCTTTCGCGACCATTGTCGTACACGGTGTAGCTGCTGCCGTCATCAAATTGTGTTATCCAACCAGCGGTATCGCCTTCACCTATGGCGACAGTTCGAGATGTCTGCCCATACGGGTCCGTATACTTGGAGGTGCCATCAGCAAACTCAACATAACTTGACCCATCTGAGTAGCGCTCAACCCGTGAGCCATCTTCCATAGTTTCTTCCTCATACCAAGAACCATCAGGCCAAGTAACACGGTAAGTCCCATCAGGGTTCTGTATTTCGACCGTTCCGTCATCAAATGTGAGGACGAGTGCTCCGTCTTCGCGTATTTCTTCTTCAGGAGGTGTCCAGGTATCAGTATTGCCGTATTCATCGACATAGGTATGTCTTCCATCTTCACACCAGATCCAGGTTTCACCGTTGTCGTATTCTTCAGTAGTACAACCGGAAGCCTCGTCAAAAGTAACTACAGGAGCTGTCCACGTCTCAATCGTGCCATCAGCGTCCTGCCACGTCCCTGAACCATCTAGGCACCAGGTTGATACGGCTCCATCTGAATAGATTTCAGTACTACAGCCTGTTGAATCGTTGTAGGTGTACGTGCTGGAGTTGCCGAATTCATCGGTCCAGATAGTTTCACCGGAGTCACACCAAGTTGATGACCCATCAGAATAAACCTGTGTATAGCAACCCGTTTCTGGATCGTATTCGGTTTCACCCCAAGTGTCTGTTTCACCATCAGCGTTTGTATAAGAACCGGAGCCATCTGAACAGTAAGTGTCCCTTCCGCCGTCAGGGTAGAACGTTTCGTTACATCCAGTTTGGGCGTTATAGGTTCCCCTTGTCCCATCGGCATCTTCCCAGCTTGAATCCCCATTTGGACACCATGTGTTGCTCCAGTCATCATAAATCTCGATGGTGCAACCCGTCTCAGGGTCGACGTTGATTTCTGGGGCAGCCCACGTTTCAGTGTTTCCATCGGAGTCCGTCCATGAACTAAAGCCATCCTCGCAGTAAACACTTGAAGAGCCATCAGCGAAAATATCGGACCAACAACCATTTGCCTCATCGTAGGAAGAAATGTTTACGCCGCCATCTTCATCTTCCCAATATGAAGTCCCATTGTCACACCAGGTCTCGGAAAAGCCATTGTAGGTCTGGGTGGTGCATCCACTTTCTTCATCGTAGATTGCTGGCGACCAAGTTTGAGTCTCACCGGTCACTGGGTCAAACCACGACCCTGATCCATCATCACAGGATTCGTATATTGACCCGTCTTCGTAGGCCTCTACCCAGCATCCTGTCGCTTCGTTATATTCTCCCGCTGGTTCATAGTCTGATTCGTCCCATTCTTCGAAGCAGTAGCCCCAATCGTCTTCAGCTTCCCAGATACCACCACGTTCTTCACAAGTCGCTTCATCGCGGGCATCCCAGGCTTCGCCCGAGTCTTGCCAGCAGTAGCCCCAATCGTCTTCAGCTTCCCAAATGCCGCCTCGTTCTTCACAAGTTATTTGATCAGGAGCGGACCAGATAGATCCATCATCTTGCCATTCCTCGTAGCAGTAGCCCCAATCGTCTTCAGCTTCCCAGATACCGCCTCGTTCTTCACAAGTTATTTGATCAGGAGCTGTCCAAAGAGATCCATCATCTTCTGGAACCCATTCCTCATAGCAGTAGCCCCAATCGTCTTCAGCAGCCCAAGTGCCGCCTCGTTCTTCACAAGTTATTTGATCAGGAGCGGACCAGATAGATCCATCATCCCACTGGTCTTCACCGTCCCAAGGGAAGCTGCACATTTCGCCATCCCAAGTACCGCCTTCGTCGTAACACCATTGCTCTTCATCCCATTCTTCTTGAGGGAAGCTGCACATTTCGCCATCCCAAGTACCGCCTTCGTCGTAACACCATTGCTCTTCATCCCATTCCTCTTGAGGGAAGCTGCACATTTCGCCATCCCAAGTACCGCCTTCGTCGTAACACCATTGCTCTTCATCCCAAGGAGTTCCCTGCTCGGGAAATTCGCAATACTCGCCGTTCCAGATGCCGCCATCTTCAGCGCACCATTGCACTTCATCTTGACGGTCATCAGTATCCTGAAAGGCGTATGTTGGCGTAGCAAAAGCAGTGGATAAAAAGCCAATAATTGAGAGAAGAACTATTATGAATTTTCGGCGCGATCTCATGCTGCCTCCTAAAGATCTAGAAATAATGTACACCTAAAAAAGACGGTAGGGAATTCATGTTATTAACGGATCAAGGGCTTGTACTTTATTCGTGTGGGTTGGCTTGCTCCACCGCGTTCTTTGCGGATGAATTCCTCGTATTCGCTGAAATTCCCTTCAAACCATCTGACGAAAGAGTTACCTTCGAATGCGAGTACGTGGGTGGCGACACGGTCTAGAAACCATCTGTCGTGACTGATTATCACTGCACACCCTGCAAAATCTTCGAGACCGCCTTCTAGCGCCCTTAACGTATCTACATCTAGGTCGTTGGTGGGTTCATCCAGTAGCAGCACGTTAGAACCACTTTTAAGAATTTTTGCTAGATGGACTCTATTGCGTTCTCCTCCGGAGAGGTTACCAACCAGTTTTTGTTGGTCGGATCCTCGGAAATTAAACGACGCTGTGTAGGCGCGCCCGTGGATTTCTCTTTTGCCAATGATGAGATTGTCTAGCCCTCCAGTGATTTCCTCATACACTGTTTTTTCGGGGTCAAGAGCATCTCGTGATTGGTCAACGTATCCCAATTCCACGGATGACCCGATGGTAATTTCGCCGCTATCTGGAGATTCTTCGCCGGTAACCATCCGGAACAAAGTAGTTTTCCCAGCCCCATTGGCGCCTACAATCCCAACAATTCCAGCTGGAGGAAGAGAAAAACTTAAATCATCAATGAGTAGCTTGTCATCAAATCCCTTTGTAACACCTTTTACTTCAATCACTTGATCACCTAAACGGGTATCAGCATGGATGTTTATTTGCAGATCACGTTGATCTCTGTCTTCAGCTTTAGATTCAGCCAGGAGTTTTTCATAGGCAGCTAACCGTGCTTTACCTTTCGCCTGCCTAGCTTTAGGTGCCATTCTTACCCAATCTAATTCGCGTTCGAGAGTGCGTTGGCGAGCAGTATCCCGGTTTTTTTCTGATGTAAGACGCTGTTGCTTTTGTTCTAGCCAACTCGAATAGTTCCCGTGGTATGGGATACCGCGTCCGCGGTCGAGCTCCAAGATCCATTCTGCGACATTGTCTAGGAAGTACCGGTCGTGTGTAATAGCGACAACGGTTCCAACGTATTCTTGAAGGTGTCGCTCTAGCCAAGCAACTGATTCGGCATCTAGATGATTGGTGGGTTCGTCAAGGAGAAGAAGGTCAGGTTCGCGAAGGAGTAACCTGCATAATGCGACCCGTCGTTTCTCTCCGCCCGAAAGGGAGTCAACGTTCATTTCAGGAGGTGGGAGCCTGAGAGCATCCATAGCGATTTCGATTTTGCGTTGGAGATCCCATGCGCCAACAGCTTCAATTTCTTTTTCGAGAGCAGACTGCTGGGATCCCAGTTTTTCAAAATCAGCATCAGGGTCAGACCATTGAGCAAGGACGGAATCATATCGTGCGAGGAGATCCGCAACTTCGCCGACTCCGTCCATAACATTTCCATAAACCGTTTTTGTAGAATCCAATTCCGGCTCTTGAGAGAGGAACCCCACAGAGTAAGGAGGGGTGAGTCTTGCTTCGCCGCTGAAGTCATCGTCGAGCCCAGCCATAATCCTAAGAAGAGAAGATTTCCCAGCGCCATTCGCCCCAAGGACTCCTATTTTCGCCCCGGGGAAGAACGATAGGCTTATGTCTTTGAGGACATCGCGATCAGGCGGGTAGAACCGAGAACACTTATGCATGGTAAAGATATATTCAGAAGCCATGAACTGAGACTAGTTCTCCCAAGGGGACAATTCCGCATCAGAGCAGTTATGGCATAAGGCGAAATCGGCCCTATGCTCAGAACCGATGATATCAGCAGTACTTTTTGACTTCGGCGGGGTAATCACTACGAGCCCATTTGATGCATTCACAGCGTATGAACAAGAGGTAGGTCTTCCTGATGGACTAATACGGAAAATAAATAGTACGAATCCAGATACGAATGCTTGGGCACAATTTGAAAGAAGCCAAATTTCAAGAGAGGGCTTTCTGGAACTATTTGCCTCTGAAGCCGCTGCGCTGGGATACAAAGTTGACTCGGAACGAGTTTTACAATGTCTATCTACTCAGATCCGGCCAAAGATGGTGCAGGTCGTAGAGCGACTAAGTAAAGCCTACAAGACGGCTATTTTGACTAATAACCTCATCGAAGTGTCAGAGGAAGAGATAAACCCTGGACCTTCGCGTGAGCACCTAGGAAGTGTTTCCTCGGTGGTGGATTTGATTATTGAGTCCTCAAAGATAGGCGTACGGAAACCAGACAAGGCGTTTTATCAAATTGCATGTGAAGAATTAGATGTTTCACCTAGCGAATGTGTCTTTCTAGACGATTTGGGGATAAACCTAAAGCCTGCGAGAGCGATAGGGATGATAACGATCAAAGTTGTGAGTGAGTCTCAAGCCCTTCACGATTTAGGAGCAGTTCTTCACGAAGATTTAACGAGCTGAACAACTTTCATTATGGGAGCTGAGTGGTTTATGAACTAGTTTCGTGGACTAGGCTACTCGAATGCGAATAGTTACATGGAACGTGAACTCGTTGAAAGCGAGACTACCAAGAGTCCGTGAATGGTTAGAGGTAATGAATCCTGATGTCCTTTGCATGCAGGAGACAAAACTTGCTCAAGACGCATTCCCAACAAGCGAATTCACTGAACTCGGGTATGAAAGCGTTCACCATGGTCAGGGCCAATGGAACGGGGTAGCAATTCTTAGCAAGGTCGGAATCGAAGATGTGGAAGCAGGTTTCTCAGATGGAGGTGACCCCGATCCGGACGCAAGAATTATCTGGGCTACCTGTGGAGGGGTTCGAGTTGCTAGCGCCTACATTCCCAACGGAAGAGAAGTCGGACATGACCACTATGTCTATAAGCTTTCGTGGCTAGCTCGATTGAAGTCTCATCTCGAAATAAACCATACTCCCAAAGACAATGTTGCTGTCCTAGGTGATTTTAATGTCGCTCCGGAAGACAAAGATGTATGGGACCCAAAGGCGTTTAAAGGAGCTACGCATGTTAGTAAGCCAGAACGTGATGCCTTCCAAGGAGTCCTAGATTGGGGGCTGCAAGACATTTTTCGCAACCATTACCCCGAAGAAGAAGGGCTCTACACGTTTTGGGAGTATATGGCCGGTAGGTTCCATAAGCGTGAAGGTATGCGTATCGACTTTATTCTCGCAACTAAGTCTCTTGCGTCAAGGAGCAAGATAGTACTTGTAGATAGAAACGCGAGAAAGGGTGAAAAGCCATCAGATCATGCGCCGTTGCTCGCCGATTTTCATTCATAACGAGCCAAGTTAGATCAGTCAGGTTTTTGTAGGAGCTTCGTTGAAATTTCTGCACTCGATGGGAGCTCTCCGCTTGGGCCAATAATGGTTAATTGGTCGTCAGCTAAAAGCACAGTGTCTGGTAAGGGCGACAGGATTTCCCCTTTCCTATAGATCGCTTCTATATGGAGATTCTGGTCTAGTTTAAGTTCTCCAAGCACTTGACCTATCAGCGCCCCTATTTCCGTTTCAGCCAACAGTAAGTACTGGCCTATCTCGAGACCGGGGAGCAAAGCTTGTTTCACTTCTGATTCGAATGAAGCGTCAGCGACCACCTTTGCATCATCTGTATGGAGATAGGCTGCTAATTCACCAGCAAGTCGCAAAGATCTTCCAGGTTTGCTGGAAGTCCCAGCTAGAAAAAATAAGGCGTTTACTGTTTCATCTCTTCCTCCCCATTCCCCAGGGATGCTAATTCCGGTTTCACTTCTGACAATAACTAGATGATCTATTTCAGACTCTTCGAAGAAGGCAACAGGTGTAGCTGTCGGGTGGGTTGCTGATGGCTGAATCCATAGTGACCCTGTTTCAAGAAATCGCTCGCTTACTTCTTCAGGTTTAACTCCGAGCACGTTGCTTAGTATTTGCGATGCTCTAGTTGCAGCTTCATCGATGTCGCCTTCTGCTGGTACTGAGATAACGGTCGCTCGGGCTATCAAACCCGCGTAGTCATCTTCTGACCGCAATCCATGGCTCTGCATCGCTGCGGATATTTCCCTATCAACGCTAGTGTCAGCAGCCTGACCGAGCCTTTCGAAGATATGGTGAATAGCCCCAGCAGTCTGCGTTACCCGTTTACGGCCGAAGTAACGGAACCAAATCATTGTTAAAGCGATGGACACGCAAACAAGAAGTATTGGTAGAAGTCCTAGTTTGAAGACTAGATAGATAGATACCCCAATTCCGAAAATATGCAAGTAGGGGAATAAAGGGGACCGGAATCCAGGGGCGTATGAATTAATCCGTGAACTCCGAAGGACAATCACGGCGACATTCACCAAAGCAAGTTTTACTAGCACGAAAGCACTCGCGAGTTTCGCTATCGCTCCAGCTCCGAAAGCGACAACGATAACGATCATGCCAATACCGGTAAGGATGATCCCCCATATAGGCGTGCCAAATCTACTCATTTTCAGGAAAGAGGGACTCATTAACCCATCGCGGCTCATAGCCATTGGATAACGTGCAGCCGATAGTATTCCGGCATTTGCAGCGGATGCGAATGCTGCAAGAGCAGCAGCTATAACAAATCCAGCTCCTACTGCAGGCATGTACGCTTCTGCGGCTGAATGCAGTGGCGATAAGTCCCCCAAGAGTTCTGTTTGTGGGATAACAGCAACGACCACGAGCATCCCCAAGGTGTATACAACGGTGCTTACAAACAGAGAGAGGATAACCCCCAGCGGGATATTTCGGGAAGGATCTTCAACCTCTTCTGCCATGCTAGCTACCTTGGTTAATCCACCGTAACTAACAAAAACCAATCCTATAGCTGCAATTAAACCCTCACTTCCTTTGCTGAAAAAGGGCTCAAAACTTCCTGCAGCATTCCCAACTTCAGGCATTCCAGTAATTAGGAACCATACGACTACTGCCATGAGGAATCCGACCATAGCGATTTGAAGAGAAGCGCTTGTTTTCGAACCAACAATATTTAGAAGGCTAAAAAGCACAATTAAGATAACAGCTGTGAGTTTACTAGGGAGATCTATGCCAATTAAGGCTAAATAGGCGCTCATTGCTACAAGGGCGAAAGCATCTTTCATTACGAGAGACAGCCATGTCGCCACACTTGTTACCGTTCCTCCAGCTGGCCCCAGCGCACGGGCAAGGAAATAGTACAATCCACCAGCGCGAGGCATAGCGGTAGATAATTCTGCTACAGAGAGCATCGCTGGCAAGGCTAAAAGACCTGCGATCAAATATGCAAGAATGGCCGATGGGCCAGCTTTCGCAGCAGCAAAACTTGGGAGAAAGAACAGGCCAGCACTGATGGTCCCCCCAGTGCTGATCACAAACACATGGCCAAGTCCAAGAGACCTTTTTAGGCTTGTAGGTGGTTTCGCGTTATCGCCCATGTGAAACCTTAACAAGTTATAGATCTCGTCTTAGGCTTTTGTCCCATTTTCATTGGAAAGAATTCGAATGAGGTCATCGCCATACCTAGCGATTTTGAAACTGTTTAAGTGCGTTAATTTTTCCAGTTGGTCTGTAGTACTTGGTTTACGGGATATCAACTGCTCTATCGCTTCGTCAGAGATCACATCGCCAGGTTTTACATCAGCCGCAAGTGCTTGAGAATTTCTCCAGTTCTCGAGGTTCTTTCTCTCGGTGCTCTTTTCTTTGGGTCGCACTTTGGGGAAAAGCTGACCACGAAGGTTTTGAATTCGATCTCGCAACGAAGGCCCACCTGAGATTGGCAAGTTTGAGGAACGAACCGAATGCGAAATCTCTTTCAAGTAAGGAGATGGTTTCCGATTCACTTTCCTATTTCTGAAAGCTCTCTCACGAGCCCAAGAGCAGTGAAGTTCGTCCTGTGCGCGAGTCATAGCTACGAAGAGGAGCCTGCGTTCTTCATCCAACGCAGCATCAGACATAGCATACGAGATAGGGCTGAATCCTTCTTCGAGTCCCGCAATATAAACAATTGGCCATTCCAGTCCTTTTGCTGCATGGAAAGTAGCAATAGTTACGGAGCCACTCTCGATGTGGGAATTCTTGGTTTCTGGGGAGGTTTCTCTGCTTGAAGGGACAGAACAGGGGATAGAGAATCTAGAAAGAGTATCGGCGATTTGGCTGATTTGGGCATGTGTTCTTACAAGCACAGCCTGCCGAGCCCACCCCTCGTTGTACCGACGGTTCTCTAAAATACTCCTGGCGATGTATTCGGCTTCGTCAGAACAGGTTTTTGCTTGATGTAACGAAGGAATTTCTCCAGAAGGTTTTTGGGCGTTCAGTTCAACTTTCTTTTTTAGAAGGGATGATGCTGATTTAATAATTTCTGGGGTTGAACGGAAATTCTCTGTGAGCTCAATTGTTCGGCTACCTGGAAAATATGTAGCAAAGTTTTCTAAATATTTCGCATCAGCCCCGTTCCATGAATAAATAGCTTGATTAGGGTCACCAACAACGCAAATAGAGCTATCTGGCCCTAGCCAGGCTCGTAAAAGGGCGAATTGCAAGGGATTCACATCTTGAAATTCATCAACGAAGATATATCGATATTTCCAGTGCCGGCCTGCCGCATACTCGGTATCTTTAGCGAGATCACTAATAGCGTTTTCCAAGATGTCATCGAAGTCCAGAAGATTCCGTTTCTTTTTTTCCTGAGAGAATAGACGCATAAATTCACTAATCTGACTTGTCCCATTGGGCAGGTTCCGTCGAGTTGATTCGGCTGCGGCAGAGTACGTTTCTGGAGTGAGCCTTCTAGATGTAGCCCAGTTGATTTCATTAACGATTGATTCTCGGGTGTCAAAAGCAAGTTGTTTGGGCAGTATAGATCCAAGGATCGCTTTACGATTTTCCAATATAGAAGGCGTACGAGAAAGTCCTAAATCTTTCCAGCGTGTTTTAAGCTGTGCGTATGCTAAAGCATGAAAAGTTCCAGCGGTTACGGGGTTAGAAAGCCCTAAAGTCCTTAGTCGCCCGCTTAACTCTTCTGCAGCTTTCGTAGTAAATGTCAGACATAAAACATGTTCTGGCTCTATCCGTAGTGCTCTGCTTTGATGAGCTATTCGATGCGTCAAGACACGAGTTTTCCCTGAACCGGCTCCGGCTAGAATTCGTAATCGTTTCGTATCATCTTTTACCGCGTCATATTGAGCGGGAGTTAAATCATGTTTCTGTTGGCCCACGGGGGAAGACTATCGCTAGATTGTCCTCCTAGCCTAGAAAAGGACCACTCTTAAAGCAAAAATTATTTTACAACCTGTTACATGAAGGTCGGTCGGTTAGGGTTGCGGTGTTCATGAAAAAGAGCGAAGATCTAAACTAGCAAAGATAGAGATTCTCGATAGAAGAAGGGACCAAATGGGGCCTTTACAAGGAAAAAAGATAATAGAGATAGCGGGCATAGGCCCAGGGCCATTTTGTGCAATGGTGCTTTCAGATCTCGGAGCAGAAGTCATTAGGGTTGATCGTGTATCGGCTGTCCCAGATGAATTCCCGGAAAATCCGAGTTTTGACCTTCTAAACCGTGGGAGGAAATCGGTAGCTTTTGACCTGAAAAACCCAGAAGGAGTCAAGTCACTGCTTCGTTTAGTAGAAGATGCTGATGCTCTGATTGAAGGCTTCCGGCCTGGAGTAGCTGAACGCCTAGGAATCGGGCCAGAGGAGTGTCTTCAAAGAAACCCGAAATTGATATATGGAAGAATGACCGGATGGGGCCAGGACGGGCCCTATGCCAATATGGCTGGCCATGACATCAACTACATCGCTCTTTCAGGTGTGCTCGGGACCATTGGGAGGCAAGGAGAAGCTCCAGTACCACCAATAAATCTTGTTGGAGATTTCGGTGGGGGAGGAATGCTCCTAGCCTTGGGGATCTGCGCAGCACTTGTTGAGGTTTCAAATAGCAACAAAGGACAGGTTGTTGATGCAGCGATGACAGATGGTTCAGCTCTTCTCGCGACGATGATTCATTCCTTTATTGCTATGGGTATTTGGGGAGAGCGAGGAACAAATATGCTTGATACCGGAGCCCCGTTCTACGATGTCTACGAATGCGCTGATGGTGAGTATATTTCTCTAGGTTCGATCGAGTCACAATTCTACGCAGAACTTCTAAGAATCACCGGACTTGACCAAGAAGAGCTCCCCAAACAGATGGATCGATCACAGTGGCCGCTGATGAAAGAGAAAATTGCTAGAACTATTCAGGAGAAGACACGAGATCAATGGGTCGAACTTATGGAAGGAACAGATGTATGTTTCGCCCCTGTTCTTTCACCTTCGGAAGCCTTCGTCCACCCCCACAATGTTGAGCGCGGGACATTTGTTGAAGTCGCCGGGATTCAACAACCGGCGCCAGCACCAAGATTTAGCAGAACTCCTGGCGTTATCGATGGTCCGCCGCCGCACCCAGGAGAACACACTACTGAAATCCTATCGAACTGGGGATTCTCAAAAGACGAAATTGAAAATTTGCGGGCAATGAACGCCATAAAGTGATAGATATTGTTTCAGTCAATACTTGGCATGCTATAACTCTTGCTTTCAGCAATTCTGATGCCATGATTGGGTATGACCGTAATTAAAATAAATGCAATCACAGTACCTTCAGAACATGGAGAAGAAGTCGCAAAACGATTTGGAGCCCGAGCTAATTCAGTTGATGATGCTCCAGGTTTTGAAGGTTTTGAACTCCTTCGGCCAGAAGATGACAGGAACCAATGGCTAGTCGTCACCCGATGGGCCGACGATGCGTCATTTGAAGCTTGGCGCAACTCAGACCAAGCCGCCCATGCGCACCAAGCACCGCCTGGAGCTAAACCTCCGAAGCACCTCGGACTATCTGCAGAGCTTTGGCACTACGCAGTGGAGGTCGCATCTTCAGGGAACAGCGGGTGACCGTCCTTCTAACTATTCGTGAATTCCATACCGCATTTGCCTTAGTAGTTATTTTCTCTAATGCTTTCGCTGGCCTTTTAGCATTTATTGCTAACAAGACAAGAAGTTATGGCCGTCGTCCATTCTGGGCGTTCATAGCTCTAGCACAAACTATGGTATTTGTTCAGGCGATTCTCGGAGTTGCTCTTCAGTCTGACGAAAATTTACCACCGAGAGATTTCCACTATCTGTACGGATTCTCAATGATCGTCTTTATCGCTTTGCTTTACGGCTATAGGACACAAGTCGGAGAGAAACAGTACCTCCTTTATGGGTTTGGGAGCCTCTTTATTATGGGCTTAGGTATAAGAGCTTTCTTTATCGGGGTTTAGTCTTGTAATAGTTGAATTCGTAGGTTCCGATTCCCTCGTCTTATTGGCAGACTTAAGGGTGGAAAAATTTACCCTAGTTACAGGAGGAACAGGCTATATCGGGAGTCACACTGTTGTGGCGTTAATGGAGGCCGGATATCAGGTCGTTATAGTCGATAACCTCGAAAATTCCTCGGACAAAGTATTATCACGAATTGAAAGTATCACTGGGACTTCGCCAGTCTTTATTCGAGCTGACCTTCGTGAAACGACGACAATTACCAAAATCTTTGAAGAATACCCAATCTCCTCCGTTGTCCACTTTGCTGGTCTCAAAGCAGTAGGGGAATCGGTAGAAAACCCTGCGAAATATTATGACAATAATATTGGGTCGACCCTTAGCCTCATAAACGCTATGAAGTCATCGGCTGTATCGACACTCGTTTTTTCATCTTCAGCAACCGTCTATTCGCCTTCTGAGGAGCCACCATTCGATGAAGAAGCAGCTAGAGGTCCGACAAACCCCTATGGAATGTCAAAGTACTTTATAGAGCAGATACTCACCGATGTTGCTCTTGCTGATGAGAATTGGAGTATCGGGCTCCTTAGGTATTTCAATCCAATAGGAGCACACCCAACCGGATTAATCGGTGAAATGCCGACAGGTATTCCAAATAATCTCGTTCCACATATCATGCAAGTGGCGGTTGAGAAATTAGAAAAGCTCTACATTTTCGGAGACGACTATGAAACGCCAGATGGTTCATGCATAAGGGATTATGTCCATGTTGTCGACTTAGCGCGCGGGCATTTAGCTGCGCTCAGATTCCTCGAAGGGGTGAACGGCACTCATGTTTGGAATCTCGGGACAGGAAAGGGTAGCTCAGTTCTTGAGTTAGTAAAGACCGTAGAGGAAGTAATTGGAAAGCCCATCCCAAGAGAGACAGTGGGACGACGAGAGGGGGATATTCCGGTGGTATTTGCAGATGTTGAGAAAGCTTCGAATGAGCTGGCATGGAGAGCGGAAAATACTCTTAAGAGAATGTGCCTTGATCATTGGAATTGGCAATGTCAAAACCCAGATGGATATCAGTAATTTATTTTAACCCCTTAGGACGCGATCAAGATATGGGGTTGAGAAATGGCCATCGGGGTCTAATTCTTCAAGGACAGATTGAAACTTATTCCACTCGGGGTACAGATCCGATAGCTCTCGACTAGTTCTCGTATGCATTTTCCCCCAATGAGGGCGCCCCCCATATGTTTTCATAATGTCCTCAACGAGTCGGAAGTACGGATCAGTAGGGGTCCCTCGGAACACGTGGACCGCGATATAGCCTGATTTCCGCCCATATGCAGGTGAAAGAGGGATACTGTCGGCGCCAAGAACCCTAACTTCAATGGGAAAGGTTATTGGGCTGTCTAGCTGTTGAGTTACTTCACGGACCTTCTGAAAGGCTTCTAGGAGATATTCCAAAGGGATGGCGTATTCCATTTCAATAAATCGCACTCGGCGTTTAGAACAAAAGACTTTATAACTTGGGGCGACATAAGAAATCTTTCTATCCGTAGCCAACTGCTTTTCGAGCATTTGTTGAGCGCGGGAGGGGAAAAACTTCGCATATCTATTGATCAGTTCGAAACCTCCGTTTGCTATTATTTCGTCACTTAGAAAAGCCTTGTACCGGCTTCTATAGCTTGGCGAGTCCGTTGTCTTTGAATTGATCTTTAAAGTCCCGACCTCAGTGTGTGGGAACCAGAAAAATTCGGTGTGGTCCTCTGTCTCAATAGCAGCTTCAAAGAGTTCAAGGACACTCTCGATGTGCGTTGTCTGTTCCATCGCTCGTAAGTTAAATGCTGGAACACATTGGAGTGTTACTTCCACCATAATTCCTAAAGAACCTAACCCAACTCTTGCAGCTTCCAGAAAATTCTGATTCTTGCTGGTAGAGCATTGCAGTATTCCACCATCGCCGGTAATCATTTTTATTCCGACCACTGCTTCGCTAATGGAATGGAAGCCCAGACCAGTTCCATGTGTTCCTGTGCTGATGGCACCAGCCAAGCTCTGGCAATCGATATCTCCTAGATTGGGAAGAGCTAATCCTAGGAGTTCAAGTTGCTTATTGAGTTCAAAGAGGCGGATACCAGCTCCGACAGTTACTAGCATCAGTTCTTGATCTACTCGGGTAATGGAATTGAAATTGCTTAGATCAATCATTATTCCCTCAGTAGCGCAGAGGGGGCTGAAGCTATGGCCGGCACCTACAGCTCGAACTTTCTTTCGTTCAGCTACTCCAAGGCAAACAAGTTTCGCTACTTGGGTATCGGTAGAAGGGCGCGCTATTTGATCGGGGGCACACTTCTGGTTCCTTCCCCAGTTGACCCAAGTATTACTCACTTCGCTTCTCCTTAGTTCCGGATGCCAATGGCTACCAACCTCTAAGGTCTATGGGCCATTTTTCTACAAGCGTATTGCCCTCGTACGCAAACATATTTTGATGCTTTGCTATTGTTGGATCGACATGTGCAGGTGACAGCGATACTAGATCTCCGACTTTCCAGATGACTTCAGGTTGTCCTTTGTTGGGGTAAAGCGTTGTATGTTCATCAGAGCAAAACCCTACAATTCCATCTTGTACAGATGGGTTCCCATGGTCCATCCCAAGCGCTTTTAGCCCAGCGTCCACAACAGCCCAGCTTCTATCGGGGGCTGTTGATATCACTCGTGACATTACAGATAAACATTCCGCAAATGGTAGGCCTAATTTTGCATACTCTGTATCCATAAATAGGTATGAGCCAGCTTGAATCTCAGTAGCCCAACTATTTAAGTCGAAAGTCCCCGTGCCGCCTGCAGAAACAATTGGGCCTCCCACATTCTCGTGAGCTTTGAGAAGGAGCATCATAGAATCTTTAACCATCTCAGCCTGCGTGGCTCTGTCCTGAACCATCATGAGATGCCCTTCATATCCCATTACTCCCCGGATGGTCAAACCTACATCTTTCGCATATCTCGCGAGATTCCCCGCTTCCGATACATCACAGCCGCATCGTTTTAATCCAACGTTTACATCAATTAGAACATTGGATACTCCTCCTGCAACAGCGGCGTTAATAGTTTCTTTCGAATCAACAGCGACAGTGATACTCGCTCCTTCTTTCGCAAGAGCGCCAAGGCGATAGGTATCTAGTACTTCGTTCGCTAGAAGAAGGTCATCAGACAGGCCTACCGACACCATTCCTTCCATTTCCTTAATTGTCGCACAACAAAATGCTGTGTGCCCCGCAGCGTAAAGCCGCTGAGCTACAGCGGTCGACTTAAAGGCTTTTACATGCGGGCGAAGAGAAGTCCCAGGTAAAGCATCTGACATCTTCGAGAGATTAGATTCAAATGAGGGTAAGTCAACCATGAGAAATGGGGTAGTTTGATTTTCCAAGTCATTCACAGTGCCACAATACATTCAAGTCGACGGCGGTGCATGGTCGGTTGACTTTGGAGGAGAGCAGGTAAAGAAAGTTCCTCCAATCGCAATTACATAACCTCTGAAATACCAAGGTCTCCAAATCCGCTTTTAGCGTAATTCTCCCGAAACATATCACGGAGTTTTGAAGCTTGTTGATCGTATGCTTCAACATCGTCCCATGTTGACCTGGGGTTCAGGATTTCATCAGGAACGTTTGGGCAATTTAAAGGCATACGAAGTTTTAGAATAGGTTGGACTTCTACTTTCGCATCATCGAAGACACCTGACAGCGCAGAATCTAATAGCGCTCGCGTGTATTTCAGAGACATTCTCTGTCCAGTTCCGTAGGGGCCACCCGTCCAGCCGGTATTTAATAGGATGCATCGGGTGTCGTGCTCCTCCATCCGCTTAGCTAAAAGGCTTGCGTAAACATGAGGTTTCTGAGACATAAATGGATCTCCGAAGCATGAAGAAAATGTTGCTTGGGGTTCTGTCACACCGACCTCTGTTCCAGCCAATTTAGATGTGAAACCAGTTACGAAGTGGTACATGACTTCTTCAGCGTTCAAAATCGAAACTGGAGGAAGTACGCCAAATGCATCCGCCGTCAGCAAAACGATCGTTTCTGGGTGAGGGCCTTTTGCGCCTTCAGCAACTCCCGGGTTACATGTCAATGGGTAGGCGAATCTTGTGTTTTCCGTTCTGGACCCATCACTCAAATCAAATTCTTGCGGATCTGTCTGTTCGATAGCCTTTCCTGAAATCGGCGGGACATTTTCTATTAACGTGCCTTTCATGCTTAACGCCGCAGCGATAACAGGTTCTGCTTCCTTATCTAGATCAATTAGCTTTGCATAACAACCATCTTCAAAATTTGATACACCTGAGTCAGTCCAAACGTGTTCATCGTCTCCGATTAGTAACCGCTCAGGATCAGCTGAAAGCGTTGTTTTTCCTGTGCCAGAAAGGCCGAACAGAATAGCACTATCTTCTTTGTCACCAACATTTGCAGAGCAGTGCATCGAAAGCTGCCCTTTGGCGGGAAGGACGTAGTTCATTACCGTGAACATTGTTTTCTTGTTGACGCCACAGTAGTCAGCAGGTCCGACCACGAGAGCGACACGGTTTTCGATATCCATGATGACTGCTCGGTTAGAGTTAGTGCCGTCTCTATCAGGCTCCGCTAAGAACGATGGTACGTTTAAGATCGTCCACCCAGATAGTTTTCGATCAGCATCATCCCTTACATTTTTGGGAAACATAATGTTGCAAAAATAGGCATGCGTAGCGTACTCGCCAATGAAACGGTATGGTTCCGAGAATTCTGGATCCCACCCGCAAAAAACATCGGTTACATATAGAACAGCTTCTTTTTGATTGAGGTGCTCTACCACTCTCGGAAGTAACTCATCGAATTTGTCTGGAGCAAATTGTCCAAATCCATCTTTCCACCACACCGTGTCGATAACGCTATTTCTAGCAACGGCAAAAGTATCAGTAACGGGTCGGCCTGTGCATGATGGGTCGGTGTAGTAAACAAGTGGGCCATCTACTCCAAGTGCGGTTTGGAAGGCTTTCTGCTGGTTGGAATCTCCATTGGGGTCTACTCTTCCGCGGTCATTCTTTATTGCCGCAAAGAATAGTTCATCTTGGCTGAGGCCATATTCCAAGGAGACGGTATCTAAGCCAAACTGTTCATGTAATTCTGCTGGCAGATTATTTGTGGGGGTGTTTGTCATTTGTTCCTCCGGCAGGATGCCGATTTCGGTAACTATTGCAAGAAATCCGGGGTTCCCATATCAACTTCGGATCCAAGTCGTAAATTGGTTGCAAGACCGTTGTCTTCAAGGTCAAAGATGACTCTTTGGCCTTGTCGAAGCATCCGAAAAATTGAACCTTCGAGAGCAGACGGTGATAGTTCGTATTCGATGAAGTCTCTTTCAGACATAACAACTCCATCTTTAGTGTTGGGGTCGTATGACTTAATTACTCCTTGCATGGAGTTCTCCTGTCGTTCGTTCCGCTAATTAACGAATCCTCCAAGAATATACGATTGGGCTCTAAAGAGACGAACCATAGAGCTTTTCGAGCAATTTTCATTCTTGCCTTAGTGAAGCGATACATGTGATTCCGCTGATAGAGCCATCTTGTGAGTAGTATCTGAAGTCGTGGATGATTTTCAACGTTTTTCCGATGCTGATATTAAAAATGTCGTTTTTGCATTTCGTGATGCTTTGCGGACCTACTCGGATGTTCTTAATGCTTTGAATGTGTATCCAGTTCCTGATGGTGATACAGGAACAAATATGTCACTGACTCTCGTATCAGTAACTGATGAAATCGAAAAGAGCGAAGCTGATGGGTCTTCACAATGGGCAG
>Ga0208764_10000088_pt1 | contig 47525 bp, 48 predicted proteins | sample ETNtaG_18_FD_185762 | JGI IMG/M metagenome (GOLD analysis project Ga0208764, IMG submission 185762) | Marine microbial and viral communities from oxygen minimum zone, Eastern Pacific Ocean - ETNP201302SV91 (SPAdes) (version 2) | ecosystem: Environmental > Aquatic > Marine > Oceanic ... | reverse complement strand
GCTATGTTAGTAAAAAGAAAGATTTCGCTCACTGAGCTATCAAAAGCCGTCGGACTTTCATTGACAAATTTATCTATGTTAAAAAATGGAAATGTGAGAGGCGTTAGATTCGAAACACTGGAAAAGATCTGTATTGTTCTGGACTGCCAGCCTGGAGATTTACTTGAATGTCAGCCCTATATAGATGAAAAAAATGACAAGAATAGAAAAGACATATTCGAAATAATAAGTAAGAATCTTATGAAATTGAAAAATAAGGAGACTTAAGATGTTAGAGACTTTATTTAATGGTGGACCCTTTATGATGGTATTACTCATCATAGTAGGTAGTATCATTTTTATTTCAGTAAAAAATATTAAAGAACCCTATAATACTAATGGTATTGTGTTACTGGGTATCTTTAGTGCTTTGGTTGGTATCTTAGCCACATATCTTGGTGTCAATGCTGCATTTAGTGCAGTACCAGATATCAGTAATATTTCGCCACAGATTTTAATGAATGGTTTAAAGACATCATTAATTACATCATTTACAGGGGGAATTATTATGCTTATTTCAACAGTGCTATGGTATTTCTTTATAAAACGGCACAATCTACTTGTTGTTTAAATCGACGCTCATTCATCTTACAGCAATTTATAATAGCAGGAAAATAATCAATGAAAGTATTTGGTACGGGATTTGGGCGGACAGGAACAATGTCGCTAAAAATTGCATTGGAAAAATTAGAATTGGGCCCATGCTATCATATGACTGAAATAGTATTACGTCCATCACACATAAAAAAATGGTATAATATTTCAATTGGCAATAAACCCGAATGGGATCAATTATTTAATAATTTTAATTCAGCAGTTGATTATCCAGTATGCCTCTTTTACAAAGAATTATCTAGAAAGTATCCAGATGCAAAATTTATTTTAACTATGAGGGATTTTGACGCGTGGTACAAAAGTACCAAGAATACTGTTTATACCGTTCCTACGATGCTACCAGATTGGTTTAAAAAGTTAATTCTCCCTCTTAAAAGATTAATAATAATGCAAGATAACTTAATTTGGGGTGGATTATTTAAAGATAATTTTACCGATAGAAAATCAGTTCAGATTATTTATAATAAACATATTGAGGATCTTAAAAAAACAATACCCTCTGATAGGTTATTGCTATACTCTGTGCATGAAGGATGGGGGCCGCTATGTAAGTTTCTTAATGTTGATAGACCAGATAATATTTCATTCCCAAAAGTAAATGACACTAATGCGATACTTCGCAATTTTTCTATTATTAAAACAATTCCATATTTATTTATTTTATCAATTATTTCTCTTTTATATTTTTTGTTTATAAAAATATTTTAAGATAATAAGATTATTTGTTCTTAAAATATTTTCTTAATCCAGCCCATGAGCAAATCACACATTCTTCTAGATTATGATTTCTAGCAGGGCAGTGTTCACGGCCAAAAAATATTAGTTGTAAATGGCGCTTATTCCATAGTGAGTCTGGCCATAATTTTTTGAGATCTCTTTCCGTCATTTCAACATTCTTTGCTTTGGATAGGCCCCATCTTGCAGCGAGACGATGGATATGGGTATCTACAGGAAATGCAGGATAGCCATACCATTGCGACATCACAACGCTTGCAGTCTTATGTCCAACCCCTGCTAAGCTTTCAAGGAATTCCCAATCAGCACTCAAACCGCCTGCATCAATAATTTGCTGCGCCATCTTTTTTATATTTTTTGCTTTAGTTGGCGCTAATCCAATTTCTTTAATCAAATTCTGGATTGTATTTACATCAATTGCAGCCATTTTTTCTGGAGTGTTTGCAAGTTTAAAAAGAGCAGGTGTAACCTGATTTACTTTTTTGTCAGTGGTTTGCGCGGAAAGCATTACAGCTACGAGTAAAGTATATGCACTAGAGTGCTCTAAAGGTATTGGGGTTTTAGCATACAGATTATCTAAAATGGTACCAATTTTTATTGCTTTGTCAGATCGATTCATTACTTATGATATTATAATGTTGTTAAAGATTATTAATTGATAAAATAAAGATACTAATAAGTTAGTCTTTCATTAATAAATTTATTTTATCAAAACTAAAAATAATTATACAACACTATTGCATTAATAGATAAAGAGGAAGTTTGGAAAGATCAGCAATAATTATTACCACTCTCATTGTATATAAATTATTATTGATTTTTATTGGGTGGTCAACTCGGAAAAAAAATGTAACGATTGAAGATTACTTTGTTGGCGGAAAACGATTAGGTCCTATTATCACATCGATAAGCTATTCAGCTAGTAATTCATCTGCTTGGACCTTACTTGGAGTTAGCGGAATAGCATTTTCACAAGGCGTTTCAACTATATGGTTAGTGATCGGAGTAGTGACTGGTATGTTTATATCTTGGCTTAAAGTTGCACCGGCAATTTTAAGTATAACTAGAAAAAATAATCTGATTACGATACCTCAGTTAATTTCAAATGATTATAATGATAAAGATAAAAAATACATATTATTTGTATCATCATTTATTATCATCTTTTCATTCACATTTTATATTGCTTCACAATTTCAAGGTGCAGGAAATGCACTAAATGATACTTTTGGAATCAGTATTGTAGAAAGTATAATGATCAGTGCAATCGTGATTTACTTTTACACTTATATGGGTGGATACCTGGCCGTAAGTATTACCGATACAATTCAAGGATTTTTGATAGCATTTACAGCTGTAGTAATGCCTACTATGGCGATTATAAAACTGGGCGGTATTTCTGAGCTCATCAAAAACTTTGCAACTGCAACCACTGAATTTGCCAGCTTAACAGCTGGAAATATAGGTATGACTGCATTAGGATTAATCATCGGACACCTAGGAATAGGTTTAGGTTATTTTGGACAGCCGCATTTGCTATCACGATTTATATCAGTCAAAGACCAAGGTACTTTAGCAACATCAAGGACATATGCCCTCATTTGGTTTTGTATTGTATTTGTCGGGATGTGGCTACTAGGTATTACGGGCCATTTTATGATTGCAGATTTAAGCAATAATGAAAACATCTTTTTTAGATTATCTAATGAAATCTTTCATCCTGTTGTCCAAGGTGTACTGCTTGCAGCGGTGATATCTGCGATCATGTCTACAGCTGATAGTCAAATATTAGTTTGCTCGTCATCTATTAGCCTTGACCTTGGGATGAAAGAAAGCTCTTTAAAGATTTCAAGAATAATAACCGGTGTTGTTATATTAACTTCAGCTATGATTGCAGTTTTAATACCTGAAAAAATATTTAGTAGAGTGTTATTTGCCTGGACTGCAATGGGCTCATCGTTTGGACCTGCAGTGATTTCTAAAATAATGAAATGGAATATTAGCCCTCAACATCTGCTTATTTCTATTATACTGGGTTTTGTATTAGCAGTACTATTTTTCATACTACCCAATACACCGGGAGATTGGCTAGAAAGAGTAGTCCCATTTATGACTAGTTTAATTTTGATTTATTTTTTGAAAAAGAATTAACTGTATTTATAGTGAGTATACTTCAATCTAATTTTAATCTTCCTTGTGGCGCACAAATAAAAAATAGAATCGGCAAATCCGCGATGACGGAAAGAATTGCCGATTCGAATAATTTCGTAAGCGAAAAGCACCTTAATCTTTATAAAAGATGGTCTGAGAGTGAATGCGGATTGTTGATTTCAGGTAATGTAATGGTTAATAGATACAATATTGAAGGTGCTGGAAATATTATTATTGATCAAAAGAACTATAAAGATCAATTACAAACCTTAAAAAAATGGACAGAAATCGGAACTCGAAATCAAACTCATTTTTGGATTCAATTAAGTCATGCGGGAAGGCAAACCCCTGGCGAAATAAATAAAAGACCTATGGCTCCATCAGCAGTGCCACTTAAAATACCTGGTAGAAAGTATGGAGTCCCTATTGAGATGTCCGCCCAGGATATAAAAGACACTATCGAACAATTTGTTTTTGCTGCTAAGATTGCTCAAGATGTAGGCTTCACTGGTATCCAGCTTCATTCAGCACATGGATATTTATTATCTCAATTTTTATCGCCAAATATTAATTTAAGAGATGATGATTGGGGAGGTTCTATTGAAAATAGATCGCGACTTCTAATTGAGATTATTCGTAGGTGCCGTAAAGAGCTTGGTAATGATTACCCGATATCTGTAAAACTAAACTCAGCGGATTTTCAAAAAGGAGGTTTTAGCGATTCCGAATCGATTGCCGTAGCAAAAATGCTTAATGAAGAAAAAGTGGATTTATTGGAAATATCAGGCGGGACTTATGAGCAGGCAAAGTTTTTAGGGTATGATGAATTAAGCATAAACCCAAAAAAGAATTTATTTCTAAATCGTAGTACAGTTGCTAGAGAAGCTTACTTTTTATCTTACGCCCAGAAAATATCATCGGTTTGTTCAACCCCATTAATGGTTACCGGTGGTTTTCGTACACAAAAGGGTATGGATTCCGCGCTTTCCAGTGTTTGTCAAATCATTGGCGTTGCTAGACCTCTTTGCTCAGACCCTCTAGCTGTAAAAAAACTTTTATTACGCAAAATAGAGATATTGCCTATTTTTGAAGATAAGCTATCAATTGGCAAAAAATGGCTTTCGATCAATAGTCCGATCACAATAATAAAAGCTTTGAATGCATTAAGCATCATATCTTGGTATTATGTACAATTGAGAAGAATGGGTGACGGTTTAGATCCAAATCTTAAGCTGAAATCTCTAAATGCATTGATGATTAATGAAAAACTTGAAAAAAAATCCATAAAAATCTATCAAAATCGCATTAAAAATGGTTAAAATTAACTACCATGTCTGTTAAATCTGAAATCTGGAAGCTTATTGGTTGGGTTGGTGCAAGTCTTGTCGTCTTTGGATACTATCTGAATGCCAATGGACTCGCAATCTCTTGGATAATATGGATTGCTGGTAATTTGATGGTTGGAATGTATTCATTAACTAAAAAAGCTTATTCCACTGCCGTGATGTCATTTATCATCACATTAATGAATATTTATGGGTATTATAGCTGGATTAAATGAAACCTTTGACAAAGCCCCAAGATTTTCCATCAGCCACCAATTTTAGCTATCTAAACGCCGCTAATGTATCGCTGATGTTTAATGGGGCAGAGGAGAAGATTCATGATTGGTTTGGTGACCTATCTAAGAATGGTAGCAATAATTTTACTGAGGAAGTAGAAGAGAATGTTTTTAAAGCTTTACACCAAGCCGCTGCAAAGCTTATCAACGCTGAACCAAACGAGATTTCAGCAGGATCTAGCGCTACAGAATTACTTAGCTCACTAGCTTGGGCCATTTCTCCAAGAAAAGGAAAAAATATAGTAAGTACCTCTTCAGCTTTTCCAAGCACTGTATATCCATGGATGCGCGTTACTAATAGCACTGGCGCTGAAATACGGCTTGCGGATGCAGTGAGCGGATTTACCTCAATCGATGATATAAAAAAATTGGTTAATAGAGAAACTGAGGTTGTATGCATCTCGCACACGGAGTATAACAATGGTCAAACTTATGATTTAATTCACTTAGCTGAGATTGCCCATCAAAATGATGCCATTTTAGTGGTTGATGCAACGCAATCAGCGGGCGCAATTCCGATTGATGTACAGCAATGTCCAATTGATGTTTTAGTGACCGGTGCCTATAAATGGCTGTGTGGGCCTTTTGGATCTGCATTTATGTATATTAGACATAATCTTGCAAATCAACTAGAACCTGGCTTAGTAGGGTTTCGAAGCCATGATAATATGTGGGATTTAGATGCCGCTAGAATCCGCTACAAAAATGATGCTTCTAGATTTGAGTTTAGTACAACTGCTTTTGGGTGTGCTATTGGATTAACCCAATCGATTGAATACTTAAATGCAATTGGTGCTAATAAAATATATGATTATAATTTATTTTTATCGGATTATTTGATTGAAGGGCTAAAAAAACTTGATGCAATTATCACTACACCCTTAAACCAAAAGGAAAGGTCGCCAATAATTACAGCATATTTTGAAAATATTGATTCCGTCCAACTGATTAAAGCATTAAAATCTGCCAAGGTTTTTGTTTCTAGTAGAAAAGAATCAATTAGATTCTCACCTCATCTCTACAACTCAAAAGAGGATATAGAATTGGCCATTTCAACTATTGGAGAAAATATATAATAATGACTGAATTAAGCAGCTCACCTGGCCCTTATAAAAAAATATCACCAGGCTACATGTTACTTTTACTGGTTTCAACTTTCTTATTTTCAATACTCTATCATAGCGTTGCGTTGCTCTTTAATAACAATCCGATGCCCTTATTCGATTATATTGTATTTACATCAATATTAGTCATATTAATTACTGGTGGATATCAATTATTTTTTTGGGTACAGAATAACAATTATTTTTTTAACATAAAATGCTTTGCGACAAAGCTAGATAATCTGATCCCATTTTGGCCGATATGGATTTGGCCATATAGTTTTTTATATTATATCATGATTGGAATGATTGCAATACAGATAGGGTCGATTCAAGAAGGCATGTATTTAGCTTTTGGTGGGCTCATACTTCTCTTGACTCAATGTATTTGCTTCCTTCTATTGCCATGCAAAGTTCCAGATAGTTATAGAGATTATGAAGTGAATACTTTATCAAAACGATATTTGAATTTTGTACAGCAATTAGATAATGGCCGTAATTGCTTTCCTAGCATGCATAACTCTGTGGCAGTTTACGTTGGCCTATTTCTGATTCCATCAATTGGAGTATGGAGCTACGTATTTATTGCTACAATTGCTATTTCAACAGTGCTGGTAAAGCAGCATACCATTATTGATACCGTGCCTGGACTTGTGCTTGGCTGGGGCATCCTTTACATTATTGGAAAATTTTATCTTTTAAAAAAATGAATTCCTTATGTTAAATAAATACACTTATTATATTATAATAATTTGTTTTTTCAATATTAGCGCAAGATCGCAATCAAGCCTTGAAAAAAATTACAACCTTCAGCTATCTCAGCTCCCTGATGACAATATAGCTATAGATGGATACCTTGATGAGGATGCTTGGAACAATGCAATGATCGTTAGTGGTTTCAATAATTACCTACCAGTAGATGGAGGGCTTGCTGAAGATGATGCCAAAGTTTATGTTTGGTATAGTACTGAAGCCATTTATTTTGGTGTGATTGCCAATGAAGTGCATGGCAAGGCTCGCTCTACGCTAGCCGATAGAGACAAACTTGATAGCGATGATTACATCATGATAATTCTAGACACCTATAACGACCAAAGAACTGCATACGCGTTTGCCACAAACCCCATCGGTCAGCAATCTGATGGGACAATCACGGATAATGTGCCAGATAGAAAAGCCTCTATGCCTTTTAGGATCGATAAAAATCCAGATTATGTCTATACATCAAAAGGCAGAATAGTAGAAAATGGATATATTGTAGAAATTAAAATTCCTTTTAAAAGCTTACGCTACAATAGCAATGATATTCAAAGTTGGGGCTTCAACGTCTTAAGAAGGGTGCAGCATTCACGGTATTGGCTAGCATTGACTTCAGTTAAGCTTGGAGAAGCCTCCTTCTTAGCCCAAAATGGCCAGTTAACAGATATTAAGAATCTGAAAACAAAACGACTTTTTGACATTAATCCCGAATTAAGAAGCGCAATGAATAGAGATTCAGATTCAGATAATTTTACATCTCAAACAGAGGATCCATTAGGTATTAATATTAGATATGGTCTTTCATCTAATACGGTTTTAAATGCAACCTTAAATCCGGACTTCTCTCAGATTGAAGCTGATGTTGCTCAAATAAGCTATGAGCCTAGGCGCGCATTGTTTTATCCTGAAAAACGGCCATTTTTTTTAGATGGAATTGAATTCTTTTCCAGTCCTACCAGATTGATTCATACTCGAAAAATTGTCAATCCTATCGCATCGACAAAAATAACAGGTAAGATTGGTGCTAATTCTATAGGCGTGATTTCTGCTGCTGATAATTCAGGACCCTCTATAAGCAAAATGGATGCTGCAGTTGTTAATGCACTTAGATTTAAACGAGATTATTCAGATCAAAATCATATGGGCATTATTTATACAGACAAAACAGATAATGATTGGTCAAATCGCGTGTTTGCCGTTGATGGAAAATTAATATTAAATAATAAATACTCGTTTCAAGGTCAAGGTGGATTCAGCGTAACAAATAGCGCAGACAATACCGGAATTCTTGCGCCCATGTGGAATGTCTCTGCGAATTCCTCTACTAGAGAGTGGTCGCATTCCTTTAGCTCTACCGCTTTTCATAGTGAATTCAATCCTGCACTTGGTTTTATAAGCATAGGAGACTATGTTACTGTTGCCGCAGGAACGCGCCGTACTTTTTATGGATCTAAAGGTAAGACAATAGAAAAATTTACCTTAGGGTATCGCCATACGCATAATTGGAATTATGACCCCTTTGTTAAAGGTGAAAAACCTCTAGACTGGAGAAGCTACCCTACTTTCTCGTTTAACTTTAAAGGAGGATGGGGCTTGAATACCTTTATATGGTATGAATCGTTTGGTTTCTCTGAAAAAACATATCAATCTTATTATATCAAGGATGGTTCTGACTATAAACCATTTACAGGAAGAGACGCATTGATTAACCTTGGCTTTATGACAACTCTTCAATTTCCGCAATTGGATTCATTTTCAGGGAGTTTAAAAATTGGATACGGTAGAGATCCTAATTATGAAGAATGGGCGCCGGGTGATATTGAATTAATTGAAATGAAAATGCTTTGGAATCCTTCTGATCAGCTCAGGATTAACTTCAGAATCAATCAACAAAAAAATAAACGCCCAACTGATGGCACATTAGTATCATCAGGAACTGTGCCAAGATTAAAAGTTGAATACCAGCTGACCAAAAGTCTTTTTCTGAGGTTTGTTGGTCAATACAATTCTTCCTATAGAGACAGCTTAAGAGATAGTTCCCGAGATGGATTGCCAATTTATCTAAAAAATTCGGATGAAACTTTTACTCGACTAGGTAGAAAAGAAAGCAATAATATTCAAACAGATTTCCTTTTTTCATATAGACCAACACCGGGGACTTTAGTATTTATTGGATACGGTGCTGCGTTAAGCGAGCCCCAGCGATATCGGTTTCGCTCAGTACAGCGACAGTCCGATGGATTGTTTATTAAATTGAGTTATTTATATCGATTGTAGCCTGTGCGTTTTTTATTTCCAATAATATTTTTATCCCTATTGGGATGCAGTATTCAAAATTCAAAAAAAAATACTATTTACACATCTGCTGCTGAGCTGAACTACCAGAAATATTTTAAAAGAAATTTAAATAATATTGATTTGATTGAAGGTATTTGGTATGAATATGCTGTGGGTAGTTTGTATAAGGATAGATTATTATTACAGAGGATACGTGAACCAAATCGAGCCACGTGGATTATAATAAAAGATAAGGATTCAAAACGGTATAATGTTTTGAATGCAAACGGTAAAGATAATTACTACAACGCATCCTTTAAGCCAACAAGCAATAAAGATATTTTCTCATTTGATTGCGATATTAAAGGCACACAAACAAAGATATCATCTAAGGCAAGAATCATCGAGAAAAATCAGCTAGAGATGGAATATGATGCACCTAAAGCTATGATCAGTGAAAATTATGATCAATTAGATGGCGATGTAGTATTGCACTGGAAGATAGAGTGGATTAAATCATTTCCCAGGAATTAGAAACGGCAACCCAGTAATAACATATGTCAAAAATAATAAAATCAAAATTATCTCGCAGGTTTTTTATACAAAAAAGCGTTGTTGGTCTCACAGCAGGAATAGGCGCTATTTATGGAAAATCCAATATTCAAAAACCACAAACTTTTTCTACACCTAAGAGTGAAAATGATAATAATTGGTCTGCGATACGATCCCATTTCATTTTGAATGACGATGTGACCTATATGAATAATGCTAGCTTAGGCATGCCACCAATTGAAGTTGTTGACAGTGTCAATAAAGGGTATGAGGGAATATCTAAAGACCCTCTTCATGGAAAGCATGAATTACAAGAAAATATAAAGAGCAACGTAATGCCTACCCTTGCTAAGGTATTTGGCGTGAAAACTGATGAGTTGATTTTAACTAGGAACGCATCAGAGGCATTGTTTTTACAGACTTCAGGGTTGAACCTGACTGAAGGTGATGAAGTAATCATTTCATCGCAAGAACATCCCGCAGCTTTAAAGCCATGGATGCATAGAAAAGAAAAAGATGGGATTAAGGTGAAGCCAATTTTTATACCGAGCCCATTGATTAGTGAAAATGATGTGGTAAAAAGACTATCTAATGCAATTACTTCAAAAACAAAGGCGATTTCATTTTGCCATGTTACAAGAGGAGGTCATAAGTATCCTGTTAAAAAAATTTCACACATGGCAAGAAAAAAAGGCATCATCACTCTTGTGGATGGCGCTCAAGCAGTGGGGCAATTTCCGATAGATATTAATGATTTAGATTGTGATGCTTACTCAGCTAGCCTACACAAATGGATCCTGGCACCATCTGGAACAGGCTTTTTGTATGTTAGAGAAAATTCAAAGAGTTATTTTAGTTCACCATTTGACCCGGATGCATCAAGCATTCAAAATCTATTTACTCCTCCAGGTACTAAAGATCTACCTGTGCGTGCAAGCATAGGTAGTGCGCTTTATTTTATTAATAAAATTGGAATAAAAAACATAGAAAGAAGATGCCGATCTCTTTCAAACTATCTAAAAGATGGTTTAAAGAAAATTGATGGAGTAAAATTGCTTAGCGGAAAGACGCCAAATTTATCGGCACCAGGATCCACTATTTTTGAAAAAAAGAACCTCGATGCTATTGAATCAGTTACTTTATTTGAAAAAAGAATAAAATACCATATTGATGAACACCAAAGGGATGGACATAACGCAATACGCATCTCAACTCATTTTTATAACTCAAAAGAACAAATTGATTTACTGTTGAGTGAATTAGCAATAGTATAAATTCTATTAATGAAAAGAAGAAAGTTCATACATAAGGTTTGCAGTTTATCTGCCGCATGCGCAATTCCAATGGTGATGACCACGCTTCAATCTTGCACTAGTTATAATAGCGAAGATGATTCTGATAATGTTGAAGTGAACCCAATTGATGAGAATCTAATTGAATTTGATTTGAATGATACTAAATATGCAGCTCTAAAACAGATTGGTGCCTCTATTGTAACAATGGCCTCAGATTTTGATAAGGCAGGATTAATATTTTTTCGTCAAAATCAGACCACATTACTTGCATTTAGCAGAAAGTGTCCTCACGCAGGCAGCGCAATTGATCCATTTGTAAGTGGAATTTCAACATGTCCTGGCCATGGTGCTAAATTTAGATCAGATGGCTCTGCAATTTCTGGCCCAACAAATGCAAATTTAAAGCAGTATACTGCCAAGATTAATGGATCGATGGTAACAATAACCAAATAACCTTCTGAATATTTTCTCGTTTACAAGATAAGATGCTCAATATTATTTCAATCTTTATTTTTTTAAATAGTATAATTTTATGCCAAGATTATTCTTATTCTAATGCATCACCTGATGGTATTGGAAAAATATATCATGATAGAGAAATTAGTAAAGTAATGGGCCATCAAGGCGCCCCATGGCTTGAAAGATATAATCGTAAGAATGAAGAGAAACCAGATTTAGCTATAGATCTTTTGCAATTAACAAAAGACATGGTTGTAGCAGATTTAGGAGCGGGAACAGGATACTTTACCTATAGAATGGCTCAGAAGTGCAGTATTGTTTATGCTGTTGATATTCAACAAGAAATGTTGGATTTAAATGCAAGGCAAATGAAGAAAAAGAATATTAATAATGTTAAATTTATTCTAGGCGCAGAAGATAAAACGAGATTACCTGTAAATTCTTTTGATCTGGTGTTGTTAGTTGATGTATATCATGAGCTTGAATATCCTTATGAGATCATGAAAGATATCAAAGAGTCATTAAATGAGAGTGGAAAGGTTGTATTGTTAGAATATAGAAAAGAGGATCCAAATATTCCAATTAAGCCTTTGCATAAGATGAGCATTGATCAAGTAGTCAAAGAAATGAATTTTATAGGACTAAATCTTCAATTAAATATTAAAAAACTTCCAAGACAGCATATGCTAGTCTTTTCTAAATCATGAAGCTCAAACTTTTCCCATTGGGTATTGTTGCCTACCCATCCAAATATATCCCCTTACATATTTTTGAAGAACGCTATAAAAATCTGATCAATGAATGCATTGATAAAAAAAGTGAATTTGGTATCGTTTATCAAGACTCTAGCGGCCTTGCCAAAACTGGCTGCACTGTTGTTGTAAAAGAAATATTAAATAGATATTCTGATGGACGTATGGATATTGTAAGTGAAGGTAAAAATATATTCAGACTAGATGATCAATCGATCAAAAACAAACTTACAATTGGAGAAGTAAGCTACTTGCCCAATATAAAGCCTCTTTCTAAGGGTAAATTTGAACCTTTAAAAGAGAAATATTTGCAATTATTAATTATGATAGGACTAAAAGAGGATATTAGTCGACATTTGGAAAAAACAAAAACTTTTGAGCTTTTAGAAATGATGCAATTATCTCCGGAGTTTGAGCTAGAGCTCATTTCACTTAATTCTGAATTACAAAGAGTTGAAATTTTACATACTTTTTTTGATTCTCTACTGAAGCAATTTAACTTATTTAATTCTGATGAAAGATTTTCGACATAGCGATAATCAATACCTCTTATTATTAATAAATAATTTATTAACTTTTACTATAATTTTCATGAATACAAAATAGGCTTTATATGATAACAGTATTATCTCCAGCAAAAAAATTATCAGAAGAATGCACTGCTGCTGAATTTAACTATACCCAATCAGATCATTTGAAGAGAACAAATGAACTTGTTGACCAATTAAAAAATTATGCACCACCCCACCTACAAGACCTAATGGATATTAGTGAAAAGCTGTCAGTTTTGAATTGGGAAAGATATCAAAGCTGGAACCTTCCGTTTAATACAAGCAATTCAAGACAGGCTCTTTTTACCTTTAAGGGAGATACTTATACCGGATTAGATGCTGACTCATTAAATGAAGATGAGATTGCTTTTGCTCAAGACCATACTCGAATCCTTTCAGGTTTATATGGGCTATTGAAGCCACTGGATTTAATTATGCCTTACCGGCTAGAAATGGGAACCAAATTAGAAAATAATTCTGGAAGTAGTCTTTATGAATTTTGGGGAAACAGTTTAACAAAATATTTACAGGATGAATTATCTTCTCATAGTGATAAATTTATAATTAATTGCGCCTCAGTTGAATACTTTAAGTCTATTGATAATAGCTCAATGGAAGCTCAAGTAGTAACCCCCGCATTCAAAGAGATAAAGAATGGTAAGCCTCGAATTATTTCATTCTTTGCTAAAAAAGCTAGAGGGATGATGGCAAGATTTATAATTCAAAATCAAATCAATAACATAGATGATATTAAACAATTTGATTTAGGCGGCTACCAATACAATCAAAATTTGTCGCAAGATTATGCGCCTGTATTTACTAGAGCTCAGGCTTAGACGCCTACATTTTTGATTAATTGATCTGTTCTGCCAACTATTTCTACCGCTGCGCGATTGGTGGATTGGTTAATAATTAAATTATTATTTTTTTTCAATACAATAGAGATACTTCCATCAAGATATTCTTGGACCTTTGGAACCATATCAATTTTATCAGGAGCATAGAGCAGACCACTTTTTTTACCTGAACTAATTTCAAGCTCTAACTCAAAAACTCCTTTTTTTAAGTGCCATTTTAAGTTTTGGTTATTTAATTCAATTTTTACAATCTTTGAAAAATTATATGTTGTAAATCGATAAAGCTTATCATCATGCTGAATTCCGATTATAAAACCTGAAAATTCGTAATTTTTCCATGGGATAGTAGCAAGGGATACGGAGACGCTTATTTTTGAATTCCCAAAATAGTTTGATTGCGCCCATATCCAATCTTTTGGAAAATTTCTTCCCCAGTCTTTTTCTATATAACCATGACCCTTATTAAAATTTATTTCATTATCATTGATAGCTAGAGTTCCATCTAAGTCATGATCCATGCTTAGTATTCCATGAAAACATTCCATTGTGGGTACGTAGCCGTACCAACCCATACATCCACGCTCTAATAAATTCACGGGCCAAGGCTTGAGGTTGTTTGCAGTGATATCGCCGTATACTTTTACTCGTTCATTTTGAAAGTTTAAACTAAGTTTATTTAATGAAAAGAAATTATTACCTAGTTGCAATTCATACGATTTAGGATTGCATTCAAATTCATTTACATCATAAGCGATATAATCAACTTGCCCATTAGATCCCTGGTAGAGCATTAAAAAAGCTGTTTCATTATCACTTACCCCGCTCCTATAGATCCCAGGTATTATAACAATTGACTCACCGTTAACACATGACATTTTATGGTACCATCCCTCAAAAAAAGGTCTTTTTATTGATTGGCCATGAAACAATTCGGGACGTTTTAAAAACATTTTATATTATTAATTAATAGATATTTATTTAGAAATTGTATAATCAAAAATTACTAAATAATTAATCAATTCATGGAATCAATAATACTCATCATCGCTGCGTTCTTAACTTCTATGCTTTCAGCAATCATTGGAATGGGCGGAGGCATAACATTGCTTGGCATTATGGCGCTTTTAATGCCTAGTGGCTATCTTGTTGTGGCATACCATGGCATTATACAGCTAGTAAGTAACGTAACAAGAACAACCGTTTATAGGCACCATATTACTATATCTATCATTAAGCCTTTTCTTATCGGCTTGATTCCGGGTCTTATTCTATCTGCGATGCTTATCTATGGAATTATCACTTATTATGATGTTGTATCAGCTGCTGATTTAAAAATTGATTTTTTAAAGCCTGTTATTGGTTTATATATAATATGGTTTCTTTTTTTAAGAAAAAAGAACGATGCAGTATCTAAAGAAGTATTTAAATGGATGGGTGCTGTTGCAGGGTTTGCTACGGTATTTATTGGTGCAATGGGACCATTAATTGCACCATTATTTATTAATAATACACTGAAAAAAGAGAACATAATTGCAACCAAAGCTGCGTGTCAAGCTGCAGGACATCTAGGTAAAATACCTATTTTTATCTTTTTATTTGAAGTGGGCTATCTTGAGGATTGGAAAGTATTATTGCCGTTGATACTCGCTGTATATTTTGGAACAAAGCTTGGGAAGCGAATGCTGGGAATATTGCCAGAGGCTCTTTTTCAGGCCTTATTTAAAATAACCCTGACTCTGATAGCTATTAGATTAATACTGATCGAGTTATGGTAAAATATCTCTCTCTATTAGTATTTATTTTAATAGGCTGCTCTAGTACTTCTGACTCTAATGCTTTAAATGGCATAACCCATTCAATGGATAGTAGGTTTTCATCCATTGTAAATAATCCAGATCAATATTTTCTGCAAATAGTTTATACGCAAATAGATCGCGATTCAGACCAACTCCCTCAATTCACCACTCATACATTCAATGTAGAGCCTAAAAAGTATTTCTATCCAGCAAGTACGGTAAAATTTCCAGCAGCTGTTTTAGCATTAGATAAGTTGAGACGCTATGAATCTTTGAGTATTACAAAAGAAACAAAGCTTACAATAAAAGCAGACCAAGAATGGATGTCTCCAATTAATTATGACTCAACCGCTCAGAATGGTAATGCTACAATTGGACAGTTTATTAAAAAAATATTTGTTGTATCAGATAATGATGCCTTTAATCGTCTTTATGAATTTTTAGGACAAGACCACTTTAATCAACGTATGTGGGATCTTGGCTATTCGAATACTAGGTTGCGGCATCGTTTATCTATTCGACTTACTCCTGAGCAAAATAAATACACTAACTCATTCAGTTTTTACATTAACAATACAAGGCTACTTGATCAGCCTATGCGATATTCTAAATTACCTATTACTGTAAACTCAACTGATAATTTGATCGGCACATCTTATATCTTAGATGGAAAAAAAATAGAGTCCCCTATGGACTTTTCTGGAAAAAACTTCTTTAATTTATTAGAACAGCAAGAATTTTTAAGGCAGGTAATTTTTCCAAAGTATGTTAATACTAGTAATCGCTTATATCTCACTAGCGAAGATTACACCTTTTTATATGAATGGATGTCTAAATTACCCAGGGATAGTGCTTACCCATTTTATGATAGCTATGATAAATATCCTGATAGCTATTGCAAGTTTTTCATGTTTGGGGATTCCCAAAAAGAAATACCAAGCCATATTCGTATTTATAATAAGGTAGGGATGGCTTATGGATTTTTAATAGATAATGCCTATATAATTGATATTAAAAATAATATTGAATTCTTTTTATCTGCTGTAGTCTATGTTAATGAAAACCAGACTTTAAATGATGATGAATACCAATATGAGAAGTTGGGGTTTCCGTTTTTATCTGAGCTAGGTAAAAAGGTTTATGATTATGAACTTTCCAGAAAAAGGAAAGTAGATCCAGATTTAAGTCGATTTATTTTACAATAACGCTTTTCAATCTCTTGATTGATAAATTAGATTTATTCTAGATAAAAGAATAAATTTTAATCATTACGTATTCATGAAAAAATTAATACTCACTTTTTGTATATCTATTTTTAGTTGCGCCGAATCAGATTTGAAATTAAAGATTGTTAGTGCTTCTGATATTCTTAAGCAGGTTCGTACTCATAGTCAAAAAGAATCCGTATTGGTGAATTTTTGGGCCACTACTTGTGCGCCTTGTATTGAAGAAATTCCATGGATACTTGAACTTTCAGATCAATATCACGAAGATTTGAAAGTATACTTTGTTAGCACTGACTGGTTAGAGAATAAAAAAGATGTGATTCGATTTTTAGAAAAACATGATATAGATGGAATATCCTTTCTTAAGGAGGAGGGTAATGATTTTAATTTTATAAATACTATCAGCGAACAATGGTCTGGGGCCATGCCTTTTACAATCATCTACGATAAAGAAGGTAATGTATCTAGCTATTGGGAAAACATTGAAGATAGGACTTTTTTTGAGAACGCTATAAAAAAGGCACTTGCTTTATGAAATTTGAAGAGTTTCAATTAGAACGTCAACAGTCAACCTGGGAAAATAAAGTAGATTATAATCTTTCCGAAAGCGGTGTTCACCCTAGGACTTTAAAAACATTATTTGAGCCAGAGTTTATAGAAAAAATAGAAAACACGGAATTGACTTATGGTTTTACTGAGGGTTCGCCAGATTTACGTCAATCCATCTCCTCAATATATCCAGGAGCATCTGTTGAAAATGTTCAAGCGTTTAATGGATCTGCGGAGGCCAACATGGTTTCAATAATGACGTTGGTTGAGCCTGGGGATGAGGTAATCTATATGGTGCCTAACTATCTTCAAATATATGGATTTGCACGTGGACTAGGGGCTGATGTAAAAACTTTTCAATTGCATGAGTCTCTACAATGGAAGCCAGACTTAGATGAATTAAGGTCCATAGTATCTGAGAATACTAAGTTGATTTGCATTTGCAACCCCAACAACCCCACTGGATCTGTTTTGCCAAAGCAAATGGTAGAAGATATTGTAGCAATAGCAGAAAGCGTTAATGCGTGGATTATATCCGATGAAGTCTATCGTGGGGCAGAATTAAATCATGAGGAATGCACCTCGTTTTGGGAGCCTGGATATAAAAAAACGATAGTGAATTGTGGACTGTCCAAAGCGTATGCGCTTCCTGGGCTACGTCTTGGCTGGTCGCTTTCAAATCCAGATTATATTAAGCAGTGTTGGGCAAATCATGATTATACTAGTATTTCTGTTGGTCGCTTAAGCGACCTAATCGCATCGCATGTGTTGCACCCTGATAATCGAATGCAAACACTAGACTATATTAGAAAAGCTCTTGCAACCAATTTAAATGTTTTTCAGAATTGGATATCAGACTTTAGTGATCATCTTGGATTTATACCTCCTGAAGCTGGCGCAATGGCTTTTGTGAATTATGATTGGCCCATTAATTCTTCAGACTTGATTGAGAAAGTGCGAAAAGAAGCAAGCGTAATGCTCGTGGCGGGTGATTGGTACGGAATGGATCATTATATCCGATTTGGATATGGTGCAAAAAAATCTGAGCTAGAAAGTGCCCTAGATCGAATAACGCCTATATTTAATTCGCTATGATTAATTTCAAATCTAAAACAGAAAAAGCAAGTAAAAGATCCAGTCCATACGTAAGACATACTCCGCTTGAGCATTCACCCTATTTAAGCAATATCGCTAGCGCAAATGTATTTTTAAAACTTGATAATATTCAAAAAACAGGTTCTTTCAAATTTAGAGGGGCAATTAGCAAAATGACCTCTATGACAGACCAGGAAAAGTCGAATGGCGTTGTTACTGCATCTACCGGGAATCATGGCGCTGCCTGCTCGCTAGCTATGTCTATGTTAGAAATAAAAGGTAAAATCGTTGTACCGGAGAACGTGCATAAGAATAAGGTTGAAAACATTCTTAATCTAGGAGGTGAAGTTGAGTATTATGGCGATGATTGTATTCATGCCGAAGAAAGAGCACAGGAGATATCAAAAACTACTGGAGCTACGTATATCTCTCCTTACAACGATGAAGCGATTGTATGCGGCCAGGGCACCATGGGGGTAGAAATCTGGCAAGATCTAAAAGATGTTGAAGCGGTATTTATATCAGTAGGTGGAGGAGGGCTTATTTCGGGTGTAGGTGGCTATCTCAAATCTAATAATAAGTCTATCCAGATGTACGGCGTATCTCCAAAAAATTCTTGTGTTATGTATGAATCTTTGAAGGCAGGAAAACAATTAGACCTACCATCTGAGCCAACTTTATCTGATGGGACGGCCGGTGGAGTTGAATTTGGATCGATGACGTTCAAAATGTGCAAAGAAATTATTGATGATTTTAGCTTGGTTTCTGAAGATGAGATTGCAAAAGGAATTCAAATTGGCGTAGAAAAGCATCATCAGTTGATTGAAGGAGCAGCTGGTACCGCAATTGCCGGATTTATGAATCATAAAGATCAGCTCAAAGGCAAAACAGTTGTCTTGGTTATGTGCGGTGGCAATATTAGTAGCACTATTTTAAAATCAATACTTTAATGCAGATCATTAGTTTAGAGCGTATTAAATCTATTTTACCAAAAGTGGATCTAATATCAGAAATTGAAGCAGGGTTTGCAGCATACTCTAATGGCTTAGTAGTGGTTCCTCCTGTAGGCGAGCTAAGCTTTCAGTCTCCACCTGGTGATGTTCATATTAAATATGGATATATAAAAGGAGATGAGATTTATGTGATTAAAATTGCCTCTGGTTTTTACAAAAATACATCAATTGGTCTTCCCGCAGGAAACGGCATGATGTTAGTATTCAATCAAAAAACAGGTCAGCCAGTAGCAATATTACAAGACGAATGCTATCTGACGGATATTCGCACAGCGGTTGCTGGTGCAATTACTGCAAAATATCTTTCACCTAAAAATGTTGAGTATATTGGTATAGTGGGAACCGGTATACAGGCAAGATTGCAATTGCGCTACCTAAAAGAGATTATTGATTGCAATAATGTTATAACTTGGGGTAGAAGCCCAGATTCATTATCAAGTTATAAAGAAGCGATGAGTAGGTATGGATATCAAATCACGACAACAGCCAATATCAATGACGTCATTGATCGCTGCCAATTAATTATAACTTGCACACCCAGCGAAGAAGCTATAATTGATAAAATTAATCCAGGAACGCATATAACAGCTATGGGCTCTGATACTGTATCTAAGCGCGAACTAAGCTCCAATGTATTACTGCAGGCAGATATGGTTGTTACGGATAGTAGGGCACAAAGCAAAGAGCGTGGCGAGATCTATCAAGCATCAAAAGATGGATTTTCTATAAATGATACTTTAGAGTTAGGTGAAATTATATCAGGCGCCTCTAAAGGCAGGACAGATCAAGAGCAAATTACAATTGCTGATTTGACAGGTGTTGCAGTGCAAGACATTCAAATATCCAAAGCAATCCTAGAGAACTTATAGGCCATGACTGAGGCGTCTAAAAAAGAGCAGATAATATTTTATTCAATTGAAAATGAGAGTTTAAAGAAACTTCATATCTATGAAAGCGGGGTATCCGCGGGATTCCCTTCACCTGCAGATGATTACCTTGATGTTGATTTAAATCTTCATAAATATCTCGTCAAGCACCCTGCGGCAACTTTTTTTATCATTGCCAAAGGACACTCGATGGAGCAAGCTGGTATTAGTGATAGCGATTTATTAGTTGTTGATAAATCCTTAGAGCCAAAAAACAAAGATATTGTAGTGGCTATTGTTGATGGAGAGTTTACTGTTAAAAGATATTTACTGAAGAATGGAAGTATTTGCCTTAAAGCAGAAGGGCTATCTAATGATTATCCCGATATTAATATTACAGACTCTGTGGAGTTTGAGGTATGGGGCGTCGTAACTCACACAATTCACAACAACCGATGATTGCGCTCGCTGATTGCAATAATTTTTACGCTTCCTGTGAGCGTGTATTTAACCCTGCTTTGAAGAATAAACCCGTTATCGTACTATCCAATAATGATGGTTGTGTCATTGCTAGAAGCAATGAAGCAAAGGCGCTTGGGATTAGAATGGGCCAGCCGGTATTCAAGGCCAGAAAACTTATTGAGCAAAATAATGTAAGTGTGTTTTCTACAAACTTCGCATTATATGGCGATATGTCAAAACGAGTTATGTCGCTTCTTGATATTTTATCACCAGAGATTGAAGTTTATAGCATCGATGAAGCTTTTATGGATTTTTCTGGAATTGAAAATTATTTTAAGCTTGGATCGCAGATGCGTGATACGGTAGTTAAGCATACCGGGATTCCTATTTCTATTGGTATTGCTAAAACTAAAACTCTCGCTAAAGTAGCCAATCATTTTGCTAAGCGCTATGCTAAAGGTGTTTATATATTGAGTCGTAAAAATCAAATTGAAGATATACTAAAATCAATGCCGATATCAAAGGTATGGGGTATAGGGTCAAGATATGCAACAATGCTAGATAGCTACGGAGTGAAGAGTGCTTATGATTTTATTGGATTAGATGAAAACTGGGTTTTAAATAAAATGACAATTATGGGCCTAAAAATACAGCACGAGCTAAAAGGGAAACCATGCATTTCAATTGATACAAATCCCTCGCCAAAGAAAAATATATGCACTTCCAGATCATTTGGCATTGATGTAACGCGTTTCCAATTACTCAAAGAATCTATTGCTGCACATGCGGTAAGGTGCGCTGAAAAATTAAGGCAGGAAAAAGGTTGCGCGCGGTATGTGAGCGTTATTATTAATACAAACCCATTTAGCGCATCAGATGATTATTACCATGGATACAAGTCTAGTAGTTTTGATATTCCTACTAATGACACATTGGATATTGTTAATGCTGCAGAAAATTTGCTGAAATCTATTTATAAAGAAGGGATGGCATACAAAAAATCAGGAGTTATTGTTGGCGATATTATCCCTCAGAATCAGATCCAAATGAATATATTTGATATTGATCAAAACAGAATTAAGAGAAAGAATTTGAATAATGCAGTAGATTTTATTAATCAGGCGATGGGCAGGAGCACTATTCATATTGGTTCGCAAGGGATGACTAGCAGATGGCAATTAAAGCAAGAAAGGCTTTCTCCATGCTATACAACAAAATGGGATGACTTACTTAGGATTGAATGTTAAAGATTTGTATTGAGCTGTTTTGAGAAAAAAAATTGAACTAATTTATCGTATCAACTAGAGGTGCAAGAATGCAGTATATAAAAAATATTTTAATGGCCACTTTATTATTCACGCTTTCATTTGCAGGGGACCTTCCATTGGGATCAAGCATCCCCCTGGCATCTATCAAGATGGAAGATATCAATGGTAACAAGGTTAGCTTGTCTGATGTTATGATGGAAAATGGACTGCTTGTCAATTTCACATGCAATACATGTCCTTGGGTTGTTAAGTGGCAGGATAGATATAATGATTTAGCTAAAGCCAGCCAATTAAATAAAATAGGATTTATTGCTATTAACCCTAATGCAGGTAAGCGCGATGGGGGAGAAGACATGGATGATATGAAGCGTTTTACCAAAAAATATGGACACGATTTTTTATATGCCCTTGATGAAGGGGCGAAGCTTGCAACAGCATTTGGGGCACGCTATACCCCACACATCTATTTATTTGACGGAAACGGAAAGCTTGTTTACCGGGGAGCAATTGATGATAATGCACCAAATAGAAAAAAAGTCAAAGAACACTATCTAATGGATGCGATTACAGCGATTGGCAATGGAAAGTCAATCGATCTAGCTGAAACCAAAGCATTTGGCTGCAGCATTAAGTTTCCAAAATAGAATTTATCTAAAATCCATAGCCAACTGCGATAATTGATGAAAGAGCTATTATTTTATATGGTTTTGGGTCACTCAATAGTTTTTAGTCAGCTATTCAACAAAAAGAATATTTCGATAAGCGCACTGAGCGATCTAAGCATATCATCACAAGATTCTTCTTTTCGATCGCACGGATTGGAGTTGGTGTTGATGGGTAATATTCAACCAAATGCTATGGTTATGGCGTATGTAACAAATCACTTTGCAGGTGGAGGAGCAAGCGTTGAGGAGGTATACATCGATTTTAAAAAACCTTCAAGATTTACTTCAAATATCAAACTTGGCTATTTTCGTCCAAATTTTGGAATAATTAATAAACAGCATGAGCACACTTATAATTTTATGTCTGCCCCAAAATCTATAACTAATTTATTTGGAATGCATGGCTGGTCAACTCTAGGTATTTCTACAATAAGCAATCTTCCTTTAGCGTGGGAAAATTATTTTAGTATTAATATTTTGCAGAATAGCATTGGGGAAGTGTCAAATTATAGTGGCCACCACCATGAACCTGCAGTCATTGAGAGCGACTCTACAACAGGTTTTTCATTTGCTTATAGATTTAATCAGGAATTTGCAATTAATAAGTCTTCAAAATTTGCTTTAGGGTTAAATATGCTTAACGGCAGAGAGAAGGAATCCATAGGTTTTGATTTACAAATGAAAAACCAATCAAAAAAATATCGATCATTTTTGATTCAAATGGAATATTATTCTAGTAAAATCTATTCCGATCATCTTGGAATAAGTTACCATCCAGATGAAGAGCTTGCATCAGCTTATATTATCGCTGGAAGGCAGTTTAACAAAAAATACCATCTAGGAATAATTGCAGATCATTGGTCATATAGATTGAAGGATCAAGAGTCAAGTTCTTATGGGATATATGGAGCTTTTGCCCCATTTGATGATAGTATAGCCTTTCGGTTTAAATTATTAAATGAGTCTGGTTTGAATAATAATAGCTATGTAGTTTTAAGCGCTGTTTGGGCGATAGGACCGCATAAACCGCAGCGTTATTAAATTTATTATTAGCATAGTATGAAAAAATTGATTATTAGTTTATTGTCTGTTGTTTGCATAAGCTGTAGCTATGATAAAAGAACAGCCGATCTTGTATTAGAGTCAATGCAATGCTTAATGTGCTCAGTTAACGTTGAAAAATCACTTCTTGAGCTCAAAGGAGTTAAGAAAATTACAGTAGATTTAAAAAATAAGTCTGGCCAGGTAATTTATAATGCCAGTGTTATTGATCTAAACAGCATCGAGAATAAGATTTCTTCTATCGGGTACAGTGTTAATGATAAATTAGCTAACCAAGAGGCATATGAAAAGCTTGAAATTTGCTGCAAAAAACCTAAAGAAAATTAAATTAAACTTTTCATAAATTAGCAAGTCATGAACCGTTTATTTTATATATGGACCATCCGCTTTTGTTTGGCCTTACTTTTTTTAGGTATTGCTCCAGAAATCACATCCAATACGATTCTTGTAGCGCAATCAAAAAAGAAAAACCCTGCTCAAGCATCAAAATATGCTAAGCGAGGTAGCGCCAAGGCAAAAAAGAAAGATTTTAGAGGAGCTCTATCTGATTATAAAAAAGCCTACCAGTTAAATCCGAGCTCAAACTACAAGAAGAAGGTGCAGCAATTAACTGCTTTAGCAAAAAAACAAAGCGGTGGCAAGTCCTCTAAGAAAAAAGTATCAAGCAAGCAAGCAGCTCAAGCATCAAAATATGCTAAGCGAGGTAGCGGCAAAGCAAAAAAGAAAGATTATGCAGGTGCTTTAAAAGATTTTCAAAAAGCTTTAAGATTAAACCCGACCTCATCAAACCAAAAGCGCGTTAAACAATTATCAAGCATATTAAAAAAATCAGGCAAAAGCTCAGCATCACGTAAGCCTACCAAAGCTAGAATGCCGAAGGTGGCTGATATTCCTACAATTAGTCCTGTAAAATATGCAAATGATATCTATAATATTGCTGAAGCGTTTGAAATGAGCACAAGAAACCTAGCTCGAGCAACAAATATTTTAGAAAATAAACAAAATAAAAAGATTGAGACAATCAAACTACAGAGAACCCCCACAACGAACGAACTTGAAAGAGCGGCTAGATCTGAACCAAATGATTTTAGAAAGCAAGTTGATCTTGCAAGAAATTATGAAGCGGTTGGACGCTTTGATGATTCTAAAGAGATATATTTAAAATTAGCTGCACAGAACCCATTAAATGCCGATGCTCATTTTCATTTGGGTGCCTACTACGCTAGATTTGATCAAATGACAAAAGCCCGCCATGCTTTTGATGAGGCTCTTGATATTCAACCTAGCCATAGAGCGACGATAGAAGCCATGGCCACTTTTTTTGGACAAAAGGAGAAGCGCTCATTTTCAGATGATATATTAGCCAAGTCTGCCCAAAAAGATCCTGCTGGTCCAGCGCAGCAAATTAGTAGAATTAGAAAGAGCTTGGATGAATTTAACTATGAATATGCAGCTAGATTAGCTCAAAGCGGTCAGGATATGTTTCCAAACCACGGAGCATTTATTTTACTTAAAGGCACGGCATTTGAAGGTATGGGCGATATGGCAAATGCCAAATCAAGTTACCAAGAATCAATCAAAAATGACCCAACACATGATGAGTCGTATGTAGCCCTTGGTGATTTATATTCAAGCCAGGGAAAGCATTTATACGCCGCACTTACCTACAGCGATGCAATACGCCTTAATCCATCAGATGAGGATGTACGCTTTAAGCAGGGATTGGGTTATTACAAAGCAAGCGAATGGGGTCGCGCAGCTTCTGCTTGGGAGGATTTGCTTTATTATGATCCAAAAAATGAAATGGTCAATCTATTATTGCCTCAAGCCTACTATATACTAGCTGTGGAGTATAATCGATCAGGGCAATCAAGCTTAGGTCAAACTGCATTTCGTAAAGCAATAGCCATTAATAGAAATTCTGCGTCATGGCTTCCTGGTTCAATGAGAACACTGGGCGGATTTTATAGAGAAAAAGGAATGTATAAGGAATCATTAGCTGCTTATCAAGAAGCAATTGAATTAAAACCTTCTGATTCTCAAACATACCTCGGCTTAGGAATAACTTATTGGAAAATGAAAGAAGCAGCACTCGCTAAGGCTGCTTGGTCAAAGTCAATGGAGCTTGACCCAACTAATAATGACGCCAGAGGATGGTTGTTATTATCGGGTAAAATATCCGGTTGAATCCACCGCGCTTATTTATAACAAGAAATCCTCTGTTATTTAACTAGTTATTTCTGGAGTCAATATGCTTGCTAAGTTATTTATTACGCTAGTAAAAATTTCTCCCTCCTTTCAAAAATTAATATGGAAATGGTGGTATCAAAGACTAGGAAAGAGGGCGCATGACAGCGGGTGGACATTTATGAATTATGGATATGTACCAGCTAATAAGGAGTTAATCAAAAAGTTAAAGCCTGAAGATGAAAATGATCAAATGTTTATTCAATTATACGATCATGCTGCATCGCAGATTCAACTAGAAGGCTTAAGCGTATTAGAAGTTGGGTCTGGAAGGGGTGGCGGAGCATCGTTTATAGCACGATACTATAATCCAAAAAATATGACAGGGCTTGATTATTCAGTTTCAGCAACGAAGCTATCAAATAAACTGCACCATAATATATCAAACTTAGATTTTGTGAATGGTGATGCTGAGAACCTTCCTTTTGATGATGGTACTTTTGATGTAATTATTAATGTTGAATCATCTCATTGCTATGGGAATATGAAATCATTTGTTAATGAAGCTTATCGCGTGCTAAGGGTTGGTGGTCATTTTAGCTGGGCCGATCTAAGAGGTAAAGATATGATCAAAAACACGGAAACTGTTTTTAAACTTTCACAATTCCAATCTATTCATGAAAGCGATATAACCTCTGAAGTAATCAATGCATTAGATGTAATTCATGATAAAAAAATGGAAATGATTAAAAATTATGTCCCTAGGTTCTTGCGAACTGCGTTTATGGATTTTGCTGGAGTTAAAAATTCGCAGATTTATAATTCATTTAAAGATGGAAATGCAGTCTACCTTTCAAAGTTATTTATAAAATAATATTGCATAATTAATGCGGTTAATTAAGTATAATTTCCTACTAACCTTTTCTTTTACATATCTTTTTTCTCAATACGAAGGTGATCTTATCGTTAGAGAGGGCGTGGATGCTTTCTTTAATTATGAATATGAAAAAAGTATTGAAATTCTATCAACAGCTCGGAGTGATCATGCAAATCACCCGGTTGTACACACGGTTTGGGCTGCGGCTTGGTATCAATATGATCAGTCTCGCTTTGCAGCGAAAACAGTTTACAATAATTTTGAAACCAGATTGGATGAAATAGAACATATTTATGACTCGTTAATCACTGTCTATCCAGATAATCCAGATTATTTACTATATTTAGGAACTACTCAATCTTTAAAGGCGAGAATTTACCTTGGGCAGAAAAAGTATGTTTCAACATTTTATGCTGCCTTTAAAGGTTTTAAGACAATTCAGAAGGTCGAAATGAATACAAAAGAAGCAAAGGATGTATATTTGCCAATAGGTATTATAGAGTGGTATTCTGGATTAAGGAACCCTATCATACAGATTGCGGCTCAAACCCTAGGGGTTAGCCCATCCCGTTTAAATGGAATTAATAAGATGGAGATTGCTGCAACAGAAAGCTCATGGGCTTGGATGGAATCTATGAGTGTTCTTTCTGTAGTATATCAATTTTTCGACCTAGATAAGAAAAGGGGATTATTTGTAAGTCAAACGATTGCAGAAAAATATCCAAATAATTATGATTATACGATTTATTATACATTGAGCTTATTGCAGAACGATATGCTAGATCAGGCAAAATCTAATTTGAATATATTAGATAAAAGACTTCCCAGTCAGAGAATTTATCATCAAAAGAGGTATAAGCCGTATCTGTACTATTTATGGGGGTATTATTATTATTTAATAAAAGACAATGATCGCGCATTGCAATTTTTAGATTTGTGCATTGATGAGTATGATAGCGATCTAGATCTAATGCTCTCTAGCGCTATTTTATTGAAGGGAAACATCTATGATATTCAAAATCATCGTCAGGATGCAAAGCGCGAGTATAGAAGATGTATCAGGTTAAACAATCATACATCTGCAATGGATCTTGCAAAAGAATATTTGAATGAACCATTTAAGGGTTAGTTCGTTGTAATTTTATAGGGGAAATATTATGATTGAACGTAAAAAAACTAGAGAAGTAAAGATAGGTGATTTAATTATTGGTGGAGAGCATGCCATCACTGTCCAGTCAATGACCACTACCAAAACTCACGATATTACAGCAACCTTAAAAGAAGTGGAAAGACTTGAAGAAGCTGGTTGTCAAATTATACGTATTACAGTTCCAGATAAGCCTTCCGCAAAAGCTCTTTATGAAATCAAAAAACGTATGAATGTTCCATTGGTTGCTGATATTCATTTCAATTATAGAATGGCTTTAGAGGCGGTTGATGCCGGGGCTGATAAAATTCGTATCAATCCAGGTAATATTGGTGGGAAAAAACGCGTTAAAGAAGTATTAGATAAAGTAAAAGGAGCTAACCTCCCCATTCGTATTGGTGTTAATGCAGGAAGCCTTGAAAAAGATTTATTAGAAAAATATAACTTTCCAACTGCGGAAGCTATGGTGGAAAGCGCTAAAAGACATATCGACATATGCAAAGAACATAATTTTGAGGATATTATTGTATCTCTAAAAGCATCAGATGTTAATTTGATGATTGGTGCCTACAAGCTTTTTTCAGAAAAATACGACTATCCACTACATTTAGGTGTTACAGAGGCAGGCCCAACTAAGTCCGGTACCGTTAAATCAGCGGTAGGGCTTGGAACACTATTAGCAGCTGGAATTGGAGATACGATTAGAGTTAGCTTGACCGATGACCCTGTTGAAGAAGTTCGCGTTGGTTTTGAGATATTAAAATCATTAGGACTCGCAAGTAAAGGAGTTACTATTGTAGCTTGTCCTACATGTGGTAGGCTAGAGGTAGATTTATTTAAAATTGCAGGCGAAATGGAAGAGAAGTTACAGGATGTTAAAACTCCAATGACGGTAGCATTGATGGGATGTGCTGTAAATGGACCCGGAGAAGCAACACATACTGATCTTGGAATCGCATTTGGTAAAGGCGCAGGACATTTGTATTATCAAGGTGAAAATCGCGGTAGAGTTTCTGAAGATAAGGCGATTGAGAAGCTCGAAGAGATGATTGATGAATTTGAATTATCAAAAAAAGAAGATTAATATGAAATATATATTAGTTACACTATTTTCGTTAACCCTGTGTTTTGCGCAGGAGAAAAAACAAGAAGTTCAACCTAATGCAATTGCGGTATACTGGAAAACCCTTGATCAGGACGATAAAGAAATCTTTTTATTCTCCTATCTGACTCAAGTATACGATACCCATCAAAATATGATTAAAGATATGGGTTATGGTGATATTACCACTTGGTATTATGACAATAGAGCAGAGATGATATATGGAATATTTGACCAGGTTAATCAGTCAGGTATGGCAGAATTTATAGGTTGGATTGATGAATATTATAGCAATGAAGAGTTTTCGGGAAATAGTTTTGATGATGCTCTTTCATTTGCATTCCGTTTTCAGCAGGCTGCTGGTGAAACTATGTGGGAAAAATACGAAAATTTAAAGTTTGGAAAGATAAAGCCTAAAGACTGATGGCGCGATTTAATCCAAAATTCATTAATGAATGGTTGGAGATCAGACGTGAGGGGGGTTTTAAATTATTATTACGAAAAAAAGGCTGGTATGTAATTCTAGCTATCTGCCTTTATTATCTTGTTCGAGATTCAATTTTATATATTTTAATTCCATATTTGATTTATAAAGGCTATTTCTCATAGACTATTTTACTAGCGTTATTGGTTTCCATATCTCTGTAGATCCATCAGAGGCTTTGATAAAATAAACACCAGATCCAACAAATGACCCCTCATCGTCTTTGGCATCCCATTTATAGTTATAACTTCCAACTGGCAATACACCTTGATAAAGACTTGTTATTTTTCTTCCAGTTATATCAATGACAATGATATTGAGCGAAATTTGATCAAGCGCATTAATAGAAAATGAAGCAAAATTATTAAATGGATTTGGATAGGGGCTAGATAGATTAAATGAAGCCGGTAAGTTAGCATCCGTACCTCTTTTTCCATCTTTGAACGTCAGTCTGTAATTCCAATCTTGCCCAACAGTATCCTTGCTTACAACTGATAAATAAATTGATTTATAATCAATTGGATCAATATTGACTGATTGATTGGAAATCACCATATAGGAATTGTCATTGCGCTCTAAGATGGCATTGAGTTGTAAGTCGCCATTAGGTCCATTTATATTTTTTATATCAACTAAAACAGGATCTATTGAAATAATCTTTATGTACTGCGATGCATATCTATTTAACCGTGAAGATTCAATAAAATCTTGGTTACCGGATTGATAATTGATTGTTTTATATATTGCTGGACCATTAACCGGGTATCCGTCAGCTTCTTCGTATTTGAAATTAGCAGCTATTGATTCTGATGACATAATTTTATTTGCTACAGACATAGCATTGAGAGCTTCTTTGAATGTATGCCCATTTAGATTTAAGGCTTTATTAATTGCTAGATGTGATCCATCCTTTTTATAGCTATCATTTTGTACAGAAAATTCGAATATATTTTTTAATAAACTGTTCCCACCCATATGTTGCTCTATATATTCAAAAAAGATAAATGACCCATATGCATGAGACCCTTCTTCATCTAATGACCTATGCGGATATCGAAACCAATCTCTCATATACTGATATACATCATTTATGCTATCATAAATTTCTTCTTCCATCCAAACCGCGGTTGCTTCGAGAAGCCATTGTTTTTCCCATCCATCGTAACCCAATTGAATTGTGTGAAAAAATTCATGCGCAATTGTAGTTTGGATATTTTCAAGCTCTGAAAGTTGGTTAAAGTTTGTATAATTATTTCGCATAGCCATATAGCTAGTAATTGCATTTTTTTCTATTATTTCAGATGTTTTTTCATTATCACCATTTCCTTGAGCATATTGTTCAAATTGTACATATCCATAGAAATTTGATGATAGTTGACGGACATAGATATCATAGTGCCCTGAGCCACCCTTATCATAATCGTTTGAGTAATGTCCATCTCCTGGCGGTTTTACAAAATCCATATCATTATGAATTTTTTGTGCTACAAAGTCAAAGATTTCAGCCATAGACTCAATATAGTCAGGTATATTATTAGAGTTCTGATCGATATTACTTACAGCGTTCCTCCCGGATGTTGTGTAATGTATTCTAAAATAGTTTATATCATAAAACTTATCTAAACCCACTCCTTCAGCTCGCTGTAATCCTCCACGCGAAACCAAGGCGCGATTAAAATTAAACCCTAAACTCTTTAGTCTTTCCTTGGTAGTTGAGTCAAGTAGATGCCCATTTCGAGCTATATCAAGCAGGTATGGTGTTACATGTTTATATTCTATAGGTTCATTATTAAAACCGTCAATCACCATATTAGCTGATTGGGTAATATTTTGAGCATGTATGGTATAGACAAATAATGAAAAGAAAAAAAATATTTTCATTATTTATCAGGATGTTGTGACTTGTTCTGTTTTTTATGTAGATAGAATCTGATATATATACTCATCAGCAAAACACCAATTATATAGAAAATTGCATAATACGGAAGAAGGTCTTTCATTGTTAATTGACCAATAATCCTATGATTGCTATCGTAGTTATAAAATATAGAGCAGTTTTGTTATTAAAAATTAGTGACTTCAAAGTCATTTGTCTTTTTTGTTTTTCAATATTATTATTTTCAATATAAGTCAAAACCTTTGAGATAGGATAGCGAAGAGAGGCAATAATCGTTGAATCACGATTATCATGGTAGAATTCAAATTGCTCCACAGGATTGATTGATCTTAACCCTAGCTGTAGCGATTCCTCAAGTTGGATTATTTCTAAATCAGTAACGCTATCTACTTTTGGTGTATTATTAAGAGAAAGCGTATCCCCTCTTGCATTATAAATTGTTATATAGGACCATGAAGTCGATGCATTATACCATCCAGTTATTTGAGAAGTTTGTATTTTTATATCAGAATAAATATTTATTGAAATCCCATTTTGTTTTGAAACGATTTCAATTTTATCAATAATTGATTCTTGTCCATTCAGCGATGTACCTATGAATAAAATAAAAAAAATTGATCTATATATGATGTTTCTTCTTATAGTCATCTATTCCTTTATTAAATCCTTCAGTAAGGGCTTCCATAACAGTGTCGCTTCTTATATTATTAATCATGGCTAAAACCATAATTGGATATACTTCTTCAGGTAAAAAAAACTCCAAGGATTCAAAGGGGTCTTCAATATCTAATATATCATCTATAGATAGCCCAGACTCTAATTTTTCCTGAAGATTATCCTGAAGAAGAAAAATATAATTTCTAAAATCTTCATTGTTGAATTTCAATATATCACTAGTTGATGTTTTAATTATTTTTGTCATATTGTAATGAAAATTTAGTTCGAAAATAGAGATGTTTGAAATGGTGATTTAGCCATTGAACACCATTCATAATCCAAGGTAATTTCAACCCTAACATGAGAAAATCTCGGATCATATTTCTCATCATTATAATGGCCCTTCTTGATAAGGCTACGCTTAGCGCCCAAGTGAAAAATCAAGGCGCTATTGGTTCTGTGACCATTGATGGCAAGGTTTGGAATCAAATTGCAATGCGACCTGTAATTCCATTTGGAAAATGGGCAGTAGCGCTAGACTTAGTAATTTATTTTGATGCTGAGGGAAATATTCATTCAGATGAATGGAATTTTTCTTCCCCGAATTCCATAAAAAATAGTTTAATTGATAAAATATATTACATTAGGTATGGACTTCCAGGCGATCCCCTTTTCGCAAAAATTGGTGCTTTAGATAGAGTGGATCTAGGTTACGGAATTCTTGTGAACGGTTATTCAAATTCAATTTTATATCCTCAAGAACGTAAGATTGGAGTGAATGTTGAGAAAAATACTTCTTCAATGAAAATTCAGGCTTTTTCTAATGACCTCAAAGAGAATATGGGTTTATTTGGAGGAAGAGTTAGTACTCGCAAAGTAATGGGTCTTCCGATAGGTATTTCATTTGTATCTGATCGTAACCAGTATCTTGGCTTGCGTGATAACGATAACGATGGACGCCCCAATATCGTAGATGATTTTCCTAATGATGGGTCTTGGTGGCTCGATACAGATGGTGATGGCTTATCAGATTATGACCCCAATGAGTGGGATATAGATGGCGATGGAATTACTGATACTTTGGATAGTCGTATACCGGGATATATAGGCGACCCACTAGTTCTTGATGAAGATATTAGAAAAAAAGATGAACCGATTAATTTAAGTAAAGATGCAGATGAAATTATGGCTATCGCTATTGATTTAGGTTTTCCTATAATAAAAAAAGATAATTTTTCTGTTACAGTCTATTCACAAGCTGCCCAGATGATTGGAAAGACACTTCATCCTGGAACCGGAGATTACCAAGAACTTGGCACTGGAATAATACCATTTGGAGTTTCATCGCGATTTGGACCATTGAGTTTTAATTTTGAATATAGGATGATGCCTGAGGGTAGGTTTGAATTTAATTATTGGAATCGGTTATATGAAATTGAACGTATAAGTTTTACAAAGAACAATTCTAATCAAATCCTATTGCGAACAAAAGAGTCTAGACTAGGAAGGTTTGGTAAGCAAAACGGGTACTTTTCAGGGGCTTCATTAAATCTGGGGAGTATTTTTCAAGCGAATATATCTTATCATGATATGATGGGCAATCAATGGTCTGATAAAGAAGCTAGGTTTTTGGAAAGCAAAAATCAGACATTTCTCGCCTCGTTGAAGCTAAAAAAGTCAATTAGCCGAATTCAACGTGCATCTGCATTTTATCAACAAAGAAATGTCCCTAATCCATTTAAATTTGAATATACTGAAAGTACAATTATTGGATATAATCTAGGAATTTCTATGGGACAGGGATTGGTTTTAAATTATATTTTCAGACGCTCTTTTCGCGATTATAACGCTAATGGGCGCATAGATGGTAATTCTGAAATGATTGATATTACATCTATTGAAACATCTTTTTCATTTTAATGAAGTATGAATAGTAAAGATATAAGAAACGCATTTATAGATTTTTTTAAGGAAAAAGATCACAAATTTGTACGCAGTTCTCCTGTGGTGCCAATTGATGACCCTACCTTATTATTTACGAATGCTGGAATGAATCAGTTTAAATCGATATTTCTAGATCAAGAACAACCAGATTTCTCTCGTGCCGTAAATAGCCAGAAATGTATTAGGGTGAGCGGAAAGCATAATGACCTTGAAGAGGTGGGGGTTGATACATTTCACCATACTTTTTTTGAGATGCTTGGAAATTGGTCTTTTGGTGATTACTATAAAGCCGAAGCGATTCAATGGGCTTGGGAGCTTTTTACTGACGTTTGGGGTCTAGATAAAAATCGTTTATGGGTTACGGTTTATCATGAAGATAGTGAAGCGTTCGATCTTTGGCCAAAAGTCACAGATATCGCCCCAGAGCGTGTATTAAAATTTGATAAAAAAGATAATTTTTGGGAAATGGGTGAAACTGGACCTTGTGGACCTTGTTCTGAAATTCATTATTTTATTGGAGAGGATATCAAAAGCCAGTCTCCAAAAGGAGTCAATGCTTCAGATCAATACTGGGAGTTATGGAATTTAGTTTTTGTTCAACATAATCGACTTTCCGATGGTACACTTGAGAACTTAAATAATATGCATGTTGATACCGGGGCAGGTTTTGAGAGAATTGTTTCAGTTATGCAGGGCCAATTAAGTAATTATTCGACAGATTTATTTCTACCAATTATTGCAAAAATAGAAAGCGTTACTGGAAAAACATTTGATAAAAATCCTGTTCCATTTCAAGTTATTTCAGATCATTTACGTATGCTATCCTTTGCCATTGCTGATGGAGCATTGCCCAGTAATGAAGGCAGGGGATATGTCGTAAGGCGTATTCTTCGCCGAGCTGCACGTTTTGGAAGATCGCTTGATATGAATCAGCCATTTATATATGATCTAGTTGGCACTTTAGGGCAAATTATGGGCGATACATTTCCTGAAGTAATAGATAAGAAAAGTCACATAGAAAAAATTATAAAAAGTGAAGAATCATCATTTAACGATACGCTTGATCGCGGACTTTCTCATTTTAATAAAGTTATTAGCAATACATCTGGGAAAATAATATCTGGTAGTGAAGCATTTAAATTATATGATACCTATGGATTCCCATTGGATTTGACGCAGCTTATGGCAAGAGAAAAAGGACTCTCTGTTGATCAGTCTGGCTTTGAAGAAGAGATGGATCAGCAGAAAAATAGAGCAAAATCAGCAGAAAAATTTAGCGCGAATACTACCAATCTATCTTGGAATCAATTTAAAGATATTGATGATTCCATTTTTAAGGGATACGAAACGATTTCATTATCGGCTGAAATTGTACGTTATGCATCCGTTAATGAATCCTACCTTGTTGTGCTAGACCAAACACCATTTTATGCGGAGTCTGGAGGTCAAATTGGAGATACGGGATCCATTAAAGGTGAAGGCGTTGATTTAATAGTAGAAGATGTTCAGTTGGATGGTGACACTTATGTACATTATTGCTCTGGGACCTTAAATAAAGATATATCAAATGTTGAATGTATAGTGGACAAAGAAAGACGCCAGCGCATTAGAAAAAATCATACAGCAACGCACCTCATGCATCGTGCATTAAAGATTGTTCTAGGTGATCATGTACAGCAAGCAGGCTCATTGGTCCATCCGGATTATTTAAGGTTCGACCTAACGCATTCTGAAAAAATATCAAAGGATGAAGTTAGAAAAATAGAAGATATTGTTAATACTGAAATATTGATAAATAATAAGTTAGACGTATCTATTAAAGCATTTAATGAAGCTAAGGAAGAAGGTGCTGTTGCTATGTTTGGTGAGAAATATGGCGACCAAGTTCGGGTGATTACTGTAGCTGATTTTTCAAAAGAACTTTGCGGAGGTACGCATGTTGATCGTACAGGCGATATTGGATTATTTAAAATCATAGAAGAATCATCTCTTGCATCTGGTGTACGTCGAATTGTTGCGGTTACCGGACCTAAGGCTGTTGAATATGTTCAAGATCAAATTTCTACCTTAGATCAGGTTAAAGAGCTTCTAAGTTGTAATGTTGATTCAATTTCTGATCGATTAGATCAATTGATAAATGATAAAAAAACTTTAGAACGTGAATTAAAAAAACAAAAGAAATCAAATTCAACTTTTGATGTTGAATCCTTGCTTAAAGAAAGCTTGGTATATAATGATAAAACAATAGCTATCAAAATGACAGATGCTGACAATATGGATGATCTAAAAGATTTTGGCAATATGCTACTTAGCAAATTAGAAAATGGAGTTGGTGTGCTTGGTGCATATTCAGATAAGCCAATGCTTGTGATTGTTGTCTCGCAAGAATTGATTGAGATGGGTATTAAAGCGGGTGATTTAGCGCAGCAAGTAGGAAATATAATGGGAGGTGGAGGTGGAGGTCGTCCAAATCTAGCAACCGCTGGTGGAAAAGATAAAAAATCACTTAAACTTGCTTTAAGTAAAGCAAAAGATATAATAATAAAAAATATTGAGGAAAAAAATGCAATATAAAGAAGATGGCGATACCTACATTATCTATGTTGAGCAAAATGAAGCAATTATGAAAACCTTAACGTCTTTTTGCAAAGAAAAGACGATTGATAATGCACAGCTTTCAGGTATTGGAGCTATTAAAGATATTGAGGTTGGTGCTTATGATTTAGAAAATCAAGAATATATCACTCAAAACTTTACAGATATTTGGGAATTGACTTCATTCCAGGGCAATGTATTATTAAAAGATGGCGAACCATTTATTCATGCACATATAACAATATCAGACCATCAACTACAATGCAAGGGAGGGCATTTATTTGAAGCAAAAGTTGCTGCGGTTGGCGAGTTTATTTTGCATAAAATAAACTCAGATGGTAGAAGAGATTATGATTCAAATATTGGACTTGCCTGCATGTCTTTTAATGTTTAGGAGTATAAAATGAAAAAAATAATTACTGATGCCCATGCGCCAAATCCGATGGGTTCATATAATCAAGCTACTGTTGCAAATGGCTTTGTATTTACTGCAGGGCAAGTTCCGATTGACCCAGATACTGGACAGATGGTTGATGGGGGATTTAAAGATAAAGTTCACCAGGTTTTTAAAAATTTATCAGCTATTCTTGAACGCGCAGAGTCTGATTTATCAAAGGTTGTAAAATTTACTGTGTTTATAACAGATATGTCTCATTATGCAGAAGTAAATGAAGTGTTCAATGAATGGTTAGATGAATCATCTGCACCTGCTCGATCATTAGTTTCAGTTAAAGAACTACCTGGTGGCGCGGATGTTGAGATTGAATGTATCGCTTTACATTAATGTTTAATAGGCTCTTTCTTTTTTCCATTACTCTTTCTTCAATAATTCTATGTCAAAGCCAAGAAGTGGATAGCTTAAGTCAAAAATCTCCCAAAATTGCAGCTTTGAGATCTTTCATGTTTCCAGGTGGTGGTCAATTTTATAATGGCCAACCTGTAAAAGGATCAATATTAGCATCTACGGGAATTGCATCAGGATATCTTTATATGGATTTTTCAAAGAAATATAGTAGCTCTAACGGCTTAAGCTCTAAGATAAAGAAAGACTACCTATACCAAAGAAACCGATATGGATGGTGGGTTATCATTGTCTATATTTATGGTCTTCTAGATGCTGTAGTTGAGGCGCATTTGCATCCATTTAATAAAGTAATGAATGAAGATTTGGAAAAATCTGATCAGGAGGTATTAGAGTAATCATGAGTGGACAACGTGAAAAATGGGGATCAAAGTTAGGGTTCATACTTGCGGCAGCAGGTTCTGCGGTCGGAATTGGAAATATTTGGAAATACCCTCATATGGCAGGGCAAAATGGAGGGTCAGCGTTTACGATTGTTTATTTAATTTGCATTTTCCTTGTTGGTTTATCTATTGTTATTGCAGAGTTTGCTATAGGACGTAAAACTCAACTTAGCCCTGTTGGTGCTTTTGAAAAATTAGCGCCAGGTTCACGATGGAAATATGTTGGATTTTTAGGAGTTGCTTCTGCTTTTGTAATATTATCATTCTATGGAGTAGTTGGTGGTTGGATATTAAAATATATTATTGATTCTGTAACGGGAGGATTCTCACAACTAGCGGGTAATCCAGATGCTTCCAGCGCTGTTTTTGGAACCTTTATTGAAAGCACGTGGTCGCCACTGCTTTATCAAATATTTTTCATGGCGCTATGTATGTGGGTAATTATTAATGGCGTTAAAGGAGGTATCGAGAAATGGTCTTCAGTCATGATGCCGTTAATTATATTATTATTAGCTGTTCTTGCTGTAAGAGGTGTAACTCTTGAAGGTGGAATGAAAGGAATCTCATTTTTATTTAACCCGAGATTTGAAGACCTTACACCATCATCAATCGTTCTAGCTTTGGGCCATTCTTTTTTTACAGTGAGCCTTGGAATGGGAACGATGATTACTTATGGAAGCTATTTAGAAAGAAAACAAAATTTATTGACCTCCGCTGTATGGATAATAGTAATTGATACATTAATTGCTCTTTTAGCTGGTATAGCAATATTTACAACCGTTTTTGCCTTAGGCGCAAACCCTGCAGAGGGACCCGGTCTCATTTTTGTTGTACTTCCTTCAGTATTTCCACAATTAGCAGGTGGAACAATTTGGGCAACAATGTTTTTCTTCCTTCTGTTTATGGCAGCTTTAACATCAGCAATCTCAATCCTTGAGGTTCAAACAGCTTATTTGATAGATCAAAAAAATTGGTCACGTAAAAAAGCCACGCTATTATTTGGATCTATTGTTACTGTAATTGGAATGTTTTGTTCGCTATCATTAGGCGGAGGTATAAATATTACAGGAATATTTGGAGAATCCTTTTTCTTAGGAGCAACTTTTTTTGATGTTATGGATAATTTATCATCAAAGTACATGCTGCCAATTGGCGGTATGATGACTGCAGTATTTATTTTAGTAAAATGGAAAATACCCGAGTATATGAAAGAGCTCAAAACAGGTGCAGATGGATTTAATTTGCCAGCTAACCTAATTAAGAGTGGCTTGGCTTTTGCTTCATTAGTAGTAGCGTTTATCATATTAAATGAAATCTTCCCTTTCTTTTGATATTCATATAAGGACCAATATAATTGCTTGCTGAAAAGTACATTCCCCGAGGATCAAAAGGATATCGTTCTCTATCAAACATATTTAGTAGGTTTGATAATTTCTTTGGTCTTAATCCAGCGCGCTGGATTAGTATTTGGGCGATTGTTATTGCAGGCGATAATGTTGTTTCGCAGTTCAATGATAGATGGATGTATTGGAATTGGAAAAGTCTTTCAATCTATTTATGCATTTTATTGATCATCGCCCCATTGTTTGATTATCTTTATAATTCGAAGTATAGCGATTTGAAAAAAGTAAGATCTGCTAGTCAGGCTGGAAAGATATTTATCTATGGATTTACGCTCTTCATCATTGGTGCGAATCCAGTTTCTTTATCTGTTGATGTAATTTATTATAGCCTACCATATGTTACTTTCTTTTTAGTTGGACACTTGATTTGGGGTATCTCAATTAATGATGAAGATTTTAATCTAAAATTAAAGACAGATATGGCATTGCCATTATCAATAGTCATTTTACTTTCTTTTATAGCAACTACAATTGGATTTGCAAATGATGATCCTATGATTAGCACCATAGCGGCCGTATACCTACCATTTCCTCTTGTTGCACTTTGCTTCCCTGTTGCAAAAAGACATTTACAAAGATGTCGTATATATGTAGTATTTATACCTACCATGTTTTTATCAATGCGCTATCCATGGTTTTTGGTATTGCTTTGTCCTCTTTTTGCCCTTTTAAGGCATTATTATTATTTTACTACTGGTAAGGCGTATCCCACATTTAAAGTGGATCATTCAGATGAGCAGTTAGTATAGATCAATTTATATTTATGGATCGACCAGAATTACTATCCTCGTTGAAACTTGATCGGTTCATTGCATTTGATTTTGAAACAACAGGTCTTCAAGTTGAATCCGATCGCGCCATTGAGGTTGCAGCCATTATGTTCAAAGATGGTAAGCCAGCTGATAGATACACGACATTAATTAACCCCCAAATCCCTATATCTGACTTAATTGCTAATATCACAGGGATAACAAATGAAATGGTTGCTGATGCCCCGCTAGAAAAAGAAATCATTGATGATCTCTTTAATTTTCTAGGTGATTATCCCATCGTTGCTCATAACACACCATTTGATGTATCATTTTTACAGGCAATGGCAGAGCGACATAATAAAAAATTCATTGATAGAATATATTATGATACCTTAACTCTTTCTAGAGCCTTTCTTTTTTTTCAGCCTGCCCATAATCTTAGTGCAGTATCAGAGTATTATAACCTTTCATCAGAAGGGGCTCATCGCGCTGAAAAAGATACTGAAAATTGCGGAGAAGTATTTGTAGAGCTTATTCATGAAGTTGCTTCATATGACCTTAATCTAGTTTCAAATATCATTAGCTTTTTAAGTCCATTTCAAGTTTATAATAAAGATTTATTTATTAATATCGGCAATCTATTAACTAAGAAAGGCGATCTTAAGAATGGTCTTGTATCATCAGACTTAATCAAGCCCCAAAATAAAAATATATTTTTTCATGAGGCTAGAACAGATATATCTACTACAAATTCAAACGACGTATTTGGGGAAAATGGATTATTAAATAAAACTTTTGAGACGTATGAGCTTAGGCCTAATCAAATCAAATTTAGTGATTATGTTGATAATATTATGTGCAGTCAGGGTGGAGTAGGTGTCGTGGAAGCAGGTACGGGACTAGGAAAAAGTATGGCCTATTTGTATCCAGCAATAAAATATTCCCATCTTAATTCTAATGATAGTCCAATCATCCTTTCTTGTTACACCAAGCATTTACAAGATCAATTATTTAAAAATGATTTACCCACCTTAACAAATGCGATCGATGTATCAATTAAAGCTGTTTTGATGAAAGGAAGAAATAATTATTTATGCAAAACTAGATTTAGCTGGTTAGTCAACAGCTCAGATAAAATGCTGAATGCTGAAGAAGCTATGAATTTACTGCCCTTGCTTGTATGGCTTGAGCATACTACAACAGGTGATTTAGATGAATGCCCTGGCTTTACCAATGGATTTACCTATCGATTAATGGGGCTCATTCATAGCGAACAAGGTTTTTGTACTTCTTCAATCTGCGCCAAGCATGACGGTTGTTTTTTTGGACCATTAAGAAAAATGGCTTACCAGTCAAATCTAATTGTTGTCAATCATGCGTTATTAATTTCTGACGCACAGTCAAAATCTGATATTGACGAATCATTAGGATTTTTACCTGAGAGTCAGGCTGTAATTATTGATGAGGCGCATAATTTGACAAAAGCAGCCTACCATCAATTAACCCTTACTTTCGATCATCGATCATTAAATTATACACTTGATCGTATTGATCCAAAGCATAATCATTCGGTTCGATGGAATAATAAATTAAGAACCATTGCAGCTGTCCATCCAAAATTTGAAATAACAAGAAATGAATTAACAAATTTTGTAGATAGCGGTAGAGATGCAATCAAAACTTTTTTTGATAAAATGACATCTAATGCATTTCATCATTTTGATCCAGAATCTAAATACTCAACCAAAATAATTATTAATAACCTAAATGAACATTTTACCCCGCTTGAAAAAGAATTAAATGAATTAAAAAGATCCCTCCATAGCTTAAGAAATCATATCAGGAAGCTAAGAGAAGATTTATTGGATATTGATGAGACCAGAGAAGATTTTTTAGAGCTCCATCAACTTTTCGATAGAAGTGAAGGGTCCTTATCTGATATGTTTATTTTGGCCGAATCGATTACATCAAAACAGAATAAAGATTATGTTTATTGGTATGAGGGTGTTTTTAGGAATATTTCTAGCACAACACAATTGATTCTTACGGTTAATATGGCCCCAATTGAACCTGGTCGTGAGCTTGCTAATTCTTTATTTAAATCTGTTGATCATTGCATTTTGACAAGCGCAACTCTAAGAACCAGACTTTCCTTTGATTATTTTTTAAATCGCGTCGGTTTAGATTCCGTAGAGTTTGATGACTTAACAACAGCTGTTTATGAAAGCCCATTTAGTTATAATGATCAAGTAACCTATTATCAGTATGCAGGTAGCGATGGTCAGAGACCAGATATTATTGCAAAAACTATTTTACACTGCCATCAGAAATTTAAGAAAAGAATGATGGTGCTTTTTACGTCTCGCGCACAGCTTAATAATACATTTCAGTTATTAAAACAGATGAGCCGTGGAATAGAATTGCCGATTTTTGCCCAAAAACGTCAGACTTCAAGAATGGGTTTGATCAGAGGAATGAAGCAGGTAAAAAATGGAATTCTTCTTGGAACAAATGCTTTTTGGGAGGGTGTTGATTTACCTGGAGACCTATTAGAGGTTTTGATGATAATCAAAATGCCTTTTGATGTTCCAACAGAGCCAACTGTAAAGGCCTATGGAAAAATGATCGAAGCTCAGGGTGGAAATAGCTTTATGGATTATGCATTACCGGAATCCGTTATCAGATTTCGACAAGGATTCGGACGTTTAATCAGAACAACTTATGATGAAGGAATTTTTATTGTTATGGATGATCGGATAGTTAATAAAAGATATGGTATATCCTTTAGTGAAAGTATTCCAGTTCAGATGCATGTATTCAGACATATAGATGATATAAAAATGTCTTAGCTAAGATTTCGCATATCTAATTAGTTGCTGAATATTTGGTTCAAAACTTTTTATCACAATTTGTTTATTGTTAATAAAAAGAACTAAATTAACCAATGGTAGCACAAATTATTTCAGATAAATTCATCACTTGGCATGAATTAGAACATCTAATTATTTCACCAAAACCTGTTCGTCTTTCTCAAAATTCAAAAAAACTGATAAAAAATTCAAACGACATTTTATCAGAAATTATAAAATCAGGAAAAAAGATTTATGGTGTAAATACTGGATTTGGCAAACTAAGCTCAGTATCTATTGATAAAAAAGATATCAAAGAATTACAATTAAATTTAGTTCGCTCACATGCAGCAGGCGTTGGTAAGCCTTTTGATTCTGGAGTTACTAGATTGGTAATGTTTTTAAAATTACTTACCTGGACTAGAGGATTTAGCGGGGTAAGTCCAAAATTATCAACCCTTTTACTTAATATGCTTAATCATGATATCTTACCTATAATTCCAAGACAGGGATCTGTTGGCGCATCCGGTGATTTAGCGCCCTTATCTCATCTAGCCTGCTCTTTGATTGGTGAGGGAGATGTTCATTTTCAAGATCGAATTATGCCAAGTGTTATTGCTCTTAAAGAAACCAATTTGAATCCAATTAGTTTAGGGGCAAAAGAAGGTCTAAGCTTAATAAATGGAACACAAGTTTCTACGGCTCTTGCAATCAAATCGCTACACGAAGCGCAAAAATTGCTTTTTTCAGCTGATATAATTTCAGCATTAACTGTTGAGGCAAGTCTATCAAGTAGAGATGTATTTAAACCTGCAATACATAAACTTAAGAAACACAAAGGACAGATGGTTTCTGCTGCTAACGTATTCAAATTATTAAAGAATAGCGAAATAGTAGCTTCACACAAAAACTGTGATAAGATACAAGACCCTTATTGTGTGAGATGTATTCCGCACGTTCATGGTGCGAGTTGGGAAATATTTTCTAGCTCAGAAAAAATAGTAAATAATGAAATTAATTCAGTCTCAGATAATCCCTTAATTTTTCCTAATGGCGATGTGCATAATTCAGGACATTTCCATGCAGAGCCGATAGCGCAAGCTTTAGACTCTTTATCCATTGCCATGTCAGAAATTGGTGCAATTTCTGAAAGAAGAGTGCATTACCTTATGAAGGGAGCTGATAGTAACCTCCCCATGTTTGGGGCTGTTAAAAGTGGGCTTGAATCAGGATTTATGTTAGCACATGTTACAGCAGCTTCTCTTGCATCGGAAAATAAAACCCTTGCGCACCCATCTAGCGTTGATTCTATATCAACTTCAGCTGGACAAGAAGATATTGTAAGCATGGCTCCTTGGGCAGGAAGATCATGCTTAAGAATCTTAGACAATGTTCGTACAATTTTAGCAATAGAGCTTTTAGTTGCAGCTAACTTTAATCATAGATTTCATTCTAATTTTAATTCTGGCCATGCATTAAAGCCGTTAATGGCTTTAATGAAAAATTCTAAAGTATTGTCCAAAAAGGATAGAGTTTTTTCTAAAGATATAGAAACAGTGAGCAATCTAATAAAAACTGACCAGGTTTATTCTGTAGTTAATAAAGTTAATAAAGTAAGTAGAGTATAATGAAAACCAGACCACCATTTAAACAAGCCTTAACATTTGATGACGTACTGCTCGTTCCGCAGAAATCAAGTATTTTGCCTAATCAAGTTAAATTGAAAACTAAATTAACTCAGAAGATTGATATGAATATTCCACTGCTTTCTGCAGCGATGGATACGGTAACAGAAAGTAGCATGGCCCTAGCATTAGCTAGAGAAGGTGGTATTGGGATAATTCATAAGAATTTATCAATTGATGATCAGGCATTGATGGTTGACCGTGTTAAGCGCTATGAAAGTGGAATGATTGTGAACCCAATAACCCTATCTAGCGATAAAACAATTAAGGATGCAAAAGATGTAATGTCGATGTATAAAATCAGCGGATTACCAGTTGTGGAAAACGAAAAACTAATTGGCATTATTACCAATAGAGATATTCGTTTTGAAACCGATGAGTCTCTTCCTGTAACTGATCGCATGACCACCGAAAAACTAGTAACCGTTCAACAGGGCACAACACTTGAACAAGCAAAAAAAGTTTTGCAAGAGCATCGAATAGAAAAATTACTTGTTGTTGATAAAGAAGGCAGTCTTGCTGGTCTAATTACCGTTAAAGATATTCAAAAGAAAGAAGATTTCCCTAACGCATGTAAAGATAAAAGTGGAAGACTTAGGGTGGGCGCCGCTTTAAGCGTTACGGCAGATTTTTTGGAAAGAGCTCAAGAATTATACTCTAAGGAAGTAGATGTAATTGTGGTAGATACAGCCCACGGTCACTCTGCTGGAGTGTTACAACAAATAAAAAAAATAAAAAAATCCATGCCAGGTATTCAGATAATCGGTGGAAACGTTGCAACTGCTGATGGGGCAAAAGCATTAATTGATAGTGGCGCTGATTGTGTTAAAGTTGGAATTGGTGCCGGCGCAAGCTGCACAACCAGAATTGTAGCAGGAATTGGTGTTCCACAGTTAACCGCAGTCATGGATTGTGTTGATGAAGCGATAAAGAGCAATATTCCTATAATTGCTGATGGCGGGATTAGATATAGTGGAGATATTGCAAAAGCTATAGCCGCTGGCGCTAATACAGTTATGCTTGGAAGTATTCTTGCGGGCATGGATGAAAGCCCAGGTGAATTCATCCTGTTTGAAGGTCGTCAATATAAATCATATAGAGGAATGGGTTCATTGGGTGCTATGCAGGATGGAGATGGTGCTCGATATTTTCAAAACGATACTGAAGATAAAAAACTTGTACCCGAAGGCATTGAAGGGATAGTTCCATACAGAGGCAGCGTAAAAAATACCATCCATCAGTTAATGGGAGGACTAAGATCTTCTATGGGTTATTGCGGAGGTGAAAATATTGTAGATTTTCAGAAAAAAGCTGAATTTATTCAATCAACACAGGCGGGAGTCAGAGAAAGCCATCCCCATGAAGTTAAAATAACCAAAGAGGCTCCTAACTATCAGATTTCAGATACTAAATAGTTTTATTTAGAAAGGGAATTTAAGTGGCGTGTAATTTGAGATTTTCTTCTTGCGGCAGTATTCTTTTTTAAATGACCCTTACTGACCATTTTATCGATTACGCTCACTGCATTCTTATAAGGCATTTCTGCCTTTGAAAAATCATCTGATAGCAAAACTTTTTTAATAGCTGTCCTCATATCTGAAAACTTAGCACTATTACTTGCAGCGCGTTTTTTATCTTGACGCTCTCTTTTAATCTGCTGAGGATGTCTATCCATCGTATTCCTTTAAATATTATAAAATTAACACGCGAAATTATCTTATATTTAGGCATAAGACAAAAAGAAAATATATATTAATTTTTATTTAAATCTGATGAGTGTTGTGATAATCATCACAGAAACATTCATAGATAATTAATAAATTTCCTCATTTAGGCTGTTCAATTATTTATATTTATAGTATTTTCTACTATGAGTACAGCTCAACATCTTAGAAATGTTCCAATCTTTTCAGATTTAAAAGATACCGACTTAAACATTATTTCTGATAAAATGGTTTCACGCACCTATGAAAAAGGGCAAATGATACTACTAGAAGAAAGTCAGGGTGAAACATTTTTTATTATTATAAGTGGAGCAGTTAAAGTTACTCGCCTAAGCGATGATGGTAGAGAAGTTATTTTAGCAATGCTTGGGGAAAGTGATTTTTTTGGTGAAATGTCATTACTCGATGGGGAAGGTAGATCTGCAAACATAGTTGCTAATGAAGATGCTGAAGTATTAACTCTTTCGCGTAGTGACTTTTTAGATTGTTTAGAAACATATCCAAAAATTGCAATTGCTCTTTTAGAAGAACTAGCTATACGCTTAAGAAAAAGTGATCAGCATATTGAAAGCTTGTCATTGAGTGATTCTGAGCACCGAATTGCTATTACGCTAATAAGATTTGCTCAAGAGCTTGGAACGATTAAACAAGGTGATGTAAGAATTAAGAACCTACCTTTCCAGCAGGATATTGCAAATATGGCTGGAACATCAAGGGAGACCGTATCTCGCACTCTCAAACTTTTAGAAGAAAAAAATCTTGTTCAAAAAGACGGAAAAGACCTTATTATTTATAAATTTGACGAATTCCGTCAACTTTTTTCCTAATCAGTTAAACCTAATCAATGGCTAAACATACCTTGAATGATGTTTTTGACCTCATTTTAAACAATGATCACCGTACTATTTCTAAAGTTATTTCTAAGATAGAATTTGATTTAGATATAAATAATGAATTGCACAATAAACTATATCCGCATACTAAAAATTGTATTAAAATAGGTATTACAGGCCCACCTGGCGCTGGAAAAAGCACATTAACAGACAAATTAATAGATAAATACCTTAGCGATAATAAAAGCGTTGGCGTTATAGCCGTAGATCCATCAAGTCCATTTTCTGGGGGTGCTTTACTTGGAGATAGGGTAAGAATGAATAATTATTTATGGAATGAAAATGTATTTATTAGAAGCATGGGTTCTCAAGGAAA
>Ga0208764_10000087_pt1 | contig 47647 bp, 35 predicted proteins | sample ETNtaG_18_FD_185762 | JGI IMG/M metagenome (GOLD analysis project Ga0208764, IMG submission 185762) | Marine microbial and viral communities from oxygen minimum zone, Eastern Pacific Ocean - ETNP201302SV91 (SPAdes) (version 2) | ecosystem: Environmental > Aquatic > Marine > Oceanic ... | reverse complement strand
TTACTACTGTGACAGATGAAGTCACCTATCAAGTTCCATTTCGCAGTTTAGGGCATCTTATTGCAGGTAGAAGTATTCGAAAACGATTAGCACGCATGTTTCATGCTAGAGAATTACGGTTACGAAGAGATCTCAAAAGACATATGGAATTTTCAGATTTTTCTAGGAAACGCATCCTCATTGCAGGGTCTTCGGGCCTAATTGGAACTCAACTTTCTGCTTTTTTGGACACTGGAGGACATGATGTTTGGAAATTGGTGAGGAGAGACCCACTTTTTGAAAATAAGGAAATATTCTGGAACCCGAATCAGGGCGAAATTAATTCATCAGATATCGAAGGATTTGATGTGATTATCCATTTAGGTGGGGAAGGTATTGGTGACAAAAGGTGGAGTCAAAAAAGAAAACAGGCTATCTTGGATAGTAGAGTCAATAGTACCATCCTTTTGGCAAAAACAATGTCTAGAATAGACAAAAAACCTGATTTATTCATTATCGCTAACGCCATAGGTTGGTATGGGGATAGAAAAGATGAGATATTGGATGAAAGTAGTGAAAACGGTGAGGGTTTTTTACCTGAAATTTGTAAAAAATGGGAAGAAAGTTCGAAACATGTTGAAGGTACAGGGATTCGAAAAATTCATCTCCGCACAGGAATTGTTCTTGATGCCACGGGTGGGGCTTTAGCGAAAATGCTACTACCAGCCAAACTAGGAATTGGAGGCCCAATTGGAAGGGGGAAACAATGGATGTCTTGGATTTCAATGGATGATCAAATATATGCAATAAACCATCTTTTGATGATGTCGAATACTGAAGGTGTGTACAACCTTGTTTCACCAAATCCTATCCAGCAGAAATTTTTCGCTAGAACTCTTGGCAATGTATTACGGCGACCTGCATTCATCCCAACCCCACCACTTGCTATTCGGGTACTGTATGGACAAATGGGGGTATCTCTGACGACAGAAAGTCAAAGGGTATTACCAAAACGCTTGATTGAAAGCGGATATAACTTTGAACATGATGACCTTAAAATTGCACTTCAAGACAGTTTAGGGAAATGGAAACTGTAAATTTACCATGGGTACTTAGCTACCCAAATAATACCATCATTTCCAATAACTTGTATTGATAGCATTGCAGCACCCATGACTGGCCAGATAGCATCTTTTTCCAAACCTTGTTGATGGGCATTCCATGCAAGTAAACCAAGTAATATATTTCCTAGACAGACTAACCATAGGGTACCAATCACTACCCATTTTGACCAATCAGCATCCGTACGTATGTGCAATGATGTTGACTCAAGCCATAGCATTGAAGGAATAAGCACGAGTGAAAATGCAATCAAAAGACGACCGTGGCCTCCTGAATCTCTATTTGACCCCCATGGCCATTGGATTTGATCTACTGTTGCTGTATCCCAGCGATAAAGAAAGAACCACCACATCACAAGGAAACCTGCCGCAGATACAAACATGCAAGTGACATTCAACGGCCTCCAAGATTCTGGAATACCACCCCACAATTGATTCGGATCATTCATTCGATATATTCCAACAACATACGAAACTAGGACTAATGGACCTAATATGTACACTGCAAGTCGAACTGTTTCTCGAGATATTTCCAAAATATCGCCTCAGGCTAACGTGGTATAATCTACTTCAGCCTCTTCGATTTCAATTTCATCTACATCCATTTGAGCTAATTGTAATTTACCAGATAATTCATCATTAACTGCATGCCAATACGAATATGCTTCAATCACCCAAATTCCTGATTCTCGGGTGCCATTTCCTGAGCCTTTAACTCCTCCAAAGGGTAGATGTGCTTCTGCACCAGTAGTTGAGTTGTTTATTCCAGTCATTCCAGCCTTAATGCCACTCTTGAATTGGTATGCTTCTAATCGATCATTTGTATAACAAGCACTTGAGAGACCGTAGGGGCTAGCATTTGCTAAATGTAGCCCATGTTCAAATGATTCAGTACGTACAATTGTCACCACTGGACCAAAGATTTCCTCGTGGAAGCATTCCATGTCTTCAGTGACATCAACATATACATGAGGCCACATGTAAACTCCTTCAGATGCATCTCCCAAGAATCCCGACGGTTTGTTTTCATTGGTGATTCTACCATTTCCGAATATTTTACGGGCACCGCTTGATTCACACATTTCTAAACCATTCAAGAAATCGGACGCATATTTCTCCGATAACATTGGTCCGTAAAGAACGTCGTCATTACGCATAGAATCACCAATTGAGGTGGATTCTACCTTAGCCATGAACTTCGTCATAAATTCATCATAAACATCATTGTGAATAATCAAATTTCCTAAACTAGTACAACGTTGACCTGCTGTTCCAAATGCAGCCCAATATGCACCTTCAACTGCATTCTCAATATTTGCGGAAGGCATGACTACAAGTGGGTTTTTACCTCCAAGTTCAAGAGAACATGAAACCAAGTTTCTGCCACATGTTTCACCAATCATTTTGCCCACAGCAGTTGATCCTGTGAATGAAATTTTGTTTACCATCCCCTTGTCCACTGCATTCACCAAGTGTTGTCCAGCCCCACTTCCTTTACCATGGATTAAGTTGACTACTCCATCTGGTAAACCAGATTCATGCATAATTCGAGCTAAAATAAATGATAACAGAGGTGCATCTTGTGGTGATTTCCAAACACACGTGTTTCCACACATAATTGCTGGAATCATTTTCCAAAAAGGTACTGCTGCTGGGAAATTGCATGCATTAATAATGCCACAAACACCCAGTGGTCTTCGATAAGTGAATAATTCTTTATTTGGTAATTCAGAATTGACAGTTTGCCCATAAAGACGACGACCTTCCGACTGGAAAAACAAACATGTGTCAATCGCTTCTTGAACTGAACCTGCGCTTTCTTTCAGAGTTTTACCAATTTCACGAGTTTCGATTGCAACAATAGCATCTTTGTGCTCCATTAGTAGCCGCCCCATATTTCCAATAATCTGACCTCGAGTTGGAGCTGGGGTATTCGACCAATTGCTGAATGCATCACGTGCGGCCCTAAGTGCATCGTGTACGTCATCCTCAGTAGAAAGAGGGAATTCGCCAACACAGTCTTGTAACCAAGCAGGATTAATTGATTTGAAGGTTGAACCATCACTGGCTTGCTTCAATTGTCCATTAATGATATTCCATCCCCGAACGGACGGACTACCATTCGGATTTACGATGTTGAGATGCTCAATGCCTGCTTCAAGGACGTGTGTCATGGTACTTCGACTCACTTCCCCACCATCAAACCTCGCTTTTCGGCGCCAGAAAAGTACCTCTGGGATTGGACTCCAACAGAGAATTCCAACTGGTGGGGTTTTAGATGGTCAAGTGAATCGGCGTTTTGTCTGGAGACTTGAATATGGCAGATGATGACGACAAAACACTTCCACTAAGAGTGGCAAAAGCAATACCAAGCGATGTGGGTCATGGGCGTGCACGTGTGCCTTTTGACAACGATTTAAACCTGAAACCTGGAGATGTTATCGAAATTAATGGTGAACAAAGTACTGCGGCAATTGTCTGGAGGTGTCGGCCGGAAGATGCGAATTTAGGTGTAATAAGAATTGATGGCATTATTAGAAAGAATGCTGGGGTTAGTTTAGGGGACAAAGTTACTGTTAGAAAAGTCGAAACAAAACCTTGTACTAGATTAATCCTATCTCCTGTAATGGCAAAGAAGCAGACCGTTCGTTTTGGGCCTGGAATTGAAGGATTTGCTCGCAGAGGCCTCAACAAAAGACCTGTGGTTGCTGGTGATCGAATCTTTATCCCTGGTATGACTCTCTTTGCTGAGGCATTGCCATTTGCCATTGTTTCTACGGTGCCTAAGGGCATTGTGCAAGTATTACCTGATACTGAAATAGTCATCAAAGAGGAAGTTTTTGATGAAGAAGATGGAGGGGATGTTTCTTCGATAATGTACGAAGATATAGGTGGCCTAGGTAATCAATTACAGAAAGTACGAGAAATGATAGAATTACCACTAAAGCACCCAATTCTGTTCCGCCGGTTAGGAATAGACCCTCCAAAGGGAGTCTTACTCCACGGCCCCCCTGGGACTGGAAAAACAATGATTGCAAAAGCGGTCGCAAATGAAACGAATGCCCATTTCACAAGTATTAATGGGCCCGAAATTATATCCAAATATTATGGTGAATCAGAGAAACAATTACGTGAAATTTTTGATAATGCTTCCAACAATGCACCTGCAGTTATTTTCATTGATGAGCTTGATAGTATCGCACCAAAACGAGAAGATGTTTCAGGGGAAGTTGAACGACGTGTTGTCGCTCAATTACTCACTCTAATGGATGGAATGCAAGGTCGAGATAATGTCGTTGTTATTGGAGCAACAAATCGACCTGATGCTATCGACCAAGCTCTACGTAGACCTGGTCGATTTGATCGCGAACTGGAAATTGGAGTTCCCGATAAAAATGGACGCAGAGAAATTGTCAACATTCACACTAGAGGTATGCCTATTGCTGATGATTTTGATATGGAATGGATTCTAGAAAACTCATATGGTTTTGTTGGTGCTGATGTTTCTGCACTTACTAGAGAAGCTGCAATGAAAGCATTGCGACGATATTTACCTGATATAGACTTAGATCAAGATGAAATTCCTCCTGAAGTTCTTGAGAAAATGGAAGTTCAAATGGATGATTTCAAACTTGCAATACGCGAAATTGAACCAAGCGCATTGCGTGAAATTTATGTTGAAGTTCCGGAAGTTTCCTGGGCAGATGTTGGTGGCTTAGAAGAAGTTAAAGAACGCTTGAAGGAGTCTGTTGAATGGCCACTCACAATGCCAGATAGATTCGAACATTTCGGAATAAAACCACCCCGTGGAATTGTTCTATTCGGTGCACCTGGTACTGGAAAAACGTTGATTGCGAAAGCAATTGCAAATGAAGCAAAAGCCAATTTCATTACCATAAAAGGGCCTGAATTAATTTCCAAATGGGTTGGTGAGTCCGAACGAGCCGTTCGAGAAGTCTTCAAGAAAGCGAAGCAAGCAAGTCCCTCTATCATATTCCTAGACGAATTTGAATCAATAGCAGGAGTTAGGTCACAAAGCAGTGGAGAAGGGTCTGATGTTTCAAATCGTGTTGTAAATCAAATGCTATCCAGTATGGATGGTGTCGAATCAATGGAAGGAGTGATTGTTATTGCTGCTACTAACCGTCCTGAAATGATTGACCCCGCGCTGCTCCGAAGTGGCCGCTTTGAACGAGTATTGCACATTCCACCCCCTGACCACTCCAGTTTGAAAGAAATTCTAAAAATACATTCAAAGGACATGCCACTCGGGAAATTTGAACTCGATAATTTGACTGATAAAATGACTAATTTCACAGGCGCCGATGTTGAAGCTGTTTGCAGGGAAGCCGCTTTAATTGCAATGCGGGCAGAAAGAAAGACTGTTTCAAAGAAACATTTCGAAGAAGCAATTGGACGTGTACGTCCAACTATAACCCCTGAAATGCTCGAGTATTATGGCAAATTAGAATCTAGACTTACAAGTGGACTAGATAGTATTCGTAGAAAAACAGATACTCTAGCCGGAATAGAAAGTGTGTGAGGTGAACAAGATGCCTGCGGCTTTTAGTACTGAATTATCTGGCCGTAGAGTACTAGATCGACGTGGTGATTTGATTGGAAAAATCGTCGATTTAGTTGTTGACGAAGCAACTGGGAATATATTGGGAATGCTGTTAAATCTTGATACTGGTTTGGATTCAAACCTGTTGCCATGGCCTAAACATGGAGACTATCTTCTCATTCCGACAGAAGAAATTGAGAGTGTAGATGAAGATATTCATATCGCTCGTTAACCCGCCCGTAGGGCGGGATGCAATAGCCACCCATCACCACGCAACGGTCTTAAGGCTCGGTTCGGCGTCTTCCCCGTGCACATCGGACTCGATGTGGAGAGGTATCTGTAAATGAATCTCCCTAATATCGACCTCAAAACCGTATTGCGGTCAAAGAAAGTGAGGCGCAGTGGCCTGACTTTGGCATTTTACTTAGTTCTGGCTTTGCTCTTGTATAGTATTGTCAGTTCGTACCTAGTCGATGGTGAACCACACCTTTCCGCATACGATGATGACTGGGACGACTTGTCCACTTTCAGAAATGATTTGATAGATATGGGAGTTGAAACTGGAAGTCTTGTTTCTTCTGCTGTTTTACTTGAAGAAATTGATAATCCGGAGGATACTGTATTTGTCATAACCGGAGTTGAACAGGATACAATTTCACTTCCGAGGTTTACAGGAGATACTGATGTGGTTCAATGGCAAGAATCTGAAGGATATACAACAACTGAAATTGAATCTATCTTTTCCTTTGTAGCAAAAGGTGGAACAATTATTGTCATGGATGATTTTGGTTGGTCTGGTGCACTTGCCGAAGCCTTTGGTCTACAATACAGTGGACACAGATTGTACGATGCTGAATCTTGGGCACGAGAACTGGATCACAATTATATTTGGATGAATGTGACTGACCCTTACACATACACAACAATGGATATGTCGTCACAACACCCTTGTTTCTCAGACTCCGATGGTGATGGAATTATAGATAGATTAGATAATCTCCCCAATAATCCCACAAACCCACAACAAATCACAGAAAGTGATGCCGGACTATGTGCACACCATTTAGAACAAAATGGAGATTGGAATTTTTCAACAAATTATAATGTTCTTCTCAACAGTCCATCTGCATTTGACAAGGATGCTGCAGAATTACAAACACAACGTCGATATGCAATAGGAACTTCTAGTCAAGATTCCTATCTTGATTCAAATAATGACGGTAACCTAACTGTAGGATTTGAAGGCGGTGGAGTGGAGAGTGATGAACAAGGACCTTTCACAATGGCTGTCAAAGTTTGTCAAAATGTGGATTGTGAGGAAAATGGGGGCATGCCAATGGGTCGAGCAATTTTCGTCACAGATGGTTCCGCTCTAATCAATGTCATTTATGATCACGATGATGCAAATGAGGGCGACTATGGCAGTCTTGATGGAAAAGAAATTCCACTGAATGACAACCGGAAATGGATGCTAGACATGATTGCTGAATCGTTGTTATCACATGACAATTCGACTGATTCTAATGGAGAGCCCACTGGAGCTTCTGGCTCAGGAAAACAAGTTATTTTTGATGAAAGTCGTCATCAACAACCCAGTGCTATGGGAGATACATACAATCTAATTTACTACATATTGGTATACTTCACAAATGATTGGATGGCAATGCTATTCCTCTTTCTGGCTTTATTCATTACATTTGAAGCAATTATCATTAAGAAAATTGACCCTGAACCATGGCGACATGTATTCAGTATTATTTACTATGGATTTGGAGACGCTAGGCGCTATGGCTATTATGGGCGTGCAAACAAAGTAAAGCAAGTTTTACTTTCCAGAGTAAGGAATCTAAATTCTCTTACGAGAGATGAATTTGATGCTCTTCCCGCCAGAGAATTACAAAGAATGATTGGTGATCCTGTACTAGTTAAATTCGTATTTGAGGATAGGAACTACAGTCTAGAACAATTAGTTGCAGTCGTAAAACGAGTCAAAATGTGGGGCCGAAAGTAACGAGGTGAGCAAAGATGTGGACACGGAAAGCAGCGTTGATGCTAGCATCAGGTATTTCTCTTGTTCTAATTGGAATGATGATTGCAAACTTCGCATTAATGATTCTAGGGCTGATGTTTTGCTCATTCCTTGCTATCAATGGATGGGTCTCAGGACATGGGGATTTAGAAATCGTGCGTACTCTCTCTGCGGATAACCTCTACAAAGGAGACGATTTGTATGTTGAACTTGCAATCACCAATAACTCATTTCGAAGGACTCAACAAATTGAAGTCTTTGACAACGTCCCTCATGAAATGAAATTGCGTAGTGGATTAAATTACATGCGTGTTAATCTCGGACCTAACGAAACCACACGTATTCGTTATGTCCTACGGTGTCCTTTACGAGGACACTATTCATTTGGCCCTGTATCCATCAGATATCGAAATACATTCAATTTGTTTAGCCAGGAGATGTATGTCGACCATCGCTCTGGGCTAATCGTCTTCCCTCAAGTTCGAGAAATTGAAGAAGCAATGATTCGTTCTCGTACCCCAAAAATGTACACTGGTGCAGCCACACTACGGACCCCTGGCCCTGGTACCGAATTTTATTCATTGAGAGAATATGTACCTGGTGATCCATTCAAGATCATCAATTGGAAAGCATTTGCAAGAACTGGTGTAATGATGGTCAATGAAAAATGTCGAGATGCTGTAACAGATGTTTTCATATTGCTAGATTCACGTGATGTTTCAAGAATCGGAACTGTTCTAAAAAACCCATTAGAAATGGGAACTATTGCTGCAGCCAGTTTGGCATCATATTTCATCAAAAGGCGTGATTCAATTGCACTGGCTGTATTTGATGATAAGCTATCTTACCTTCCTGCCGATGGAGGAGATAAACAATATTTCAAAATTCTAAGTAGCCTGGCAGGTGTTGCTCCTCGTGGCAATATGCCTTTACAGGCAGTTACCAATGCATTAGCACCAAGGTTCAGTCGTGGAAGCCCTGTTTTCATTATCAGTAGTTTAGAGGGCGATGGAACGGTACCTCATGCAATCCGGGATCTTGCTGGAAGAGGGCATGAAGTAGTCATATTATCGCCAAGTAGTATTGACTACGAGAGGTTAGTTAGTCGGATACCCCGGATGTCATATGAAGTCATGAAACTTGAGCGCCAGAATCGTCTTTCTGCTGTTGCAGGTTATGGAGCACGTGTAATTGATTGGATGCCTGATGTAGAACTATCTCAGGCACTCCTTCAGGTGAAAATGTGAGAGGTGAAACTATGGCAGATGATGTTCAACCTCAAGCAGAAGGGATGACTACACTACATCTTCGTGCTTTACGTAAAGATTGGCGCGTCGTTGGTTTGCAAATGGTCGCAAGTCTTGCTTTAATTTGGCTATTCCTTACGATGACTCAAGTTTTTGGAAGTTGTCATCCTTCTTATGAAGACCAAGGAGCATGGTGTCCAGCACTAGATCATACTCTCACTCTGGATACGATGGATGAATATCTTGAAGACGCTGGTGGTGATTTCTCTGAATTACCAATACCTGACTGGATGACTGGACAAGGCAACGATGGTGATGGCCGTTACCTTATGCCAATTTTCATCATGCTAACTATCGCAGCAGGATGGGTTTTACTAAATTTTCAAGCTCCAAAATTACGTCGTAAAATTACCTTAGGTGTACTTGGGGGTTTAATTTTCTTCTTAGCGGGAATGTTTCTATTAACTTGGACATTTGGAATGTTAACTAGTTTTGATCTCTATTTACCATTTGGCCATAGCGATGAATCGATGAATCACGCCAATAGATTAGTGTGGCCGTTAGCAGTGTATATTGAATCACTTATTGTGGTTCTAATATTATCACCTGTCCTCTTTGGATTGATGGGGATTTGGGGTTTATCAAAACGAATGATAAATTGGTCTGTCGCTGTGATGCTAATTTATCTCGCTCTATACGCTCTTCTCTCTTATGAAGGAGTAGTCAATCAATTGGCAGATAGTTCAGACCCGTACAAACCGGGGCTAAATCCCTTACCAACTCAAATTGGAGAAGCAGATACCCTTGGAGGCTTAATCTCCGGAGAAATTTGGAGTCTTCTTCTCATCGCAATTCTATTGATGGTTTATTCAGAGACTGCACATGCAATAATTCGATTCTTGGAGTATGCATTCCGTCTACCTGAATCGTGCTAAAAATAACCAGAATACGTAGGGCAATTCAAAAATTTGTTAAACAGTCACATGCAACACACTGTGGTGATTATGTTTGCGATGGCTTTTGTCACAATGCTTGCACTAAAATTTGATGATTTAATAATTGAAGTTGTCTCTTGGGTGGGTTCAGGTCAGTGGAGTGGGCAAGTAAAAGATTCGCTTGAACTCAGATTGGTATATGGAAAAGTAATCTCAGCAATGCTTTTCCTGACTTTCGTTGCAGGTATGCGCTATGTGGTTCCATGGCAACGTGTTGCTGGAATGGTTGAAGCGGCTATTCGTAAAACTAAAGGTAATTCCAATCCCTAATTGCGCCTAATATGAATTGCATTGATTAGGCGCCCAAACGCTTCAGAAATAATCAGTATCGCAATTGGTAAGCCACAAATTGTGGTTGTCCAAATCAGGTAGTTAGCCCAATTACTATCATTCCATAACCAAATTCCTGCATAAACAGCAGAACAGAAAGTGAGGACAAAGGCTAATTTTTCCACTACATGTGGGTAGGCGCGACCACGGTATTCAGTTCGACCAATTAAAGTCCCTGCTCCTTGAGCCGCGTCCATTGGAGACTGAGGCGTCTCATCCATCATTTTCACCTCAGAAATCAAGATCCGAAAGTTCTCTTTCCAAGTCATCAAGCGCATCTCTATGTTCAGGATTTGCTGGAGGTGGTACACCATTTTCTGTTGATTCTCTTAAATCAGCAGAGGCATCGACTTTAGATAACTCAACATCAATTTGTGCCATTAATTCAACTTCTGAAGGAATTCCAGGGGCATCTACAGGTACAAGGCCTGCAGAAATCCGAGTTGAGATATCAATGCCATCGTTTTCAGCAGCTTCCTCAATTGGTTCCCACGTTGAATTTGATGCAGGTGCTTGCTTAACATCTGAATTAGGAACTGCCGTAGAGGCACTTGAGGTGACCATATCTGGAACAATTACTACAGGTGTATCTTTCTCAATTGGATTCATTTGAATCACAGCATCATTGTTAATCTCTGGTGTTTCATGACGGGCCAAACCATCCGCCTCAAACGGAAGGCTTCCCGTACGTTGGAACGACCAAATTGCCCCCACTGGTTCATCACCAGATAGTCCTGCAACATCCAGCCTTCGTAGTAACTGTTCCAACACCTCAACAGTTTCTGCTAAACCAACAGCATCTCCTGCATTCCTGCGATCAGCATCAAGATATATTTCATCTAATGAACGTTGAATCATTCTGCGTACTTCAACTGAAAGGTGAGGTAATGCTTCAGGCATATGACTAAATCGTTCCAATGGCTTAATCTCCTCTGCTGGTAAACCAAGATCAACTAGGCCTCGAAGTACCTCTTCTAATTGGGTTAACATTGTTACTGAAGTCTCATATTCATCAAGGAGACCTTCAAGATCAATAACAACATGTTGCACAGTTTCTGCCAATTGATGCTCGAGTCGAGATTGCACACTCCACCGTGTCAACCCACGCACCGTATTTGCTGTTTCGGGGGCCTGACGTTCAAGTAAATCCATGACCTCAGTTGAAAGAAGATAACGCGGTGTTCTTGCTACTTCGTCGACACTGTGTTGAATTATGCTAAGTGCGCGCTCAACTGCTCTGTCCAATAATACAATGCTGTATCCTCGACTCCTTGCATTTGCCATACGATTCAATACTGGTTCAAGACCTGAAAGGCCACGGTCATCACCAAGTAATGCTTGAGCGAGGGGTTCTTCCGAGAGGCGAGCTCGAATTTTATCTGCTTCCTGTAAATCAACTAAGGCCAATTCATGCGCTTCTTCCAAATCTTCAGCTTGTTCTAACAACATTCTTAATTCAGTTTCAGATTGAGCTTTACGTGCATCTAAATCCCCTAATTCACGTAATAGTAAGCGTCTTTCTTCCATCATTTCTCGCAATTCTGATTGCATTATCGTTGATTTTCTCTCTGAATCAGATAAGCGCCCTCTTTCCTCTTCCATTAATCGACGATGAGCATGAGATTCAGCCTCCAAATCTCCAAGTTCGGCTCGTTGTGATTCTATGCGACGTTCAGTTTCATCCAATTCTGCTTGTCCTAAACGATGCCTATCTCTTTGGGCACCGACCTGTTCTGTGAGAACTCTTTGCAAGCGTTCATCATGATCTAATGATTTTCGCACCTCGTCCAAACGTGTATCTGCAGCAGAAAGTTCCGATTTCACGCGGGCTTCTTCTTCGGATAACTCTCGTAAATCTTGAAGCAAGGATTCTCGTGAATCAAATTCACCGAGGGCACTGGCTAACTCTTCAGCCCTTTTTCCAACCATATGCTCTAATTCAGCAACTCGTTTCGATAGCCTATCGGATAATGATGTCGCTTCATCTGATGAACTCTCAGCTGAGCGAATTCTTGCAGTCAAATCATCAATATCTCTATGCAAAGAACTTCGCTCGTCTCTTGATTCCGATAAAGAATTCTCCAAGTCATGCATCGTTTCTCTAGCATCATCTCTAGACGAGCGTGCATCTGATAATTCCCTTTCCAAACGTGCCTTCTCACGCTCTAAGGATATTCTCGAATGCTCAAGTTGTTCTAACCGCTGCTTGAATTCACCAGATGCTGGAGTCAATACTTTCCCTTTTGGACCTGGCATTAATTTGGCAGTTCCTGAACCAGCTTCAATCATTTTCCAGGACGTACGGCCTACTTCCATCGCTTCAACTCCGAGTGCAAAGCCAAAGAGTGCATCTAGACGATTTGAAAGTAATTTCTTACGATCTTCAGATCGAGTACGTGAGTTTGTAATTGCATCAACAAGGTGGGCTAAAGACCAGTCCTCAACAGTGGATCCAGCTAGTCCGAGACGTGAGCCTCTATCTAATCGATGAAGTCGTAACCTTCGAGTAGATGCAGTCATGGAATGTACTGAGTCTGACAATGTCGCCCCTAATGATTCACGTATTCCTGATGGGACTCCATCAATCAAAACTATTGATATTGAATCATCTGAATCACTCATTGATTCTAAATGCCCAGTGATTTTGTCTTCATCAGAAATTCGAAGCATGGATATTAATTGATCAATTCCACTTTTACTTTCCTTTACAATGAAACCTTCGGAAAGTTCACCACCTTCTGTAATTACGTCATCTGGTTCACCAACGACTAAACTAGCAGCATTGGACAATACTGCATATCCATCCGCTGAATGGCGACACCATAGACCTACGATTGCTTGACCTGTCTCAGAAAAAATTAGTTGCCCTTTATCTAGGCGTATGCTTGCAGATAATGGATCTGATTGTCCGAACTCTGAAGCCATACTGCGAAGTGCATTCATTCTCTCTTGACCTGTTTCAGCTAATCCCTGTGGGGTGCTAGGCAAATTGCCTGAATTATGAATCAAAACACCGTCTTCAAATGCAAGTGCCCCCATGATTTCATCTGATTCTGTCAGTTTATCGACGAGTAAAGCAATGTCCTTTGTATCTACAGGTAAGGCCGCTGCCCCTTGAGCAAGTAAAGAGGCCACATCTGTTGGATCAGGGAATGCCTCAGGGATTCTCTGAGCCACTTCAGTAAATTGCATTATCGACCAAATGGCTCCCCGTGCACGTAAATCATGACCGTCTGATATTTCCAACAACCTCGCTTTAGCAGCCATCCCAGCAACAAAAGTTTGCTTTGCTTCTGCTTCCGCTAACCACCCTACAACTCGTCCACCGTGAACTAGGCAATGGGCTGATGCTGTTTTTGCTCTGGATTTATAGTGTGAGACGACGCCTGTTTCAAATGGCATTTGTGTCTGAATAACACTCAAATCAGCTTCTGGATCGACTGGGTCACCTGGTGGTAAATTAAACATGTTTATGCCTCGATTAAATCTTCAATTATGGGGTTCAGTGCTTGTGCTTCATGGCGAAGTCTGCCGATGGGAGTAGTTACTGAAGATGCAATCCATATACTGCCACCTCCACGTAGTGTACTTACAACTCGTCGTTTGTTTTCAGATTCAAGCCAAAGTTGATCAATTACTCCTAAATTCAGAACTGATGCCATGCGTGCTGCATCGTGCAATAATTCAGCGTATAGCGCACCAACTGGTGGCTTTTCTCCTGTCGTAACTACTGGTGTGCCATCTGCATTCAAAATAGAAGCACCATTCACACCCTCGATTTCATCAAGAGTTGATAACAATCTATTGAGCATTGGACCCCTCAAAATCATTTGAGGATGAAATTGAGTTCAAGAACTTGTCCCAATTCGGCCCCTAAGGGGGCCGTTTCTAGAGGGGTTTCAAATCGCCAACTGAAATGCGGGTTTTTTCGATTTAAAGTCGTTTATTGATCCTTCAATATTAGGCTATCGAAGTTTTTAGACTGGCTCATATCGAGATTTTCGACTTTGATAAATTTCTAATTGTAAATTTAAAAAGTCAATTGGTAAATTATTCTCAAAACCATAGTTGATTTGAAGAATAGAACCACTTCGCAGGATTTGTGACCACCGGACTAGATGTACAATCGTGTAGTCGATGTGACAATCCTGCAACAATTCATCAAATCTACAGTGGGCAGCATCTTTGTGGAATGCATCTTTCACAATCAATTCGAAAACGTGTTTCAAAAGCACTACGAACTCAATTGGTATTGCCAAGTAATGCTCGTGACGAAGAAGGGAATCCTTCTGTAATATTGGTTTGTATATCGGGTGGCAAGGATTCCGCGGTTCTATTAGACATGTTAGTACGAATTGTGGGCGATCGAAGAGATATTGAGTTAGTCTGTGGTTGTGTCGATGAAGGAATTGATGGCTACCGTTCACCATCAATGGAGTGTGCTAGAGAATTGGCTGGAAAGCATGGTCTGAGATTCGAAACAATTGCGTATCCAGAGTTGGGATTCGAACGAATGGATGAAGTGGTGAAATGGATGCCACTAATTGGGGAGAATCATCGAGAGGCTCGAGGAATGAAGTCTTGCTCATATTGTGGTGTTTTTCGCCGTCAAGGATTGAATGCTTTAGCAGAACGAATTGGGGCGAAATGGATGGCATTGGGACATAATCTCGATGATATGGCTCAATCTGTATTGATGAATCTGCAAAAAGGGGAAATGGAACGTATCATTCGTTTAGCACCACATACTGATTTTCCATTAGAAGGCCTTGCTCCGAGAATTGTTCCTTTACGTTGGATTCCTGAAAGAGAAATCCATGCTTATGCGATGGGGGCCAAATTACCATTCCATCACGAAGATTGCCCGCATGCACCAGGAGCGTTGCGTCAAAAACATCGGGCTCATATTGCTGAAATGGAAGCTCAAAACCCTGGGACAATGCATGGATTATTGCATTCAATGGATGCGATTAGAGCATTGTGGGCTTCAACAGAAAATCCCCCTGAATCTTGGAAACAGGGGCAAGCGAGACCCTGTACTAACTGCGGAGAACCTACTAGCCAACCAATTTGTCAAGCATGCCTATTCAAAGAATGGTTGAAAGAAGCCATGTAATCAAATAAGATTGTTAGCCAAATCACTCATTTCTTGAGGTCGGCCGCAATACCTACACCTAACTTCAAGTGGGTCTGATTTGACAACCTTGAGCCTGTGGTCAAGAGGCTCTCGAGAATTTTGTGTTATGCAGTTGGTAAATGTACAGCGTGCGATATTGACAAGTTCTTTGCCCAAATCAACCGTCCTCTTCTCTGCAACAGCATATGAGCGTATAATGGCAACATTGGCATGTGGGGCTATTAAGGCCAAGCGATCTAATTCATCTTGCGTTAATTCTCGGTCCTCAACTTTGATGATGTCTTTTCGACCATGTTTAGAAGAGGGGACATTCATTACCAAACTGATTGGGCTTGAACGGCCTCCATCTAATCCAAGCATTCGCAATACACCCATAGCAGAACCAGATGGAATATGATCAATTACCGTGCCATTATTAATTGCAGTTACACGACGCATTTCAGACATCAAACATCACCACCCGGGATTGTTACGCCCAACAACTTACACATCAGTGACATGCGAGCCACTACGCCATTGAACGCTTGTTCAAAGTAGCGGGCATGCCGGGTGGAATCGATATCTGGATTGATTTCATTTACACGAGGAAGTGGGTGCATGATAATCATCTCACCTTTAGCTCCAGCAAGATCCGAGGCCTCAAGACAGTAAATTCCTGCAACCTTAGCATATTCATCTTCATCTGGGAATCGTTCTTTCTGTATCCGGGTCATGTAAATGACATCTACCTCTGGAATGGCTCCATAAAGGTCTTCTGTAATCATAATATTTGCACCGTGAGATGTCAAGTCTTCAACAATTTCATCCGGCATCGATAATTGAGCAGGGGAAATAAAAATTAATTCACAATTAAATCTTGAAAGTGCGTGAGACAAACTGTGAACTGTACGGCCATATCGTAAATCGCCAACTAATGCAACCTTCAACCCATCCAATTTTCCAAATTCTTGCTGTATTGTGAATAGATCAAGAAGTGTCTGAGTAGGATGATGTCCAGCCCCATCGCCACCATTCATGATTGAGATAGAACAAGCATCTCCTGCATACTGTGCTGCACCTTGTCTTGGATGGCGAAGTGCCGCAATGTCGCAATATCCATCCACCATTCTCATCGTATCATACAGAGTTTCTCCCTTTACAGCGCTACTTGATTTCACATCACCTAGATTGACAACATCACCACCTAAGCGCTTCATTGCTGTCTCAAATGACATTCTAGTACGAGTGCTTGGTTCAAAAAACATGTTCGCCAAAAGTTTGCCCTGTAGCAGAGGAAGATATTTTTCGCCCCGTGCAACTGGTAAGAGTCGTTCAGCATCATTGAGGAGAGACAATATCTCCTCGTTCGTCAGGTCGTCCATTGTGATGAGGTCCTTATTCATCCGTCCCGCCAATTTAGTCCGTTAGACCCCCGGACTTATTCATTGGGGTCGGAGCAAGAGGCGATTCCTATGGAATCGGAAGCCGAAGGACTTGAAGAGTAAGCGCTAGGTCGGAGGACTCGATGATAATCAGTCGGACACCCGTTCGTGTCTCATTTTGCGGAGGAGGAACCGACCTCCCTGCATATTATTTGAACAGTGAAAACGGTGGACTGGTGACTTCTTTCGCATTATCAAAACATATTCATGTTACAGTAAACAAGCGATTTGATGATAGCGTACGAGTCAGTTATTCTCGCACAGAAATTGTCGACGACTTTGAAAATATTGAACATGAGTTAGTTCGTGAGGCGATGAGAATGACTGGAGTAACCTCTGGAATCGAAATTACCACCATTGCAGATATCCCCTCCCGAGGCACAGGATTAGGATCTTCATCTACATTGACTGTTGGATTATTGAACGCTTTGCATACCTTTGCTGGAAGGAATCCGGATGCAACGCAACTAGCTGATGAGGCTTGCCAAATAGAAATGGAAATCCTCGGTCAGCCTATTGGACGCCAAGATCAGTATGCCGCCGCTTTCGGTGGAGCGAATCAAATTTCATTCATGCAAGATGATTCAGTAATTGTCACACCGCTAAATATGAAGCGTGAAGCAATAAAGGAGCTTTCAGAGGCATATTTCCTAGTATATACTGGGCTAACGCGAAAGGCCTCAGATATTCTAACAAAGCAATCAGCATCGAGTGAAGAGAGAAGGGGGGAATTAAATTCACTAAGACAACAAGCTGTTGATGTTAGAACTGCTCTAGAACAGGGAAAGCACCACACTGTTGGAGAACTTCTTGATGCATCTTGGAAAATCAAGAGAGAATTAGTCACAGGAATAACGGGGCAAGAATTAGATACATTATACGAGAAAATAATCGAAATGGGTGCGACTGGGGGGAAATTACTTGGCGCAGGCGGTGGTGGATTTTTCTTATTCCATGCACCGTCTGGTGTGCGCGAAAAGGTTGCAAAGATGCTCGAGTCAAAACACCGTATTCTACCACTAACAGTAGATACTATTGGTTCAACAATTATCTTCGATGATGGGGCTCGATTGTAGGGTGAAAATATGCGTAAGGCAATGATTTTTGTACTTATTATGTTGGTTTCAATAATTCCAATACAAGCCAAAGTATATGCCGAATCATACTCAACAGCAAAAGATCATGGATTTATCCATTTATCATCGCAGTTCGCACCTGGTGCGGTCCTATTGTTTGATGAAAATGGGACAATTTTTTCTGTTAATGCACACATCCCAATTGATTTACAATTGGAACCAAAAAATTGGACCCTTGTGCGGATGTTTAATGGTGTACCCCAAGTGGAACGTATGCATTTTAATAGCGATAAAAACGTTACGAGTTTTCTAAACATCACTATCGAAAATCCCCTAGAAATTGATGGATTAGCACATATTAACATACTTGGACCAATTGCTGAAATCACCCCTTCCGATGCAATTTGGAATTCATCTACTTCTATTCCCAACACACTCGGGCATCCAGGTTTACCAAACGCACATTTAGGCATAACAAGTCAAATTGAAATTGAATTTGAAAATAATTTCACTGCCTTTGAATCATGGGTCGTTACAAATACAAGTGTCGGTTGTTGCTCTTATGATCGCACAGAAATGACCGTTCAGGATTTGGAAATTACAGTCAATGCCCCCACTCTAGGGCTGAATGGATCATGGGGGTGGTCAACAATTGCAAACCTTACAGGTCAAGGCGATGGCCGAAGTACTCGATTGCTGTGGGTCCCAATTACTGGCGAATTAATTGACTCAACTGATTTGAGAATTACATTACCTACGCCTCATGAAATTAGATTCTCTCCTCAGGAACAGTATATTTCAGGACTACCATATGACTTTACAATACACAGAGGTGAAATTCCAGTTACTGGTAACGTAACTATCGCTTTGGGCCATAATTCACCTCCAACTTCCTATTTCAGTTCCCAAAATCGGCAAATTCCTTTTTTACCAATTGCAGGAGTATCCTACATTGATGCTCAATGTGATGATAATTCCATTACCAAACCAAGTTCTCGTTTTGTGCTTCGAAATGGGAATCAAACAATGCTGGATGAGTCTGTTGAAGTGTTGCCTATTGACCCTATTTATCACGGAATAACACCTGGATCCACACTCAATTTGACATTAGAATGTACCGACCCACAAGGGCTAATGTCGAATTTTTCAGTTGATTTGTACTTTGATGGCATACCTCCATCTAGAATGTTGAATATGCAATATCTACACCCTGAAGATGGGGTGCCTGTTGATATCTCTCACGGGCAAACCGAATTCAGTATTCCATCAGGTTCAGTAATTAGTGGATCAGTACAGTCAACAGATGAATCAACCTCTGCGGTCGATATTATTTGGACCTCCAACAAAACATCAGGATGGAAACATGAAGCAATGAATAATATGGCTTGGAATGATCTCTTTGTTCAAGGACCTCAAATCAATGGTCAGCATCTTTCTGTGGAAGAAAGACATCAAGAGAAACCACTTACAGTATATCATTTACAACTCAACCTTAGTGATGCTGCTGGTAATTCATTGATTCAATCATGGGATGTTACTGTTACAGACCGGACGCCCCCCCATCCACGACCTGCTCTCAGCATTGATGCTCAATACTATGGTGAATTAAATCACCCTATTGAAGGCGGTTCGAATGTAGATGTAGATTTATCTCAATCATGGGATGACATCAGTGCAATCACCGCATTGTCGTGGGAAGTCTCACTGAATGGTGAACCACTAGACATCGGTACAACTTGGGAAGATGTTGAAACCTTTGCATTACCAACATTACCCTCTGGCCGTCATGTTTTGGTTGTCAATGCAACCGATGCTGCAGGAAATATTGGAACTCATTCGTCCTTAATCGAAGTTGAGCCGCCTGTTGGTCCATTCTTTTCAATTGTCGATGTAGTCGTGATTGGGAATGATGAGCCAGGAGGACCTGGTGTATTGGATATCACAATTGAAAATTCGGGGCAGGGAGAATATGAATTGAGAATCTGTTATTTGGAAACATGTACTGTTAATCTAACTGCAGTTCAAGCAACAGTCAATGGACCTGCAAATATGACCCATAGGGTCGCATTTGAAGAATGGAATTCAGGTGAGGTTACTATTCGTTTAGAAATTGAAGATGGCACTGTAATTGAACATGATACTGGGATAAGAATTGAAGCGAAATTGTCCCCATTGCACTGGCTTTTACTACTTGCTCCTTTACTATGTGGTTTGTGCGTACTTTGGTATGTTGGTTCTAAAGATCGAGGAGAATCAAATAAATCGGATTAAGGCATATAATACACTCATCATGGCGTACTTCTCTTAGGCATTCAGGGTTTGGGTGGGGTAATGGCGGCACTGGATTCACTACCTTCGCAAATTGATGCGGAGATAGGTAAGCAGCATGAACGCATTACATCTTTAGCCTTATTTTGTGCACTTGCTACAATTTCATCGGCTGCATGGTACATATGGCCAGCAATCGATGGAGATGCGCAACTGTTTGATCGATTAGGTGCAGTTAGTCTACTCCTTATCGCAGCTTTACTTTTGCAAGACTTAGCTGAACCTGATGCCCGAGCACGAGGGCGATTAGGTGCCTCCAGTTCTTTAGCCTGGCCTGCCTTGATGATTTTAGGTATTGATGTTGTATCAACTAATGGTTCAACTCAATTAGGTCATGGGTTCATGTTTGTTGTAGCCGGATCCTGTTTGTATGGGTCAAGATATCTGCTACAGGGTAGCCTTGAAGCACAACGATTTCGGGGCATCATGACAATTGGAGGATTTACAATTGGGACTGCTATTCTAATGTCTAACTTACCAAATGGATCTACACTTTACTTGGGGATTTTATTACTTTCAATCACAATTACTTCAGCAATTATTGATTTATTTAGTGGCGATGACAATCGAAAAGAGAGAAAGAGATTTAGTCAAACTCTAGATAAATTAGAAATGAGAATTTTAGAATTACAAGCACAAGGTGTTGGCTTGGATCAAGCCGCATCTCTATGCAGGAATGCTGCTGATGTTGGATACAAAGATCCATCTCATGGATTCAGCATTTTGGAAGAGGCTGAAGAAAATATTGAACGGACTCTGGCACTAGCAGAAGATATCAGTGAAATTCGTGATGTATGTGCTGCCACTGTCAATGAGGCTTCCAAAATTGCCCCATTGGCTAAAAAACCTCAGCGGTCAATGGATGCTGGAGCAAGAGAACAAGATTTAGGGAGTCTGCGTGAGGCTGAGCAATTATTCCGTCGGGCAAAGAAATTAGCACTCAACATCATCAAGCATTGGGAAAATGCTGACAATCAAATTATAGAATCAAGCAAATTGATTTCTGGACTTGGAGGAAGTCAACATGAACAATTACACGAACTATTACGACAAGCAAAAGAGGCTATGGCAAACGAAGATTGTCTATTAGCCTTGGAAATTGCGGAAACTATACCAGAACATGTAGCCAACCTTGGCCAAGCATCTGATGGGGCAAAGGTAGCCTATGATGAAGCCATAAAAATAATGGAAGAATCAGAAGGACTCGATCTAACACTATGGGATGAGCGACTAGAACAAGCAAAAGCGCATTTGGATTCAGGAGACTTTAGTCTCACTCGGGGAATAGCTGATGGCATCATTCGTGAAGTTCGAAAAGAGCGTGGAGCAATGGGTGATGTTCAACGTGCACTGCGTCAGAAGAAAACAATCAGAGGGCGCTGGAAAGGAAGAGATGATGCTGATACATGGGGTTCCCGTCTGAAAAATATTGAAGATGCTACCAAACGTAAATCTTGGTCACATGCCGCAACACTTCTAGAACGATTAACTTCTGACCTCGATGCGTTAGATGCTGCCAGTGGGGATGCCAATGAACTATTGACTTACGTTCAAAATGAATGGACTGAACTTCGAAAGAAATTAGAAAGTCGTGGCATCAAAGCAATTGATGGTGAACGGGCAGCTTGTGAAAAAGCAGTTGGAGCCGCCCATGAAGGATACAAAACTGGTAATCTTGAAGAATGTCTATCAGCTTTAGGTCAAGCAGATGAATTAATGGAAAAATTGCGACGACGTGCCTAAATGAAGCACTGCATATTGTGATATTTCTACAAGAGTTCTTGATTCAATAACTCATTCTCTCGAGTTGTCGACCAATTGCTTCTTCCATTGATATTCTACCCACAGCAACTGAACGAGCAAGTCTCTGTGAAACCGTAACTCGCCCCCCTGATTGGATCCTACTCAATCGTTGAATCTCTTTTACTTCCCCATGTGTGGGTTTAACTGGTTGTTTAGAAACTATTGGTTGACCTTCGATGCTTGCAATTCTTACTGCGGAAGCGTGATGCTGGTTGCGATGGAGTCCTTCTGACGTCCGCCTTTCATCCACACGCTCAACAGGAATGCCTCGTGCGAGACAAATATTGGCTAGTCGATTTGAAATTGTAGGTGAACCATCGCCTATGCGAACCGTCATATCCACGTGTTCAATATCAGATGTTAAAAAGCAAATTTGATCGATAGTTGAATCTACTGACTCAAACTGATTCGTACCTAATACTCGACCATCTCCCATCCAAGCCAGTCCGGGGCGAGGGCCAGGGTCAATGCCAAATGTTAGTTGACGAACTTTACCACCTTGTGATACTAATCTCAATGCACGATCTATCGCAGATTCAACAGATTCAAGGGTAGCGCCAATTCCAAGTGGATCTGCTGCTGCTTCTACTTCAGCGTGAGATGCAATCCAAACTCTAGTCGATGGTGGTAAAGGAGTGTCTCTTTCGAGATGTGCACAACGTACTTTCCTACGCTTCAAACCTGCTAACAATCGGTATGCCAGACGGAAGTCTGCCGTGCGAACGACTACTTCACCCACACGCACCCGTACCTCTGAAGATAGTCAAACCTTCGCATTAATTGTGGCCGAAAATTAAACTTTACAAAAAAATCAAGCGGTATCACGGGGTTTTAGCGAACACTGTAATAGCCGCGGATGTGCCGGATACTCTGATGGCCTCGTCCTATGAACGAGAATTGCGAGCAGTTCTAGCCGGTTCTGCTGATGGAGTTCGGGCTGTAACAAGATCGTGTACCGAACTACAACGTGCTAGAGCGATGCAAGTAATTGAAAGGCCATTCCTCGTTGTAAGGGCTGCTGGAAGCGGCATGGATGGAAGTGGAGATCTCTTGGCTTTACGCGGAGACATTTGCTTCCCAATTGAAGTGAAAACTCGAGCCGACAAAAAAGTGTATCTTTCCGGACAAATGTGGGACCAATATGAATCAATGCGTAAAATTGGAGAACGCTGTGCTCTCATGCCGTTGTATGCACACAGATTGAAAGGTGTTCGAGGAGATTCTTGGCGAATTTTTAGGATTGATACTGATAATCTGTCGGGACCTCTAGCTGCTCTATCAAGAAGAATTCCCACACTTCCATTGACTCGAACTGGAAAACCCCATTTGGATTGGGATGAAGGGCTCCCCTTACACCAGTTCCTTGGAGTCGTTTGTCGAACTACTGAAAATAATGGATTGTCAAGATTAGTACAAGATGCGCTATCAATCAAGATAGAAGTAGATGCCAAATCCAAAGAAATTGAAAATCTTCCTCTACCTTCATGGATGGAAAGATTTCATTCGTAATTAGTCACTTTCCAGCAAGTTCATTTTCAAGCCTTTCAATAATGACCGCTTGCTGGCCAATATCGCGGGCAACTCGTTTAAAATTGGCCTGTTCCAACATACGACGAATTGCATCTCGGTCACGAAGAAGGGTATTGACTCGTCGCTGTGTTCTTCGGTTATCATCGGACTCCGTCATATTAGTCGGATTGGGGCCTAATTCTTCAGCACTCCCCCCGACCCTTCAAGAATAACCCCCTTGAGCCAAGGGTGTGAGTGACGCGAGGAGAGAGAGAGATCGACGGGCACTAATCCTGCTTTTCATTAGTGGATTTCTCGCTATACAAATTCATTGGGCATTTGCAGTGTTAGGTTTATGGATAGTAATTCTTGGACAACTTGAAAATCGAGGATTTTTAGATCGTTGGAATGCAACCCGTGTATTGGGTGGGATTCTGATGATTCGTACAAAACGGGGTCAAAGAGCTTTAGAAAAAATTGCGCAACCTCGTAAAGCATGGAGGGTTTTTGGCGAGATATCTCTGTGGACTTGCTATGGTGCAATGTTCCTGATTATTGGATTACTATTACTTTCAATTATTTCTGCAATTATGTATGGAGTTCCCAAAAGTGAGGCGCCCCCCAGTCAAATGATCCTAATTCCAGGAGTAAATCCAATAATTCCATTCTGGTGGCCGGCTCTTGCAATAATAGGAGCATTAGTCATTCATGAATATGGACACGCTCTGCAAGCACGCGCACATGGAATGCGAGTACGCTCATTCGGATTGCTGATGTTGGGGCCTCTCCCCTTAGGTGCCTTCGCCGAACCGGAAGCTGAAGAATTATTCAAAGCACCAAGGAGGGAACGTGTGAGAATGTTTGCTGCTGGACCTGCTATCAACCTCTATGCTGCTTTGTTTACTTGGCTTCTAATCGGGGCATTGGCAACTCAATTTGCCGCAGCAGATCCGGGGGTACATGCATCAGGTATCATTGAAGATGCACCCGCCGATTTAGCGGAAATTCAGCCATGGGAAATTATCACTCATTTTGATGGAATTGAAGTTTCAACCGCTCAAGGATTAAGCAATGAAATTGGAAAATTCAAAGCCGGTGATGAGGTTACTGTTCGTGTTCTAAGTCATGAAAATCAGGGAATCCGTACAGAACGGATTGTCAATGTTACTTTAGCCGATCGTCATGAATATTATCTTACTCAAGAAAATTTATCTGCGGCTGAACGTGATTGGGTTGAAGGAAATGTCAATCCAGGTGATGCATTCCTTGGCGTCTCTGGGATGGCTGGAGGAACTGTTGGGATGGACCGCATAGCGGGGCCATTATCTGAAAATCAGGACAGTTCTCTGATATTCAAAGGACTTGGTGCTGCTTTACAACCAATTATAATCATCAGTACTCCGATTGAACATGGTGGTCAAATTATGGATCCAAATGAAATGGAATATCTGGAAGCAGATGGTTGGCTAGGCGATTTACTAGGCAAACAAATCATGATATTATTGATTACGGGATTGTTCTGGTTTGTATGGATGAACCTTGGACTTGGATTTGCAAATTTAATCCCAATCATCCCATTTGACGGTGGTCATCTAATGAAAGATATGTTACATTGGATCGCTGAAACCGTAAATCGTTTTACTAAAAACCCGCATCCAATGAAAGTTGAGCCGTTTGTGAATAGAATATCTTCTCTCAGTAGTTTGATTTTGTTCTTTGTACTCTTATTACTAATGTTTGCACAATATCTCTAATCATTCCTCTTCTTCAAATTGAAGTGTTTTCTCTTCTATTTCCGCTTGAATTACTTCTGGAGTTAATTCCAGTGACTTATTCGCAATTCGTTCCCAAACTGCAGGGATGGCTAACAGCACGATTGCTGAAAATATCAATTTAGTCCATGATGCACTGGGAACTTGTTCACTATTATCGGATAATGCAAGTTTTACAGAACCTACCCAGGGAATTTCCGCTCCTGCAACACCAATAATCCAATCGTCTCGAACCGGTAATACACGTTGTCCATTCTCATCCAACAAACCACCTGAATGAGCACCTTTTTGATCATAACTACATCCATTTGTGATAGAATTATCACCTGTTGTCAAATATCCTGCATGAACAGGATTCCAATCTTCGATTGTTAGATTCCCATAGTGAAAACAAGGGTAATCAATTTCTACAGTAATTGTTTCAACATTACTCACATTAGTCCCTGGAATTGACCAAGTAAGAACACATGTTCCTTCTTCACCATCTAAATCAACTGTGATTGGATCCCAAGAGCCATTTTCACATTCACCAATATCTCGATTCACCGGTGTTTCTGTAGTGTGTGCATCTACACGTAATATTGCACGATGAATGACAGGAGTATCACTTCCTCCATTTTTTGAAAATATAATGACATCACCTGGCATTCCGTGGCTCTCATATCCATTCCCTGATTCAATCGATTCAACATATGTAATAATTTGTTTCTTTTCAGGAGACATTACCAAAACTAAATCTCCAGGGTCGATAGCACCAATATTCCCCTCATTTTCATGCATCATTGAACCTGATTCAATAACAACCATTGGTGGCCAAGAACCAGTCATAAGTACTAATGCAGCGACAAGGGCTGTGATTAAACCCCCAGCAAGAAGGGCTTCGCGTGTCCAACTCCACGCTTCGCCCATGGCGGTCACTCCTCTTCTTCTATTGATTCAGGTCGGTCGCCTGAAGCAGGGAATGTTGACCAAAACACTAGAATTGAAAGCAATAAGAACACCCACCCAGAAAGGTCATCAAAATATGGAGCCGCATAAGAATCAATACGCTCACCATTCAACCATTCCCAAACATGAATTGTATTAACGCGCTCATCAAGTTCATTTCGAGCAAGACCAAAGATCATATTGTAAAGTTGTAAAGTCATTGCAATCAAACCAATACTTCCGATTGTTCTATTCACCAATGGAATACGAAATCCATCAAATGGAACCCATCGCGATAATCTAGAATCATCAGTACGCCACCAATCAATTAGCAAATCTTCTGCCACTTTGGTCTCCGCTTCACTAGGTGCGATTCTTGCTCGAAGAATTCCTTGTTCGATAAAATGGGCTTTCAAACGTGCCGACCACACGCTTCCAAGAAGGGTTGCTGCTTCTTCTGCATCTTTGCGCTGACGAGTCAAATCTGGTCGTGATGTTGTGTTCAATGTCTGTGTTAGGATTGACCATTGTCCATGATAATGAATGAATTCAGGAGCTGCAAAAATCATCAGTGTAACACCGATTAGTAGTCCCACCCATGTCCAACTAACCACATCTACTAACTCAGGATCTGCCGCCCCGTCCATGAAAAAGAAGAATATTACAGACCACATCACTAAGCAAAAGCCCAGAGTTGAAAGTGTACCTAAAATAACCAAATGGCGATCGCGTTGTTTTTCCCACCAAGAAGTGAATGGCTTAAACATTGAATTTTTAATTTGACCAATCGTTCGTCCCAATGACATCGCAATCCCGGCTCGCCGAGGTGCTCTTGGATGTTGAGTGTTCGCCTTCATTGTCCCCCTAACGCAGCCGGAATAGGTTGATATCCTAATGGCCGGAGTGTCGGCATAGCCGACAAGGCGAGAGGGGATGAAAAGAAATGCGTCGAGTAGCGATAATGATTCTATCCGTACTGCTTTTTTCCTACACACTTCCGTTTGCATCTGCAGTAACTGAAACGCAATATTCAGATGGTTCTTCGACTTTTTCAAATGTTTTCACTGCCGCTGGTGCTGCTGCAACACAAGGAGTAACTTTGCCCTATGGGGCAAGTGTAAGCGATGTGGAATTTGAACTTGAAGGTAAAGCATCACAGCAAACTTGGATTAATTTATCTTCTAATTCAGATTTTAATGGACCTGGTTCAACTAATACCAATTTTTATCCAACGTGGTTTGCAGGGGCGTATCGACAAAACCTCGATGTTGATAACAATCAAGTTTCATTGAAACCGGTTGAAACAACCACATATTGGTCTCTTAGAAATTCTGCTGATGTTGCTAGCAGTAGTGGAGGTGTACACAATATTACTGGCGGACATTTCTCCGCAACTGACAACGGTCTTGTTGGTATGAAAACTGAACGAACAGAAACACTGGGCACCTCTACGTGGAGTTATGTTGGCCCAGTAGTCAAACAACATGATGAACTTCACATCGCAAAGTGGTCTTCAACCAGTTTATCGAATGCACCACAAATATATCGATACAATGCAACCACAAATACATACATTGGTGCAACCACTTTGAATATCGGTTCTTGTACAAGTTCTGCAAACCGATATCTCTACGACATGACAAGTGATGGAGATGGAACTGTTTGGATGGTATCTTACAGTTATCGATACATTTCAAAATGGAGTGTTTCCAGTACAGGTTCTTACACTTGTCAACAAAGTTGGAGTGTAACATCATCAAGTGGTGCTACTCGCTACCCATATGGTATTGCCATTGATCCAACTGACAACGAAATGTACTTGCTAAGTGGAACTTATCAAAGTCCAAATTACGTCGTTGAATTATGGCAAGTCAATCGAACTTCACCAACATCTGTAGCTAATGGTGGACAAATGTTGACTCTTGGTTCTATTCAAAGTGGAAAAGGGACTCCATCTGGAGTAGATGTGCAAATGCCAAGAATCACTTACAATGTATTCTGCACTTATAGTTCAAGCACGAATTGTCCAGCAAGTTCATGGCACAGTGTCTACATGGATTCAGGGGGTTTGTGGCCCGAGCACCAGGGAGATATTATGTTCGACGAAGCCCATTATGGAATAGAACGTATTGACGATGAAATTGCATATGTTTGTTTTTATTATTCCAACTACTGCGGAACAAATCAACGGTACAAGGTCAACTACCTTGGAGCCAGTGCACCTTCTTGGGAAGGGACTCATGCTGCAAATTCTGCGGCTACAGTCACTTCCAATGTCAAGACATTGTCCAGTATGGTTACAAATGTAAAATTGGATGTTGCTATTGCATGGATCCCCACTGGAACCTCAATTGAATACATGATTACAAACGATGGTGGGACAACGTGGAAAAGAGCAACTTTAGGAAATACTGTCAGCTTTGCAAATGCTGGTAGTCAATTGGCTTGGAAGGCTTGGCTTAATGGTTCGGCAACTGATACGCCCATCCTTGACAGTGTTGGATTGGCGTATACTGCTTCCTTTGCTCGAGATGGGCAAATTCGAATGTATCGTTATTCACACACCGGAACAATGCCTGTCGCTGCAACGGTTTGGTGGAATGCTTCGACACCAGGTGGAAGTTCATTAGACGTTTATTGGTATACATCATCTACCGCTTGCAATGGGAAAACTCACAACTTGCCAACATCAGGTACCACAACAACATTCACCGGCACTCCAAATTACCTTACATTATGTATTGACTTCGATTCAAGCTCAAATGGTGCAGATACCCCTATACTCTTCGATTTGAATGTAGCAACTTATTCTAATGCTCCTCAAAATGTGAAAATCGATATTGGGGGCGACAATAGTTACGAATGGACATACACAGGTACACTATTGGGTTCAGTGAGGGCGACTGACGGTTCTTCATCCTCAATGGCGAATGCATTCAATACACTTGTACCCCAGACTGGGTCTGGAACAATTGTTATTGACATTAATTTGTATTCAGGATCTGCAGGTGAGGTCGCAATCAAATCAATGCAAATTGAATACACAATGATCACTGTGAACCTTGATATGAATTACAATGAAAATATGGTATTACATGAACGAACTGAATCCTATGAGGTGGTTACCCGTCACGTTATTGGTGATGGGGCACTTTCTATCACGGATGCGGAATTAACTTTCTTAGCATCCGGGGGAGTTAATCCTAAACTATCTTGGTCTTATGATGGTAGTTTAGTTGATGACGATCCTGATGATTGGATTATGCCTGATCAAACAGCAACGTGGTCACAAGAAGTAAATGGGATTTTTGAAATACACTGGATGTTTAGAATAACTGATGATTTCCCAGAGCAAAACAACGTAGGATTTAGAGTAGGATGTACTGACGATAACGGTTTCTCACCCGAAACATTGAGCACTGGTGGGGCTGGAATAAAGGTCAACCAGTCGTATGGTTTGGGTTGGTTTGCAGTTCGTGATGTTGAAGGAGAAGTTGTAAATGATGATCTACAAAATGGCGATTGGGTTGTTGCAGGTGAAACAATACATTTCCAAGGCCAAATTTTGTTTGTAGATACCCAAGATGCGCCATTAAACTCAGTTTACGATGTCCGAGTGGCACGTAAAGATAGTCAAGGTGATTTTGTTGCATCATCTTGGAAAGATAATTCTAATCCAAATGGTTCATTCTTCATTTCTGTACAAGTTCCTGAAATCAATATCCCCGAAGGTGTAACATTTGAAGTTCAAACCTACAATGAAAGAGACTCAACCAAAGTCATGCCTGTCAATTCATCGTGGAGACGCACAATCCGAGTCGATAATTCAGCACCACTAATTATCAACAATTGGCCTCAAGATAGTGATTATGAAGCATCCAGTACATCCCAACAGATTGCAGTTACTGTCCGAGATGAAGTAGGAGACCCTGAAGAATTGATTCTACATTATTGGGTAGAAGCAGACCATGACTCCAACAGAAATGGTATTGCGGATTCAAATGAATATGTGAATCAAACACTTACAAATCAAACCCATGAAGAAGAAAAAGTATTCTTTGGTATGATTGATGATTCACGTAATCCGAATATGGCTAGAGTTTCATACTTTATTTCAGGTACTGACCCTGCAGGGAATTCACTGATATCTCCTGATGGCCCTGGATTTGATTATGATTTAGCTACATATCGTACACGAAAAGATATGGCTTCAGTATTTACCGGATTAAATTGGGTAAATCATGCAGATGGATCAGATGTTTTCAGTGGTACCGACCAATCAATTTCTGTAGGCCTTGTAGATGCAAATGGAATCATTGATTTTGAGTATATTTCGCTAGTATTTGACTTTGAAGGTCCAGATCCTGAACGCGATCAACAAAAAATTTCATACAATGGAAGAAGCGGGATGTGGTCATATGACGATGCGTATCTTGAATTGCTCCCTAGTAGTACTACATCAGTAACTACAAACACTTCAGGATTACCTTGGATTTTCATCAATTTTGACTTCAAGTTTTCATGGGATTGGCCTGATGAAGATATTTCTGACTTAGCCTTGGTTTACAAAGAACTAGGCTCCACAGAACCAACTCGAATTGAATTTGATGAGTACACTTTCAGTGTAGAAAATGATCTCGTTCTAGACGCATCTACATACCTCGTAGAGGATGTTGCAGAGCCAAGAGTTGGACAAGTAGATGATGCCACTCCTGTCCGACCAGATGATCGATTACGATGGTCTGGAAGAGTAGTCTATGAAGGAAGTAATGTTCCGGCTCCAAATGATTTGGGAATCACTGTTGAAGTCTTTGATGGGGTAGAATATTGGTCCGATGGGAGTCTTACTGACGATGGGCGCTTTGGGATTGAAGTTCCATTAAACGCTGCAACAACTTTGCAAAGTGCTGAATCTCGAACTTTCTTAACCGGTGTTCGAAATGTACCTGGTCGGGGAGAGGACATGACAAGAAGTACGGTCGCAACAACATTGCAACTGAATGTAGACCATACACCACCAAGGGTCCATCATAGAATAGAACCCGTGAATGTCATTGACATTTCTGCTGCCAGTGACTTAACCAATGTTCCTGTTAAATTTGTAGGATGGGAAGAATGCTTATTGGTTGATGATGATGACCGTTGTGCTGCATTTGGACAAAGTCCACAATGGGTGAATTGGGTCATGAGAGATGATGCAAGGACTATTGCTGCTGGACAATCACTGTTAGCCATGCAAGTTCTTGATGACAGCATCGAATGGATTGGTGAAGTTGATCTTACTAGCGATGGAGTTGTTTCACCTCGTGCAGGCTACAGAGTTGGTTTTTGGATAACTGGACATGACGCTGCTGGGAATGAATTTCCTATGGCAACGAATACTGAGAGTGACCCTGTTCGTGAACGTGCAGATGATGATGATGATTACAATCTTGCTTGGGTTAAACTTGGAGCCACAGTTGCAGAACTTATGGTAAAAAGTATTACTTTAGAAAAAGATACACTAAGCGAAGGAAGTGAAGTGGAAATTTCAGCAATTATAGCTAATGTGGGTGGCCAAACAGAATCATCATTTACAGTTCAATTCATAGCGGAAGGTGAAGTTTTTGATTCACAGCGTATTGCTGGGTTGCCTAGTGAAACAGAATTCCCAATAAAAGCTACATGGAAGGCTGAAAAAGGAGTAGATCGAATTACAATCTTAATTGATGCTGACAATGAAGTTGTTGAAGTAGACGAAGACGGTAATAGTATGTCAATTGGCGTATCAGTAGAGTATTCATGGGGAATGGGATGGGTTGACAGTTGGCGACAAAATCCCTTGACTGTAATTGGTGTGATTATTGCTTTAATCCTGTTACCAACAATTGCTGTGATTACGTGGAAAACTTCTCTCTCAACTTCTTCTGATTTGTATGATGATGAATTACATTACGAAGATGATGAGGATGATGATTGGGAAGATGAGGATGAGGATGATTGGGAATAATTCCCAATAAGTTCGGCGGATTCAAAGCATTGGAGCAGGCGCCACTGAATGGGAGCCGAGAGAATGGGAGTATTCGATTCACTTTGTATTCCTTTGAACTCTCACCTGGCTGATGAAGGGTGGGTGCCAACACCCATACAAGAATCTGCCATAATACCAATTTCATCTGGTAAAAATTGCATTTTAATTGCACCCACGGGTTCTGGAAAAACTGAAGCTGCAATTCTTCCTATGATTAGCAGAGCCTTTTCTAAAGAATGGGGGCCGATGTCCATACTCTATGTTACTCCACTTAGAGCATTAAACCGAGATATTGATCGTCGCTTGGAAAAATGGGTTAAATTGGCCGGGATTACAGTCGGTCTACGACATGGAGATACCTCTCAATCTGAACGAAATAAGCAATCAAGAAAACCCCCTCACTTACTTGTTACAACACCTGAAACATTGCAAATAATGATGACTGGGAAGAGACTGCGAGAGCATTTGAAAAACGTACGTGCGGTCATTGTTGACGAAGTACATGAATTAGCGGCATCGGAAAGGGGGTCCCAGCTATTAGTTGGCCTTTCAAGAATTGAGGAATTGGCAAAAAGAAAAATTCAGCGAGTTGGATTATCTGCTACAGTGGGAAACCCCAATGAAATTGCCAATTGGTTAGCAACTGAAAATTGTGAACCGATTATTGCCCCAGCACCCCGCGGCACAGAAATTAGAATCACCTGTTCTCAGCCAGAATATCAAGATGAAGCCATTGCATTGGAACATAACACTTCACCAAAAGCAATGGCTTCACTACGAATGCTGGCTAAAAGATTGAAGAAAGATGCTCCTTCATTAATTTTCGTAAATAGCAGAAATGCAGCAGAGACTGTTGCTTCAAGGTTAGCAACTTTTGACAAATCCCTAGATATTGGAATTCATCATGGATCTCTGTCAAGTGAATTACGAGAAGAAATGGAAGAACGATTGCAATCCGGAAACATTCATGCATTAGTTTGCACCAGTAGTTTGGAACTTGGAATTGATGTTGGTGCTATTCGTCATGTGCATCAAATTCAGTCCCCACGTTCAGTTGATAGATTGCTGCAAAGAGTAGGCCGTGCGGAACATGTATTGGGTGGAACTGGAAGAGGGGATTTGGTTGCATGGGAACATGATGAGATTGGTGAAGCCGCAGTAATTGCACGTCGTGCTATATCGGGTGAATTGGAAGGAGTTCGTTGGCGTACAATGCCACGAACCGTAGCTGCAAACCAGATGGTCATGATGACTTTGTCCGAAGGAATCACACCTCTTGATGCTACAACCACTTTATTCCAAAGAACTTCAATATTCAAGGAATGGACTCATCAAGATACGCTTTCACTAGCAAAAATTCTTGATGATCGTTGGCTAATTCGACTCGTCGAAAATCCTATGATATCCGATCCATTAGAGTGGGCTCCATCACTTTGGAGGAAACTTGCTGAGGGAATTTCTGTTCCTGAAGAAAGGCCAAAGCCCGAAGAAATCGAAGATGTAGATGAAAGCAAGGTTAACCTTTGGAGAGAAGCGATTCGATCTCAACTTCCTCAACATTTGAAAGGAGGTTGGACTTCTGCAGCTGCAAGAACTCGTCAATATATGATGAAGCATCTCTCAATGATACCAGATGAGCAGCGATATACAGTTAGAGATTCTGTTTCAAGAAAGGCAATCGGTTCCGTAGATGAAGCATTTGTTCTTTCATTGAATGATTCTGGGCAAGAAACTGATGGAATTGCTCGAAGGTTTGTGATAGTTGGTCGTACATGGGAAATAATTGAAGCCGACCCTGAAAAATCCGAATTACTAGTTGCTCCAGCCGGACCTGGGGGTTCGGCCCCAGTTTGGAGTGGAGAATTACCTCCCGTTCCAGCAACAATTGCAAGAGAAGTTGGTGCACTGCGAAGAAAGGTTCGCGAACTAGCGGAAGGGACAAATGAAGAGGATTATGAAAAATTCGAGCGTTTGGATTGGATAGGTGGATTGCCACCAAAAACTGAAATCGAAGATTATCCGTTGGCACCTGACGCTTTGGAACTGTATATGAATACAATAACTGAACATGTTGCAGCAGCAGAAAATCTTCCTGATGAGCGAAACATCGATGTTGAAACTCGTCGTGATGCAATTGTTGTTCATTCTTGTCATGGTAGCCGAGTTAATGAGACGCTAGCACACTTTCTACAGGCTATGGCATCAACTATTGAAGGTCGAATGGGGCGAGTAATTGTTGATCCATACCGCATCAGTTTGCAAGTTCCAGGACTACGTGCAACGCATGTCGTAGATTGGTTGACACAAACCAAACCCGAAGGATTGGAAAGTATCATGAGAGTTACAATTCCAAATGGAAGACAACTACGGTGGAGACTTGTGCAAGTTTGCAAAGTAATGGGTGTCCTTCAATCAGGTGTTGATCCAAGAAAAGTGAATCTATCTGGAATCATTAATCGGTACAAAGGAACACCTTTGATGGAGGAAGCATTAGATAAATTATTCAATGAACGAATGGATATTGAAAGCACCATAGATTTACTCCATGCAATACAATCAGGGATTGTTCAAGTTGAACAACGGAGTCCAGGACGACTTGGACTTTCACCAAAGTCAGAAAGAGATCTACAACTTCCTGATTGGTCAAATGTTGAAGTCCGAAAAAGATTAGAAGGGCGACTAATCAATGAAAGAATTCTAACAATTTGTTTACGTTGTCAGGCTACCACTAGATTCAGAGTAGCTAGATATCCTGAAATTGATAAGAAATGTACAATATGCAATGCAACAATGCGAGCGGTTGCTCGAGAAGGTCTAGCAGATGAACTCAAAAAATGGGTCAAGTCCGATGAAACAAAAGTGAAAAATCGTATGCTAAAGAATGCTGAAATGGTTCAACATCGTGGCTTGGATGCAATTCTCTGCCTGATGGGAAGGGGTATTGGTGAAGAAACTGCAACACGAATTCTACGAGCAAATCCAATTGGCTGCCAGCGAGACGCATTGCTAAAATCAATTCATGATGCTGAAATTCAATATGCACGAACAAGGCGCTTCTGGGGTTAGTAACCCTCATGGACGGGGAGGTAAACCTCGGTGCATGTGGTTCGGGCTCACGGGGCGGAACGCCTCTGGAAAAACAACTGTAGTTGAGTGGCTCAAAAAGCATGGATACAAAGCAACTTCATGCTCTGATTCAATACGCTCATGGTTACATGAGGAAGGTGAAGAAATCACACGTGAAAATCTAATTCAAGGTGGTAGAACGCTGCGTGAAATGGGTGGAGCGGGGATATTAGCAGAAATGCTACGTGACTCAAATTCTGATGAAAAAAAATTGGTGATTGATTCTATTCGTACTCCTGCTGAAGTTGAGGCACTTCGACAGCGAGTTGAGTTTCAATTAATTGAAGTTCGAGCTAGTAGAGAAGTTCGCTGGGAACGTCTCCAATCAAGAGCAAGACCAGGGGACCCTGAGACCTATGAATTATTTGTTGAGCAAGAAGAAGCTGAATTAATTGCGGTGAATACCAGTGGCCAGGCGCTTGATGCTACAGCAAAAATGGCCGATATTGTAATCAATAACAATGGCATTTCAGATGAGTTGGATAGAGCCCTAGAGAATCTACTCAAGCCTGACGAATCTTGAGTCCAGCCTCGGTCATCATTTGGGTTGATGTGTCAAAGTCATGCATCCATCGTTCAGGTACTTCACTGTCTTCTGGATAGACAACTTCGATTACACCTGCCTGAATTAATGAGCGGGCACAGCGAGTGCAAGGCGGCCAAGTAACATATGCTGTACAACCTTTCAGAGAAAGGCCTATTCGAGCTGCATGCATAATTGCATTTTCTTCAGCGTGACAGATTAAGGGGTATTTTTGCTCACGATCTGAGAGGCGTTCTGAATCATCTTTGATACCCCTTGGGAATCCATTGAATCCAGTACTCCTAATTTCACGGTCCTCACCGACCACAACACATCCCACCTTTGTGGAAGGATCTTTTGACCAACCGGATATATGACCTGCCAAATCAAGAAATCGCTTATCCCACTTGTCACTCATTGGCTCACCTTTCAATCGCTGTGGCTTCCCGCGTTTGAGGGTTATTATGCAACAGGGTCAACTCCATCCTCTCCTTCTGGAGGAACTAATATGCTCATTGCATCATATGAGCCATGGTCTAGATGATTCAAAATATCTCCAATGAGGTAAAGACTACCGATACACAACACTGGCGGAGGAGTCTCGGAGTCAATTTCAATTGCTCTACTATGTGCAATTTCAAATGCTTCCAAAGGATTTTCTGATAATTCAATATTCAACTCCAAACCTTGCTCAGAAATTACCTTGGCTAATTTGGAATTATCTACTGGTGGTCTACGGCCCTGAGAGGGTTGGGTTACTACAACATGTTCAATTTGACCTTCGACAATAACTTCAACAAGTGGATGGATAAATTCGTGCAAATCATTTTGATTTGTGCATCCAACCAATATTACTCCCGGCATGGGGGCTTCATCACGAGACTTCTGAAATCTAATTTCTTCACATGTTCGTTCCATTCCACTAGGGTTATGGGCAGCGTCCAGCAAGATTGGTACTGATTCAAATTCAATCCATTGCATTCGGCCTGGCCAATGGGTATGTGTTATTGCCCTTGGAATTTCATTAGCGGCTCTAAATAAACCCATATTCAATAGAGCATTTTTAGCCAACATTGCTGCCTCTTCTTTGTAAGGAATCCATCCATCAAAATCTGTCCTTGTTTCTCTAAATGGTTTCACTGCATCATCGAAAAGAATCCCTTCCATTCGATCAGCACGCCACCACCATGCCATTTGATGGTCGTTGACAGCATTTTCAATTACTTCTCGGGCATCTTTGTCATAAGTCCATGATGCAATAAACGGCCGACCTTGGCGAATGATTGCAACTTTCTCATCCGCTATTTCTGCAAGTGTATTTCCTAAAATTTCAGTATGCTCAAGAGATATTTCGGTCAAAATGCAACAATCTGCATCAACTAACCGAGTAGCATCATATCGCCCTCCAAGTCCAGTCTCAATAACAGCTCTTTGAACACCATTTTCACTAAAAGCAATCATTGCAGCAAGAAAAGTTGCTTCATAGAATGTGGGTAAAATTGGCGGATCCTGTAAGGCAGCATCCTTGATTTTAGATAAACATGCATCTAACATTTCATTTGTTATCGGAACGCCATCAATTCGAATTCGTTCATTGACATGCCAAAGATGTGGGGAAGTAAAGAGGCCTGTACATGTTCCTGAAAGGGTTATTGCATTCGATAATATTGCACAACATGTCCCCTTCCCATTGCTTCCCGCTACATGAATTGAAGGAAAGGAATGTTGTGGCATTCCAAGTCTAGTAAGGAGAGTGGCGGTACTCTCAATTCCTTTACGCATGCCCATGGATTTTAGAGAATTTAACCAAGTTCTAGAATCGTCCATAGTTTGGCCCCTCCGGGGCTCCGTGAACGGTCGCCTTGAAATGGCCTTTGAGGCTCGCCCGAGGTATGTCAGGCGAAGGTTTCGCTGCCAAACGGCGTGCTTCCAAAACATCTGGAGGTACCAACAGTGCTGGAATTAATTCAAAACCATCATTGATTGATGCACTCAAAGAACAGGCTCCATCAATGGCAGGGATGGCTGCAATGTTCATCGTTACAATTCTACTTGCAATGTCAATACAAGAATTCTATGACCATGATGAAATGAGGGCATTTGGAGATTCAGGGTCTACGAAAGCAGGATTTATTTTTATGGAATTATTCTTCATTTTCGTCTTTACAGCAGGAATTATTTTCATGGCAAGAAAAGGAATGGAGAAATTCATTCGTCGGGGTGTGCTTTTTGTATTGTGGATTCACTGGTTTACACCATGATGCCACTAACCGATATGATTCTTGGTGATGGTGACCCTACACTTTCATTAACGGACGAAAATCAGTCAGAATCATACATAATTTCCACATGGGAAGATGGAAGTTTCATATTATACGAACCAACAAATAGCCAAAATGGAACTATCAGTTATATGACTGATGCAGGTGGCTCTGAAGGTGATTATGGTGGAGCTATAGTTGAATGGTCGCATGAAATCAAACATGAAAATGGACAAGAAAGTCAAGCATCTTGGCCACAGGTTCTACGTTCTGATGATGGATTTGTCCTCTGTGAAGGTACTCAGTGGGTATTACTAAATTCAGAATCAGGAATTGAAATTGAAGATGAAAGAAGTTCCATGGATTGTATTCTTGGTCTTAGAGATGAATACAATTCGAATACAAACCCTTCGTGGGAAAATTGTGATGGTCATGAAGTCCCGCAAGATTGGAGATTAATTGGTAATATAATGAGTCCAATTCCTCATTTGAATGATTTTGAAGGTTCTCAAGAATGCATTGGTGCAAATGGAAATTGGCAGAGAATGTTTCCAGAAAGTTATCACGGTGTTGAAAGCATTATTTTGGTCGAAGAAATTGGTAATCATCACTTCTTGATTGTATCCAGTCAATGGGCAGGAATGGTTGTTTATCCAGAAGTATCTAGCGCAGCATTTGGTAGCGAATTGGCTGATGTTGAAACAACTTGGGAGAAAAGTCTAGACGGTGATGAAATGTTCACATCTGCTACTTACGGATCTGCTCCAGGAAACGAAATCAGTGGTCATGAGAAATTGCTGGTGCTGGGAACAAGTGAGGGTTCAGTTACTGGTTGGACAATGAACATGACCACTGGAAATGTTGAATCTGATAGTAGTATGAAATTTGATTCAAGAGATGCTTTCAATGAACCTATTCGCGGTTTATTACTAGCTGATTGTTGTAATGGAGGGAGTAATGACCTATGGATAGTTGAGGGAGATCAACTTAGAATATTCATGTATGAGGGGTTGATAGAAAAACCTCTAGGATTGAAAATATCAGGCAGTAACCAAGTAAATATGTCTCTACACACAATAGAAAATCCGGATCATAATTGGGAAGATGGGATATTATTAATCGAAAGAAATGGGGGTTGGGTTTCAACGATTTACGACCCGAGTGAATTTCAACCAGAATTTGCCTTTGTCATTGATGGTGTTGGTGGTGTATCTTGGGCAGAAATTGTAGCTCTAGTGATTGCAATTAGTTTGATGATTGCACTCATCAAATATCCTGAATGGTATGTGGTGAACACTGTGGGTATATTGGTTGGAGCAGGAGTTATTACCATTCTTGGGGTTTCATTTGATGAATGGTTAATCATTCTCTTCATGGTATTGGCTGCCTGTTATGATGCTTGGGCCGTTTACAAATCCAAGCATATGCTAGAACTAGCGGATACAATGATTGGGTTGAAATTACCAATATTGCTCGTTGCTCCTCAAGACAAAGAATACTCATTCCTTGATGAAGGTGAAAATGTGATGGCCGATAGAGATGAGGTCTCAAAGAATGAATCCACGCAATCTGATGTGCAGGCTAATCAGCCACGACCGATAAAGAAAGGTGGAGAGGCAATGTTCATGGGTCTTGGAGATGTTATATTCCCTGGAATGTTGTGTATTTCCGCAATGACTTGGTTACCCGAAATGAGCGGACCCCTTGGATGGGCTGCATCAACTTGGGTAGCCCTAGGTACAATGATTGGTGGTTTGTTCGGTTATCTGTGGCTAATGACTTATGTTGCACGTGGAAAGCCACAAGCAGGGTTGCCTTTATTGAATGGTGGTGCCATTTTAGGATATGTTATTTCTGCAATGATTTTCGTTGGTAGTAGTGCCTTTGAATTCAACATTAGCCTATTCTGACCCGCCGGCGCCTTCAAGCGCGATAAGCGGTTCCGTAGGAACCGGAGGCCCCCACCATGCTCGACATTAGGATGTTTCGAGACCATGCAGATGTAATCCGTGCTGATTATGACAAACGTGGTATCCCTCATGATTCGATTGATGCTGTAATTAGTCTTGATGAAGCATGGAGGAAATCCCAATACGATGCTGATCAATTGCGTCGAAAGAGAAACGAAGCCGCACGTGGAATTGCTGCTGCAAAGAAGGCCGGTGATGAGGAGGCATTTGCTCTAATCAAATCAGAAGTTGATTCAATCGCATCGGAGATAGAAAAACTGGGAGTAAAAGCAGAACAACTCCAAACAGAACGTGATGCTATTCGAATGAGTGTTCCAAATATCCTTCACGAGAGTGTTCCTGCAGGAAACGATGAGGAAGGAAATACACAGCATAGTATGCATGGAATGAAACCTGAATTCTCATTTGACCCTCGAACCCATAACGAATTAATTGAAATGAACAAATGGGTCGATTTACCACGAGCTGCGAAAGTTGCGGGAAGTCGATTCTATTTTCTCAAAGGTGATTTGGCAAGGCTTGATCTAGCACTACAACAATATGCTGTTGATTTTATTAATTCCAAAGGATATACATTCGTACAACCTCCTGCTATGATGAATAGGCATGCATACGAAGGAGTGACCGATTTAGGCGACTTTGAATCAGTAATGTACAATGTACAACCTGATGGCCTATACACCATTGCCACCAGTGAACACCCTCTGACTGCAATGTTCATGGACGAAGTTATCGAACCTAGCCTACTTCCAATCAAAATGGTCGGTGTTTCACCTTGCTTCCGACGAGAAGTTGGTGCACATGGTCAAGGTGACAAGGGTATTTGGCGAGTACATCAATTTACAAAAATTGAGCAAATAATCATCAGCCATCCAGATGACTCATGGGATTTTCATGAAGAATTACTAACCAACTGTGTTGAATTATGGAACAATCTTGGATTACACTATGAAGTGGTAAACATATGTACAGGTGATATGGGCACTGTTGCTGCCAAAAAATACGACCTTGAAGCTTGGTTACCTGGACGAGGTGAATACAAAGAAGTGGTATCTTGTTCAAACTGTACTGATTACCAAGCCAATCGTCTTCGGATGCGGTATCGCACACCAGATGGGAATTCGGCAGTTCATACTCTAAACTCTACTGCAGTTGCAACATCTAGAGCCCTCGTTGCGATTATGGAGCAATATCAACTTGAAGATGGTCGTGTCCAAGTACCTGAGTGCTTAATATCAAGAATGAATGGAAAGACACACCTAGAACCTTGTGAATGGTGATTGAATGCGAGCTATCATGCTAACCTTGCTGTTTTTCATATCCACATTTAGTGGTTGCTTTGGAAATATCGATGATTCTGAACCTTCGGCTAATCTTGTAGTTTCTGAAGATTTGAATTCGAATACTGCACTTCGAGGACAAATCTTCACAATAACAATTGAATCCAATGTTGATTATACAGTTCATCGAGCGAATGGTACGTTCTTTGTCGATGAGTTTGGCGTATTCCGAGACGATATGAACATGATTTTCGATGAATCGATAAAAAAAGTCAAACTACTGATTATGGATACTGAATTGTCCTCGATTGACTTGATGATTACTGCCGGGAATGAAATTTGGAATGGAACCATAGAACTCATCGATAGCGATGAAATGATGATTGTAGATGGTCGTAGAGCCTACGATACAATCGATATGCTCACCACATCATACAACAATCGATGGTGTGCTTCTGCTTCTGTACATGAAGGGGGTGCAGCCTACGAGGCGGCGGCTGAAGCGATGGCAGACAATATGCGAAGCATGGGTTTTGATTTCGTAGAGGTGACTCGTTACGAAGATGACCCTGACCAACTCAACGTAGTTGGTTACAATTGGGGACGTGTTAATCCGGATGAGTATATTGTCATCGGTGGACATTTTGACATCGCTTATGCCTTAACACCACCAAGTGGTGGTACTAACGAAGGTGCGAATGATGACACATCAGGTTCAACCGTTTCACTTGAGATGGCTCAAGCTCTGGCACAACTTGAATTTGATCACACCGTGGTTGCTGCACTGTGGGCGTGTGAAGAAGAAGGACTTCTAGGTTCGAGGGCTTATGTTGACCATCTACCGGAGAACATTACAGTTCGTGCTTACATGAATTTTGACATGGTCGCACTCAATTACCCAATTACACCACGTAGCGAACCCCTCATTGGACCTGGTGGTGAGATATTTTCTGCCACGAAATATGATTGGACTATCAGTGTGGCTGGTGCCAATGATAGCAATATGCAACGCATGCACGATTGGGTTGGAGTGACCATAGAGGATGATTTGGCTTACCAACCCACAGCAGGAAATCCAATCACTTGGCAAATTGCAGAATCTTGTGCATCAGATCATTGTTCATTCTTTTCGGCTGGATATCCAACATTCAACTTCTTCAGTCCAGGTGGAGACATCTCCTTCTGGCAAGAATGGCATTCACCTTCTGATACCCTGGAATTCATGACTGCGAAGGCCGGGGGCCCTGATGAGATGGCAAGTGGCTTCAACAGCCTAGTTTGGACTTCGTTGGACTTATTCATCCGAGTGGACAATGCTGAAGATTTCCAAGGGACTTGGGCCGATGAATAGATTTACCAATTGGAAAATTAAATTTTCAATTGAGTTATCACTCATCATCAATATCGATTAAAGTCGCTCCAGCATCAACTTGCTCACCGGCATCGTGGTGTATTGCCGAAATAGTCCCTGGACCGTTTGCTACAATTCGATGTTCCATCTTCATCGCTTCCATCACAATCAGTGTTTGTCCGGTTTCCACCTCATCACCAACGTTGCAAAGGATCTCGAGAATCTTACCTGGCATAGGGGCAGTCATTCCATCATCGTTACCAGAACTACTGAGGCCTTGTTCATCGATGGACAATATGTGGATGCCACCATCGATATGAATCCACCAATCATCTTTCACTTTGATAACATGGGCTAATTGCCCATCGACCCACAAACGATTGGGTCTAGCATCAATTTCAAACGTGTGTTCATTGGTGATTGATTCACCATCGCAGGTGGCCTCTGAAGCACCAATGGCAATCTGCCAATGGCGGCCACTGGAATCCCGTAGTTCAATCATCTAAACACCTCACGGAAATGACCTCCTCAGAGATAAGAAGGGGTTGTATGGGCTACCGCGGCCACCTTCTTTTTCGATTATGGTTGCTTCCCGATATAGTCCGTAGTGTTCGGATGCAGCTGCGGCAAAGGGGGCTACATCCGACGTTTTTGGAGACCAGCCTTCGGGCCAATTCACTTCGATGAAATCTGTTGTTGTTTCACCAGCGTGGTATGCAGAGTGACCCATGATTTCGCAGAGGAATCCCAAGTTTGTCGTCACCCCAAGTAACACGAAATCCTCGCATGCCCGTTTCATTCGTCGGATCGCTGCGTTTCTATCCGGCGCATGAACCACCAATTTTGCTAGCATCGGATCGAAATCAATGCTGGCCGAATCACCTTCCCGAACACCTGTGTCAAGGCGAATTCCTGGACCGGTTGGTGGGCGAAACATTGCTAGTGGTCCAATGGCAGGGAGGAAATTATTGGCTGGATCTTCTGCATAGATACGAACTTCAATCGCATGACCGCGGATGGCGATATCAGATTGGGTGAAGGGCAAAGGCAATCCAGCAGCAACTCGAATTTGTTCCACAACCAAATCGACACCACTGATGCATTCGGTAATCGGGTGTTCTACCTGTAGACGTGTATTCATCTCAAGAAAATGGAATTCGCCATCTTCTGCGAGAAGGAATTCAACGGTCCCTGCACCTTCGTAATCTACAGCCTTCGCTGCATTCACCGCCGCTGAACCCATCTGCTCACGTGTAATCTCATCGAGAACGGGGGATGGGGCTTCTTCAACCACTTTCTGATGTCGACGTTGAATGCTACATTCCCGTTCAAACAGGTGAACAGCATTACCTAGCGTGTCTGTCAAGACTTGGACTTCGACATGACGAGATTTCTCTAGCAAGCGTTCGACGTAGACCGTGCCATCGCCAAATGATGTCGCTGCTTCACGACTTGCTGCTGCATATTCTCTCTGTAAATTTCGTGGTTCGTGAACCATTCGCATGCCTTTTCCACCCCCACCTGCACTGGCTTTCAGTAACAGAGGATAACCTACACGTGTTGCCGCTCGAACAAGATCATCCACCATGTCACCGGGGTTCTCCAAGGATAATTCTTCACCAGGTATGACGGGGACACCTGCAGTAATCATGGCACGTCTTGCGCTGATTTTATCACCCATCTCATCGATTGCGCGGGCGGATGGTCCAATCCAAACTAGTCCTGCAGCCTTTACAGCGTTTGCGAAGGAACTCCTCTCCGAAAGGAAACCATAACCAGGGTGGATTGCATCTGCACCCGTCTCTTCAGCAGCAGCCAAAATTGCCTCGATATTGAGATATGTTTCAGAAAGGTTGTCACCGGGGAGAAATACAGATTCGTCTGCAGTTTGTTGATGTAATGACCCGCGATCTGCCTCTGAGAAAATTGCGACAGACCCTAAGCCAAGTTCGGCACAAGAGCGGAAAATTCTGCAAGCAATTTCGCCCCTGTTTGCAACCAAGATTTTGGATATTGGGTGCGGGGCACCCTCCATCCAATCTGGCCCACCCATGTGGATTCACTCCTCTTTCCAATTAGGTGGGCGCTTCTCAAGAAATGATGCGAGACCCTCTTGCCCCTCATCAGAACCTCGCATTGCACTGGTTTTGTCCAATGTCCATTGCCTGAGTTCTTCATCGGTTCCATTCCATCGGTCAAATGTGAGTGTGAGTTTCTTAGCTTCTGCAACAGCCATCGGTCCTGTTGTCAAGACTTCTTCTACAACTGTGGATTCTGCGCCATCCAGTGAATCCGTTAATTGATTGACCAAACCAATTCGTAATGATTCTTCGGCACCAATTCTTCCTGCAACCATGGCGAGTCGACGGAATTCTGCACTTCCCACCTTGCGATAGACATAGGGGCCAATGACTGCTGGTAAGATTCCTAATTTTCCTTCTGAAAGAGCGATACGTGCCCGAGAATCAACGATTACGTGGTCAAGGCAAGCAACCAAACCAGCCCCACCCCCCAAAGCAACACCTTGGATTTTACCAACGGTAAAGCATGGATGGACCCACAGGCTGTTGAACAAGCAATCTAATCTCTCAGAATCAATTCTGTTTTCTTCAGAGCTTTTTGCACCAGCATCCCGCATCATATTGATGTCAGCACCTGCGCAGAAATGCTTGCCTGCTCCTGAGAGCACAAGAACCCGGAGGTATTGTTCCCCGGCTGAATCAAGCAATGTGCCTCGCTCGCCAACCGATCTCTCCTTGGTCCAATCAAGAATCGATATGATTTCACTGATAAGTGGAATATTGAGGGCATTATACACATCTTCTCGAGTCAGGGTCAAATGTGCGACGGGGCCCCTTATTTCAAGAGTGCAAAGGTTGGTTTCTGGTTTTAAATCTTCAATTGCAAAATTTAACATTTCAATTGCTCCTTTCACATTCTAAATATCCCGAATTTCGTCTCCGGCATTGGTGCATTCAAGCTAGTACTAATCGCCAAACCAAGCATGTCCCGGGTATCCCGCGGGTCGATGATTCCATCATCCCATAGCCGAGCGGTCGAATAATACGGTGAACCTTCGGCATCGTATTTCTCAAGAATCGGTGCTTGGAAGTCAGCCCACTCTTCATCAGTCATAGGATCGAGGCCTTCACGGGCCCTCTGATCTTGTTTCACTGTCGCAAGAACATCAGCCGCCTGCGGGCCTCCCATGACTGATATGCGACTGTTTGGCCACATGAACAGGAAGCGTGGGTCGTAGGCACGACCACACATGCCGTAGTTGCCGGCTCCGTGACTCCCTCCAATAATGACCGTGAACTTGGGCACGGGGACGCAAGATACTGCTGTCACTAGTTTAGCACCATCCTTTGCAATCCCACCTGCTTCGTAATCTCGGCCAACCATGAAACCCGTAATATTCTGCAAAAATACCAGAGGAATTCCTCTTTGACCACATAATTCGACGAAATGTGCTCCTTTTTGTGATGATTCTGAAAAAAGGATCCCATTGTTGGCAACAATACCAACTGGATAGCCATGAATTCTAGCAAATCCACAAACGAGGGTGGGTCCATACCTGGCTTTGAACTCGTGGAAGCGGCTACCATCAACGATTCGGGAGATGATCTCTCGAACATCGAACGGTGTTCGGTTGTCTTCTGGGATAATGCCGAGGATCTCGTCGATTGGGTAGGCTGGATTCTCGGGAGGTCGAACATCCAATTTCGTCTTCACGCCAGCATTCAGATTCTCAACGATGTTGCGTACCATACGCAATGCACTCGGTTCGTCTTCCGCAAAATGGTCGGCGACTCCAGATTGGGCTGTGTGAACATCCGCTCCACCCAAATCTTCGGCAGTGACTTCTTCGCCTGTTGCAGCTTTGACTAAGGGGGGACCTGCGAGGAAAATAGTACCATTGCCCTTGACAATGATTGATTCATCAGACATTGCAGGAACATATGCACCACCTGCTGTGCAGGAACCACAGACTGCAGCGATTTGAGGGATGCCCTTTCCACTCATGATTGCCTGATTGCGAAAGATGCGGCCAAAGTGATCTCTGTCTGGAAATACCTCGTCCTGCATTGGAAGGAATGCTCCGCCCGAATCGACCAAGTAAATGCAAGGTAGATGATTGGTGTTGGCAACTTCTTGAGCCCGAATGTGTTTTTTGACAGTCATGGGATAGTATGAACCACCTTTCACAGTAGCATCGTTGGCCACAAACAGGCATTCCCTTCCATGGACAACACCCACCCCTGTGACCATTCCCGCACTGGCAGCTCGACCATCGTAGAGGTCGTATGCTGCAAGCGGAGATAACTCAAGAAATGGAGTACCAGAGTCACAAATGGCAGAGATTCGTTCGCGAGGAAGGGCCTTACCTCGGCTTCGGTGCTTCTCAACATATTTCCCGCCACCACCTTGTTGTACAACTTCTAGGCGTTCGCGCAATGTTGCAAGCAAAGCACTGTTGTGCTCATGGTTTGACTTGAAAAGTTCGTCCGAGGAATTGACTCGGGTTTGAAGTCGGTCCATACGCACCCCTTAGGGGTGCGATTACGACCTTGGCCTTGAACGCTCGCACTATCATGTGTTGACTGTTAATCGTAGAATATCTCTCAAACCAGGAGCTAGCCCTACTACTAACAAACACAAAATTACGAGCAAGCGAAGATGCCTGTGGCGTTGCTCAAATCTAGCTGACGAAAAGAGGAACCAAATCAATCCAGCAATACCGAATTTCAGAATTGCAAAACCCCATGCTCCACCCGTCAAATCAATTACTTTTTGAGATAATACATGCTTTTCAGAATATCCAAAATGATCAACTCCAAGGAATGTTGCAAGGCCATCAACCATTTGGCCATACATCGCTACAAGA
>Ga0208764_10000086_pt1 | contig 47708 bp, 59 predicted proteins | sample ETNtaG_18_FD_185762 | JGI IMG/M metagenome (GOLD analysis project Ga0208764, IMG submission 185762) | Marine microbial and viral communities from oxygen minimum zone, Eastern Pacific Ocean - ETNP201302SV91 (SPAdes) (version 2) | ecosystem: Environmental > Aquatic > Marine > Oceanic ... | reverse complement strand
TTTTGGTTTTACAACTTTAGCAGGTTTTGCTTCAGCTTTTTTTGCTACTTTTTTAGCAGGTTTTGCTCCAGCTTTTTTTGCTACTTTTTTAGCAGGTTTTGCTTCAGCTTTTTTTGCTACTTTTTTAGCAGGTTTTGCTCCAGCTTTTTTTGCTACTTTTTTAGCAGGTTTTGCTCCAGCTTTTTTTGCTACTTTTTTAGCAGGTTTTGCTCCAGCTTTTTTTGCTACTTTTTTAGCAGGTTTTGCTTCAAGAATTTTTGTTTTCTTTTTTAATTCTGCAATTTCCATTTTAATTTTTGTTGCTTCATCAATTTCTGTCATATTATCACCATATTTTTTAAATTCAATTTGTTACTTATGATACAATAATTCATTCCTATTTAACAGTAAATATTCCACTAGTAGAGATATTTGATAAATCATTTGAAACTATATTTACATTCATTTGATATGAACCAGGAACAGTTATGATTTTAGAAAATTTATCATTAATTGGAAATAAATCTCCATTTTCGAGACATTGATCAAAAAAACCACCTTGAGATACTACATCATTATTTTCAGAGTAATGAATTGTGACATATAGATCACCACAATTAAACGAAGAATCTGTGACTTTTACTTGAACTTCAATTGGTTCTGTAACAAGATATTGGTTTGAAAGTCCAATTATTTTCAAAGAAGAATCATGAGAAGATGAACCTTCAGAAAAAGACATCGGCCACATATTCAATTCTCTATCAGGTTTTTGAAGGATATCAGCCATTACTGCGGATCCAAAGATTATTGAGAAAATTACAGGTAAAACAAATACAATAATTAATTTTGAGGATACCATTTTGTAAAAATTCAGTATTTCCCTTATATCTATTTAGCAAAAATCGAGATTAAGACTACAATGTGACGAATAAGTTAAAACGTATCCGTGTAAATATCGCTATATGCGACTTAGAAAATTCAGAGCCAGAGCATACCGTTGTATTCACGATTCGGGAGAAATTACTGTAGGTGATCTAGCAGCTTTTATTGGAAGAAATGAAAGTGGGAAAACAACCATCTTGCAAGCACTAACACTGCTAAACAGAGATGAACAAATTTCAGAATTAGATCTTTGTGATGAAATGTCAGAGGAGCTCAAAGAAGAAATCAGATTAGCTGAAGGGGAATTTGAAATGAATGAGTATGAAACGGAAATAATAAAAGAGAAATTTCCAGAATTACCACAAATTAAAAAAATTAAATTATTTAGAACAAATAGAAATCCAAAAGTACAATATGAATTTGAAGATATAGAAATTAATGAAATTCAAGATCAAGGACTTAATTCATGGGAAAATTTTACAAAAGAAATTCTTGAATTTTTAGATACACTTCCAAATCACATAAGAATACAAATCACTACAGAATTATTTGATGGTCCAATTCCAAAAAATCAAGAATCCTTTGATAATAGAATGACAGAATTTAGTAATGAATTTCATATAATTGCCATTCAAGAACCAAAAGTTATAGAAGAATGGGAAAAAATACATCATAAAGATGAAAACCAATTTTCAAATCTTCTAAGTGGCGTAAATCAAAAAGTAGAATTACAAAACTATATTGCAACAGAATTGCATCCAAGATTTGTTTATTTTTCAGATTATAAAAAAATCTACGGTAACATAAATCTCAACGAATATTTACGTAAAGAAAACGAACAGAGAACAGATTCAATTGAATTTATTGAAGAATTTGATAAAGCTGAAACAGTTAGAAATTTATTTTATTTAGCAGAATTAGATATTAACGAATTAGATGAAGTAAAAGAACAACCATCAAAATGTATCAAATTACTTAATACTGCAAGTAACAGATTAACTAAGAAACTAAATCCAACATGGAAAGGAGATCCTATTCACGTAGACTTGAGATATAACCCAGGAAATATCATGAGTGTAGTAATTTCAGATGTACATAAAGATGGAACAATTACAAACACAGGATTGTTAAATAGACGTGCAGAAGGTTTCAAATGGACATTTTCATTTATTGTAAATTTTACAGCTGAAACACAACGTGCAGAATTAAAAGAAGCAATATTACTGCTAGATGAACCTGCAAGAAATCTCCATCCAACACAACAAATGGGAATTTCAGATTTATTGAAAAATTTAGCTGGATCCAATCAAGTATTATATGCAACACATTCACCATTCATGATTTTTGATTATACCCCAGGAAATCTATTAGTTGTAGAATTAGATAAAAGAAAGCATCTCAGTCGAATATTTTATGATTACTGGAATGCAGATGATAAAACATTAACTCCAATTTTGTATGGATTGTGTAGAGGTCAAGTAGAAGCAATTGTAGATAGAGAAATTGGAACAAATTCAAGACCAGTAATCATCGTAGAAACAATGTCAGACTCTATGTATCTAAATGCATTTGATAAATTTTTACAAGATCCAAATATTTCAATGAATCCTCTTAATGTAATTGCAGCATATAATAAAAATTCAGTATTACCTTTAGCAATTTTTTATAGAAATCATGGTTACAAAACATTTGTTTTATTAGATAATACAGAAGAATCTAAACAAATTTCTGAACAATTAGAATCAAATCAATTTTCTGCAAGTCAGACAATATTTTTTGAAAGAGAAGGTAAAAAAATGGAATCAATAGAAGATTATGTAGTTATTGAAGATTATTTACATGCAGTGAATCAAACTTATGAAATTAAATTAAGACAAGAAGGATATTCAAATCTTACACCAGAAAATATTGATTCTAAAGATAGTAAAGGAATTCTAGAGAAATTAAAAAAAGTATGGGAAGAACATAGAGATGATGATTGGGGAGAATTTAGCAATGAAGAAATTACTAGATATATTTGTGAAAAAATTGCATTGGAGGAAACAAATTTCTTATCAGATAAAACTAAAGAACAATTTAGATCATTATACAGACTAATTGCTGAAAGAATTAGACAATATCAAAATACAGCAACAAAAACAGATCTTGAAAAATTTCGAAAGAAAAAAGAGCGAAGGTGAAAAAATTTGCTTATGAAAAAGACCAAATTAAAAAATGAGAAAGAGGATTTAAGTTAGAGATGAAAAATCAAAATAATACGAATAAATCCGCGATGAGTGGAATTTCCATTTCAATTCTAGTGTTATTTTCAATATCATTAATCCTAATTCCATCAGAAGGTTATGCTGAAGAAATTGATGTTGTAAGCAATGGGTTAGATGAAACAGCAATAATTACAGTTGCAAATAATTCAGATAAGGAGATCAACACTTTCAGAGTTTGGTTAGGAGGGGAATTTAATTTTGAATCATTTAAAACAGAAAAAGGATGGACAGGTGAAAAAAATAAGCAAGGAGTGATTATTTTTACATCATCTGAAACAATCAAACCAAATGAATTAGTAAAATTTGGAATTAAAGCAGATAAAATAAATCCAGTAATCAATTGGAAAGCATTAGATCAAGAAAATAAAATAATTGATACAGGAGTAATTAAATTAAATAGATTATCAGAAGTTAATCAAAATCCAGATATTAAATTAAATCAAAATTATGAAAATGAGGGCACAAGCATATTTACAGAATCAACATTTAGAATAATACCAGATAAACCAAATGCTGAATCAACAATTCGAGTTACAGGTGATCAATTTGCAGCATCTCAAAAATTTGAGTTTTATATCGATACAGAAAAAATTGGTGATTTCATTACAGATGAAAATGGTCATTTTATCACAACAATGAAAATTCCAAATGTGGAAAAAGAGAGTAGAGTTGATTTTAAAATTATAGGTCATGATCAAATAGAAAAAAAGATGAGTTTAAGATTAGGAGAGAATGAAAATAGACTTTCAGAAACTAAAAATATTAAATTAGAAATAAAAGGGATTTCAAACATAGTATATCCAGGGGACATATTGAACCTTGAAGGTACTGGAACACCAGGAAAGGTCATCATAATAGAAATTACCAATCCTGAAAAAATAGTAATCAATACTAGAACAGTAGAAATAGATGGTGTTGGAAATTGGAAGATGTTAGAACCAATTAACATACCATTTGATGCGGTTTTGGGAAAATACAGCATAACAGCTTCTGATGGAACAAATCATATTTTGAAAAATTGGAATGTCGAAACAAATAAAACAATTATAATTAATCCAGAAAAAATAAAATTTGATGCAGGAGAATTAATTAAATTTACTGGAACAGCATTGCCAAATATTCCATTAGAATTAGTTTTAGAAGATAGTCGAGGGAATGAAATGATATCAGATATTTTAGAAATAGATGATTCAGGAAAAGTAGAATTTGAATATCAAACGACAGAAAATGATGATATAGAAGGAACATGGACTTTAGTTGCAACTCAAAAAAATACCAAAGAATTCATCTATGTAGGATATGATGAAATACCAACAATTCCAGTAAACTTAGAATTTGATAAAAAGACTTACCAAAATACAGATACAGCAATAATTAGTTTAGTAGGTAAACCATCAGATAAAATAACATTGATGATCATAACACCATCAGGAAGTACTCAAGGTACTGATGAAATAATTCAATTAAAATCAGACGGTAGAGGAGAATATAATTTGGATTTATCAGGATACACATCTGGAATTTATACAGCAGTAGCTAAAATATCAGGTTCACAAAGTAGTGAAATATTTTCAGTAGGATTACAAGTGGGTTCAGGACCAATTGATGCTAAAACAACACAAACAGAATATCAACAAGGAGAACGAATATTATTACTAGGTAGCACAAAGCCCAATACTCTAATGACTGCAACTTTAGTTGATCCTAATGGAATGAAGATCAAAACGGTAGAAATGCCATCAAATAATATAGGAACATTTACTGAAGAAAGATTAAGAATTCCATCAAACGGAGAACCAGGATTATGGATAATTAATGTTGCCAGTGGTACTAATTTAGATACAGTGGAGTTAAACGTATTTTCTACAGTATTGGATGGAATGACTGTAAAAACAGCAGAGGAAGTCAAACTAGGGGAGTTACTTAAAATCTCAATTATAGCATCCCATAAAACCTCCATAGTAATAAAAATAATAGATATGGATGAACAAGAGATATCTGAGCTAGGGTGTACTACAACAAAAGAATTCGTTTGTGAAACATTTTGGTCTGTTCCAAAGAATACAATCCCAGGAACATATACAATCAAAGTAAATGATGCAATTAGTTCAAATGAAACAACATTTGAAATAAAAACGAACTAAAACAATTTTATCCCACCTAATTAGAGAAGTCATAATGAATCTTAAGGACAAAATTACAGAATATCCAAATTTTCCAAAAAAAGGAATACTATTTAGAGATTTTAGTCCAATCTTAAAAGATCCATCATCATTATCATATATTGCAGATGAATTTTCAAAATATTTCCATCCAAAAGATGTAGATGTCTTTGCAGGAATTGAATCAAGAGGATTTTTACTTGCAACTATTTTGGCATTAAGATACAATAAAGGAATGATCATGATTAGAAAAGCAGGAAAACTACCTGGAAAAACTACAAAATTAGCATATACAATTGAATATGGAAAGGATACAATAGAAATTCAAAAAGACATCATAAATGAAGGTCAAAAAGTGGTAATTTGTGATGATCTACTTGCTACTGGAGGAACAGCAAAGGCATCTGCAAAATTAATTGAAAAAGTAGGTGGAAAAATTACAGGGTTTGCATTTATTATAGAATTAACAGATTTAAACGGAATTAAAGGCATCAGTAAATACAATTGTAAATCATTGGTGAAATATTAATGGAAAAAGATGTAGAAATTGGAATTTTTGGTGGAACTGGAATTTATGATTCAGGATTACTTGAAAATGCACAAGAAATAGAAATAGATACACCATATGGTAAACCATCAGACACCATAACAGTAGGAATATTCAAAGGAAGAAAAATTGCATTTCTTCCAAGACATGGAAAAAAACACACCATACCTCCTCACATGATTAATTTTAAAGCAAATATTTGGGCATTTAAAGAATTAGGAATTACTAGAATTATAGCACCATCAGCAGTTGGAAGTTTAAAAGAAGAATTAGCTCCAGGCCATTTTGCATTACCAACACAATTTTTAGATTTTACAAAATCAAGAGATGGTTCATTTTCAGAAGACGGACGTGTTATTCATATTTCTGTAGCAGATCCATTTTGTCCTGAGTTGCAATCTTCAATTCTCAAAGTAACAGATGAACAAAACATTGGAATTCATAAAAATTGTACCTATGTATGCATTGAAGGTCCAAGATTTTCAACAAGAGCAGAATCAAAATTTTATAGAACAACAGGAGCAGATATTATTGGAATGACACTTGTTCCAGAATGTCAACTAGCAAGAGAAGCACAAATGTGTTATGCATCAATCTCAACAGTAACAGATTATGATGTATGGGCAGATAAACCAGTTACAGCTAAAGAAGTATTAGAAACACTTTCAAAAAATGTAAAGATAACAAAGAAAATACTAACAGAGTTAATTAATAAAATACCAACGACTAGAAGTTGTTCTTGTGCCAAGGCATTAGAAGAAGCAGAATTTTAATCATCTACAAAAGACTCTCTTTTGAGTCCTTCTGGAAGAGTCAAATCACCTTGAAGTAAATTTTGCTGTAATAACATAATTACTTCTTCAACATCATAACCTAATTTTTCTAATTCAGTTTCAGTACTTTTAGAAAGTTTTGCACCAATATTTTGCCCACCAATTCTACCAAAGGCAATTGCAGTAAAATGAAATTCACGCACATCCAATGTAAAAATACCATTAATTTTTGCAGCCATCTGGCTACCATGAATAGTATTAATGTGAACTTTAAGATCCATGAGATAATCTAAATTTCTATAGCCTTGTTAACATTGTCTTCAATCAAAAAGCTCCAATGTTGCTGATCATCAATTTTAAAATTTTTACTTTGAAGTGAAATGACTTTTTCCTCAATACATTCATGTTGAATTGTGTCATTTTCTTTTAATTTAACTAATTTCCATTTATATTTCCCTTGTTGTAATTTACATATGGTAACAGCCCATTTTGCATCAAAATCAATTTTAGGCATTCCAACAACTTCAGCAAGTTCTTCAATTCCAAGTTGTTTTTCTTCACAAAATTGTTTCTTACAAACAGCACATCTCCACACATCAACAGAACCAATAGTTCGTTCATCGATGTTAATATTCACTACACCAAAATAGACAGTTTGATGCTTACAAGTTTCAGTATCAATACTCAATGTTGTTCACCAATTATTAGCATTATTTAGTTCTTGCATCATCATAAGGTTGTTCTAAAATTACTCCTATATTATCAACAATTTTATTTCGTTTAAATTCAATATGTTCTCGTTCACACATTTTTCTATACATGTTAACAGCAGTAAATCGTGGATGCATTGCCTCAAATTCAGTATCAGAAATATCAATAAAAGCACCAAGAGACATAAGATCAGTTGCAGTTTTTTCAGCATCGGTAAATGAAATTTTTAATTTTTCTGCAATTTGAATAGCAGACATTTTTCCATACCAAGTAATTAACAAGTAGGTTTTAGCTTGAATAGGAGTTAATTTAATTTCAGAAACCAGATCATTTTCAAGTTTAGAAGAATCCATTATTTTTTAAAGAAAATAACAACTACATAAAACATGAGTAAGGAAATTATTTTTTAATCAATATTTTTTTTGAGATTTTTAAACTAAATCCCATAGCAATAAAATGTATAATTCCCCCCAAAATTAGCGCAGTCATAAAATCATCAAAAATAACCCAACTTAGTAAAAAAGCTGAAAGGGATGGAACTGTCATAATTATCGATATAATACTTCCCTTCAAAACAATCTCACTTATACTAAGTTTAGATTTTGTTGCATCAGACAACAAGATAATTTTCAAAAATGGTAATAAAAATCAAAGATACTTTATATTTGGTGGGCAACAATTTGTATTGTTTGTCAAGTTATAAAAAAACAGTTTCAAATGAACAATCATTAAATTTTGTCATACCAATAATCGTTATTTTATTTTTAGGAATAATATATACAATGAGTCAAAGAGGAGATGCGGGATATGTGAGTTTTGTTTTGATAGGCGGAGCAGCAATTACAATGATCTATTGGATTAAAGTCATCAAAAAAATGGCAAATGAGCAAAAACCAGTTACATTTAATCAAGGAAGAGAGCAAGAAACAAAAAATTGGGTGTATGATCTAATCAAAGGAGAAGGAGAATTTGTTTTTGTAGCAGAAGTTCCAGGACCTGAAGATAAAATTACAGTGAGACTGGTAGATGGAATACTTTATGTTCGTGGAACAGGCGGATTTTCAAAAGAAGTACCAATTGAAGGGGCTAATGAAATGCAAATATATGATTTCAAATATAGAAACGGTGTCTTAACACTAAGAATAAAATAATTAAAGACTTTTTGCTAGTTCTAATTTTTGAGGCAAATATTTATCAGTAATATTTGTAAGACCGTATTTTGAAAAGGCTTCCAGTTCAGCTTTTCTTTTTAATTTTAAAAATACATCAAGTTCTTTTTTCCAAATTCCATCTTGATATCTAGGATCTTTTTGTAAATCATAACATCTCTTAATATCAGATTCAGTCATCGGAATTGTAGGTAACTTATATTTTTCAATATCAGTAGCCCAAACACCAACCCATTTTGCATCTGGGACTGTTAATTCCCTAAGATGTGCAGCATTAGCTGAACCAGATTTAATTACCATTGCAATATGTTCCCCATACACATCACCATCAGTAAGACAGATAACAGGTAATTTCATTTCATCATGAAGTCGTTTCAACAAAGTTCTAGTAGAACGTGGTGCTTGTCCCCCAGTATTAATGATAATTGATTTGAATTTTTTATCAACTTGTTCTTCAACAAATCGTGTAAACAAACCACCTTTTTCAATTGCAATTACAATTTCAGCACTTGTATCAACTAATTCTGCAGTAGTCAAACTAGGACCTATAGAATATCCATCAGGGTGATTAGCTAAATTCATGGTTTTCCCTTCATAACCAGGAATAGTATATTCAATATTCAAATCACCAAAAATAGAACTTCTTTCCTCAGGGAAAATATGGAAATCTTCCCGAGCTCTGGAAGTAACAGCTTCTAAATCTACTATAATATTATCAGATTCAGATTGATCCTCAAATTCAACAGCAAAAGCCTGGGAGGAATAATAAACATCTCTTAAAGTAGATGATTTTCGTTCATTAGTTAATCTATTTGCAAAAAATGCTAACCACATTAATTGTGTAAATGATCTTAATTGTGCTGAATTTCTAGAACTTCTCAAAGCAGCATTATTTCCTAAAATATATTGTCGAAGTTTTTTATCATATACGATATTACTTACAGACCTACTAGGAATAGAGAATTTCGGAAATTGTCCATTATCTAAATCATCATATATTTTTGCACCATGGCTTTTGAGCATTTCAAGAATAGTCTTTTGTTTATCATCTGCTTTTTTACTTCGAGCCTTAATTTTATTTTCTTTTTCTTTTTTAGTTGCTTTCAATTTCATTTTCCTCCTTTACTGCTTTTTTCTTTTCTGTTTCAATTTCAATTTCTAACATTTTCTTATAATTAGGTTCTTTTTTCTTTCCAGATAGTTCTGTACAAAATTCTGCAATCATCGGAATATATTTTGCGTAAAGATTAGCTCGCTTTTTTGCCATTTCAGCTTGACCTCGTTTAGACATAAAAGAAGAGAGTTTTCTAGACAAAAATTGTAATGCTAACCTTAATTCTCGTTCTATTTCTTGTCTATCTGCAACATTTTCTTTTCCAGCAGTTTTGTATGGAATTCTAGTAGAACAAATATGAGAAACAATGATGAAAGGAGGTTCGCCTTTTACCTTATATCGACCCCAATCAGTATCATTTACAACTTTAATAACGACATCACTGCCCTCATCATAAAGAAGTGGAATTCTGTTAGCATATCGATAGACATGTGGTCCACCTGTTTTAATATCACCACCATATGCTATTCCCATCTCAATAATGAAAGGAAATCCAGAATAAGCAGAAGCTGGACGTTGAACTACAGCGACAAAATCAGGATTAAAGAATTTTTTAATTCCTTTTTCTAGGGGTTCTGCACCTAAAGGAGCTAAACAACTTGAATCAGGAGCCATGAAATCTTCAAATTTCTGAAGTGCATCACTGAGATTGACAAGTTCTTGATTGGTTAGAGTGCCCATTCTTTTTTCAGGCTTTAATTTAGCAAATGCTGCAAATTTAACTGCAGTAGTAGGTCCTACACGTTGAAATCTTTTTGTTAAAAATGTAGTAAGAGGTTCACCCTGAACAGTATTTGTTAATTGTTTGTAATATTGACTTTCAGGATCCATATCAACTGATTTTGATTGTGAATCACCAAAGTCCCAATAAAATAATTTTTTGTTTGGCATGTCAATATCTTCAATTTTAATTTTGTTTAATTTTTCAAAATCCATTTTCAAAAAGGACATTAAAGCAATAACAACTCTAACTTGACGTGGAAGATTTTTCCATTTCTTTTTTGCTTTTTCCATAATAGAAGTAAAACTAAGTTTTTTTACAGATAATCCTAAATCTTTTCTAACTTTTTCAATCATTGCATCATCAATAGTTGGAATTTCAAATTGAGATTCAATAATCATTCTTCGTATACGTTCAACATCAATTCCATGTGGATGTGGACGAATAATAGTTGGAGGTGGAGGAATATCTTTAACGAATCTAGGGTGACTAAATTTTTGTCCTTTGGGATCATCAAAAGTAATTGATGCATAAGGAGTTATCAAAGAAGTTTCATAAACATAATCTCTAATTTTATTTCCTGCTTTAGAATAATCACCCTCTAAACAAATGCTAACGCTTAATCCTTTTTTTGTAATTTCTTTAGTGTTATGTTTTACAATTACAGGTTTGTTTTTTTGAATATCTAATAATATTTCAAATTGATTTTGGATTTTTCCATCAGCAGAACTTTTTACAGTTACAGGTTTATTTGTTGTAATTTGTCCATACAAAATTGCCATAGTTGCACCCAAACCAAACATTCCTCTAGCTTGCTTCAATCCAAATTTAGAACCATAAAGTACAGTTCCAAAAGCAAGTGGAATATGTTCTGCATCTATTCCAGGTCCATTGTCTTTTACAGTCAAAATATAGGGTTTAGGATCTGGCTTATCAGGGTCAACTGCCTTAATTATAAGATGAACATCTGGAAGAATTCCTTTTTGGTCACATGCATCTAATGCATTTTCAACAAATTCACGTACAGCAGTGTATAATGAACGTGTAGGATTACTAAATCCAGCTAAATCACGATTACTATAAAAAAACTCACTAGGAGATATTTGATTAAATTTTTCTTTAATAGAAGACATCTTGATCTTCCCATAATTGCATTTTTTCTTGTTTTGTTCTTCTGTTTGCAGCTTCTAATTTATCATAAACTGCACCATGCATACCTCCACTAGAAATAGCAGATATGGCATCAACAACTAATCGTAATTTAGTTGAATCCCCAATAATTGAAACGGTTCTTCCATAAACTGAAATATGTGTATTAGTAAGATTTTCCATATTTTTTCTTGCTCTACCTCCCTCTCCAATGATTCTCCCTTTTATCCTTTCAACATTTGCATTGGATTTTCCAGTAAATTCTCTAAGATCAATTACATGTAATGCATTGTCACCATCTAACAGAGTCATTGCATTTTCAGGGGAAAATCCTCGTCCAATTGCACTAACAATTTCCATTGCTTTGAATGGTTGCATTTTTTCAACATCACCAATAGATTTTATAAAAACTTCTCCGTTGTCACCATCAACATCAATTGAAACATAACAGGATTTCTCAATGGAAGATTTTACATTACCAGATTTTCCAATTAAAGCACCAATTCGATCATTAGGGATACGAATTAATTTTTCAAAGCTCATTTACAATATCCTCAAATACATCAACAGAATCTTCAACAACCATTCCTCTTTTCTTAAAGAATCGTGTAATGTTATTAATGTCTCTTTTAAGAAATTCTTTAGAATTTGGATGTCTAAGATCAACTGCAGAACCTAAATCAAATACAACTAATTCATCATCAGTTTTAAAAATATTATATTCTGAAAAATCACCATGAACTAACTTTGCTTTATGATATAGATCTTTGATTATAGATATTGCTTGTTCATAGTCATTTTGTTCCACATTTGAGGTTAGCAAGGACCTACAAGGCGAACCATTGACGCCTACAAAATCCATGGCAAGTACATTATTTGTAACATATAGTGGTCGGGGCACAGGAATACCAGCATCATAACATTGAGATAGATTGCGATATTCTTTTTTTGCCCATAAATAAACCAAATTTTTGGTACCTTTTTTGACATGACGGAATCTAGGATCACCTGTAAGATAGGGTTCACGTTTTTTAAAATTAGAAGTACTGACCAAATAAATTTTTAAAGCAATATCAGTATCATCATCAGTAACACCCCAAAAAACAACAGATTCTTTTCCAGCACTTACAGAACCATTAACATATGCAATTACATGATCCGTAATCATTTTGTAAAGAGTCATCACCGTCGGTTTGTCTAAAACTTCATTCATTACTTTTCCTTTTTTGAATCCATCTGGAAGTTTTTGTCTTTTAGATTTTGAAATTAATTTATTATCAATTTTAGATTCTAATTTTCTACTAATAATATCAGTCAATAGTTATTATTTTCCACACTAGATAAAAGAGATTGCTTTTCGATTAAAACACTAAAAAAAGCATTAAAATAAAAATTCATTTTAAAAATTAAAAATAATTAAAAATGGAATATCAGAAATAATTTTAACTCCAGATTCAGAACCAATTCCAAGACCAATAGCTAACGATATAGTTTCTTTACCTACTAAATTGATAATGGATGCAGATTTCAATAAAGATATTGCTTCATCTTTATCAACTAATTGATTACCATAATAATTTTCACTTATGTGAATTTTTAATTCACCATCAACAATATTTTTTCCTATTAATTCAGTGTCACACATATTGAGCATTGTGTTTTTTTGATAATCAGAAATTCGTACGGAATATTGCATTACGCATATTTACCTTTCAAAGTAGATTTTGCACCACATGCTTCACAAATTAAAAATGAAATACGGTTTTCTTTTAAGATTTTTGTATCAGGGCTTTTACAGGTTGGACATTCAAGATAGTCTTTAACATAAATTTGAAATAATCTGGTAAAGTCATCAGGGGCCCTACGACCAACAAACATTGCTTTATCACCAAGTCTTTCTGCAGGAACTGCAAATTCTTTTGAAAGATATTGAAGAACTTTATCAGGATCTCGCCTTAAAACTTTAGGAAATTCAGAAAAATTACGTAGAAATGTTTTTTGTCCTTCCCACATCACATCTACAATAGGGAGTTCAAATCTAGTTGAAGAGTCTTCATTTGAATCACCCAGTTTATCTTCAATGCGCTTAAGTAGACGCTCATAATCGGTTTTAGCCATCAAAAAATTGTGCATAGTATTCCCTATATTGTTTTTGAAAAAGAGGAATCAGGGGGACTAGTGTTTAGATTATTCTTTTGGCATTGCACCAATACGGAATACATTAGTTCCACAAGTTGGACATGTGCCTTTAACAGCTGGACGTCCATTCTTTAGTTTGACTTCTTTAGGATCTTTGATATCCCTTTTTGCTCTACATTTTACACAATATGCTTGAACCATTATGAAATTTATCAAACTTGGAGGTATTTAGGAAGAGGCTGTGAAGAATATTTCACTATAGACTGGATGTATGTAGTTTTTTTTAAGCAATAAAAAAACCAAAAATCTTAAAAATAGTACAAAATTAATGTATTTTTTAAATAAATATCTACAAAATCATAAAATAAATGTATTATTTTTTAATATTTGTAAAACAAATTATAATTTTTAAAAAAATTATCAATTATAAGCAAGTTAATAATGAAAATAGAAAATGGCATCAAAAAAAGGGATTGCAATTACAGCTATTATTTTAGCAGCAATTACAGGGGCTAGTTTCCTATTATGGGTAATACCACAGGAAAATGATACAACATTCATAGTAACAGATTATGAGGTATACTTGGATGGAGTAAAAAACATCCATGAAGTTTTACAAGAATCTGTAGATATGGAATACCAAAATCTTCGTGAGGGGAAGATTTCACCAATAGATTACATTACAATTACAGAGGTAACATCATCACAAGTGACTACACAAATTAGTGAATTTGTTACTTCAAAACCTTCAGAACAATGGCAAGAAAGTTACATTAGCTACATGGATGGTATGAAAAAATTTAATGAATATATTCTGGAAACTAAAGTTTTAGCGAATCAAATTGAAAATGGAAGTTTAGATGCAGAAATTTTACAAACAGTGGATAGAATTGAATCCATAAAAGCAGAATCCATAGAATATGTTAAAAAATCAAATGAATTAAGACCCTAGGCTCAAGACCGAATTATACTAATCAGAAGTGTTGGAAATCATTAAAAACTAATTGTATGTTATGAATTACAATGTCACAAAGATCTACCAAAGTGCAAAAAGATGTTAGTAAATCAACAGCCAACAAATTAGTAGTAATTTGTGTAGATAGAGACGATGATGTAGGTGAGAAAACAGGTATCACTACACCAGTAATAGGAAGAGATGCATGTATAGAGGCAGCACAAAGATTAGCATTAGAGGATCCAGAAGATGCGGATTCTAATTCAATTTTTGCAGCAATTAAAACATATGAAGATTTAATCAGTAAAGGTTACCAAGTCGAAGTAGCTACTATTACAGGAGTTAAGAATAGAGGAGTTCAAGCAGATGAAAAAATACTACGTGAAGCAAAAATAATATTAGAAAAATTTCAAGCAAATGGAGCAGTCATTGTTTCTGATGGAGAAGACGATGAAAGTGTAATTCCAGTTATTCAAAATGTGTTACCAGTAGTATCAGTACAACGAGTAGTAATGAAAGTAAGTAGGAGTGTTGAATATTCTTATGCAGTTTTTGGAAAATATCTAAAAATGATTGCTTATGATTCAAAATATTCAAAATTCTTTTTAGGAGTTCCAGGAATTCTTTTGTTAATTGGCGGAATTGGAACAGTAGTTGGATATACCGCAGAAATATTTGCAGTGATGGTAAGTATTTTGGGCGGGGCATTTTTAATCAGAGCATTTGATATTGACAGAGCATGGTCAAGCTGGTCTAAACCGACACCGACAGGTTTTATCAGAATGTTTACAATGGTTACAGGAGTATTGTTGATTCTATCATCAGTACCAGCTGGAATTAGTACAATTGATTCAGGAATAATTGAATCAAATGGAGGAATAATAGAGAGTTTATCAAATCAAATAGTACTAGGACAATTTGTAGCAGGATCATTACCAATTTTATGGATTGGTTTGGGAGCAATATTTGCGGGTACATTACTAAGTAATTGGATTGGAGGAATTCCAAGACAAATTAGTGATATTTTAAGAATTATTGTTTTAATATCGCTATATCCAATTGTTGCACAATTTACTAACATAATGATATTTGATGAGAGTTCATTCACTTTAATTCCACCATTATTAGCAGGGTTAGCAGTTACATTAGTTTCAGCCACAGTTCTCTTTAAAAAATACAGAAAACAAAAAGACCAAGAAATGGTTTCAGACTAATTATCATAAATTAAAAAAAATTTTAAAAAACACTGATATCATCAGATATTCATTAGTTTTCAAAGGAAAATAAAAATGAGTAAAATAAAAGATATAATTTTGCAATTATCAGGATTATACAAAATATACGGGAAAAAACTAGAGACTGAAATTAAAACAGGAGACATTCCCAATCACATTGCATTAATTTTAGATGGAAATAGAAGATGGGCTAAACGACATTTACAAATTAATAAAAAAGGACATTGGCAAGGAGCAGATGCAGTTGAAAATTTGCTTGACTGGTGTGAAGAATTTGACATAAAAATTGTTACATTGTATGCGCTATCAGCAGAAAATTTAGATAGAAAGGATGAAGAATTAGATGACCTTTATGAATTAATTCGAATGAGATTAGAGAAATTATACAATGATCCTAGAATACACAGATGTAAAATGAGAGTTAAAGGGATTGGAAGAATAGAATTATTGCCAGAATCTATCAAAGAAGTGTTAACACGATTAGATAATGTGACAAAAAATTATAACAATCATTTTCTAAATATTGCTCTAGCATATGGAGGTCAGTATGAATTAGTAGATGCAGTAAAAAAAATAGGAGAAAAAATCAAAGGAGGAGAATTGAAAATAGATAACATTACAAAAGAAGAAATTGAATCAAATCTATACACATCACATCTACCACAATCATCACCAGATATGATTTTACGCACATCTGGTGAAAAAAGATTAAGTGGTTTTCTAATATGGCAAAGTGCATACAGTGAATTAGTTTTTATGGATATTTTTTGGCCAGAATTTAGGAAGATTGATTTAATGAGAGCCATTAGAACATTTCAAGAAAGAAAAAGAAGGTTAGGTAAATGATTAAAGAAACATCAGCAGGAATTGTATTATACAGAAAAGAAAATACAAAAAATTTGTTTTTACTATTACATTATCCATCAGGACATTGGGATTTTGTAAAAGGAAAAATGGAAAAAAATGAAACAACTCATGAAACAGCAATTAGGGAAACAAAAGAAGAAACAGGAATTACAGATATAGTATTTGCAGAAAATTTTGAAGAATGGATTGAATATAATTTCAAATATCAAGGAGAATTAGTTCAAAAAAAAGTTGTGTTCTTTTTAGCTGAAACAAAAACTAAAGAAATTGAAATATCACATGAACATAGTGGATACATATGGATGGATTATAATGCATCAATGGAAAAAACTACATTTGATAATGCAAAGACAGTGTTAACAAAAGCAGAAAAATTACTTTCCAATACTTTGTAGATGTAATTCTTTAGCTACAGCAATAGAATTTTTAGCATTCAAAATAGTTCTACCAACAATCAAATAATTAGTACCAGATGAAATTACTTCTGATGCATTTCCACCTTGCGTACCAACACCAGGTGAAAAAATACTTAGATCTTTTCCTGCTTGTTTAGAGCAGTATTGTATAATTTTGGGAAATGTTGCACCCACTACAACGCCATCAACTTTTGCAGTTAAAGCCCAATTCAAAAATAATTGGTATAATTGCTGTGTTTTACCCATTTTAATTTGCATATCATAAGAGAGTTTAGCCTCAGGGGCACTCATATGACATAAAGTAATCACTCCTTTCTGTTCTTTATGAGATGATTTTACTAAATTCTTTAAACTATCCAAACCCATGATAGGATTTGCTATTACGGCATCAAAACCCAAATTCCATAAATGTTCAGTTGTTACACGATTAGTATTTCCAATATCATTTAATTTGATATCAGCAATAGTTTGTAATCCATAATCATGAGCAGTTTTATTGATTTTAATTATATCTTTAGCACTAAGAGGCAAAAGTAGATGAAAATTTAGTTTTATTCCACAAAGATATGGATTTAATTTTTTAATATTTTGAATAGTTTTATTTTGTAAATTTTTTTCGGAAGAATTATAATCATTTGCAAGGATTACTTTCCCATTGCTTTTTGAGATCTTGGAAAGTCTAGTTTTGAAGGTGGCCATAATCAACTAGTGGATGTGTATCCTTCAATTTTATTATTTTGATATAAGAATATCCATGTTCAGATGGATTTTGGACAAAAGTTGGTTCAATTCCATTGGTGGTAGAAAATTTAATGAATGGATTTACAGGATCATCATTCAAAACTATATGACAAAAATAAGATGTTCCTTCATCATTGAAATTCATAAAAACTCCAAGAAGCCATTTATCTTTGTATGGAAATAAAAATAAAGGAAAAGGAACATCATCAAAACCCCATGTAAGTTTTGCAAGACTAGATAGATCTTCTAATTCAATTGGTTGATACCTATCAAGAGTTCCATTACCAGGTTGTAGTGTTTTAGGAAGAGATTTAATTCTAATAATTGGCGAATATAGTTTACTAGAATCAGAAGTGGAATCCACAATATTAGATTCTTCTTTTCCAGATTTTAATCCATAACAAAGATAATCACCATTACGTTCTAAAGGAGTATAGTAAACAATTGGTTTTTGTTGTAAAACATCCATTTGTACAGATAGAATTTTTTTACCATCATGATTATGAGCAAAAGATACACGAGGTGCACGTTCAAGTGCACAAACTAATCGAGTGAATTCTAAAGTAGAATGAACTTGTATGTAACGAGGTAACTTATCAACAATAGAAGTTTCTAATTTGTCCACAAGGATTTGTAACAGATTATCAAATTAAACTTATCCAAAAAGTTAGAGCCTAGTTTCTTCTATCAACAATATCATTGATTGATGGACCAGTTCCAATTATTGTTACAGGCGTGTTTAATTTATTTTCAATATTTTTGATAAAAGATTTAGCCTCATCAGATAATTCATCATAAGAAGTTTTTCCAGCACAATCAGTAAAAAGAACATCTATTTTTGTAATTGAAATTTGTGTTGCACCATTAAGCATGATTGCACGCCTAGCTAAATCAAAATCAAAATCAGCTGCACGTCTTTGACGACCAGTAACAGTTCCAAATTCAGACCAATTTTTCTTTTCTGCATCTTCCAAGGATAATTCTTTATCTAAAGGACCAGTTCCAACACGGGTAACATAAGATTTGAAAACAACAATTACTTCATCAACTTTTGTAGGGCCTAAACCAACATCAGCACAAATTCCAGAAGCAGTTACATCTTTCGAAGTTACAAAAGGATATGTTCCATGCCATAAAGAGAGAAATGTTCCTTGAGTTCCTTCAACTAAAACATTTTGATTTGCATCTAATGCTGAATTTATCTCCTCAGGAACATCTGTAATTATAGAAGATAATGAATCAAAATCTTTAGCCATTTTTAAAACACGCATTGCTCTATCAGAATTTGCAGGACCAGTTCCAGAACCAGTACTACCAATTTTTTCTTTTAATTCTCCTTTTGAATCCCTTTGTAAATGAGATTCTTCAATTATTCCACAATGTTTATCGATAAATACACGTCCAGATGCACCAAAATCTTGAATTTCTTTATCAAGAACTTTAGGATTAATTACAACACCAGGTCCAATCATTACTTTAGCATTTTTATTTAAAAATCCACTAGGAAGCATTCTAACTTTGTAAACTTTTTCACCATCCATGATCGTATGACCTGCATTAGGACCAGCACCGCCACGAACTATAATTTTAGGATCATCCTTTATTGCCAAATATGAAATAATTTTTCCTTTACCTTCATCTCCAAAAAATCCTCCAACAACAACAGTGGATGTCATAACTGTAAACATCTATTTCGTTTATTTAAGCTAAAGTATTGCCACATGATTTTATATTCAAGCAGAATTAGATTAGATCCATGTCTGAGGACAATCATGCTGGAAATATCATAGTTAATCTTGCTAGTTTACCAGATTTTTTAAGAACTCCAATTTTAAAAAAAAGAATGATCGAATTCTTTTCAAAAGAAGAGGCAGATAAAAAAGAAATTATCTACAATGCATTAGAAGCAGGTCCAACTATTCCATTTCTTAATTTCTCTAAATTGTTTAAATCTTGGTTAAAAATCATAGCAAATCTTTCTGAAGAACACAGAGAAGGGATGTTTTTAGCATACATTAAACAATCCTTATTGGATCCAGAAAAATTAATCGCATTTAATTTAGATGGAATTTTAGAAATGTTTTTAGAATTAGAAGAGAATGAAAAGGAAATAATATCAAATACAATAAGAAAAATTATTGGAAATCTAAATGATCAAGATAAAAGAAAAATTCTAATCATGATACCAAATAATGCTAAAAATCATTTAAAAATTTAATTTACTTGTGGTTCATCAGGTTTTCGATTATCCTCATTTGTATAATCAATTATTTCACCTTCAGGAGACAATATACCTACAAAGATTTTTTCATGTTTTTTTAATAATTTACGATGATCAGCCATAGACATATCTAATTTCATTTCATTCATTACCATAATTTGATATTCTTTCCACTCAGCCCAACATTTAGTGCATGTGGGGTATTTTTCATTAACAGGTCCTAATTGCTCAGTATCTGGAATAGAATTTTTACATTTAGTACAAGTACGACTCATAAAAAACATGAAGAATCAACTCCTTTTATCTTTTTTTGATGTAAAGTAATAATAATTCAAAATAATAAAATAAAGTGTGAAAATCAAATGCCCAAAATGTAATGAAGATGCAGAAATGCCACTGGATTATTCAATGGTAAAATGTAATTCATGTGATTTGGATATGAGTTATGGAGAATATGTAAAATTCATAGCACATAATCAACCAAAATATTCAGATATTTTAGGAGATTATGCATCTGGTGGTAGTACAGAAGGTCAAACAGCAGGTTCATTGGATGAATGGGATTAACAATATAGTAAAATGATTCATCAGATTAAAATAATTACTTAAAGAAATTACTAAACACCATTGGAATTTTTATTAGAAAATATACTTAATCTTGTTGGCTTTTTAGTAGGACTTGCCATAGGAATAATGTCATACATTGGATTTAGAAATACAGGTAGTCCAACATTATTTAGATTAACAATTGCATTTCTTGCAATTAGTGTAGGATTTTTTGTCATATGGTCAGGATACATGTTAGAGGATTTTGTAATAAAATCAGGAAGCATAGAAAGAGGGATACAAACTATAGGTATTGTAATTCAAACTGTAGGATATTTTTTTATTGCATTTTCTCATAGCATAAAATCATTTTTTCCAAAATCTAATTATTTTAGATCAGTAGGAATTTTACCATTATTTTTAGTATCTACTGTTCAAGTAGAACATATTTTCAGATCAATTTCATTTATTCTATTAGTATATGGTGCAATTGAAACAATGTTATCATATAGAGATAATAAAAATAAAGGTGCAATTTCAGTATCAGTAGGATTAGGACTTTTAGCATTTGGAGAATTTTTGGGATGGTATTCGTTTGTATTTCCAGAAACAATGTTATATTCAATATCAATGACAATCAAGATTGGAGGATTAATTGCATTGTTCATTCCAGTTAGCAAAGTGCCACTAAAGAGAATAAAATTTGATGATGATTTAGATAAAATCTAAAATAGGCTCAAAAATTAAATGTTGTCAAATTCTTTTATCTTTTTAGTATATACGAAAATATCAGTGAGCTATCATAGAAATTTAAAAATAAAAAATTAACAAAATGGGCGAATATAGAACACAAATGAAGATTATTGGGGACATACTATCAACTACAAGGGATGATCTTCAAGATGAAGATGGAGCAACAGTAACTTATCTAATTAGAAAAGCAAATGTTTCGCATTCAAGAATTTCTACACTTTTAAAAACACTGGTATCACAAGGATTGTTAGAAAGAGGAGACCATCAAGGTTCAAACAGATATAAAATTAGTCAATCAGGTAGAGAATTTCTCCAAGCATATAATTCATTTACAAAATTTGCAGACAATTTTGGTTTAAATATTTAATTTTTAGATTCATCAGAAGTATATTCAAAATCATCTTCAAATCCATTATCATCATAATTTGAAATAGAAGACATACAGAGAGATCAAAGTAGAATTGAGATAAAAAGTTACTTAAAAGTAAATAATAATTAAAGAAAACAAACCACAAATTGTAATGAAAGTGGATTGTGATGAAAAAGGAATTGAAAAAACGTGGCAAGTAATCAAAAAGGGCGGAATTACAATATTTCCTACAGATACAGTGTATGGAATAGGATGTAATCCATATAACATAAATGCAGTAAAAAAAATTTATGAAATTAAATCAAGGGATAAAATAAAATCATTACCAGTATTAGCATATTCATTAGATATTGTAAAAGAAATAACATGTATTGATCCATTCACTGAAAAAATCATAAAGAAGTATTGGCCAGGACCATTAACATTAATTTTAAAATTAACAGATGAAAAATTAAAAAAATCACTAAAATTAGATAAAAAAATTGCAGTAAGAATCCCAGATTCCAAATGCACTTTAAAATTATTAGAGAAATCTAAATTGTTAGTAGGAACTAGTGCAAATATTTCTGGAAATCCACCATTTACAAATCCAATAGAATGCCTCAAAAATATTAAAAATTATGATATTTTTCTAAATGGAGGAATAATTACAAGTAAAGGTGAATCCACAATAATTGAGATAGAAAATAAAAAGATCAAAATGATTAGAGAAGGAATATTAAAAATAAAGGATATCACGGTATGATGAATCTAATTATCACCTGTGCAAGACACTTAGAAGGAGATGCAGAAGAAGAAATAACAGATATTTTAGATGAATTAGGAGATTCGGATGTTAAAATTTCAATAAGCAGCATGTCTGGAATAATTACCGTTCAGACAAAATTAGATCCAATTGAAGTAGTTAGAAAAATGAAAGAAACGCTACTAGATGAGCCATGGAGTATTAGATATTGTCTAAGAGTAATACCAGTTCAAAAAGTAGTTAAAACAAACATAGAAGAAATTGAAAAAACAATTTCTAGTATGTCAGATCAAATTGAAGAAAAAGAGTCATACAGAATATTAATTGAAAAAAGAAATTCAGATATTTCAAGTAAAGAAATTATTACAAAGATAGCAAATGGAATAAAAAATAAAGTTTCACTAGATTTTCCAGATAAAATAATTTTAATTGAAATATTAGGCATAGTTACAGGAATTTCAATCTTGAAAAAATCAGACATACTAAGTCTTGAAAAAACAAAACGTAGTATGTCAGAGTAAAATAGAAGCTTTTTCTACCAAAATATCCTCTAATGGATTTTTAGAATATACTGTATCGATATGTTTTTTTGAAATATTGAAATGTTTTTTTAAAAACAAATCATTATTTTTTAAAAATAAATTTACACATAAAGGAGATAATTCAGAATATAATGAATTAAAATAATTTTTATTTCCAATAATGATTAAAATAAAATTACTAGATGGTTTGATTCCAACAGATAAAATTGCATTTGAAATTTGCAATGTCACTGCAAAACGCATTAAAATATCAGTTTCAAGTTTATTTGATAGTAAAATATTATTTTTTTCAGCATTAATTGAAAGAGATAAAATTTTTTTTAGATGAGATATATTAAGAATAAAATTACTAGATACAGCTTGAAATTTAATTTTTGGGTATTTTTTTCTTAAATCATCAATGAATTGTATACCAATTGTTTTTTGACCACGGATTTCTAGTACTTGAATCTGCTTTTTTTCAATTCCAAAAATTAATTTTTTTGATGCCCCACCATGAATTACAGGAATAATACTTACAATGTCACCATCATGAATAATGGTAGATTTTCCTTCCATTGCAGAAGAATCAGATCCATTAACAGCAATCAAAATATTTTCAACATCAAAATCAGAAGTATCTGTAGGTTTTAATTTTAATAATAACTCAAGTAAATCTTGAATAGAAACATCAGATTTATCAATTTTTAATTGTTCAGAATTAAAAGATTTTTTTGCACCACCAACTAATTTTATAATAATCATATCTATATCTAATTTAAAATGTAGAAATCAATATTTAATTAATTATTCAGTTTTGTCATCTGCAGATGCAGTTGAAGGTACAATTGTTTCAACTTCTTCAGTTGTAAGAGTAATTTCTTCAACGGTTTCATCAATTTCATTAGATTCTGTAATATCTAATGTAGATTCTTGTTCTTCAACATTAGTAGAATTCATACTACTACGATCATGTTTAATTTTTTCTTCACGAATTTGTTTTTTATTAAATCTTGTAATATATCCAGCAACCTTATTTTTTAGGCCTTTAGAGCGGACAATAGAAATTTGGTTTAAAGCTTTTTTATTTTCAACAAAATCTTCACCGAATTTAGATTTATGTTCATCTAATACTTCAAACGAAATACGTTTTATCCTATCCACGCATGAATTAACGAATAGGGTATTTTATACCTATATTCCAAGAAAACGTTTTGTATTATCTTCTAATAAAAAGGACATCTCATCAAATGTTTTTTCAAGAATTTTTGAGGCACAAAATATGACACTAGGTATGAAGCTAATCTGTCCAGATTTCATTTCAAAACATCTAGAAAATCTAACAGGTCCATCAGTTTCAACAAGAATTTTTGATTGATCAGTTTTAGATAACAAAGTCTGTTTATCATTTGCATAAATCATTACAGGTCCAAACGATACAAAAAAATCCATATCCATAGCCTTTTGAAGTTGTTTTTTGCTTCCATCAAACCAATGTAATAAAGCATGTTTCGTATTATAGGAAGTCATAATTTCAAAAATATTATCAAGACTTTTTCGTGAATGAATAGATACAGGTTTATGAAATTTTTCAGCAGATGAAAGTAACGATTCAAAAACTTGAATTTGTCTTTTAGTATCATTATTATTTTTTACATATGTAGGGTCTAATCCAATTTCACCTATTCCAAAGATATTATTTTGATTTAATTCTATTAAATGGGTAATTTTTTCAAGATCATCATTTGCATATTCAGGATGAATTCCAATGAAAGGTAAAACAAGATTACTTTGTTTTGATAATGATAAAGTTTCTAAAGAATTTTGTACATCCACTGAAACACAGCATGCTTTAATTTTTAGAAATTCCATTTGTTTTAAAATTAAATTAATTTCAGGGAGATAAGTAGGATCAGAAAGATGGATATGGGAATCAAAAGACCAAGTCATTTTCTAATTAATTCTCAATATAGTCTGTATAAATCGATTCCTTAGTGATATTTTTTCACTCATTAAGTTTTTTCCCAAAAAATTAAATTAAAAATTATGAAATCATCAGAATTAGGGTTATCTGCAATGTATAGAATATTAAAAAAAGCAGGAGCAAATAGAGTTAGTGATGAATCAGCAGATGAATTAAGAAGAATAATAGAAGATATTGCAGAAAATATTGCAAAAAGTGCAGTGGATTTAGTTTCTCAAACTAAGCCAAAACGAGTAACCATAATGCGTGAGGATATAACAAATTCATGGTTACAAAAAGAAAAAGAATTCAATATGGATCGTTTCAAAGTAATCTAAAAAATTCTAATCTAAAGAGTTAATTGTTCATTTCGTATTTTTTAAAACGGTACTCTGGCAGAACGGTTATGCGTGAGCCTGCAAAGCTTATACAAGGGGGTTCGACTCCCTCGGGTACCTTTACTCGACAATTACTTGAGCTTTCATCCAAGGATGAAGCGTACAATAATAATCATAAATTCCAGATTCATCAAAAGACAATGTGTAATACTCATATGGATCTAAGTAACCACTATCAAAAAATCCAGAAGGTTCACCATAAAATCCAGAAGTCACACTATGAAAAGAAGAATCTTCATTCAACCAAGTTACAGAATCTCCTTTTTCTACAACAATAGTAGAAGGAATGTAACAGATGTCTTCAATATCGCAACCAGGACGTGAAACCTTTGTTGGCATTACAACATCAGGTGGAATGATGAAATCATTTTGTAAACTAAATTCTTCAGAATTATAGTCTTCAGAAATAGTTTCTTCAGAATTTAAGCTAGATAATGATAAACCAATAATTGATACAGATATTCCCAAAATTATTGCCAAAGTAATTATTTTTTTTATCAATTCAGTTCACAACCATCAGAGATGTATTATACAATTACCCAACTCTCTAAATATATAATGCATTACAAAAATAAATGTCACAAAATCCAAATGGTTTACTAGAATATATTCCAGGTTCACAGGCACTGTTAGTACAAAAAAATTCCAGTCCACCACTAGAAGGTTTTGCAGAAAATATTAGAGAAAGTATTCACGATTATGCAGAGGATTCAAAAAATGAAGTTGAAAAAGGCAATAATTTTCTTCAATGGATTTTAACAAGAGTTTTCGAGGCTACAGAAGATGACGCTGCAGATGCAATAGTAGACGGTGCAAATGATCTGGGAATTGATGCATATTTACCAGTTGATTTTTCAGATAATACAGTTAGACTATTTCAATCAAAGTATGGCACATCACATTCTCTAGAAGCAATTGCTAAATTCAAAGAAGATGTAAAAAGATTACTTTCAAAAGACATAACAAAAATGAGACCAGAATTAGCTCAACTTGTTACAAAAATTAAAGAAAAAAATCTAAAAATAAAATGTTGTTATGTCACTGACCAAAAAGTTGACTATCAGGATGAAATGATAGAAATCATTGATGAAGAAAAAATAATTCAAAAATTATGGGATAGGATAAAAAAACCAGCAGCAGGAAAAAAATCATCAATTAAACTTGAAAGAATGCTTAGACATGAAAATACTATTCTAGGAATTTTAAAACTACGTGAATTAACAGATTTTGTAAGTAAAAATAGAGATTATGTTTTTGAATCAAACATTAGACAATGGATGCAATTTAAAACTACAGTCAATAAAGGGTTAAGAGATACTTTACAAACAAATCCAGCAAAATTCTTTTTTTATAATAATGGAATTACAATAGTAGTTAATGATTTTACAGAACTAGGTGAAAACATGATAGAACTTTTTGCCCCACAAATTGTTAATGGTGCACAAACATCAAATTCAATTTTAGATCATTCAAAGAGAACAAAAAATATGGATGGATCAATGACTGTAACTATTATCAAAGCTGATGATGAACAAGAACAGAATAATATCACAAAATACAGAAATTCTCAAAATTCAGTTAGAGGAAAAGATCTAGTTTCATTAATGGATTTTCACAAATCAATAAAATCACAATTAAAAAATTGTGGATATTTTTATGAGATTCAAGCAGGTTCATTTGATACAAAAACAAAATCAAAACAATTAGAATACAATGGAGATGTAGCTTACAACAATTATCTTCCAGATAATCATAAAAAAGTCATTGTTGCCAAAGATGCAATTCAATCACTAGTAGCTGGAATTGAACAAAGACCAACAGAATCATACAGTTCTCCATCACAATTTCTTCCACGAGGAAGTAAATATGATCAAATTTTCAATGATAATCTAAAAGATGATTATAGAATAATACTATATCCATATCTTGTAAAAGAATTTGCAAAAAAATCATTAAAATATGGAAAACAAGGAGGACATAAAACAAAACGATATGCAACATTATTCTTTGTAGCAGTTTATTTCAGAATATTACATAAAAAAATCCTAGAATCCAAAGCTGATTTTAAATTAGATGTAAGAAAATTGGAACCAATATTTCATAGTTTTAAACTCAATAATAGAATTTTAAAAATCACAGATGTTATTGTGACTAAATTTCTAGAAGATACAGTAGTTGATGATGAAATTGAATTAGCAAATACAAAACATAATTTTTTCTCCCAACATGTTTGGAATGATACAATGCTTCGAGTAATAGATAAGAAAATCAGACATGAAGAAGAAGAAATCATAGCGCTAAAAAAGATTGCAAATAGCTTATTTTAATGAAAAAGGCAGTAGCCTAACCAAGTAAAAATCTTGCAGGAGGTTTACATTGGTTAAACCATCTACCTAATTTTATCAGAAATAAGTATTATTTAACATAATTTTCTCAGTTAGGATTAATCTAGATTGTTTTTTATATCGATAAAAAATAGAAAAAAATACTTTGGCATCAAAAGAAAAATGTTCAATTTGTAATGAAAAAGTTGAACAACGTTACAATCCAATGGAAGAATGGGGAATTAAAGGAATAATGTGTGGAAAATGTTATTCAAAAAAAGTTCATGAACATTATCCAGGAGAACACATCAGAGTAAACAAAGATTTAGATTAATTTTATTCTGTTTTTGAATATTTATTCACAGTAAGACAGTTCCAAGCAAGAGAATCATCTTTTACATCTTTCTCTTCTAAAAATTTAATGTCAGTAATTGTTTTTTTTCTTTTTAAAAAGTTCACTTCAAAACTAGAAAAGATTTTGCATTTACAAGACTTGAATAAACAAACATCACCATCACCTTCATCATGATCTTGAGCTTCATGCCCGCATTTACATACAGCACTTTTTTTAGCATCACTAAGAGATTTTGGTGCATATACACCTAATCTAAGATATGCTTCACCACCATGACCTGCTTTAAATCGTTCATAATGCTCAGACTTTGGCAATATTTTAAAAAAAGCTAAATTAGTATCAGGTTTTTGAGAATCAGATCCCATGATGAACCAATAATCAGTTTCCATTTCTACAAATCGAACTTTAATTGAGGGATCTACCCACCAATGAATAGAATCATGCCAAATAGAACCTGCTTGTTTTCTATCAGTAATTAAGGGAGCAACATTCATTCTAAGATCATAATATCGAAATGCAACACCTTCAAAGTCATCAAACCACGGTATTGGAGATTGAGAAGACATTGTACCAAAATACAGTTGGAGCTTATTTATCTGATCTGAATTTATGGTAATACCCTTATATCTGAGTTTCAAAGTATACATCACATGGTAGCTTATAGAACTAGTATGCAAATAGTTGCAGATCTATTGACTGTTACCCAATTATCAGGTCAAGAAGGTATCAAAACTACATCTCTTCTAACAAAAGCAAATTTATCACATTCTAGATTATCTAAATTTTTAAATAATTTAACAGGAGCCGGTTTGATAAACAAAATTGAATATGACGGAAAAAACACTTTTGTCATTACTTCTAAAGGAAGACAATACTTGGATTCATACGCTAACTTTTCAAGTATTGCAGAATCATTTGGTTTAGAACTTTAAAATCTATTTTTTAGATCTTTTTCGTTTTGCATTAAGTTTTTGTCTTTCCTTTTTATCTTTGTAACCACCATAGAAAAGAATGAAGATAATACCTCCTATAGAACCATAAAATAGTACATAAAGCGGAGGATCACGCATTTCTCCAGTCAGTGGGGAAATCCAAGCAATAGGAATTCCTACAACCATAAAAATCAAAATAATTGTAAGATACTTATCCATACATTCTCTATTTTACAAAACCATATATCTTTTTGATTCTAGAGAAGAGGATAGAAAAACATGACAAAAATACTAGAAATGATAGGATTAGTACTTCTATCAATTATGATTTTAGGATTTGTTGGAGCATTTGTACCACATATTGAAGCTGGATTATCATCTCTCTTTTGGGGATGTGCAGGTGGAACTCTAATCATAATAATATATAGAAAAAGAAAAAGAAAACAGGCAGGACTAGAATAAAAATAATTTAATAAAAAATTATGAAATGATCAATTAATTATCAACCGACAGATCTATTAAGGAGCATTTGAAGAAAGTAAAAGGGATCATGACAGAACAAATAAAACAATGGTGGATAGGTTTAGGTAAAGAGTTAGAAATAGACATTGAAGCCCTTGAATAGTAATATAATAATTTTCTAATTAATTTTAAAAATATAAAATAAAAGCCTCGAACGGGATCTGAACCCGCGACCTACTGATTACGAATCAGGTGCTCTACCAGACTGAGCTACCAAGGCACGATTGAATAAATCCATCAGAGTTAATAAAAAGCCTTACTGAATTTGAATAATTGAAAAAAACAATTTCAGGAATTAGAGGCATATTTGGAAAGGATCTTCATCTAAAAGATGTGATTGAATTTTCTAATAATTTTTCATCATTAATTAAATCACAAAAATGTGTAGTTGGAAGAGATACAAGACCTTCTGGAAAAATGATTCAAGAAACAATTAGTGCAGTTCTAATGAAAAATGGAATAGATGTTTTTGATTTAGGAATGGTACCAACTCCAGTAGTATTTAGAGAAGCAAGAAAATATGGTGCAGGCATTGTAATTTCATCCTCACACAATCCAATAGAATGGAATGGAATGAAATTCATTTTAGATGGAAGAGGAATTAATGAAAAGGAACTCCCACAAATAATTAATCATCAAGAAATTTTGAAATCAAAAATAGGTAAAATTAAGAAAATAGAATCAACGTACATAGAAGATGCAAGAAAAATCATAGGTAATATAGAAAATTCTCCTAAAATTGTGATAGATAATGGAGGAGGAGCTGCAAAAGATTTTGCAGCAACTTTATTAAAAAATATTGGATGTGATGTTGAGGTCATAAATAAAGAACTTTTAGGTTGTTCAAGAGGTCCAGATCCTACATCAGATAAATTAATTGAGTTAACTAGCATATCAAAAGATAAAGAAATTGCATTTGCATTTGATCTAGATGGGGATCGCTTAGTAGTTGTAAGAAAAGGGAAAAAACAAACTCCTGATGTAACATTAGGTCTAGGAATTGCAAAATCATTAGAATTGGGATACAAAAAATTTGTCCTAAGTATTGATACAAGCATATCAATTGAAAAATTCATCAAAGAAAAAGGAGGAACAGTTGTAAGATCAAAAGTAGGGGAAGCAAATGTAATAGAAGAAATGCTAAAAAATAATTCTCAGGCGGGGGGAGAAGGAAGCAGCGGAGGATTTATTTTACCAGAATTTAATTATTGCAGAGAAGGTATTCTTACTAGTGGTTTAATATCATCAATGTTAGAAAATTCAAAATTTTCTGAAATTTTAAACTACATGGAAAGTTATTTTCAAATTAGAGAAAAAGTAGAAATTGATTCAAATTATCACGACAAATTAATTGAAAATATAAAAAATAATTTAATAAAAAAATATTCAGAAATAGATACACGTGATGGAATTAAAACAATCATAGATGAAAACACATGGATTTTAATTAGAAAATCAAATACAGAAGATATCATTAGAATTTCTGGAGAATCAAATGATGAAGAAAAGTGTAAAAAGATAATCAATAATACTATAGAAATGGTAAAAGAAAATTATGAGAAAATTAAATGAAAATAAAATAATTGATATTTTTCAAACAAAATTAGGAAATAGAAAATTTGTTTCAGAAGATGTAGAGACATTCACCTTAGGAAAAACAAAGATTATAGCAAAAACAGACACGATGGTACAGAGTACGGATATTCCTCAAAAAATGAAATTATCAGATGCAGCAAGAAAAAGTGTCATTGCTTGTGTGAGTGATTTTGCATGTAAAGGAGTGAAACCCAAGTATGGAATTATTTCAATAAATTTGCCAAAATCAATTTCAAAAATAAAAATAAACAATATTGCAAATGGATTTAAAAAAGCATGCAGAGAATATGGGATTTCAATAATTGGCGGAGATACAAATGAAGGTAAGGAAATTGTGTTTAATGTTTGTATTTTTGGAAATTCAAACAAAATTGTTACTAGAAAAGGATCTAATGAAGGGGATTTGATATTTACTACAGGTCCATTTGGTTATACATCTTTAGGATTAAACATATTATTGAATAATAACAAAAAGAAAAATAATTTAATAAAAAAATCTCTTAAATCAGTAACAAATCCAAAACCAAGACTCAATTATGGTTTAAAAAATAAAAAATATTTTACATCATCAATGGATTCTAGCGATGGGTTGTCAACTACTTTAAATGAAATGTCAAAACAAAGTAAAAAAAAATTCATTATCAATAAAATACCATTAAACAAGGATTTAGAAATGTATTTAAAAAAACAAAAGATAGATTTGAATTCAACAGTATTTCATGGAGGTGAAGAATATGAATTTGTATTTACAATACCTTCAAAATATAAAAAAATAATATTGAAAAACTCAAAATTATTGAAAATACCAATTATTGAAATTGGTTACGTAACATTGGGAAAAGGGGTTTATCTAGAGAAGAAAGGAGAAGAAACTATACTGAAAGATTCAGGATGGAAACATTTTAGATAATTATTCACCATAAGAAAAATCTCTTTCAATATTATTTACAATATTAAAAATAGATTCAACAAACAAAACAGAAAGACATTCTTTCATTCATAGATCATCAAGATACAATAATCATCTCATGTCATCTTCTAAAAATTCATCAGGATTTGAAGCAGGGTAAAGTGTATGGATTTTGTAGTCTTCATCTGACCAAATTAAAACAATTTTAAAAAATCAATGTTTTTTAAACCCTTTAAGATGTGATAAGCATTGTCAGAAATTGAAGCCCAAGTTGAAGAAACTGAAGCAGTAGTTGAAGAAACTGAAGCAGTAGTTGAAGAAACTGAAGCAGTAGTGGAGACAAAAAAACAACCAGAAACTAAAAAAGAAGACCCAGAAAAATGGGGAATTGCACACATTTTCAGTAGTTATAATAATACAATTATTCACATGACAGATCTTACAGGTGGTGAAACAGTCGCCATCAGTTCTGGGGGAATTCATGTCACTGCAGACAGATATGAATCATCACCATTTGCTGCAATGAAAGCTGCAAATGCAGTAGTTGAAGCTACAAGAACAAAAGGATTCACAGGATTTCATATTAGAGTTCGTGCAGTTGGAGGAGTTGGTTCAAGAGTTCCAGGTCCAGGTGCACAAGCAGCAATCAGAGCATTAGCAAGAGGCGGATTTAAAATTGGAAGAATTGATGATGTAACACCAATTCCTCATGACACCACCAGAAAGAAAGGTGGTAAAAGAGGAAGAAGAGTCTAGGTAACAGAATTTACTTTTACATTACAACCTCGAGCAACAAAATAATCACTCATAAATTTAGTAAATTTTCCTGCTTCATCATTAAATTGATATTTTGTTAGTATATCAGAAAATTTTTCAGATATACTTTTTTGAAAATTAGATTTGAATTCTAATTTGAAAAATGTCCAACCAAATTTTGATGATGGTTCACTAAGACGATAACTTGCATAGCAATTCAAAAGACTTTCCATGTGAGAAAGATGTTTTTTTATACAGAGTAAATCATCGAGATAGTTTTTTGTTCCAATTTCTAAAGTAATACTCATTCAGCATCATCATTATCTGGTTTATTACTAAGTTTATCAGTTAAAGAAACAAATTTTCCATCTTGTTGAATATTAATTTTAGTATCCATTCTTACACTCAATCCAATTGAACGAAACAATCCTAATAATTTACCACCGTCAAGAACTTCAGTAATTTCACCAGTTTTAATTAATTCATATAATTTATCAATTATCATTTTAGTTTCATTAGGAAATTGAGATTCAGCATTTGTTAAAACCTCCAATCCTCTAAAGCCCAATTGTTTAATTAATACATCTCTAGGATTAACAATCTTTTCCTCAGTTGGTTTTAGAGTTTCTTCAACAGTTTCTCGAGAAGAAATATTTTTTTGCATTTCAGCTAAACGTTTAGCCTGCAATCTTTGAAGTTCAGAATCATCGTCACTCAACCTTTAATCACTCCTATAGGAACCAATTTAGCAACTTTAGTTGCAATCCCCAAATTATGAGAAACATTAACCACAGAATCAACATCCTTGTAAGCTTCAGGAGTTTCCTCTACAACACCATCTCGAGTAAGTGCTTTGATGAATATTCCTTTATCATTAAGAGATTTTTTTACATTATCTTCTGTAAAATTTCGTCTGGCTTTCGATCTAGACATAGTTCTTCCTGCACCATGAGCAGTAGATCCAAAACTGAGATCCATAGAATTAGATTTTCCTAGTAAAATCCAGCTTGAAGTTCCCATTGAACCAGGAACCAAAACAGGTTGACCTAAATCTCTGTATTTAGAAGGAATTTCAGCACGATTTGAAGGAAATGCTCGCGTTGCACCTTTTCTATGAACTACTAAATTTCTTTCCTCACCATCAACTTTGTGTTTTTCTACTTTAGCAATATTATGTGCAACATCATAAACTAGTTTCATATCTAAATCAGATTCTGTTTGATCAAATACACGTTCAAATGATTTTCTAGTCCAATGAGTAATCATTTGTCTATTACTCCATGCAAAATTTAATGCAGCAAACATTGCTTTTCTATAAGACTCACCCTCCTCAGAATTATTTGGAACACAAGCTAATTCCCTATCAGGTAAATTGATATTGTATTTTTCCATAGCTTGTTCTGCAACTCTAAGATAATCACTACAAACTTGATGACCAAATCCTCTGGAACCACAATGAACTAAAACTGTAATTGTACCTTCTTTAATTCCCATTCTATTTGCTGCTTCCTCATCATGTATTTCTGCAACTTTTTGAATTTCAAGGAAATGATTACCAGAACCAAGACTTCCAAGTTGAGGGGCTCCTCTTTTTCTTGCTTTATCAGAAACTTTGTTTGGATCAGCATTTGCTATTTTACCACTTTCCTCACAAACTTCAGAATCATTTGATGAACCATAACCATGTTCAATTGCCCAATTAACACCGTTTACTAAAACTTCATCAAGTTCTGAATTAGTTAAACGAACTGCACCTTTAGAACCAACACCAGAAGGTATAGAACTAAACAAATCATTAACTAAATCTTTTAATTTTAAACGAACTGTTTGTTCATTTAGATTTGAACGAAGTAATCTTACTCCACAATTAATATCATATCCAACACCACCAGGACTAATCATTCCTTCTTCAGCATCCATAGCAGCAACTCCACCTACAGGAAATCCATATCCTTCATGTCCATCAGGTAAAACAACACTATGACTAACAATTCCAGGAATTGAAGCAACATTTCGAGCCTGCATTATAGTCCTATCAGATAGCATTTTCTGAAGTAATGTCTCATTTGCATAAATTCTAACAGGAACTTTCATTCCAAGATTTGAATCAGCGTCTATTTGATAATGATTTTCTCCAATTTTCTGAGGGGTTGTTGATGACATAAGTATCGGTAGAATTTTCTTTCAATCCAATTTAAATCATCATAAGTATTCTGAGAATAATTTTAAATCAATAAGAATGCAAATTGAATTATGATAGAAAAAGCAATAATCATACAAAAAGCAAATCAATTACTTGCAGAATTAAGAGCAAATCCAGATTGGGCAATTGATGAGAAAAATTTCAAACAAGGTTATTTGAAAGCATTAGAATGGGTGTTGTCAGATACTGGAATTAAACAAAAATAAGTTAAAAATTCTAGTTGAAAAATACTGTGGACGAAATTAATCGCATAATGATCGCAAAAACGGATAAAAAAACAAGTAGATTTATTTTCTAATATACAATTAGAAAAATATTGGCAATTTTACCTATTGATAATGGTCGTTATGGGACCAAAGAAATGATGGAAATTTTCAGTGAACAAAAAAAAGTTGATTATCAATTAGAGATTGAAGGAGCTGCTGCTATTTCCCAAAGTGAAATAGGAATGATTTCAAAAAAAATAGGTAAAGAAATTCACAGAGCTGCTATGTCAGGAAAAATTACTGCTAAAAGAATTAAACAATTAGAAGCAAAAAGTGATCATGACACAGCAGCATTGGTGGAATCACTAAGTGAAAAATGTTCCAAAAGTGCAAGACCTTGGATCCATTATGGACTTACAAGTAATGATTTAGTGGATACAAGTAACTCCATGCAAATGAGAGATGCATTACAAATTATTGAACCTAAAGTAGCAAAAATGGCATCAATTCTTGCAAAAAAATCAGTAAAATATGCAAAAATCCCTGCAGTGGGCAGAACACATGGACAACATGCTAGCATTATTTCATTTGGATTAAAATTTGCAAATTGGGCTGCAGAAATGGCAAAACATGTTGAACGTATTGAAGAAATTAAAAAAAGAATTTTGATTTGTAAAACATTAGGAGTTGTTGGAACGGGTTCTTTAATGGGTGCAAAATCATTGAATGTTCAACAAAGAGCTGCAAAGAGATTAAAATTATTTCCAGCAGAAGTAACAACACAAGTTGTCCCAAGAGAAAGATATGCAGAATATGTATTTGAATTAGCATTAATTGGTGCAACATTAGAAAAAATTGCAATAGAGATTAGAAATTTACAGAGAACAGAAATAGGGGAAGTAGCAGAACAATTCAAAAAAGGACAAATGGGAAGCAGTGCTGTTCCAGTTAAAAGAAATCCAATAAAGAGTGAAAGAGTATCATCGTTATCTAAACTAGTAAGAAGTCAAGTTACAGTTGCATTTGAAAATATTCCATTATGGCATGAACGTGATCTTTCAAATTCAGCCAATGAAAGATTTGTAATTCCTACTGTATCTATCTTAGTTGATGAAATGTTAGAAACCATGACCAAAATTGTTTCAAATTTAATGGTTAATGAAAAACGAATTGTAGCCAATCTATACATTACAAAAGGACAAATCTTTGCAGAATTTGTTTTAGAAGCACTAATCAAAAAAGGCATTCCAAGATTTGTAGCCTATAGGGATGTACAAAGAGTAGCATTTGAAGCAAATGACAAAGGAATACTCTACAAAGATGCAATTAAAAATGACAGAGCATTCTCCTCAAAATTAACAAATAATGAGATCGATGCAATTTTCTCACCAGAGAAACATCTTGGAGCATCACCTAAGATCATCAATAATGTTGAAAAATCAGTTCAGAAAATAGTAAAAAAATTTATCTAGTTTTTAGTAATGATTTATGAATTTTAGAACCATATTGTAATGCCTTTTTCCTTTTAGTACAAGAAATTTCTGGAACACCAATATCATTGGCTAATTTACGAATGATATGTTTACGATACAAATCATCAGAACTGTGAATTTTTTCAGAAATAGGAATAGTTTTTGCATATTCAATAAATTTAGTAGAAAGTAATGGTTGCAAAATTTTTACATTAAACTCTGAAGCAATTACATTTACAGCCTTCATCATTTTTAATTCATTATCTAATTTCAAATTCATAACATCATTAATTTTAGTTGAACCACCAGAAAATGCTTCACGATATGCATTATATCCACAAAACAATTCATCAATACCATTACCAGTAATTACAGTATCAAGATTCAAATTTTTTGCGAGTTTAGACACATAATGAAAAGCAATACAATTTTCATTCCAAGATAAATTATCGGTATCAATTACATTACGAATATTTGAAGTAATGTCAGGAAATGTCTCAAAATCAATTTCTAAAATATGGTGAGAATAATTTAGGCATTCATTTACTTCTTTGGAAAATATTATGTCATGAGATTCAGAAAAACCAATAGTAAGTAAAACAACATCAAAACCCATATCTGTACAAATTTTTGAAACTAATGTACTATCAACGCCACCAGAAAAAGCAATACCTATTTTCTTTCTTGGAACTATTTCAGAAATAGAATTTTGGATATTTTCTAATAATGTTTGATTGATTAAATCCATATTACTCATACTTAATCATAGAATTAATTTTAATATATTTCCATTAATCATGTCTAATAAAGGGAAAATAGTCATAAACATCATAATAGTGAAACATTTTACTGAAAAATAAATGGATCCAGCAGATGTTTTTAAAAAAAGGAATTTCTCAAAAGTTAATTTTGATTATGAAGAATTAATTGGAAGAAACTTATCAAATAGTAATTTGAAAGGAGTAGATCTTAAAAATAGAGACATTCACAATGCAGATTTAAGTGGTTCTGATTTAAGTGGTTCTGATTTAAGTGATACAATATTATTTAATGTAAAATTAAGAGGGGCAGATTTAAGAAATGTAAATCTAACAAATGCAAAACTTTGGGATACTGATTTGTATGGGGTTGATCTTACAAATGCAAATATCAGTGGAGCAGATTTGTTTTATGCAGATTTAAGAAATGCTGATTTAAGAAATGTAAATCTAAGTGGTGTGAATTTAAGACATACAAATTTTGATGGTGCCACTTTTACATCAATAGATTTTACAAATGCAAATTATGATTCAGATACACTAGATACTATTTCAAAAGATATTAAATTGATTTTGAAACTGCAAGGTAATCTTTGGTAAAATTATTAATTTATCAATCTTTTAATTTAACAATATCAATAATCCAATATGACAAGATTATTAGAATCAGACATAGAAGAAGAATTAAAAAAATTAACAGGATGGAGTGTAAAAAACGATAAACTACACAAAGAATTTCAATTTGATAATTTCAATCAGGCATTTGGATTTATGACTAGAGCAGCCATGGAAATTGAAAAAATGAATCATCATCCAGAATGGTTTAACGTTTACAATAGAATCACAGTAGATTTAACAACGCATGATGCAGATGGCATTACAAATAATGATGTCAACCTTGCCAGAATTTTAAATTCCTTAATTTAAACATAAAAAAGAATATTCAGGCACATTATTACAGAATTTATATTATATTGATAGTCAAAAAACGTCACATGGCCACAAGTCCTACAATTTTAGATTCAGATTTTAAGTACATAGATAAAAAAGGTAATTTACTTAAAACAAGAACAGAATTAACAGTAGCACAAATGCTTGCATTTTTAGAAAATGAATATGAATACAATTATGAAATGACACTAAAAGATGGAAATAAAGTAAAAATTGATTTTAAAACTGCTAAAGGGTTTATCGAAGTAATTGATAATGATGAGGACATTCAGAAATATAAACAAATCAAAGAAGATTTTCCTGAAGAAAAAATAATGGCAATTGGACATGCAAAATATGTTGCACAAATTAAAGAATTACAAGACATAGTATTTTATGATAAAACACCACAAACAGGTTCCATATTTTTAGAGGACGCATCATTCTCATTTGACTATGCACATATACTTCCATTAGTTGAAAAATGTTCAATTTTACATGGACATACTTCATCAGTAATGGTAGAACTTGTAGGACAAATGAAAAATAATTTATTAGTTGATTTTGGAATAGCAAAAAAAATTATCAAAGAAGTTGTAAATGAGTTTGATCATAAATTTTTCATTAATAAAAAATATCTAAAAAAAGAAGATGAATCACATTATCAAATTAGTTTTGATGGACCAAAAGGAATGTTTGATTTACAAGTTCCAAAACATACAACATATCTCCTAGAAGGAGAAGCTACAGTTGAAAATCTTTCAAGTGAAATTATAAAATTATTAGCTCCAAAAATGCCTACAAATGTAGAAGCAGTGGGAGTTTACATTTATGAAGGATATAACAAAGGTTCTCATATAATTTCCAATATTGAAAGATAAAAAATGGAACCTAAAATATCAGAAAAAGCATGGAATCCAGAATTAGAAAAAAATATTCTGAAGCAATGGGAAGAAGACAAAATTTATGATTTTACACCTAAAGAAAATAACTTTACAATAGATACACCTCCACCATATCCATCAGGTAGACCATGGCACATTGGTGCAGCTGCACATTATTCACAAATAGACATGATAGCACGAACAGCAAGAATGGCTGGAAAAAATGTGTATTTTCCAATAGGAATTGACAGAAATGGATTACCAGTGGAACTCTATACTGAAAAAAAACATAAAATTAGAATGAGAGAAACAGAACGAGAAGAATTTCTAAATTTATGCAGAGATGCATTAGACGATTTAGAAGCAGAAATGATTCTAATTATGAAAAATTTAGGAATCAGTGGTGATTTTGTAAACTACTATAGAACAGATTCAGAAGAATATAGAACATTAACACAATCAACATTCATTAAATTATGGAAAAAAGGTGAAGTATATCTTGCAAATAGACCTAACAATTATGATTGGGTTTCAGGAACTACCATTGCAGATGCTGAAATAATTTATGATGATTTACAAACAAAACTTGTTTACATGAAATTCAAAATAAAAGATACAGATCAAGAAATAATCATTGCTAGTACAAGACCAGAATTACTTTGTGCATGTAAAACAATTATCGTCAATCCTGAAGATGAAAGATATTCAAAATATATTGGCAAAAAAATAATTGTCCCAATTACCAATGCAGAAGTAGAACTAACAACTCATCATTCAGCTAAACAAGAATTTGGTTCCGGAGCAGTAATGGTTTGTAGTTATGGTGATCAAAACGATGTTGCATTATTTAGAGAATTACAATTAGAAGAAATAGTTGCAATTGGATTAGATGGAAGAATGACAGAAATTGCAGGTCCATATACAGGATTAAAACCAAAACAAGCAAGAACAAAGATCATAGAAGATCTAGAAACTGGAGGATTTGTTGAAAAAATTGAAGATATTGTTCATAGAACACCAATTTCAGAAAGAAGTAAAATTCCAATTGAAATAATTCCTATGGAAGAATATTATCTTAAACAAAAAGAAAAAGTTGAAAAAATAAAAGAAGTGGGAAAAGAAATTACATTTCATCCTACAATGCATAAGCAGATTTTAATGAATTGGTTAGAATCCATCAATATTGATTGGCCAATTTCAAGAAGAAGATTTTATGGTACTGAGATACCAATTTGGTATTGCAAAAATTGTTCAGAACCACATGTTCCAGAACCTGGAAAATATTACAGACCATGGAATGAAAAATGTCCAATAACAAATTGTCCAAAATGTAAAGCTACAGAATTTGTTGGCGAAGAAAGAACATTTGATACATGGATGGATTCTAGTGTATCACCATTATTCATAAGTAAATTTAACAGAGATAATGAATTTTTCAAAAAAGTATATCCGGTATCAATCAGACCACAAGCAAAAGATATTGTGAGAACATGGTTGTATTACACACTATTGAGATGTGAGGAATTAACAGGAGAAAAACCATGGTCTGAAGCTTGGGTAATGGGATATGGTTTAGATGAAAAAGGGATGAAAATGAGTAAAAGTAAAGGAAATGCAATAGATCCATTACCAGTAATTGAAAAATTAGGTGCAGATACTTTTAGATTTTGGAGTGCAAGTGAAATTAATCATGGATATGACTTTAGATGTAATGAACAAAAAATTGAGTCAACTAAGAAATTTTTAAGTAAATTATGGAATGTGTCCAGATTTTTATCAAGTTTTCCAGTAATTGATTCAGGAACTCCTAATCCTTCAGATAAATGGATTTTATCTGAATTAGATAAATTAGTAAAAGAATGTAAAAAAGGTTATGAGGAATACAATTTCTTCATCCCAGCAATTGCAATTAGAGAATTTACATGGAATGTATTTGCAGCACATTACATTGAAATGGTTAAAGCAAGAGCATATGGTATTGATTTTTCAGATGAAGAAAGAGATGGTGCAATATTTACACTCCATAAAACTTTGGAAACAATTTTAAAATTATTAGCTCCAATTACACCGTTCATCACAGAACATCTTTGGAAAATATTGTATTCAAATGAAAGTATACATAAACAAAAACAAGTTAATGTTGAAAATATAGAAGAACAAACAGATGTTACTAAAGAAATATCAGAATTTAATTCCAAAGTCTGGAATGAAAAAAAATCTCAAAATCTGTCATTAAAAGATTCAATTAAAATTGAAATTCCAGAAATACTAAAACCATTTGAAAAAGATTTAAAATCTATGCATAATTTGTTAGATTAGAATTAAAAGAAATTTCTTTTCTTTTTATCAGTTTTTTAAAGTATTTGTAAGATTTACAAAATATTTGTGAAGTGAAATATCACTAGTTAATTCAGGATGAAAAGCAACTCCAATGATGTTATTTTTTTTAACAGCAATAATTTTTTCATTAAACTTTGATAAAATTTCTACATCAGAACCAACATCAGAAATAGATGGAGCCCTAATGAAAACTCCATTAAATGAAGGAATACCAATAGAATTTAAAGAAATATCAGATTCAAAAGATTCCCGTTGACGTCCAAAAGAATTTCTTTCTAGTTTAATATCTAAAATATCTAAAAGTGGTTGATTAATTTTTCCCACTACTTTATCTTGTACTGTTTTAGACAACATTATCATTCCTGCACAAATTCCCAATACAGGCATTCCTTGTTCAATTTTATCTTTTAAGACAGTTAATGAACCATTAACCATAGAGAGTTGACCAATAGTAGTACTTTCACCACCTGGAATTACGAGACCATCCACTTTAGAAATTTCATCAGGAGTTCTAACACCAACAACAGTTCCATCAATATCTAATGCATCAATTGCAGCTTTGACAGAAAGAATATTCTCAAGAACATCACCTTGTATTGATAAAACACCAAAATTAAGACTCATGCTGAACCTCCACGATCTTGCATACGTAATTCTAATGTTTTAACATCTAAACCATGGATAGATTGTCTTTCGTCAATCATTTTTTGTGCTTCTTTAACTTTATCAGATTCATTCCAAAAAGTGGTGGCTAAAACAATTGCATTTGCTCGTTCTTGTGCATCATCTGCACTAAAAATACCAGAACCAACAAAAATACCATCACATCCAAGTGACATCAAATATGCTGCATCAGCTGGAGTTGCAATTCCACCTGCTGCAAAATTTACAACAGGTAATCTTCCAAGTTTTGCAGTTTGTTCTACAATATCATATGATACTTTGAATTCTCTAGCTATACGTACTAAATCTTGATTGTCACCAGAATCATAAATTGATTTGATTGTTCTTAATTCATCATTAACTTTTTTGATATGTGTAATTGCTTCTGCAACATTTCCAGTTCCAGGTTCACCTTTTGTTCTTATCATAGATGCACCTTCTTCAACTCTTCGCAAAGCTTCAGCCAAAGACCGAGCACCATTAACGACGGGTGTTGTAAGATCCCATTTCCAAATATGACGTAACTCATCTGCAGGGGTTAAAACTTCAGATTCATCAATCATATCAACATCAGTTTCTTGTAATACCAATGCTTCATGAACATGTCCAATTCTACATTTAGCCATAACAGGAATAGTAACAGAGTCCATAATTTCTTCAATAATTTTTATGCTTGCAGTTCGTGCAACTCCACCAGCTTTTCTAACTTCAGATGGAAGTTTATCCAAAACCATTACAGAAACGGCACCAGCTTCTTGAGCAATTAATGCTTGTTCAACATTTGTAACATCCATAACAACACCATTTTTTTGCATGTGAGCAAATCCACGTTTTAAAGTGCTGGATCCACGTAAAGTATCAATAGAATCTAATTTTTCAGAAATTATTCCTTTAGCATTAATTCTTTCACCTGATAGCGGTAACATATTCTAATTTTTTCTCAAGCCTATTTGTACCTATTCACTAACTTCAGACATTATTTTATCCAATTCAGATTCAACCATGCGAATTATTGGAGGAATAAAATCAGATGTTGCGTTTAATTCTGGCCAATGAATTTGATTAACATGTCCATTAAGAGTAATTTTAACTGAAGATTTTTGGTAATCGGTTATATTTTCAAAAACTGAAAAAGAATTAGAATCAATTGCGATGAAACCTGTTTCTTTGATTAGAGCTTTAATTTTATCTAATTTTTTTTGATCTATTTTTGATTTGATATCAGGTTGAGGGTATCCTTTTTCAGTTATAGTATATTTAATATCACCATCATTTTTTATTAGAAGAATTTCAGTTTTTTGTGCACCGATTCGTTCAGTGATTCCATTAGATATTTTTTTTAATTGATGTTTTGTGTATTCAATTTCAATTTTATCATTAGAGTTTGCAGCTGACATAGGAATTTCATTTTTTGTTATTAATGGAACTGCAATCAATAATGCAACAACTACTGGAATTGCTCCTAACAGAAAGTAAACGGGTTTGGCCATAATTGCTTAACAATACATAATGAAGGATTATTGCAAATAAATCTTGGTTAAAAGTAAGTTAAAATTCAAGCAAATTGTTTCGATTCATGTGGGTTCGTAGCCTAGCCTGGTAGGGCGATGGTCTCCAAAACCATCGATCGTCGGTTCAAATCCGATCGGGCCCATTTTTTATTTTTTATTTCTTAGAACATTTAATGCAGAACCATGTTTGAACCACTGAATTTGTAATTTATTATAAGAATGATTTAATAGAATTTCTTCTTTATTTCCATCATTATGAGTGACGATACAAGTTACTTGTTTGTTAGGTTCTAAATTTTCCAAATCAATTAAACTAATTTTATCATCCTCAAGAATTTTTTCATAATCATTTGGTTCACTAAAAGTTAATGCTAACACACCTTGTTTTTTCAAATTTGTTTCATGAATTCTTGCCAAACTTTTTGTAATAACTGCAACACACCCCAAATAACGTGGAGTCATAGCAGCATGCTCTCTACTACTTCCTTCTCCATAATTATTATCTCCAATAATTACCCAATTGAGTTCTTGTTGTTTATATTGTCTAGCAATTTTAGAAAAAGGTTCAATTGCATTATTTAGAATATTTTTGCCATGTCCAACTTCATCATTATATGCATTGACAGCACCTAACAACATATTATCACTAAGATTATCCAAATGACCTCGAAGAGATAACCATGCACCTGCAGGAGAAATATGATCAGTAGTACATTTTCCCTTTGCTTTGACCATTATTGGAAGCTCAACAAAATCAGTTCCACTCCATTTATCAAATGGTTCTAAACGTTGAAGACGTTTACTATTAGGGTCAATAATTACTTCAATATTATTTGAATCTGAAGGAGGTGTAACAAAAATACCATCAGGTATCATGAATCCTTCTTTAGGAACTTCAGGTGCAATTGAAGGTGGTTTCAATTTGAATTTACTTCCATCTGCAGCAATAAGATCATCTTTAAGTGGATTAAAGGATAATTTTCCACCCAATGCTAATGCAATAATCATTTCAGGACTACCAATAAAATTTAAAGTAGTTCTGTGACCATCGTTACGTCCTGGAAAATTTCTGTTAAATGTTGTTACAATAGAATTTTTTTCATTTTTTTCTAATTCAGGTCTATTCCATTGTCCAATACAGGGACCACATGCATTTGCCAAAACAGTTGCTCCAATTTCTTTTAGAGAATCCATTTGACCATCTCTTTCAATTGTACCTCTAATTTGTTCAGATCCAGGAGTTACAAGTAACGGAATTTTTGATTTAATTCCTTTAGATTTAGCTTGTTCAGCTAAACTTGCTGCTCTAGACATATCTTCATACGAAGAATTAGTACAACTTCCAATTAATGCAACAGAAATTGGATCAACATAATCATTAGATTCTACATCATCAGCAAGTTCAGAAATAGTTCTTGCTAAATCAGGAGTATGAGGTCCAACAATATGAGGTTCTAAAGTGGATAAATTAATTTCAATTATTTTATCAAAGAATTTTTCAGGATTAGATTCAACTTCAGAATCTGCAACCAATGATTCTTTATTTTGATTTGCAAGTTCCGCAATTTCTTTTCTATTTGTATAGTTTAGATAAGTTTCCATTCGTTCATCATAAGGAAATATAGAGCAAGTTGCTCCAATTTCTGCACCCATATTTGCAATAGTAGCTTTTCCAGTACAGCTAATAGATTTTGTACCAGGGCCAAAATATTCAACAATTGCATTAGTTCCACCAGAAACAGTTAGTTCATCAGCAACTTTTAAAATAATATCTTTTGGTGCAGTCCAACCATCAAGTTTACCAGTTAATTTTACACCAACTCTTTTTGGATAAAGTAATTCCCAAGGCAAGCCAGCCATGGTTTCTGCAGCATCTAAACCTCCAACACCAATTGCTATCATTCCAAGACCACCAGCATTAGGAGTATGTGAATCAGTTCCAATCATCAATCCGCCAGGAAACGCATAATTTTCTAAAACTACTTGATGAATAATTCCTGCACCTGGTTTCCAAAATCCACAACCATATTTTGCACATGCAGATTGTAGAAATTTAAAAACTTCACTATTTTCATCCAATGAAACTTTCATGTCAATATCTCCTTGAACTTCAGCACGGATTAAATGATCACAATGAACTGTAGTTGGTAAGGATGTACGGTTTAATTCAGCTTGCATGAATTGAAGCATAACCATTTGTCCAGTAACATCTTGTAAAGCAACTCTATCAGGTTTAAGAAAAACATAATCTTTTCCACCTGAAAAATTTTGTTCATTTATTTCATTAAAATGTCCAGATAGAATTTTTTCAGTAAGTGTAAGAGGTCTGCCCACAACATTCCTAAATTTTACAATATTTTCTTTTAATTTTAAATAAACATCAGAAACGAGTTCAGGAGTTGTATTGATTTCCATAATATACAGAAAATTCTTCCCGAATTTAATATTTACAATTTAAAAATTTTAAAAAATATCAAAATAGGCATATTAAGGCTCAACAATTATAAGACAAACCCAGCTTAATAATGCGTTGTCAATAAGTTCAAAATTATCTAAAGAGGAAATACAATAATGGTCAATAAAGGATTTCCAAAATTTGGAATGTCACAAGCAGGTTCATTTGTAGCAGCTCTTAAAAATTATAATTTACCAGATTTTATTTTAGTTTTAATTGCTAAAGAGTGTAAATCAGAATTACTAGAAAGAGGCAGAATTGATGATAGATTACAAAGTATGAATGATGATGCTTTGCATTTATTACATAAAGTCTTTGTAGGATGTGAAGAAGATGATGCAGGAAAATTTGCACAGTATAGATTTTTTGCATATGTTTCAAGTATGTACCATAAATGCGAAGTTTTAGTAAATGAAACCATACCAGGTGCAACAGGTAAAAATCATAAAATTCTAGTTGCAGTAAAAAATAATGGAATGTATATTGCAGTAGCACATAACAAGGCAACTGGAAACCCAGTTAATAAAAAAGAAACAAATAGATTTTATGAAATGGTAGATGATATTAAAAAAGGAGATCATGGAACCATGTTAACAGATGCTGTGTATGGTTCATCAGTAGGATTTAGAACAGATGCATTACTAGATCTCACAGAGTTAAGTAAAGCAAGAGAGCAAGATCCTGAGAATAAATTAGATTTTAAAACTGCAAATTTTGAAAATAATATTTATTCAGTTACAAAATGTTAAAATTTTAAAAAAATTTAATTTTTAAATTTACTAATATCCATAGTTAAAAACATGGGTTTTTCTTCAGTATTTTGAAAATCTTCACCATATTGTTGAAATTCCAATTGATCATAGAAATGTTTTGTCCAAACATCATGAACTTCATGAATGTATTTTTTATTACCTTTAAGTCTCAACATTTCATGAAGAATTTCATGAGAAACAGTTGTACAGTTTTTTTCTGCTAAAAATAAAACATCATCAGATTCTTTTGGAGATTGCCAAAATATCATACCAAAATTTTCTGCATGGTATCCTTCACAAGTACAATCAGTCCATAGAGGTTTAAAGTGGGTTAAATAGAAATGATAAGTATTTTTTCCACGTTGTTCATGATCACGTACAAGTGTATGTGTATCAAGTTTTTGAAAAATACTACGAGGTTTTGTAATTAATTCATCACATTGAATTTCATAATCTATTCCAAAATTTTTATTAATCCATATTTTATAAAATTGTGCCATTTTTTTAATATATTCAAACTCAAACTTTCGTTTTTCTTGATCCTCCTCTTTAATTACAAAAATAAAATGTAAAATCATAATTAAAAAAAATGGTGTTTATGTTTGACCTTCAATACCCATAAGGGTTAAAGTAGAACGAATCTTTTCAATTTTTCTGATTTTCCAGGTAATTGTTTCTCGTAGTTTTTCAACGGTATCAGATTCAATCTTGGCCAAAATATCGTATGCACCAAAAGTTCCATGAACTTCTTTTACACCTTCTAAGCCCTTTAGTTGCCCAATAATAGCTTCTTCAGAA
>Ga0208764_10000085_pt1:15000-47860 | contig 47860 bp, 37 predicted proteins | sample ETNtaG_18_FD_185762 | JGI IMG/M metagenome (GOLD analysis project Ga0208764, IMG submission 185762) | Marine microbial and viral communities from oxygen minimum zone, Eastern Pacific Ocean - ETNP201302SV91 (SPAdes) (version 2) | ecosystem: Environmental > Aquatic > Marine > Oceanic ... | reverse complement strand
ATACCAATTTTATTACCTAAAATTCCTAACGGCATGTTATCGAGAAATTAATAATTAACGTTAAACTCTACACAATTGCCTTAAAAATTGCACAATTGGTATAACAAGAATAGAAAAAAATCAAGCTGAAGTCCATAAGTTATGTATAATATGTTAAAATATAGGCACTAACATGAGTACCTATATTTTTATTCCTTTTTTATAGTATAAAGAAACAATGCTAATAACCCATGAATAAGGCATCCGGATAAAAACGATTTGCTTCAATTAACAAGCCTGCAGTGAAACTCATCCAAACAGTAAGTAAAACTGGTGCCGTTGATAAATATGTCTTGAAATTATCCATATTATAATTTTATAAAATAATTGGTGTAAATCAGAAAGAGCTATTCCTAATTTTTTTAAATTACGTCCACATATTTTATTTTACAGTAAAAATATAAAAAATTCCTTAAAGTTAAAAAATGCCAGGAAGCAGATTCGAACTGCTGACACGAGGATCTTCAATCCACTGCTCTACCAACTGAGCTATCCCGGCTATAACAATATATTTTATACCCCATTTTTAAAAAATAAACAACCCTCATACACGAATAAGAATAGAAAAATTATATACCAATATATTTTACTCTTTAAAAATATCTCGTCTTTATACGGTCAAAAAAGCAATTTTGCACTACAATAATATAGTAAATGACAAAAAAGAGTCGCAAAGATAAATAATCATGAAAAGGTTATTTAAAGAATAGTATTTAGTTTTTTATTATGACAGCCGCAGTAGGACAAACCCAAGAACGCGGGATTTTTGATTTAGCCGATGATTGGTTAAAACGTGATCGTTTCGTATTCGTTGGATGGTCGGGTATTTTATGTTTCCCTTGTGCATATTTAGCAGTTGGGGGATGGTTTACGGGAACAACTTTTGTAACTTCATGGTACACTCATGGACTTGCTAGTTCATACCTAGAAGGATGTAACTTCTTAACAGCAGCAGTATCAACTCCTGCTAATAGTATGGGACACTCTCTTATCTTATTATGGGGTCCAGAAGCACAAGGTGATTTCACACGTTGGTGTCAAATCGGTGGTCTTTGGACTTTTGTAGCATTACATGGTGCTTTTGGTTTAATTGGTTTCTGTTTACGCCAATTTGAAATTGCTCGATTAGTAGGTATTCGTCCATATAACGCACTTGCGTTCTCTGGTCCAATTTCAATTTTCGTTTCAGTATTCCTTGTATACCCATTAGGTCAAGCAAGTTGGTTCTTTGCTCCAAGCTTTGGTGTTGCAGCAATTTTCCGTTTCTTATTATTCTTACAAGGTTTCCATAACTGGACATTAAATCCATTCCACATGATGGGTGTTGCTGGTATTTTAGGTGGTGCGTTATTATGTGCTATCCATGGTGCAACAGTAGAGAATACATTATTTGAAGATGGTGATGCGGCAAACACATTCCGTGCGTTTACGCCAACTCAATCAGAGGAAACGTATTCATTCGTAACAGCTAACCGTTTCTGGTCACAAATTTTTGGTGTTGCTTTCTCTAATAAGCGTTGGTTACACTTCTTTATGTTATTTGTTCCAGTAGTTGGTTTATGGACTAGTGCTATTGGTGTTGTAGGATTAGCATTAAACTTACGTTCATACGATTTCGTATCTCAAGAGCTACGTGCTGCTGAAGATCCAGAATTCGAAACATTCTACACTAAAAATATTTTATTAAACGAAGGTATTCGTGCGTGGATGGCCGCTCAAGACCAACCACATGAAAACTTCATATTCCCTGAGGAGGTTTTACCACGTGGAAACGCCCTTTAATATAATAGGTCGAGATATTGAATCGACAGGTTTTGCTTGGTGGGCTGGAAATGCCCGCTTAATCAATGTATCCGGTAAATTACTAGGTGCGCACGTTGCGCATGCTGGTGTTATGGTGTTCTGGTGTGGTGCAATGACACTTTTCGAAGTTTCACACTTTATTCCAGAGAAGCCTTTATATGAGCAAGGTTGTATTTTATTACAACATTTAGCAACTTTAGGCTGGGGTGTTGGACCTGGTGGTGAAATTGTGAATACATACCCATACTTCGTTGTTGGTGTTGTTCACTTAATTTCATCTGCAGTATTAGGTATTGGTGGTATTTACCACTCTTTAATTGGACCTGATACATTAGAAGAATCATTCCCATTCTTCGGTTACGACTGGCGTGATAAGAATAAGATGACAACAATTTTAGGTATTCACTTATGTTTACTAGGAATTGGTTCATACTTACTTGTTCTTAAAGCGACAGTATTTGGTGGTTTATACGACACATGGTCACCAGGTGGTGGAGATGTTCGTTTAATTACAAACCCAACTTTAAACCCATTCGTTATCTTTAATTATGTATTAAAGTCACCTTTTGGTGGAGATGGTTGGATTGTATCTATCAATAACTTAGAAGATTTAGTTGGTGGACATATTTGGGTTAGCCTTTTATGTATCACTGGTGGTATTTTCCACATTGTTACTAAGCCATTCGCATGGGCACGTCGTGCCTTTGTTTGGTCTGGTGAAGCGTACTTATCGTACAGTTTAGCTGCGTTATCAGTAATGGGTTACGCTGCTTCAACTTACTCATGGTACAACAATACTGCTTATCCTAGTGAGTTCTATGGCCCAACAGGACCAGAAGCTTCACAAGCACAAACATTTACATTCCTAGTACGTGACCAACGTCTTGGTGCTAACGTAGCTTCAGCACAAGGTCCGACTGGTTTAGGTAAATACTTAATGCGTTCACCTAGTGGAGAAGTTATCTTCGGTGGTGAGACAATGCGTTTCTGGGATTTACGTGCTCCATGGGTTGAGCCTCTTCGTGGACCAAATGGTTTAGATATCAATAAAATTCGAAGTGATATCCAACCTTGGCAAGAGCGTCGTGCAGCTGAATACATGACTCATGCGCCATTAGGATCATTAAACTCTGTAGGTGGTGTAGCAACTGAGATTAACTCGGTAAACTACGTATCTCCACGTTCATGGTTAACATGTTCTCACTGGTTCTTAGCGTTCTTCTTATTAGTAGGACACTGGTGGCATTCAGGTCGTGCTCGTGCAGCGGCAGCTGGTTTCGAAAAAGGTATTAACCGTGAAAACGAACCAGTTTTAAGTATGCGTCCAATTGATTAATTAAAATCATAAAAATAAGTAAAAAGGAACAATAGAAATTATTTCTATTGTTCCTTTTTATCCAATTGATCCCTCTAATTTCAAACTTAATAATTTGTCTGCTTCTACAGAAAACTCCATTGGTAGCTTTAGAAAAACGTCATGACAAAAACCACTTATCATTAGACTAATTGCTTGTTCAACGTCAATCCCACGTTGTAAAAAATAGAAAAGTTGTTCTTCCCCGATTTTTGAAACTGATGCTTCATGTTCGACTTGTGTAGTTGAATTTTTGACTTCAATATACGGAAAAGTATTTGCTTTTGAATTATCACCAATTAGTAAAGAATCGCATTGTGAAAAGTTACGAGCCCCTTCCGCTTTAGGTGAAATTTTAACCAATCCTCTGTAACTATTTTTCGAATTTCCGGCTGAAATACCTTTTGATATAATCGTACTTTTGGTATTTTTACCAATATGCACCATTTTAGTCCCAGTATCTGCTTGTTGATAATTATTTGTTAAAGCAACCGAATAAAATTCTCCTATTGAGCCATCACCAACTAATATACAACTCGGGTACTTCCAAGTAATTGCAGAACCTGTTTCAATTTGTGTCCAAGAAATTTTAGCATTTTTTCCCGAGCAAAGTCCGCGTTTTGTTACAAAGTTATAAATTCCCCCCAAACCTTTTTCATTCCCTGCATACCAATTTTGTACTGTTGAATATTTTATTTCAGCATTTTCAAGTGCTATTAATTCAACAATCGCGGCATGTAATTGATTTTTATCGCGTTGCGGGGCGGTACAACCTTCAAGATAACTTACATAACTATTTTGTTCTGCAATAATGAGTGTTCGTTCGAATTGACCAGATTCTTCATCATTAATACGAAAATATGTAGACAATTCTAAAGGACATTGAATATGTTTTGGCACATAACAAAATGAACCATCACTAAAAACAGCACTATTTAAAGCAGCGAAATAATTATCACCTGAGGGAACTACTTTACCTAAATACCTTTTTATTAAATCTGGATATTTTTGAATTGCTTCAGAAATTGGACAAAATATTACGCCAGCTTTTGCTAATTCTTTCTTAAAAGTCGTAGCAATGGAAACACTATCAAATACGGCATCCACTGCGACATTGGATAAACGTTTTTGTTCATTCAATGAAATCCCTAATTTATCAAAAGTTTTTAACAATTCCGGATCAACCTCCGATAAATCATTTAATTTCTTTTTTCTTTTTGGCGCTGAATAATATGTTATTCCTTGGTAATCGATTTTAGGATGTTTTAACTCAGCCCAATTGGGTTCGGTCAATTCTTGCCAAACTTTAAACGCTTGCAATCGTGACTTCCGCATAAATTCGGGTTCATTCTTTTTTTCTGATAATAGACGAACTGTGTTTTCATCTAAACCAACAGGGATTCTTTCATTTTCGATTTCCGTTTCGAAACCGTATTTATACGGTTGACTAACTAGTTGATCAATAGTCGATAAACTTTTATTTTTTACATCAGACATAGAACGTCGTTATTAATGATTACTTAATTAAATAATTTACCAAAATAAATTAATATATGATACGATATATCGTATATCGCGGAGTAGAGCAGTTTGGTAGCTCGTTGGGCTCATAACCCGAAGGTCAATGGTTCAAATCCATTCTCCGCTAATACCAGGTTATTTACACAATTTATAAGAATTTAAGATTATTTTCGTAATACTCAGTTATAATGTATTTTAACCGTATTTAGTAGAGAGCTCTTAAATAAAAAGTATGACATTAGATTCACAAATTCAAACACCTATATTTGGTGGGAGTACTGGAGGCTGGTTACGTGCTGCCCAAATCGAAGAAAAATATGCAATTACATGGAGCAGTGCAAAATCTCAAATTTTTGAAATGCCAACTGGTGGAGCTGCCATTATGCGTACAGGACAAAATCTTTTATATTTAGCACGAAAAGAACAATGTCTAGCATTAGGCACTCAGTTGAGAACATTTAAAATAAACGATTATAAAATTTATCGAATTTTTCCAAGTGGTGAAGTTCAATACTTACATCCAAAAGATGGAGTATTCCCTGAAAAATCAAATGAAGGGCGTGTTCAAGCAAATAATCGTCAATTCTCAATTGGTAAAAATCCAAATCCTGTTGCTGTTAAATTTTCTGGAAAAGGTACATTTGAAAGTTAGATTAAAATTAATTTAATTTTGACTTGATAGTGACAAAAATAAAACTTATTTGATATATTATCTTTTAATTAAATAATTTTTATTGGAGAGATGGCAGAGTTGGTCGAATGCGCCTGATTTGAAATCAGATGTACCCGTTGGGTACCGGGGGTTCGAATCCCTCTCTCTCCTATCAAAACTTATTTAGTTTTGAAATAAAAAAAAGGGATTGTAGTTCAATTGGTTAGAGCACCGCCCTGTCACGGCGGAAGTTGCGGGTTCGAGTCCCGTCAATCCCGGTTTAACGACTACGATTTTTATAGTACCTTAAAGGTACTATAAATTTTTTATCTAATTTTATTAGGATTAAGATTTTGTTTGTCCCATAACTTCAGCATAGACTTGTTGTAATTTTTCGTATTCAGAAGATAAGTTCGTAAGATCTTGTCCTTGTAAAATTTCACGACATGAAGAAATACTTGTTGTCACTTTTTCTTTTAATTCCGGAGTTAAATCAGCCGTTTCAGTTTTCTTTTCAAGTTGATAACAAAGCATATCTACTTGATTTTTTAGAGCAACTTCACCACTTTTTTCCTTATCGGCAGCGGCAAACTTTTCTGCATCTTCTACCATTTGATCAATTTCATTTTGATCTAAATTTGATGCGCCTGAAATTGTAATATCGGCTTGTTTTCCAGTCCCCTTATCTTGAGCTGTAACAGATAAAACACCATTTACATCAATATCAAAAGTAACTTCAATTTGAGGAACCCCACGTCTTGCAGGTTCAATACCACTTAAAGTAAATACTCCTAAACTTTTGTTATCTTTTGCAAATTCACGTTCACCTTGGAAAATTTTAATTTCAACGCTCGGTTGATTATCCATGGCAGTTGAAAAAGTTTCTGTCGTTTTCGTTGGAATTGTTGTATTGCGTTGAATCATTGGTGAAAAGATTCCACCTAGTGTTTCTACACCTAAAGTCAAAGGCGTAACATCTAATAATAAGATATCTTTAACTTCACCCGATAAGATACCAGCTTGAATTGCCGCACCAATAGCAACAACTTCATCTGGATTTACAGATTGATTTGGTTCCGTTCCTAGCACATCTTTAATTAAAGATTGGACTGCTGGAATACGAGTTGACCCACCCACTAATACAACTTGATTAATTTGGTCTTTCGATAAATTTGCGTCACTTAACGAAGTTTCAACCGGAATACGGCAACGATTAATAAGATCACCACAAATTTCTTCAAATTTCTCACGAGTGATTGTTTCTTCTAAATGTTGTGTTCCCTCCATAAGGAACGGAAGTTTAACCGTTGTTTGAGCTAAAGAAGATAGGTCAATTTTAGCCTTTTCAGCTGCGCCAACTACACGTTGTAAAGAAGTCGGATCCGTTGACAAGTCTACATTCGTTTTTTTTGTAAATTCACTAAGTAGATAATCAATAATGTGTTGATCAAAATCATCCCCACCTAAACGTGTATCACCTGCAGTTGATAAAACTTCAAATATACCATCACCCACATCAAGTACGGAAACATCAAATGTGCCACCGCCTAAATCAAATACTAAAATAACTTCATTTGCATTTTTATCTAATCCGTATGCAAGTGACGCAGCAGTTGGTTCATTAATAATGCGCAATACTTCTAAACCTGCAATTTTACCGGCATCTTGTGTAGCTTGACGTTGTGAATCATTAAAATATGCTGGTACAGTAATTACCGCTTTATCAACCGTTTGGCCAATATGCTTTTCTGCAGATTCAGCTAAACTTTTTAAAACTTGTGCCGAAATCTCTTCTGGACGGAACGTGCGGTTCATTGCAGGACAATCCAATAAGATATTATCATTTTCATCAGCACTCACTTTATATGGCATTTTAGTTAAATCTTCATCAAGATCTGACATTTTTGAACCAATAAAACGTTTTACAGAATAAAATGTATTTTCTGGATTTAAAATATTTTGTCGTTTTCCAATTTGTCCAACTAAAAGACGTCCTGTTTTTGTATAAGCAACAATAGAATTCGTTGTACGATAACCTTCCTCATTAACAATTACGGTTGGTTGAGTTGCTTCAATAGTCGCAACTACTGAGTTTGTCGTTCCTAAATCAATACCTACAGATTTTGCTATATGTTTTTCTTCTTTTTAATTTTTAATAGAATTCGATAGTTTGTTTAATTCTCTTCCTTTTTACCAATTTTAATCATAAACAAAGAAAAAAGCAAATTTCGTGGGAAACATCATAGCCCAATTCAACACACTTTGAAAGAAAGATTTTTTTCATAATAAGTAGCTTAAGGTCGAATATTTATTATATAATTGATTTGTTAAGATAAGATAACACATTAAAATAATGAGTAAAAAGATTCTTTACCAAGATAATGCCCGTAAAGCATTAGAAAAAGGAATGAAAATTATGGTGGAGGCTGTTGCAGTCACTTTAGGACCTCGTGGTCGAAATGTAGTACTAGAAAAGCAATATGGTTCACCACAAATCGTTAATGATGGCGTTACAATTGCTAAAGAGATTGAATTAGAAGATCCAGTTGAAAATACAGGAGTATCTCTTATTCGCCAAGCTGCATCAAAAACAAATGATGTTGCTGGTGATGGAACAACTACATCAACAGTATTAGCTTATGCAATTGTTCAAGAAGGAATGAAGAATGTTGCTGCTGGTGCTAACCCGATAACTTTAAAAATCGGAATAGAAAAAGCAACTCGATACATAATTGAACAAATTAATGAATTTGCGCAACCAATTGAAAATATGGAATCAATTGCACAAGTTGGATCAGTTTCCGCTGGAAACGATACCGCTGTGGGTAATATGATTGCTGATGCATTAGAAAAAGTTGGACGTGACGGAATCATTTCATTAGAAGAAGGAAAATCAACTTTTACAGAACTAGAAGTTACTGAAGGTATGCGTTTTGAAAAAGGTTTTGTTTCTCCTTATTTCGTAAATCGACCAGAAAAAATGGAGGTGGTTCTTGAAAATCCTTATGTGTTAGTTACGGATAAAAAAATAACACAAGTAAAACAAGAATTAATCCCTATTCTAGAACAAATAACTCCAACGAATCGTTCGTTTGTTATAATTGCAGATGACTATGACAAAGAAGTTTTAGCGACATTAGTTTTAAACAAATTACGAGGTATTGCTAATCTTGCGGCTGTTCGCGCACCATGGTTTGGGCAAACACGTAAATCAATCTTAGAAGATATTTGTATTCTTACAAATGGACAATTAATTACCGAAGATGCCGGTTTTAGTTTAAAAAATACTACTTTAGAACTTTTAGGTGAAGCAAGACGCGTAATTATTACAAAAGATAGTACGACAATTATCAACGAAGGTACGGAAGCACAAGTTAGAGTACAATGTGAGAATCTTCGTAAACAAATGTCACTTGCTGATGACGCGTATGAGAAAGAGAAATTACAAGATCGTATTGCGAAACTTTCCGGTGGTGTTGCTGTTCTAAAAGTTGGGGCATTAACGGAAACTGAAATGAAAGAAAAAAAGTTACGTCTCGAAGATGCTATAAATGCAACTCGTGCCGCAATTGAGGAAGGTATTGTACCAGGTGGTGGTGCAACATTTGCACATTTATCTGAGAATTTAAAAAATTGGGCAAAAAATAATCTAAATGAAGAAGAACTTTTAGGTGCTTTAATCATTGCTAGAGCAATAGAGACTCCACTTAAACGAATCGTAGAAAATGGTGGTAAAAATGGTGCTTTAGTCATTAATACTCTTCAAGAACAAGATTTTGAAATAGGTTATGATGCTTTTGACGAAACTTTTGGAAATATGTACGAAAAGGGTATCATTGACCCAGCTAAAGTTTCACGCACAACTCTACAAAATGCGTCTTCAATTGCTAGTATGATTTTAACAACCGAATGTTTAGTTGTTAAAACTAAAAAATAATTTTTTGAAAATTAATAAAAATTGATTATAGTTGTTTAAAATCATCTGTTCATTATAAATGTAACCAATTTTAAACTAAACGGTTTAGTAAGTAAAACTTAACAATTGTTAAGTTTTACTTCTATAATTCTTATTCAGTGATTACTTTATACTTTTTCAATAAAGTAGCGACTGTTCTAGTCGGCAAAACACCTTGATTCAATCGTAATTTAACCCTATCTGAGTTAACTAGAAATTCTTTCGAAAGTGGATTATAATACCCTAAATTTTCAACAGGACGCCCATTACGACGTGATCTGGCTTCCATTACTACAACCCTATAAGAAGGTTGTCCTTTTCGCCCTCCACGTTTTAAACGCAATTTTAACATTTTTATATTTTCACTAAAAATAATTGTACATAAAATAAAACTTTGTACGTATAAATTATATGGGAAAGATTGAATTATGGAAAATAAAAAAACTTAAAAAAGCTATACATTTAATTAAATGTATAGCTTTCTATTAAAACAATTAATTAACTGACATTTTTTCTTTAACAGTTTCAATTGCTTCTTTAACCATGTTTTCAGCGTCTGTATCGAATTTCTTAGTCGAACGTACCGCTTCAGCATAAGCTGGCTTAGAAACACGTAAATAATCACGTAATTCAATCGCAAATTCCTTAACTTTGTCAACTGGTACAGTATCACAGAAACCGTTGATACCTGCATAAATAACAGCAACTTGTTCTTCAACTGGAATTGGAGAGTTTTGGTTTTGCTTTAATAATTCACGTAAACGTTGGCCTCGAGCCAATTGATTTTGTGTTGCTTGATCTAAATCTGATGCAAATTGTGAGAAAGCTTCTAACTCAGCGAATTGAGCTAATTCTAACTTTAATTTACCAGCAACTTGTTTCATCGCTTTGATCTGTGCAGCTGAACCCACACGTGATACAGAAATACCTACATTAATCGCTGGACGAATACCGGCATTAAATAAATCACCCGATAAGAAAATTTGTCCATCAGTAATCGAAATTACGTTTGTAGGAATATAAGCCGAAACGTCACCAGCTTGTGTTTCAATAACTGGTAAAGCTGTCATATTTCCACCACCTAATGCGTCACTTAACTTAGCAGCACGCTCTAATAAACGTGAGTGTAAGTAGAATACATCACCTGGATACGCCTCACGCCCTGGTGGACGACGTAATAATAATGACATTTGACGGTAAGCTTGAGCTTGCTTAGTTAAATCATCATAAACAACTAATGTAGCTTGACCATTATACATGAAATGCTCAGCAATTGCTGCACCTGTGTAAGGAGCAATATATTGTAAAGTTGCTGCATCATCTGCACTTGCGGCTACGATTACAGTGTAATCTAATGCGCCACGCTCTTTTAAAACTGTTACCGCTTGTGCAACAGAAGAAGCCTTTTGTCCAATGGCAACGTAAACACAAACAACATCTTCAGATTTTTGGTTAATAATTGTATCTAAAGCAATTGATGTTTTACCAGTTTGACGATCACCAATAATTAATTCTCGTTGACCACGACCAATTGGAATCATAGAATCAATAGCAGTGATACCTGTTTGTAATGGTTCACAAACTGATTTACGACTAATAATTCCAGGAGCCATAAATTCGATTAAACGACTAGAACCTTGTGGTAAATCACCTTGTCCATCGATTGGGATAGCTAATGGATTTACAACACGACCTTTAATCGCATCAGAAATGTCGACTTGGGCAATTTTACCAGTTGCACGTACAGTACTACCTTCTAAAATCTCACGACCACTACCCATTAATACGGCACCAACATTATCATTTTCTAAGTTTAATGCGATACCAATTGTTTTATCTTCGAATTCTAATAATTCGCCGGCCATCACTTGATCAAGACCGTAAACACGGGCAATTCCATCACCAACTTGAAGTACAGTTCCAACAGTATCTACTTTAATCTCTTGACCGTATGTTTCAATTTGTTGACGAATAATATTACTAATTTCGTCTGGACGAATACTAACCATAGTTGTTTTACTCTAAGTTATTTTGTTTTTCTTACGTTTTGTTTTCTATTTAAAAAACAAGTGTAGTATCTAAACTACTTGAAATTTGTCTTAATTGACCTTTCAGACTAATATCAATTACTTGTGAATCAATTTTTATAACTAAACCACCTAAGATACTTTTATCAACTTCGCGAATTAAACGAATCTCTTTCGCAGATGTGAATTCTTTTAATTCACGAATAATACGACGTTCTTGACGATAACTTAACGGGACAACCGTTTTTACCGTAACAACTTTTATATCTGCAAATTCGTAAACTAATTCTAAGTATCTTTCACCAATTGTTTCAAAAAATGCAATACGGCGACGATCAATTAAGAATTGTAAAAACTTTAACATATATGGGTTTAGTTTTGAACCCATTACTGTATTTACTAATTCCTTCTTATTGGCCATCGAAATTACAGGATTTTCGAAATAACTAGCTAAAAGCGGGACTGAGGTAAGAAATGTTAATAAGTCATTTACATCTGCAGTAATAGCGTCAACACAATTATTTGCTTTTGCTAACTCTAAAAGTGCATCTGCATAAGGTTCAGAAACCTTTGAAATTACGATTTTAGTTGCCATTACTGTCCTCCTATACGTGCAATACCGCTATCGATAATTGCAAGATGTTTATCAAGTGTTAGGTCATCTTTTAATGTTGTGATAACACGATTTAAAGATAATCCAGTAACTTGCTCTTTAACCTCACGCAAAACTTGTTGTTTTTTATACATAACTGCTAATTTTGCAGAGTCAGCGCGGCGAAGAGCTTCTTCTTGTACTCGTGCACCATTACTTACAGCAAGCGTGCGTCGCGTAGCTTCTTTATCTGATTTAATTTTGTCAATGATTAGCTTTGACTGCTCTAATTGAGTTTTTGCTTCAGCTAAACGCTCTGTTGCTTCATTTAAACGTTGTTCAGCATCCTGAACCCCACTTAAAATTTTCTCTTTTCTTTCAAGCATAGATGTCTTTAAAGCATCACCAACAACATTAAATAAAAGTACTACTAAAAGTACAATATTAATAAGATTGGCCTCAAAAATATCAGTATTAAAGCCGACACTTAACAATAGTAAATTTTCCATATACCCTCAATTTTTGTTAAATGTTAGAGAATATCAAAAAGTTGCCAATTTTTTTAAACATAAATTTTGCCTAAAATTTGTTCACTAATTGATTCAATCTCTGTTTCCAATGTCTTTAAAGCGGATGCTTTTTCATTCGCTAAAATGTTATCGTAGTCCGCTAAAACAGCATCATAGCGCTCTTGAACTTTGTTCAATTCAATATCAAAAAGCTCTTTATAACTTTTTTGACATTGAGTAATCTCTAATTGCGCAGATTTTCGAGCCTCTAAGATTTCGTTCTCGTATTTAGTTTTAATTTCTTTTGTCTCAGCAATTAATTTTGCCGACTTTGTTAAATTTGAAACAACATATTCGTTTCGTTCATTAATAACCGTTAATAACGGATTATAAAGAATAGTATTTAAAATAAACATTAAAATTAAAAACTGAATCGCAACAAGTGGTAATGTTGCTCCGAAATCAAATAGCCCTCCTGCACCTGTCGTTAAACTTAACGATTGAAAAATTTCAAAAAACATGAATTTATGCAGTTAAGGTAATTTAATAAGATGTTAAATAAATGTTCGGGATAGAAATTTTTCTATCCCGATATAAAGTCTTAACCAGCAAAAGGATTCGCGAATAAAAGTGCTAATGCAACTACTAAACCGTAAATAGTTAAGGCTTCCATGAAAGCTAAACTTAATAATAAAGTACCACGAATTTGGTTCTCTACTTCTGGTTGACGTGCAATACCTTCAACTGCTTGACCAGCTGCTGTACCTTGACCAATACCAGGGCCGATTGCAGCTAAACCAACAGAAAGACCTGCGCCAATAACAGATGCTGCAGCAATGATTGAATCCATAATTTTATTTTCCTTTATATTATTAATTTTAATTTTTTTATTTAATGTTAAAGTATCTTACTCAAGAGCTTCGTGAATATAAGCTGCCGCTAATGTTGAAAAAATTAGCGCTTGTACTGAACCCGCGAATATTCCTAATGCCATAATTGGTAATGGAACAAACAAAGGTACTAATAATACTAAAACAGAAATTGTAAGCTCATCAGCTAAAACATTACCAAAAAGTCGGAAACTTAAAGATAACGGTTTAGTGAAATCTTCAAGAATATTAATTGGCAATAAAATCGGTGTTGGTTCTAAATAACGTTTAAAATAACCAAGACCTTTCTTTCTAAAACCTGCGTAAAAATAAGTTAACGAGGTTAATAACGCTAACGCGACAGTTGTATTGATATCATTAGTTGGAGCAGCTAATTCTCCTTCTGGTAACAAAATTAGTTTCCATGGGATAATTGCACCTGCCCAGTTACAACCAAAGATAAATAAGAACATCGTACTAACAAAAGGTAACCAAGTTCTATACGAACTCTCACCTAATTGGTTACGAGCAATATCTTGAGTAAACTCAACAGTTGCTTCCATAAAGTTTTGCCAACTTTCTGGAATTCTCTTAGGATCACTTGCACCTAAAAATGCTGCAGTTAACAATAAACCAATAACAACCCAACTTACAATAAATACTTGTCCATGTAATGAAAAACCTGCTATTTCCCAATAATAATGGGTTCCGATTTCTACACCGGCAAGAAGTATCGAATTATTTATAAAATCCATTGGGTACTTTTTTTAAATAAATAAATACTTACAACCTGACATCACAAAATAAATCTTTATAAAAATGTATTTGTCATATCAGTATTTCTTAACAACCTCATTGTACTAAAGACTTTTCTAATTAGTGTGTAAAAATACACAATGATATAAATAATAAAAATATTAGGAAACTGATTTAGTTTCCTAATTACAAAATTATAATTGACGTCCAATACGAATACTATCAGTTAATGCTTCCAAAATAATTTTGATCGAGCTAATTGCATCATCATTGCCTGGAATTGGGACATCAATTAAATCTGGATCACAATTGCTATCCAAAATTGAAATAATTGGTATATTCAATTTTATTGCTTCGCGAATTGCAGTTAATTCATGATTTTGATCTATAACAATCATGATATCTGGAATACGATCCATATTTTTTACACCATTTAATTGAGTACGCAATTTTGTTAATTGTTTTTTTAATGATGCAGCTTCTTTTTTCGGAAGAGTGGGAAAAACCGTTTCTTCTTGTTCTTCCAATTTTTTTAATGTAGCAATGCGACCTTTTACAGTTTGCCAATTTGTTAATAAACCACCGTACCAACGATGATTAACATAAAAAGACTCACATCTAATAGCTTCATCTTTTATAATTTCAACTGCTTGTGGTTTTGTTCCAACAAATAGAAATGTTTTTCTTTGCTCTGCTGCTTCTTGCACAAAATCACAAGCTTCTTGTAATAATTGTGAAGTCTGTACTAAATCAAGAATATGGATCCCGTTTCGCTCCATATAAATATATGGAAACATTTTTGGATTCCAGCGTGGTGTTTTATGCCCAAAATGCACACCTGCTTTTAAAAGTTGGGCTATTTTTATATCAGCCATATTTGTTATTTTTAAAATACTATTTGTATATATCTTCATATTATCATATGAATACGAATTATTTAATCTAAACGAACATTTAACATTGATGTACTATTAAAAGATTTAAAACCAGTACCTGCTGGAATTAAACGTCCAAGAATAACATTTTCTTTTAATCCGCGCAACCATTCAACTTTTCCTTCAACAGCTGCCTGTGTTAAAATACGGGTTGTTTCTTGGAAACTAGCCGCTGAAATAAAACTTTCCGTCATTAATGAGACTTTAGTAATGCCGAGTAAAACAGGTTCATATTCTATTAATGATGAATTAGTTGAACGTAGGGCCCGATTAATATAGACAATTTGATCAAATTCAACGACTTCACCAACAGTGAATGTTGTTTCGTTGTTTACTTTTAAAATTTTTACTTTTGATGTAATTTGACGAACAATAATTTCGACATGTTTATCAGAAATATAGATTCCTTGAGAACGATAAACATCTTGAACTAAATTTAATAATAAAATTTGAATTGCTGTGATACTGCGTTTTGTTGCTTTTTCCAAAGAATAAAACGCACAATAATAATGAAAATAAACCTGTAAAACATTATGTGGATGAACTAACCGAGTGTCTAAAGGTTGAGCAACCGAAACTGGTTCACCTTTTTTTAGAAGGCTTGAAATTCCAGAGGTTAGTTTATAATTACGAATTGTTTTTTTCTCAATAATAGTAACGGTTTCATCATTTATGCTTTTAACAACACCGGGCCATTGCACTAATTCACAAGGATTTTTTTCCAATCGTCCTTCAAGCAATTGTTCAATTCGTGGTAAACCAGTCACAATATCGTCACTTATAACACGCGTATAAACTAATTGGCATAACGATTCTCCCTTTTTAATTAATGAGCCGTGTCGTGTTAGAATTCGTGTTCCTTGTGAAACAAAAAACGGAGCACTTATGCGAATTATCGAATCGGAACTTTTTTGATCAGGTATAATATATCCAGAATAATCAAAAAGATGACCCTTTTTAGAATCATCCCCTAAAACAAAAAATTTTTGATTTGAAGCTACAGGAAAAGATAATTTTTTATAATCTTTAGAAGAAGAGACTAAAAATCGATTTAGATTTTTATTACTATTTTTAAAATTTTTAATGTTTATCAATTCATTAGTAATGATATTTGACGTTGCAACAATCGAATATGGCTCAATGATTTGATTTGGTCGAATTAAATAAGAAATAACATTTTTATTTGAATTATTATTCTTTAAATTTACTGGAATTTTATAAATATTAAGTAAACATAATTGTTTCTTCTCATTTTCATTTAATTTTAAAAATTGCAAACGAGTATTTATGGGTGACAATTGTCTATCGTTCGAAGAATTTAAATTTAGAATTGTTTCTGAAAACGAAGTTTCCGGCTCAATGGTACCGTTGTTCTCTACTGTTAAATATGTAATATTTGAATTTGCAGCACCTATATTCCTATTTAAAATAGCATCGGAACAATTTATCGATTTCGGAATTATTCCTTGTTTTAACGGAAGAATAATAATTCGTATTTTTTTATCATTAATTTCTGTAAATTGACAATAAGATAAATGAGAAATCTCAATTTTATTGAAAAGAATTTCACCTGGATATAAAATTTTCTTTTCAAGTTGAGAATTTTCTTTAGTATTATCAACTAAAAACGATTCAATATTTATATTTTTACTTTTTAAAGCCTTAGAATTCCCACTTAAAGGACAAAATAATACGCTACTTAAATTTTTAATTTGACCATTCTCTAAAATGTCCGTCCGTGAGTAAGAACAAATGGAAGAATTCAATAATAAATATTTTTTGCTAAGAACAGCAGCACTAATTGTTGATTCCGTTAAATTTAATTTAAAAATTTCACCATCGATTCCCAATAAAAAAAGTTGATTGTTTGCTGTTTTAAATAATTTATTTTGAATAAAAATCGAAGGTGGTGAAACAATATAATTATTAACACTTTGTCCAATTTTACTCGATTTTACGATACCACCAATCGGGCTTATAATTTTTGTTTGGGCGATTGCATTATTTTTTACAACTTTTACTTTCTTCTTTTTGATTAACATCGATGGTAAAATGTCATAAATTTCACCAGCTGCAATCCAAATCAAACCATTATTAGTCAATGTATTCTTGTCATCAAAAGTAACGTTTTGGAATTGCACTTCTCCTGAAATTGGGGTAAAAATATCATTTAATTGAGTAGTGGTACGTTTATTCGTTAATGGCAATTCCGCTAATACATCACCTTTTTTCACAAAACTTTTATTATTTACAAATAAAAGCATCTCAGGTTTAATAATATATTTTTTCAACGTCTTTTTGGACTTATCAAAAATAAAAAATTCACTACTATTGATAGCTTTTAAAATAATTTCCCCATAGATTGTTCGAGACGTTGACGTCTTAAGGGTAGAAGAAAAAAGTATCTGACCATCAATAGCACTGTAAATCTGATTACTACTTTCACCAGTAAAAACACCCCCGGTATGGAATGTCCGCATTGTAAGCTGAGTACCAGGTTCACCAATTGATTGAGCTGCAATTACCCCAACGGCATCCGCTAATTCAACTAATTTACCTTGAGATAAGTTCCACCCATAACATTTTTGACAAATTGAATTACTAGCTTCACAAATCAATGGCGAACGGAGAATTAAAGGAGTTTTGAAATTTATTTTTCGTAATTTCGACAGAGTTAAGGGCGTATTTCTCTCAAGAATCAGATCACCCGAAACAGGATTATACACAGATTTAGCTAAAACACGACCAAAATAACGACCATCTTGATTTTGATCTGGGTCATACAAAACTCTAACACCATTTTTCGTTTCACAATCTAATTCTCGAATAATAACATGTTGAGCCACATCAACTAATCTTCGAGTCAAATATCCAGAATCCGCAGTTTTTAAAGCCGTATCAACAATCCCTTTTCGGGCTCCATAAGAGGAGATTACATAATCCGTAATACTTAAACCTTCGCGAAAATTTGCTTTAATCGGCAAATCAATAATTTGACCATTTGGATCAGACATTAATCCGCGCATTCCGACCAGTTGACGAACCTGAGATAAATTCCCCCGGGCCCCCGAAAAGGCCATCATGTAAACAGGGTTCAATGGGTCTGTACTTTTAAAAAAATCAACTAATTGATTTTTTAAAATCTCACTAGTAGTGTGCCAAGTATCAATAACTTTTTGGAAACGTTCAACTTCATTAATGTTTCCCCGTTTTTCATAAAAATACGCTAAATTGATTTGTTTGTTATTTTTTAAAAATAATGAATTTTTCGTTGGTGGTACTTTTAAATCTTCGACACTAATCGAAATTCCTGCTTGAGTCGCAAAAGAGAAACCCTCTTTTTTTAAACATTCTGCCAAATTTGTTGCTTTTACAATTCCATATGATTGAAAAGCTGAATGAACTATCGATTTGAGTTCTTTCTTATTTATAGTTTTATTATAGAAGATCTCTTGTTTCATGCTAAAACAGAATAAATTAGATTATTAAATAAAACACGTCCGGGAGTTGTCAAAATATAAGTAACCAACGTCTCACCCTCTTTTTTTCTAATTTGCCTATCGTTATAAACGTATATAACACTTCCATCCGACATTCGGATGCTATCTAAAAGAATAGGGGGTGTCGAAGTTTGGGTCTGACCATTAAATCGTAACCAAATTGAAGAATGTAAAGCTATTTTGTCACAATTATAAGCCTGTAATACAGACTCGACATTCCCAAAATATTGATAGCTACCCTTAAAGTTTGAACGACTTTGTGACGTTAAATAATGCGAACCTAATACCATATCTTGACTGGGTAATAAAATAGGTTCACCGGTTGCCGGTGACATAAAATTATTAGGGCCTAACATTAATAAGTAGGATTCTGCCTGTGATTCAATTGATAAAGGAACATGAATTGCCATTTGATCACCATCAAAATCCGCATTAAAAGCGGGACAAACTAATGGATGTAAACGTATCGCACGACCATCGACTATAATTGGCTCAAATGCTTGAATACCTAATCGATGCAACGTCGGTGCACGATTTAAAAATATTGGGAATCCTTCTAAAACATTTTTTAAAGCTTCCCAAATTCTTTCATCCTTCTCTTGAATTAAGCGTTTAGCAATTTTCATATTTCCCGCGTACCCTAATTGAATTAAACGATGAATTAAAAATGGTTGGAATAATTCACAGGCAATTTCATATGGTAAGCCGCATTGATTTAATTTTAATTCAGGGCCAACAATAATAACAGATCGACCAGAATAATCTACCCGTTTTCCTAAAAGATTTTGACGAAAACGTCCTTGTTTCCCTGATAAGATATCGGATAATGATTTTAATGGTCGATTATTTAGGCCAACCGCTTTTTTCTCTCTATGACCATTATCAATTAAAGCATCAACGGCTTCCTGCAACATCCGTTTTTCATTACGGATAATAATTTCAGGGGCATAAATTTCGAAAAAACGTCTTAAACGATTATTACGATTTATTACTCGACGATATAATTCATTTAAATCGGAAGTTGCAAATCTTCCACCTTCTAATTGCACCATTGGTCGTAAACCTGGTGGTAAAACGGGTATAATAGAAAGCAACATCCATGTTGGGTCTGATTTTGTTGCAATAAAATTTTCTAAAATACGTATCCGTTTAATAAGTTTTTCTTTATCTGATGTTGACGCTGTTGTGTAAGAGGTACGACAAGAATTAACAACTTTTTCTAAATCTAAGTTTTCTAGTAAATCGGATATAAGTTCAGCGCCAGCTTTTGGTTTGTTGTTTCCATACACATTTTTTGCCCAATTTAACAACTTATTATCAAAATGGCGGAAATTTATTTCATTAAAATAAATTATTTCTTTTAATTCTCGTCGTTTAATTCCTAACAATAATGAGATATAACTAGGAAAACTCCGAACATACCATATGTGAGCAACGGGATACTCTAATTTTATATACCCCATTCGATGACGTCTTACACGTGATTCGGTAACTTCTACTCCACAACGTTCACATACTAAAACTTGTTGACGAATTCGTTTATACTTTCCACAATGACATTCCCAACTTTTAACGGGCCCAAAAATTCTTTCACAAAATAGTCCACCCATTTCGGGCTTAAATGTTCGGTAATTTATAGTTTCAGATTTTGTTACTTCACCCGAACCACCAGTAGTTGAACGTACAGTATCAGAAGTCCATTGTTTAATACGCTCAGGTGATGCTAAATTTATTTTTATGTAATCAAAACTTTCATTGAATTTTGTCATACGGTTGCTTTTCTAAAATACAAATATTTACAATGTGTACAATGGCAATGAACGTTTCAAGTTTTTCTCATAATGGCGTAATAAGTCAACTTCAGTTTCATTAGTTTTTCCGCTTGACACTTTATCCATTTTGTAAAGCGAAATATCTAAACCTAAAGAATGTAATTCACGAATTAAAACTTTAAACGATTCGGGAATTCCAGGCTTAGGTATCGGTAAACCTTTTATAATCGCGTTTAAAACTTCATTTCGACCTTCCATATCATCTGATTTCAATGTCAGCAACTCTTGCAATGTATAAGCACAACCAAAAGCTTGCAAAGCCCATACTTCCATTTCACCAAACCTTTGGCCACCATGGCGAGATTTACCCCCCAAAGGTTGTTGTGTAATCAAAGAATAAGGGCCCGTTGAACGCGCATGCATTTTATCATCGACTTGGTGAATTAATTTCAACATATAAGTTTTTCCAACTAAAACTGGGTTATCAAATAATTTGCCAGTTCGTCCATCGCGTAAAACTATGCGTCCGGGTAACGAAGAATTATATAGCCATGCTTCATTAGTTTTTTCCGCTGCTTTTTGTAAATAACCATTAACAAGGTTACGAGAAGTTTCAGTCCCGTACATTTCATCAAAAGGCGTTATTTTAAAACGACGATTAAGCTTTGAACCTGCTAATCCTAATAAACACTCAAAAATTTGACCTACATTCATACGTGAGGGAACGCCTAATGGATTTAATAGTAAGTCTACGGGCATACCATTTGGTAAAAATGGCATATCTTGTCTGGGTAATATACGGGACACTATGCCTTTATTTCCATGTCGACCGGCAATTTTATCACCAACTTGTATTTTTCGAATCTGAGCAATAAAAATTCTAACTAAAGAAATGGAACCATCGGATAATTCATAACCTTTAGTTCGTCTAAATACGCGGACGTTAATTACACGCCCCGATGTTCCTTTTGGTACTCGTAATGAATTATCAGAAACATTTTTACTTTTCTCACCAAAAATCGCGCGCAATAAACGCCCTTCCGGTAATTGATCAGTTTCATCTTTTGGCGTTACTTTTCCAACTAAAATATCTCCAAACTTAACAAAAGTTCCTTTACAAACAATTCCATTACTATCTAAATTGCTAACCGCATCATCGTTTACATTCGGTAAATCTCGTGTTATTTTTTCGACACCAAATGTAGTTTGACGGATTTCTAAATCAAATTTTTCAATATGAATTGATGTAAATAAATCTTCTTGAACTAAACGCTCATTTACTAATATAGCATCTTCGTAATTGTAACCTTCCCATGGCATATAAGCTACTAGAAGATTTTGACCTAATGCTAGTTCTCCACCATTTGTTCCGGGTCCATCCGCAATAATTTGACCAGACGTAACATTTTCATTTGGCCAAACCAGCGGTCTTTGATTTATACACGTATCTTGATTTGAACGCGCATATTTTTGTAATTTATAATTGATTAAATTCTTTTCCGGGGTTTCAATACTGATTAAACGTGAAGAAACATATTTTACGGTTGCATCAAATTTATTTATTAAAACAGCACCCGAATCCGTTGCTAACTGATGCTCTAATCCTGTTCCTACAATTGGTTTATGAGGATACAACAACGGCACAGATTGTCGTTGCATATTAGACCCCATAAGAGCTCGGTTAGCATCGTTATGCTCTAAGAATGGAATTAAAGAAGTCGCAACTGAGAAGTTTTGTAATGGAGAAACAGAAACGAGCTTAACCTGATTAATTGGGACCAAACTAAACTCATTTTTGTAGCGAATAGGGACTAATTGCTCATTTAAACTTGAGAATGCTGCATTTAGCACCCGATCAGCTGGAGCTGTTTCGATAACTTCTTCTTCTTCTGTAGTTAAATAAATAGGTAGTTGATTATCAAGAACTTGCCCTTGCTTCATTTTAAAAAATGGAGTCTCTAAAAACCCGGATTCATTTATCCGAGCGTAACAGGCTAATGAGGCAATGATTCCAGCGTTTTGCCCTTCGGGTGTCTCAACTGGACAAATACGACCATAGTGGCTTGGATGAATATCACGTACCGCTAAAGATAAACGATCCCGATTTAACCCACCCGGCCCTAAACTACTTATTCGACGCTTGTGCGTTAAACTCGCGATCGGATTAGTTTGATCCATAAATTGTGATAATTGACTAGAACCAAAAAATTCCTTTATCGAAGCGATGATTGGCTTTGGATTAATAATTGTTGCTACTTTAAAAGCTGTTGAATTTGTTATCATTAGACGTTCGTTAATAGAGCGTTCTAATCGACTAAGCCCTATGCCGTATTGAATCTGTAGTAATTCTCCGATTGAACGGACTCGTCTATTACGCAAATTATCAATATCATCTAATTCACCTAAATTTGCGTGTAAATCTACTAAATAATTTGAAATAGCAATCACATCATCTATTGTCACCCGTGTTATAGAATCTGGAATAGATAATCCTAATCTTGAATTTAATTTTTTTCGGCCAATTTTTCCTAAACTATAAACTTTTTCGTTAAAAATCTGTAAATAGTTATCTTCAGAACCCTTATTAGAATCAAAATTAATATTTTGGTTATTCGTTAAATTCTTTGTTAAAAGATTAGTATCAAAATCACTAATAGAGGTTTGCTGTATTGATTTGTTTAAAATAGCTAAATTAAACTTGGTGCTAGGGTCAAAATTTGTTATTCCGCATGTCTCTAACAAATGATAAAAATCTACAGTTGTTGCTTTATTTAAACGAATTTGAACCGTACCTGTTTCAAACTCAAACTTCAACCAAGAACCACGATCCGAAATCAAAGTTGCACTGTATTGTAATGTCTTTTCTTGCGTTTCACGACGATAATAAATACCAGGGCTTCGGATAATTTGGTTTATAATGACTCTTTCACATCCATTTATGATAAACGTACCTTCTTCAGTCATTAATGGTATTTCCCCAAAAAAGGCTAAATACTCATTAACTGTACCTTCTTCAATTAATTCAATAGGTACATAAATACGAATAGCATAAGTTAAATCATATCGTTTACATTGAACAGATGAATACTTTGGGCGCTTTAAAACAAATTCCTCACTATAAACTCGGATATTTAACTTTTCGTTTAAATTTAAAGCAGACGCAAAATTACGTAATTCATCTGAAAGACCATACTCTAAAAACCAACAAAAACTATTTAAGTTAGTTTCAGAAAAATGGGGTATCGTAGTAACAAATAATTGTTTATCCATACATAAATAGGGCAATAAAATTTGTTCAAAAATTAAAATGTAATACAATTAACCGTAGAACAACATAAAAATACAGTTAAATTAAAACTAATAAATAAGTACCTCAGGACTCGCTCAAATCTATATATAATCACTACCAGCTTAACATGTAATAGTGGCTTATGTTTAAATTAGATTTGGCAAATTTAATTCGAAAGGAGCACCATATATTATATCATCGGAATATAAAGATTGCCGAACATAAAAATTAAAGTTAGAAAAAAAATTAATTTTAACAAAACTATCTTAATTTCGTTTTAAAAAGGTTTTAGAAACATTTATTTCGTATAATAATTTAAGTAGATTATATTTTTTCGTTATATAACCATCAACGTAATTAGCTAAAAGTTTTTGATCTACGAATTAATTATTAAGAGATTAACTAACGATGTCACATTTTACACGAATTCAGACTTCGATACGCGATTTAGCCACTTTACAAAGTGTTTTGACTCAATTAGATGTTAATTGGGAGAAAACGACTTTACCTATTCGTGGTTATCAAAATCAAACAGTTAACGCTGAATTAGTAATCCATCAGCCAAATTCTACAGACATTGGTTTTGCATTTAATGGTGAAGAGTATGAATTAGTTGCTGATACAAGTTTTTGGCAACAACCTTGGTCAATGGAATTATTTTTAGACAAAGTTAACCAAATATATGCTTCCGAGCTACTAAATAAAGAGTTAAAAACTCTTGGTTTCGTGACTGTAAGCTATGTAAAAACTGAACAAGGCATGATAGATTTAGTTGCTGATAAATGGATAGACTAAAAATAAGCTAACTTCCCTATTTCAATTTTTTAAAAATATGACATTACAAGGTAAAAAATAACAAATAGTTCCGAAGATCTGTTTGTTATTTTTTACTTTTTCTTTTTTATACAAATATATTATGATATAATTTGTAAAACGGAATATAGCGCAGCTTGGTAGCGCGTCTGCTTTGGGAGCAGAATGTCGTAGGTTCAAATCCTACTATTCCGAATTCTTTAATCGTTTAGATAAATAGTTATTTATTTCAGCAGTTTTTTCACTATTTGGATCTAATACTGCTAGCTGTTTATAAATAGGTTGAAGATTATCAATCTGATTTTGACTTTGATATAGATATGCTAAATTGCTTAAACTAGTTACATAATCTGGAGTAACGGTCAGGGCAATTTTGTAATAATACGCAGCAATTTCATATTCCTTTAATTGGTAATAAGTAAAGCCTAACGTATTAAACAAACTAGCAATTCCCAACTTATCATTTTTATCCCATTTTTTAAAGCTTGAACGAAATTCTTCTATTGCTTTATTATAAATTTTCTTTCGTAAATACAATTGCCCTAATTTAAATAAATTTTGATATGAATCTTTTTCAGATGTTTTTTTTGTACGGAACTTATCCAAATTATTTTCTAACTGTTGGGTTAATTGAATTTGATAACCAAGAAATAAGGCGCTAACAAGCAGGACACCAAAAACAATTGCTAAATAAAATTTCGCTAAAAAATCTTCCATAAATAATCGAGTTTAAAATATTTATTGACAATAATACTATTCTAGTTTAGTATTAATCGTATAAGCCCCCATCGTCTAGAGGCCTAGGACACCTCCCTTTCACGGAGGTAACAGGGATTCGAATTCCCTTGGGGGTATTAAATAAACAACCGTAATATACTTACATACGTTAATTAGTATACCGACCTGAAAAACTAAAAAATAGTAATTTATAAAAAACATACTATTTTCATGTATAGAAATTGATAAATATGACTATTGGGTTGCCTGGGGCTCGAACCCAGAACTTATCGGTTAAAAGCCGAGTACTCTACCATTGAGTTAGCAACCCTTATCATTTTATATTATACAAAAATATTGCTAAAACAAAAAAAAAGTTCGTTGTTTAATTAATTTTTCTTCAATATACATTATAATGTTTATAGAGTATATAAAGTGAAGAGAGTTCTAATTCTTTATCGTGCTTTATTTATACAATTAAATAGAAACTGTTTTAATTATGAATTGGCAAGTTTTCGGACAAATATTATCTATTATTTTTGTTCTAGGTTCAGGACCTGCAGTAATTGTGTTCCTAGCATTTAAAAAAGGCAACTTATAACCGGAAAATTAGGGAATTTAGATATCCCTAATTTTTATTAAAACCCCGCCCCTTTTTCTAGTTTTTAAAATCCAATTGTTAATTCGTTTTACTCGCTTTTATTGTAATTTTTATACATATATGTTATATTTTCGTATAGCGGAGTAAATAACACTATTTAAAATTAGCTATGTCGAAATTAAAAACCCGACGATCAGCCGATAAACGGTATCGTAAAACAAAAAATGGAAAGTTTATTTTTAAACGACCGTATAAATCCCATATTCTAGAAAAGAAGTCACCGAAACAAAAGCGACATATGTCCACTATGGCAGTAGCCGCAAAAGGTGACGCAAAAAGTATAGCGATTATGCTCCCATATTAAATTTTTAATAATCAAAATATGGTACGAATAAAAAGAGGTAATGTTGCGAGAAAGCGTCGCAAAACGGTTTTAAAATTAGCAAAAGGTTATAAGGGTGCACACTCAAGATTATTTCGTGTTTCAAATCAACAAGTTATGAAGGCACGTCGTTATTCTTATGTTAGCCGAAAACTATTTAAACGTGTTCAACGTAGAAATTGGATTAGTTGTATAAATAGTCAAATTCGACGACATGGTACAACTTATAGTCAAGTTTGTTCAAAATTTAAACAAAACAAAATAGCACTAAATCGAAAAATGTTATCCGAGATTATAATAAATGATCCTTTAACATTTGATTATTTAGTTTTACAAAGTAATTAATAAATCGCCTAAAGCTGAAAGTTGAAAATATTATTAGCTTTAGGTTTATTGTTAGCAAAATTTTAAACTTTGTGCTATTATTTATATAGCTAGTGTAGCTCAGTTGGTAGAGCAGCTGATTTGTAATCAGCCGGTCGGGAGTTCAAGTCTCTTCACTAGCTTTAAAAATTAGAAATATTAAATAAAAGTAATAAAAACCTCACAGTTGAATATTTTTTTCAGGAGGTTTTTAATGAGTTATTTACAAAAAACGACTATTTTTATTATTTAACAAAAAAAATAGAAATTATCTAAAACCTACAGAAGCTTGCCATACGAAAGCTAATAAAAGGAATAAGACAGGGATAATGGGTAAAACATCCACAAGTGGACTAAAAAGCGCGAACGCACCAGGTAATTTTGCTAGTACTAACATATTAATCGATTAGTTAAATTTTTTATAACATAGAAATATTATAACTTATGTTGCCGGAAAAAAATATTTTTACCATAAATGGAAGAGCCGTTTTTCTGTCGTGCAAAAGATTTGAAATAAAAAACTAATTTGTAAATTTATGAAGGATCAGAAAATTAAAAATAATACATAATTTTTGAACTCTATAATCAATATTTTTCTCTACTACTATTTTCCCTATTGACTACCCGATTCGCAAATTGGTACTATATTAATACATTTATTAATGGCTCTGTAGCTCAGTTGGTTAGAGCAGGGGACTCATAAGCCCAAGGTCGCAGGTTCAAGTCCCGCCAGAGCTAAAATAAGAAAAATGGAGAGATGGCTGAGTGGTCGAAAGCGGTAGATTGCTAATCTATTGTACAGAATTCTGTACCGGGGGTTCGAATCCCCCTCTCTCCTTTATTTTTGTACCTAAAATTAAGTACTTAATCAACATAAATTGTGCTGCTCCTTTTCAGTCCTGACACGGTATTTTTGCTTTTTTAAAACTTAACTTTAGATACATCTGAATTGTACCAAAAAATTTGTTAAACGGAAATTCTTAATGAATTAATTATATTTGTAAAAGTAACAAATATGCAACAAGTGCACCACCTAAAGCACCAATAAAGAAACCTCCGGTAAATTTTCTCCAGCCAGCTTTAGTTTGTAAAATATCGCCAGCTATAACATCATCTTCTTGATAAGTCGCAGTTCCGTATAATGCTAATCCTAAACCTAGGATTATAATTAATCCAACAGCAGACATAAAACCTGCTAAAAGAGCGACATCAGAGTTACGTAATGGACCTAGTTTATAAAAAGGACCGATTAAAAAATAACCATGAGCCATACCCACCTCTAAACCACGTAAAAGACTCGATAATCCTGGACGATACGCCGGTAGATTACCAAGTAGTGTGCGTGTGATCATTGATGTAGTAACGGGTGTTGATAAATGGCCGACAGTAGGATCATCTCCATATGGACCCACAAAACTAAATTTACTCATTTTTTATTCTTAAATTCAATTCACTACATACATTATACTTAGTAAAAGTTAAATTTAATCAAAATTAACAAAAAATTACAAATATTGCATTCCTATATCGCTTCTCTTTCACTTATAATATATATATAATTAAAGGAAAAATAATTTATGACTATTTTTATAGACTACATTTTACTATTAGCTTTTTGTTTTGCCTTAACATCAGGGCTATTTCTTGTTTTCAAAGGTATAAAGTTAATATAAATATAATTTCCCTTCCAAATACCTTTAATTTTTTAAAAAAATTAAACGGAAAATAATAACTAAAAATATAATGGAAACAAACTTAGTAAAACGTGAAGACATAATAGGATCACGACGTATTGAAAATTACGTTTGGATAGTTCTATTAACAATTGGCGGAGTTGGGTTTCTTCTAGCTGCTGGTTCAAGCTACTTTAAAATTAACTTGTTACCTTTCGCAAATTCTATAGAATTAAATTTTATTCCTCAAGGAATTTTAATGTTTGTTTATGGGACAGGGGCCACGCTAGTTAATATTTATTTAATATTAATAATTTTCTGGGATGTTGGTGGTGGTTATAACGAATTTGATTTAGCCAACTCAACTATAAGATTAGTAAGGCGAGGGTTCCCGGGTGAAAATCGAAATATTTTATTAAGTTATCCACTAAATGAAATTAAATCATTGGAAGTTGAAGTAAAAGAAGGAATAAACCCACGTCGCGCGTTATATCTAATAACTGTTGATAAACGACGTATTCCTTTAACTGGTATAGGTGACCCTATGCCCTTATTCTTATTAGAAGAAAAAGCAACAACACTAGCCAAGTTTCTAAATATCCCCTATAATTATGCCTAGCCAAAAATTTAAGCGGGCAATGCCCCAGTTAATTCTATTGTAGATGATCGCTTTTCGACTACTAACAATTTTAACTTAATCAATGGGCGGTTTTAGTTAATGCCTGCTATTCCCTTTTAAGTCCAGAAGACTTAGGATTGAGCCCTCGCTGTGCCTATAAAAAGGTAGTAAAGTCTGACGTTGAAATGTATATTTCTCCTGATACAAAACACAAAGCATTATGTGCTACACAAATCGTTATATGTACCACTACATATGCAGCTGCGACATGGAGGACACGCTCTGTTCTTTCAACTGCATTATCGACTAGGGAAGGAAGAAGAGGTTAGTTCTTCCTTCTTTATCGTATTGATCACGATTGGTGTGATACTAGTTATAAAATTACGTATTCAAGCATGACAGTACAAAAGAAAAAGTTTAGAGTTTCAGCTTTATTATTCGGTGTAAGCATCATCATCGAGTTTAGTCCGTTCAAAAATTCTTTATTCGTTCGGCTAGTTAGGCTAATTTTAGTCGCGATATCGTTTTATAAAACAACAAAAAAGATTATCAGATACATAAATTATTTCTCCCATTTCACATTTCTGTCGTAAGGGCTAAGTCTGATATACTCTTGTAGAAGAAAAAGCAACAACACTAGCCAAGTTTCTAAATATCCGCTATAATTAGTTATAGTAATGAATTTAGAATAAAGCGGGTATAGTTTAGTGGTAAAACCTCAGCCTTCCAAGCTGATGATGGGAGTTCGATTCTGCCTACCCGCTCTCAATTGGAAATGACACGTCGTACTATGACTCGTTACACTAAGCGTAGAGGAAAAATTTTGTCTAGATACCTTAGAATTTGAGGCGTAAACTTGATACTTTGAGGCATGCATATATCCTTAAGCTTTTGCGCCTATTGCTAGTGCGACACTGACCCCCCTAGATTACGGAAATGTTGGATATGGGGAAACGATTATTACTGTATTAATGTAAAAATCATTGACTTTAAAAATAAAAAAAATTGTAGAGATACTTGGCATTGACTTATCTTCCCAGAAAGCTCCCTTCCAAGTATTTTCAGCGCTATAACGTTTCACAATTGAGTTCGAGATGGATCAAAGTGGTTCCATTATGCTAAAATACCAAGATTTCTACATAGTTTTAATAATAAGGCACTAACTAGTGCCTTATGATATTTGAATTCAAGTATTCGGTTTGTTAGTATACCTCTGCTCAATACATTACTGTACTTTCACATGGTACCTATTAAACGGCTAGTCTTGCCGTAACCTTATATCTTCTAGATAAGAATACTCATCTTGAGGTGGGCTTCCCACTTAGATGCTTTCAGCGGTTATCCACTCCGTACATAGCTACCCAGCATTTACCATTGGCATGATAACTGGTACACTAGCGGTACGTTCTTCTCGATCCTCTCGTACTAAAGAAGAATCCTCTCAATATTCTAACGCCTACACCGGATATGGACCGAACTGTCTCACGACGTTCTGAACCCAGCTCGCGTACCGCTTTCATGGGCGAACAGCCCAACCCTTGGGACGTGCTACCGCCCCAGGATGCGACGAGCCGACATCGAGGTGCCAAACCTCCCCGTCGATGTGAACTCTTGGGGGAGATCAGCCTGTTATCCCTAGAGTAACTTTTATCCGTTGAGTGACGGCCCTTCCACTTGGTACCGTCAGATCACTAAGACCGACTTTCGTCCCTGTTCGACTTGTAGGTCTCACAGTCAAGCTTCCTTTTGCCTTTGCGCTCTACAATCGATTTCTGACCGATTTGAGGAAACCTTTGTACGCCTCCGTTACCTTTTGGGAGGCGACCGCCCCAGTCAAACTGACCACCTGAAAATGTCCTTCAGCTGGATTCACAGCGAAAAGTTAGAATTCTCACATTATTAGGGTGGTATTTCAAGGATGGCTCCAATAATCCCAGAAGATCATCTTCATAGCCTCCCACCTATCCTACGCAAATAAAGTTTGAAGTCAATTCCAAGCTACAGTAAAGCTTCATAGGGTCTTTCTGTCCAGGTGCAGGTAGTCCGCATCTTCACAGACAAGTCTATTTCACCGAGCCTCTCTCCGAGACAGTGTCCAAATCGTTACGCCTTTCGTGCAGGTCGGAACTTACCCGACAAGGAATTTCGCTACCTTAGGACCGTTATAGTTACGGCCGCCGTTCACCGGGGCTTCAGTCGCTAGCGTCGCATAAAGCTAACCAACTTCCTTAACCTTCCGGCACTGGGCAGGCGTCAGCCCCCATACATTGTCTTGCGACTTTGCGGAGACCTGTGTTTTTGGTAAACAGTCGCTTGGACCTTGTTATTGCAGCCTAAATAGGCACCCCTTCTCCCAAAGTTACGGGGTTATTTTGCCGAGTTCCTTAGAGAGAGTTATCTCGCGCCCCTTAGTATTCTCTACTTACCCACCTGTGTCGGTTTATGGTACAGGCACTTTATATTTAAGATAGATTGAGCTTTTCTTGGAAGTATGACATCATTCACTTCAATACGATTAAGTATCTCCTATTCACGTCTTAACTCAAAGTATTTTCTCTACTTCTCAACATCTAAACGCTTAAACCGGTAACCAACATCCGGCTGAACTAGCCTGCTCCGTCCCTCATTATCAATAAAAAGTGGTACAGGAATATCTACCTGTTATCCATCGACTACGCCAAATCGGCCTTGCCTTAGGTCCTGACTAACCCTCCGCGGACGAGCCTTCCGGAGGAATCCTTAGGTTTTCGGGGCATTGGATTCTCACCAATGTTTTCGCTACTCAAGCCGACATTCTCACTTCTGCTTCGTCCACGCCCGTTTTCACTAACGCTTCAACCTACAACAGAACGCTCCCCTACCGATAATTTATTATTACCCCATAGCTTCGGCAAATTACTTAGTCCCGTACATTTTCGGCGCAGGTTTACTCGACCAGTGAGCTATTACGCATTCTTTAAAGGATTGCTGCTTCTAAGCAAACCTCCTGGTTGTCTATGCACTCCCACCACCTTTCGCACTTAGCAATTTTTAGGGGCCTTAACTGATGGTCTGGGCTGTTTCCCTCTTGACAATGGAGCTTATCCCCCACAGTCTTACTGATTAACTATACAATTTAGTATTCTTAGTTTGCCTTCATTTGGTACCGAATTACCAGCCCGCATAAAAACAGTGCTTTACCCCTAAATTTAAACATTAATCGCTGCGCCAAAACACATTTCGGGGAGAACCAGCTAGCTCCGGATTCGATTGGCATTTCACCCCTAACCACAATTCATCCGCTGATTTTTCAACATCAGTCGGTTCGGACCTCCACTTGATTTTACCTAAGCTTCATCCTGACCATGGTTAGATCATCCGGGTTCGGGTCTATAAACAATGACAAACGCCCTATTCAGACTCGCTTTCGCTATGGCTCCTACATTTAACCTGCCATTGCTTATAAGTCGCCGGCTCATTCTTCAACAGGCACGCAGTCAGACGTTAAGTCGTCCTCCTACTGCTTGTAAGCTTATAGTTTCATGTTCTATTTCACTCCCCTTGCGGGGTTCTTTTCACCTTTCCCTCACGGTACTATGCGCTATCGGTCATTTAGGAATATTTAGCCTTACGAGGTGGTCCTCGCAGATTCACACGGGATTTCACGTGCCCCATGCTACTCGGGATAAAACCGCACTAGATTAATATTTTCGATTACAAGACTATCACTTCCTATGGTTCTTCATTCCAAAAGATTCATCTAATTTTAATCATAAGTGTATTTTGGTTCTCCCACTACCCTAATTTGTAAATTAGTTTAGGCTGTTCCCGTTTCGCTCGCCGCTACTCAGGGAATCGTTTTTACTTTCTTTTCCTCCGGTTACTAAGATGTTTCAATTCTCCGGGTTCGCTCTAACCTCGAGTATTTATTCCTCGAGAAGTTCTATTGAAGTTTCCTTATTCGGGTATCTCCGGATCACAGCTTGCTTCCAGCTCACCGAAGCATTTCGCAGGTAGCCACGCCCTTCTTCGCTTCTAAATGCCTAGGTATCCTCTATAAGCCCTTAATCACTTGAATTCCACAATTATTATTTTGGAGATAAGCGGATTCGAACCGCTGACATTTGCCGTGCAAAGGCA
>Ga0208764_10000085_pt1:0-12500 | contig 47860 bp, 37 predicted proteins | sample ETNtaG_18_FD_185762 | JGI IMG/M metagenome (GOLD analysis project Ga0208764, IMG submission 185762) | Marine microbial and viral communities from oxygen minimum zone, Eastern Pacific Ocean - ETNP201302SV91 (SPAdes) (version 2) | ecosystem: Environmental > Aquatic > Marine > Oceanic ... | reverse complement strand
GGAAATTTTGTCAGGAATAAATTGTTTTTAAATGGAGATTCGTATATAATGTTTAAAGTATTAAATAGACTCCCAGTGGTAAGTCAATCTTATGGTTTGGTTCGGGCCGGTATGCGCTCGTGCGAAACAAGTGACCCAGTAGAAGCATTGAAATGTTCCGCTGTAAGGCTTGCCAAATATTGTGCGCCTCCGCATGTTCTTATGCCACTGAGATGCGGCATTTTCGCAGCTCAACTATGTCTTACGGCTAGCTCTGGCTGGAATCCTTGGGCGACATCTATAACATTAGCCACGGCTCGTCAAATAGTCGACTGGTGGGTGGAAATTATATAAAAGAAAAATCAAGATCTTGAACATTCTTTTCATCGTAATAAGCAGAACTATAGTATATTTGTTCATACTTGGCCTGACTTGCATTCCCATGCAAACCACGATATTGGTGTATTGGGTAGTGTGAACAAACGCGTTCACTTAAAGTATGTTTAGATGTATCACGATGGAAATCGTGATCAATCAATACTTTTGGAGTGACCGCAGAACTACCCTCTACCTTTTTTAACAATCTAACTTCACGTGCTTTACCTAATTGTGTAGTATAAAAGTAGAACGATTTGGAGCTCTGCAATAAGCAGGAAAAGCTACACAAAGAAACACTAGTTAATTAAAGAATTAATTAGTGAATAATAAATAAATTAAAGGATACCACTAGCATTTTCAACCCTGTTTAAAGCTTCCATACCTAACGAAAGACCTAAGCTTCCAGTAGAATAGGCAGTACTACTTATACAGACGGGATTAGTGGAACACCAAAACAAAAAGACAGCAGTGCCTAGATTAGCAACACATAAAGCTAAATGACCTGGTTCACCTGAAAAATAAAATTTGCTACCATTAACAGCAGCTCTTCTAATACAAGAACACCTAGGATATGAATCTAGGTCCGACGGGCACATAACGAGGTTACTTAAAGGCATTATGACCTCCAGAAAGTGCACTTGTAATTATAAGAATCGGCAAGCCATACCGACTGACACCAGGGCTACCAAAGGTAGTCAAAGAAACCCCGACTACAGTTGCGACCACCTGAGCGGTTTTAATTAAAATTGGTGATGTCATTACATTTTAGTAATTAATTTAAACAAGATCGTCTCAGAAACACGAGACAGTTTACCAGCAATAGCTAATCTATCATAATCATTAAAATACATCTTAGAAAGGAAAATTTCAATGTTATCGGAAGTCAAAACCGAATAGATATTGCTGGAATTAGAATTAAGTAAGAGGGCACCAACTTCAGAGAGTTTATGCAGTAATACGTTGACACAAGGGTGTGACTCAACGTTCCGTAACTGGGTAAATAAGCGGATTTGCGAATCTAACCAAGTGAGACGGCCTTTGGGACGTTCACTACGGGCAATCTGATTAATCGTACGATAAATCGAACCACAATATATTTCAGGGTACACCGAACACTGAGGGCGGAAATAATATAAAAGAAAAAGCCTCTTCTGTTAGAAGAGGCTTTTTCTTTTATTGACTTGTATTAAAATTAACCGATGAAAGCAGGAGCTTCTACAGCAGCTAAATCTAATGGGAAGTTGTGAGCGTTACGCTCGTGCATTACTTCCATACCTAAGTCAGCACGGTTTAAGATGTCAGCCCAAGTGTTAATAACACGACCTTGGCTGTCAACTACAGATTGGTTGAAGTTGAAACCGTTTAAGTTGAACGCCATAGTACTTACACCTAAAGCAGTTAACCAGATACCAGCAACTGGCCATAAAGCTAAGAAGAAGTGTAAAGCACGAGAGTTGTTGAAACTAGCGTATTGGAAGATTAAACGACCAAAGTAACCGTGTGCAGCTACGATGTTGTAAGTCTCTTCCTCTTGACCAAACTTGTAACCGTTGTTAGTAGACTCAGTCTCGCTTGTCTCACGGATTAAAGAAGAAGTTACTAAAGAACCGTGCATAGCAGAGAATAAAGAACCACCGAATACACCAGCAACACCAGCCATGTGGAATGGGTGCATTAAAATGTTGTGCTCAGCTTGGAATACTAACATGAAGTTGAAAGTACCAGAAATACCTAAAGGCATACCGTCAGAGAAAGAACCTTGACCGATTGGGTAGATGATGAATACAGCAGCAGCTGCAGCTACTGGAGCTGAGAAAGCTACGAAGATCCAAGGACGCATACCTAAACGGTATGATAATTCCCACTCACGACCCATCCAAGTACATACACCAATGAAGAAGTGTAATACTACTAATTGGTAAGGACCACCATTGTATAACCACTCGTCTACAGATGCAGCTTCCCAGATTGGGTAGAAGTGTACACCAATAGCGTTTGAACTTGGAACTACAGCACCAGAGATGATGTTGTTACCGTACATTAAAGAACCAGCAACTGGCTCACGGATACCATCGATATCTACTGGAGGTGCAGCGATGAATGCGATGATGAAACAAGATGTAGCAGTTAATAAAGTAGGGATCATTAAACAACCGAACCAACCGATGTATAAACGGTTCTCAGTGCTAGTAACCCATGCGCAGAAGCGCTCCCATAAACTTGCGCTAGCGCGCTTTTCTAAAGTTGCAGTCATAATATTTTATGTTTAAAATTTTATTTTTAATTCCCAGGATTAACCTGTTACAATTTATTATAAGACATTTTTAATTTTTTGCCCACAATTTTATTAAATAATTATTTTTAAAAAATTGCCTATGGTTGCCAACACTAATGAAAAATTATATACTAGGTTGGTAAGTACGTAGCTCAGTGGATTAGAGCATTAGACTCCGAATCTAAATGCCAGGGGTTCAAATCCCCTCGTACTTAAGGGTTTAGAAAATAGGGGCTGAAATCGATTCGACGATTAGGTTTTAAGAGACAATACAAGTCGAGAATGGGAATTTCTCGTTAAAATTTCTCAAAAAAATAATAAATGCAAATAACATTTTAAAATTCTTTACCAAGTCTCCGGTAGTAGCATTCGCTTAAAACCTTTGGTTTCACATTAGTCTAATCTTAATCTAATATGAAAATCTTTAAGATGCAGCTAAAAAATAAATTTAGCTAAGAACCCTACGCAATCAAATGTATGTATAACAGAACTTGGAATACTATTGACTAATATAATCTAATTGGACGTGGGTTCAAATCCCACCAGTTCCAAAAACTATAAGCATCTGTGGCCGAGTGGTCGAAGGCACCGGACTCATAATCCGTTTTCGTAAGAACATCACTGGTTCAAACCCAGTCAGATGCAATATTTAATGTATATTTTTCTGTTAAAAAGTCATTAGTGTACTTGTATGAAGATAATAAATCTCCTTAAACATATTAATGTTTGAAAGATTTACCGAGAAAGCTATTAAAGTAGTTATGCTTTCTCAGGAGGAATCACGAAGATTAGGTCATAATTTCGTGGGTACCGAACAAATATTATTAGGGTTAGTTGGAGAAAACGGGGGAGTTGCGTATAAAGTTCTTCGCACTTTTGGCGTTACCCTTCGAGAAGCGCGCACAGAAGTTGAACGTATTATCGGCCGTGGGTCTGGATTTGTTGCTGTTGAAATTCCTTTTACTCCTAGAGCAAAACGAGTTTTAGAAATTGCAATTGAAGAGGCTCGTGACCTTGGGCATGGGTATATTGGTACGGAGCATATTCTTCTTGCACTTTTAGAAGAAGAAGTAGGTGTTGGTGTTCGTGTACTTCAACAATTAGGTTTAGTTATTTCTCAAATACGTACGGAACTTTTAATACAAATTGGGGAAAATATCGAAGCCGTTGCTCCAGGTGATAAATCTGATCAATTTGACATGGGGGGACTAGCAATTGAAGAATTCACAACAAATTTAACAGAAACAGCCTATAACGGAAATTTAGATCCTGTGGTTGGACGTGATGATGAAATTAGTCGTGTTATTCAAATTTTAGCTCGTCGCCGAAAGAATAATCCAGTTCTTATTGGAGAACCAGGGGTCGGTAAAACAGCTGTTGCCGAAGGTTTAGCACAAAGAATTGTTGAACGCGATGTGCCAGCATTATTAGACGATAAACAAGTTATTAGTTTAGATGTGGGGCTTTTATTAGCTGGAACAAAATATCGTGGTGAATTTGAAGAACGCTTAAAACGTATCGTTGATGAGATACGAAGTTCTGAGAATATAATTTTAGTTATTGATGAAGTTCATACTTTAATTGGTGCAGGTGCAGCAGAAGGTGCAGTTGACGCAGCAAACATATTAAAACCCGCTCTAGCACGTGGTGAATTACAATGTTTAGGGGCAACAACTGTGGAAGAATACCGCAAACATATTGAACGCGACTCAGCATTAGAGCGTCGTTTCCAACCTGTCCAAGTACCAGAGCCGTCAGTTGATGATACTGTAGATATCCTTAGATGTTTACGGGCACGTTATGAACGCCACCATGGTTTAAAAATCGGTGATGATGCTTTAGAAGCAGCTTCGAGAATGGGAGCACAGTACATTGCGGATCGTTTTTTACCGGATAAGGCTATCGATTTAATTGACGAAGCCTGTGCACGCGTACGTTTACGTGCAACGCGAACTCCTGATTCAGCAACTGGTTTAAAACGCGAGTTACGCGATGTAATGAAAGAAAAAGAAACTGCAATTCGTGAACAAGATTTTGAACGAGCAGCAGATATTTTAGATCGTGAGATTGAAATTCGTGCGCAATTAAATATTATTCTTTCAACTGTTAAACGCGTTTCTTCATCTAAAGAAACCCCAACATATGAATCAATCGTTTGTGAGGACGATATCGCACATGTTGTTGCAGCATGGACGGGTATTCCTGTTAATAAACTTTCGAAGACAGAGTCAGAAAAGTTATTAGTAATGGAAGATACACTTCATTCACGTATTATTGGACAAGAGCAAGCTGTTTCTGCGGTATCAAAAGCCATTCGAAGAGCAAGGGTAGGTTTACGTAATCCGAATCGACCGATTGCTAGTTTCTTATTCTCTGGACCAACAGGTGTAGGAAAAACAGAATTAACGAAAGCATTAGCTTTATTTTTCTTTGGTGCAGAAGACTCAATGGTGCGTTTAGATATGTCGGAGTATATGGAACGCCATACAGTCGCAAAATTAATCGGTTCACCTCCAGGTTATGTAGGTTATAGCGAAGGTGGTCAATTAACAGAGGCAGTAAGACGTAAACCTTATACAGTTGTGTTATTTGATGAAATCGAGAAAGGTCATCCAGACGTATTTAATTTGTTATTACAAATTCTTGAAGATGGTCGATTAACAGATTCAAAAGGTCGAACAATCGATTTTAAGAATACGATGATCATTCTGACATCAAATGTGGGGGCAAAAGCAATTCAAAATGCCGCGGGTTCCGGTAGTGGGCTTGGATTTGATAGCCCAGATACTAATGATGAAGATTCTGAGTACACTAGAATGGCAGAATTGGTGAATGAAGAATTAAAGCGTTTCTTCCGTCCAGAATTTTTAAATCGTTTAGATGAAGTTATTATCTTCCAACAATTAACGAAACGAGATTTAGGGCAGATCGCTGATATTATGTTAGCTCAATTATGTGCTCGAACAAAAGATCAGAATTTCACATTAAATGTGACGCCACGTGCCAAAGATTTATTAATCGATGAGGGCTTTGACCCAATTTACGGTGCTAGACCATTACGCCGAGCAATCATGAAACTACTTGAAGATAAATTAGCTCAAACAGTATTAAGTGAGTCGATTGAACCTGATAGCTTAGTATTAGTGGATGTAAATGATAATAGAGAATTAAGTATTGTTGTTGATCACAGTTCAATACCACTTCTTGAACCAGTTACAACTTAATTTTTCTTAAATAAAAACACACTAATAACAGGAAACTTTTTTTGTTTATTATTCACTATTAGTCTATTGTAAGCAGAAATAGTTTTTGCCAATTTCCTTAGGAAATTGGCAAAGTCTTCCCAAAATTTGCAAAGTTCTGAATGCCTTTTTTATGTTATAATATATATAGCGTTACAGCTAGACTAAATTTATCTAGATATAAAGACTATGGACATTATAAGCTTAGGATACGCAGGCTTAATGGTTGTTTTTACGTTTTCCCTTTCTTTAGTTGTTTGGGGTCGAAACGGATTTTAAACTTTGTTAGTTGGCTCCGTTATATCTTAAAAACGGAGAACGCTTTAAGTTTTATTAAGTAAATAAAAAAATTATGGAAGAAATTATTACAACAGGAGTCATTTGCTTTGGAATGACGTTAATCGGTATTTCTCTTGGTTTTGCATTATTAAAAATCCAAGCTGGATAAAGTCGAGCGATTAATTCTAATTATTCGCTTTTAAGCGAGCATTTTTATTTAATTTATATGGATTTTGTCTTGTTTTTAATTAATATTTTTATTATTGTATTAATTCTTATTCGTGTACCTAATGTAAACACGGCAGCTATGGATATAGATCAAAATCCAAAGTTTTTAAATCCGCTTATTGGTGTTTTCATTGGTATAGATTTGACTAATATGGTATATAATCAGATCCAAGCTTAATTACTTTTGTAATAAAAAATCTTAATATTGTATTAAGGCTTGTATAAAAATACTAATTATATGTATAATTTTTAAAAGTTATATGATATTATGGCGGTATAGCTAAGTGGTAAGGCAGAGGATTGCAAATCCTTTATTCCCCAGTTCGAATCTGGGTGCCGCCTAATATTTTATTTTTGGGAGAGTGGTGGAATGGTAGACACGACGGACTTAAAATCCGTTGGCTTTTGCGGCCGTGAGGGTTCAAGTCCCTCCTCTCCTATTTTATCCAATATATTGGATCGTAGACGTCTGCGTATTATGGCGCAATAAGGCTATTTTTCCTGTTTTTGCAATTTCTAAAATTCCAAATTTTTGTAACAATTGTTCCAAAGCCAAAATCTTTTCAGGTTCGCCAGTTACTTCTATTGTTAAACATTTTGATGCTAAATCAACAATTCTGGCATTAAAAACTTTTGCAATGTCCATTATTTCCGTCCGAGTTTCTTCAGTAAAACGAACCTTTAATAACATTAATTCTCTGCCAACATTTGGAAGAGTTGTAATATCTTGGACTTTACGAACATTTATTAATTTATAAAGTTGCTTTGTTAATTGTTCAATAGTTTTATCATCACCTGGAACAACCATAGTAATACGAGATATATTTTTTTGTTCTGCTGGACCAACTGAAAGACTTTCAATATTGAAGCCTCTGCGAGCAAATAACCCAGCGATACGTGTTAAAACACCCGATTCATTTTCAACTAAAACAGATAAAGTATGTTTCATTTTTGAATTGTAATTAAAATAGCTGGTATTAAAAATACCAGCTTGCTTAATAATTTAGAAATTCATTTCTGCAGCTTGTACTTTTTCAAATTGCTTTTTCTTAATTACTAAGAATGTTTGACATAATACTACTGCTAAACAGAATACTAAATAACCAACAATACGATCAGGGTTTTGTAAAACGATTTCCGTTTCAGCTTGACCAAAACCACCAACATTTGGATCAGTTGTTAAAAGTGAATCTTTTGTTACAACTTGACCAGGTTTAGCTGTAACATCTAATCCTTTTGAGATTTTTTGATCTGTAATTGTACCATCTGCACCAGTAATGGAAATTTCATAACCATTTCCATTTGCGCTTGGGTTTACAGAAGATATTACACCTGCAGCACTTGCTAAAACTGCATTGTTGTTTGATTTATCACCGTTAGGATTGATCTGACCGCGACCACGATTAGCCCCAACATAAATTGGGTACTTTAAAAAATTAATTTTACTATTCTTTGCAGGATCAGGTGCTAAAATAGGGAATGAAATTTCTTGATTCTTATCTCCTAAAATAGGACCAACTACAAGAATATTTTCAGCAGTTGAGCTGTATGGTGAAATATAAACACCTTTATTTTTTGCCTTAACTTCAGCCGGCACACGCTTTGGCGGTGCTAATTTGAAACCTTCTGGTAAGATAACAACAGCCCCCACATTTAAAGGCCCTTTATCACCACTAGCGACTAATTGTTTTTTCTTTAAATCATATGGGATTTTCACTACAGCCTCGAAAACCGTATCAGGTAAAACCGCACTAGGCGACTCGATGCCCGTTGGTTTTTGTGCTAAATGACAGTTTGCACAAGCAATACGTCCATTAGCTTCACGTGGATTTGCATACGCTTGTTGCGCATAAATTGGATAAGCATTACTGTTTTGAGGTAAAAAACTCCCAACAACCATTAACACCGCGGTAAACGAACAAATGATATTCTTAAATTGTTTTTTCATTTTTAAAAACTTTTTCAGTTTCTATATTTTTATATAAAGTATTTTTTTAAGAGTTTATTTCTTATAAAGAACTAAAAGCCCAGCACCGATTAAGTATAAGATAACAATTGCTCCAGATAAACAAAGTTGTGTCACGGGATCTGTTGAAGGAGTCAATACAGCGCTAATTATTGTTGCTCCTAATACGACATATTTCCACGCATTTAACATTTGTTTACCATTTACAATTCCAGCTAATCCTAAAATGACTTGTACAATTGGGACTTGGAAGGAAAAACCGGTGCTATAAAATAAGAAAAGTATAAAATCGAAGTATTGATCAAATGACCATAAGGGTTCAATTACAGTACTACTATAACCAATAAAAAAATTTAATGCCGCTGGTATTAATACGTAATACGCAAATAAAAGCCCAGCACAAAATAATACTAATGATGTTACTAAAATCGGTAAAATTATATTTTTTTCCGATTTAGTTAAGCCAGGTAAAATATAAAAAATTAGTTGGCTAAGTAAAAAGGGGATACTAAAAAGCAGTCCACCATAAAAAGAGATTTTAACAGTTGATAAAAAGTATTCCCCGGGAGAAAGTTGAATAAATTTAATGCCTTCAATTGGTGCTTCTAATAGTTCAACAATAGGTGTAATCTTTAAAAACATTACACCTATTGCTAAAAAAGCAAAGCATAGTACTTGTAGGGACCGTTGACGCATTTCTTCAATATGTTCCGAAATGGGTAACTCTAAAGCTTCAATATCCAGGTTTAGCTCATCTGTTTGTCTAAACTGAAAATCTTTATCCTTAATTCTTAAATCCACTATGTATACTTTTTTATCAATTTTAATTAAATTATTTCAGACTAAAATTAACCTTTTAACATTTTAGTAGCTTCAAAACGTGCTTTCGCAATTTGAACCTTTAAAATTTCTGGTTTTAATTTTCGGTCTTCAGAAACAGTTTTCTTTACGTCTTCTAAATTCGTTGTCGCATCTATAAGAGCTTTTTCAACTTCTGCAAGATCGCTAGAACTAGAAACTTCTTCAGCACCATTTACCAGAACAGTAACTTGATCATCTTCGACTTCCGCGAATCCTCCGTAAAGAACCGCTGGAGTCCAAGTGCCATTGTTTTTGTAGCGTAAAACCCCAGCTTCAAGAATAGTAACTAAGGGAGCATGCCCTTTCAAAATTCCTACTCCACCGGTGATTGACGGTAAAACAACTTGTTCTGTTTCACTTGTTAAAAAAACTTTTTCAGGAGTGATTATACGAACATTTAAACTCATCTTAACTCCTTAATTTTTATTATTGTAAACTTTCAGCTTTTGCGATAGCTTCGTCAATATCACCTACTAAGTAGAAAGATTGCTCTGGAAGATCATCTAATTCACCACTTAAAATCATATTGAAACCTTTAATAGCATCTGCTAAAGATACATATTTTCCAGGTGAACCTGTGAAGATTTCAGCTACAAAGAAAGGTTGAGATAAGAAACGCTCAATTTTACGAGCACGGGCAACCGCTAATTTATCATCTTCTGATAACTCATCGATACCTAAAATTGCAATAATATCTTGTAATTCTTTGTACTTTTGTAAAATTTTCTTAACATTTTGTGCTGTGTCATAATGCGTGTCACCAACAATTTCTGGTTGAAGCATTGTTGAAGTAGAATCTAAAGGATCTACCGCTGGGTAAATACCTTTTGCTGCTAAGTTACGAGATAATACTGTTGTTGCATCTAAATGCGCGAAAGTAGTTGCTGGCGCTGGATCTGTTAAATCATCCGCAGGAACGTAAACAGCTTGGATTGAAGTAATCGAACCTTGTGTTGTTGATGTAATACGTTCTTGTAAAGCACCCATTTCAGTTGCTAAAGTTGGTTGGTAACCCACGGCAGATGGCATACGGCCTAAAAGAGCAGATACCTCAGATCCGGCTTGTACAAATCGGAAAATGTTATCAATGAATAATAACACGTCTTGCTTATTAATATCACGGAAGTATTCCGCCATAGTTAATGCTGTCAAACCGATACGCATACGTGCACCTGGAGGCTCGTTCATTTGACCATAACATAAAGCTACTTTAGACTCAGGAAGGTTATTTTCATTAATAACACCTGATTCCTTCATTTCCATGTATAAGTCGTTACCTTCACGAGTACGTTCACCTACACCACCAAATACAGAAACTCCACCGTGAGCCTTGGCAATATTATTAATTAATTCCATAATTAATACTGTTTTACCTACACCGGCACCACCGAATAAACCGATTTTACCACCACGACGGTATGGTGCTAATAAATCTACAACCTTAATACCAGTTTCAAATACTGAAGGCTTTGTTTCTAAGTCAGTAAAAGCAGGAGCACTACGGTGAATTGGTAATGTCTCTGAATCATCAACAGGCCCCATTTCATCTACAGGTTGACCTAAAACGTTGAAGATACGGCCTAAAGTTGGCGCACCTACAGGAACACTAATTGGTGCACCTGTATCAACAGCTTCGATTCCACGTTTCATACCATCAGTAGAACTCATCGAAACGGCACGAACTTTATTATCACCTAATAATTGTTGTACCTCACACACTACTACGGTACCTGACTCTAATGTAATATCAATTGCGTTGTAAACTTTTGGTAAGTTTCCAGTTGCAAATTCAATATCTAATACAGGTCCAATAATTTGGGTTACGCTACCCACATTTGTACTAACTTCCAGCATATGTCTTTTACAAAATATTATTTTTTAATCAATAGGGTTTCAAAAAGTTTTTAAAAAAATTAATTTCCGTAACTTTTTCATTATCTTGCATTAATCATTATACGATAAAGATGAAAAAAATGTTTATCATAAAATCTCCTATTCTTATTCGTGTATAAGTCGTTATAGCCAATTTTTTTGCGAACCAAAAAAATCTTAAATACATAGATTTTTAGAATTATAAAAAGATTAAATAAATTTAAATATATGTGGAATATTAGTATCTCGTAAGTTAAACTTATTTAGCCCCGTTAAAATTAGTTCTTTGACAGGGTTAAATAAGATCTGAAGATATTCTGCCCGTTGTTTTTAACCAATTCTGTGCTTCAATATAATTGGTTGGGGCTAATCGAATAGCTTGACGCCAATACTCACCAGCTTTATCAAATAAGGCTTTAGAAGTTTCCGTATTTTGTTTCTCTATTGCTTGAGAACCTTGATAATGATAAATTACTGCAATATTATTTAAAGCTTGGGGTAAATTAGAGTTTAATTCCAACGCTTGTTGATAATATTCTAATGCTTGAACATATTCACCATTATTAGAATAAATTAACCCAATATTATATAATATGTAACTACGGTCATAAGGATCTTCTTCGATTTGTAAAGCTTCATAATAATTTTCTAAAGCTTCTGCATAATCTCCTTCTGCTTGCGCGGACATTCCATCACGGTAGTAGAAGAACGCTTGTTTTTCTTGTTTACTCGCTGGGAAAACTTTTAACAATATATCCGCTAAAAGTGTAAACGTTTTATCAATGAAATTGTCATTACGTTGTGAGCGACCCATTTAGAATTATGTAATTTTTAATTAATATTCTGCTTGAACCGTAAAAGGTAAAAGACCAAGTAATCGTGCGCGTTTAACTGCTTTTGTTAATCGACGTTGATTTCGAATTGACAATTCGGTAACACGACGCGGCAAAATACGCTTTTGATCATCTAGATATACGTTTAATGTTTCTATATCTACGAAATCAAAATTTTTCACTTCTTTTTCTAATTGCTCAGACATATTTTAATTTATTTAATTTCCTTATGATTTGTATGACGGTTACAATGTGGACAGAATTTTTTAATTTCTAATCTATCAGGTGTATTTCGACGATTTTTCATTGTCGTATAACGTGAAACACCATTTGAACGTTTATCAGTATTTGTACGGCATGTGGTACATTCTAAAGTAATTATCACGCGTACGCCTTTTGTTTTTGCCATTTTTTTGGTATTTTTAAATTGAATTGCAATTATAAGTATTTTATACAATCAATATAGTATTAAAAATAATTTATAAAAACAAGAGTTCGTTAATATCGTTACTAATCTTGAAATTTCATCTTTATAATTATAAATGGTTAATTTACGAAAGTTTTTTAAACTAACTATTTCGTACTTT